>Ga0097691_1000401_pt1 | contig 38918 bp, 41 predicted proteins | sample NGESurdeep072012_8_FD_72858 | JGI IMG/M metagenome (GOLD analysis project Ga0097691, IMG submission 72858) | Arctic peat soil microbial communities from Barrow, Alaska - NGEE Surface sample 210-1 deep-072012 | ecosystem: Environmental > Terrestrial > Soil > Wetlands > Peat ... | reverse complement strand
TGGGCTCGACGAATCAGCATTGAACCGTTTTCCGCACGAGTTTTCCGGAGGCCAGCGCCAGCGCATTGGCATTGCCCGCGCCCTTGCTCTGCGCCCGCGCTTCATCGTCGCCGACGAACCGGTATCGTCGCTCGACGTCAGCGTCGGAGCGCAGATCGTCAACCTGATGGCGCGGCTGCAGCGCGAGTTCGGCCTCACCTACCTGTTCATCTCGCACTCCATGCCGGTGGTGCGTTACCTGGCTACACGCATCGCCGTCATGTACCGCGGCAAGATCGTCGAGGTCGGTGACACCGCGCAGATCACCAGCGCCCCCGCGCATCCCTACACCCAATCGCTGCTCGCCGCCACACCGGAACTGAAGACGTAACTCTGCGCTCCTTCCATGCGTTAAACTCTCCCGCGCATGCCCACCTGCCCTACATGCAGCGCGCCGGTCGCCGAGAACGCCCGCTTCTGCTCCTCCTGCGGACGGCCTTCGAGTTCGCCCGACGACGTCACTATGGGCACAGTGGACCGCACACCGCGCGCCTCTTCCGGCTCGGGCACGTCTTCCCATCGTTCGGATTCATCGATTCACGGCGGATTTGCGCCCGGAGCGGTCCTCTCCGACCGCTATCGCATCATCGCCCTGCTCGGACGCGGCGGCATGGGCGAGGTCTATCGTGCTGATGACCTCACCCTGGGCCAGCCGGTGGCGTTGAAATTCCTGCCCGCCGCGCTCGAGAACGACGCGACGCTGCTCGACATGCTCTATACCGAAGTCCGCAACGCACGCCAGGTTTCGCATCCCAACGTCTGCCGCGTATACGACATCGGGGAGGTGGACGGCCGCCACTTCTACACCATGGAGTACATCGACGGCGAAGACCTGGCGTCGCTGCTGCGCCGCATCGGACGCCTCTCGCCCGACAAGGCGCTGGAGATCGCGCACCAGATCTGCGCCGGGCTGGCCGCCGCGCATGACTCCGGACTTCTGCACCGCGACCTGAAACCGGCCAACATCATGCTCGACGGGCGCGGGCGGGCGCGCATCACCGACTTTGGCCTCGCGCTTCCCGTCGATCTCGCGATGGGCAAGCGCGAACTGGCGGGTACGCCCGCCTACATGGCGCCCGAGCAGCTAGCAGGCGGACAAGCCAGCGTCCGCAGCGACATTTATTCGCTCGGCCTGGTGCTCTACGAAATCTTTACCGGCAAGCGCCCGTTCGAAGCCGAGAGCACGGCCGACTGGCGCCGCGCGCACCTGGAATCGCAGCCGAGGACTCCGTCATCGGTGGTCGGAGAAATCGATCCCGCCATCGAACGCGCCATTCTCCGCTGTCTTCAAAAAGACCCGAAGCTCCGCCCTGCTTCGCCGCAGCAGGTGGCGGCCGCGCTTCCCGGGGGCGACCCGCTGGCTGCCGCGCTCGCTGCCGGAGAAACGCCCTCGCCCGAGATGGTGGCCGCCGCCGGGGCTGAAGCTGGTATCAGTCCCCGCAACGCGCTGCTGGTTTTCCTCGGAATCCTGGCGCTGCTCGCGGCCTACATGCCGCTGGCACACCGCGGGGACCTGGCGGCGCTCGCGCCCATGCAGAAAACTCCCGACGCCCTCAGCGACCGCGCGCAACAATACGCGCGGCACGCCGGCTACACCGCGAATGTCGTGGACCAGTATTCCTGGACCGAGCCCGCCGTGAATTACCTGCGCTACCAGTCGCAGCACGAACCTTCCCCGGCGCGCGTGCGCAACCTCCGCAATGTCCGGCCATCGCCTTACATCTTTCATTACCTTTCCAGCCCACAGCCGCTAGTGCCGCTGGGCGGAGCGGGCAACATCAACGCCGAGAACCCGCCGCTCACGACTCCGAGCATGCTTTCGATCACCCTGGATGGTTCCGGCGAATTGCGAACGCTGTACATCGTCCCGCCGCGCACAGAACCGGAAGCTCCCGCCAGCGGACCAGCCAACTGGTCCGCGCTCTTTGCGGATGCTGGACTCGAGATCTCACAATTCAAGGTCTCGCCTTCCAATGTTGTTCCGCCCTTCGCGTTCGACGCGCGGATTGGCTGGGACGGGCAGCGGGACAATACGAAAGTCCATGTGGATGCCGCTTCCTTCCACGGGCAGCCGGTCATGTTCATGGTGATGTACCCGTGGACGACCCCGCCGGGCGCCGGGCGCACAGCCGAGCAACAACGCTCCGAAAATGCTTCGACGGCGTTTCAGATTTTTCTTGTCCTCCTGCTTCCCGCCGTTTGCGGATTCCTGGCGCGCCGCAACGTGCGCACAGGACGCGGCGACCTGGCCGGGGCCTGGCGGATCGCCGTGTTCGTCCTCGTTACGTTTGTGCTGACTCAGTTTTTGTTGAACTATTTCCCTTCCAACACACGCGCGTTGTTTTTTATCTTTCTGCAAGACATCGGGATAGGCCTGCTATTCGGAGCGCTCGCCTGGATCGCCTACGTTGCGGTGGAACCGATGGTTCGCCGCACCGCACCGCACATGCTGGTTTCCTGGACGCGCGTCCTCGCCGGACGTCTCAGCGACCCAATGGTGGGCCGCGACATCCTGCTGGGCGTCTTCGCCATAGTTGCCGCCGACACGATTGGCGGGAGTGAGAATGCCCTGGCGTGGTGGCTGAACCTCCCGGGCGAACTGCCCGGCATGCCGCCGCGCCAGTTTCTCGGTACCACGACGGAAGTAACAGGAATGGTTCTCAATCAAGTGTGGCAAGGCGTCCTGGTCGCCTTGCTGTTCGTGTTCGTATTCACCGGATTCCGGGCCTTGTTGCGAAATCGCTGGGCCGCCGCCGCAGTGATGATGCTGGTGCTCGGCTTTCAAGACGTTCTCAGTTCCGGACAGCCTCTCGTCACCCTGCTGTTCACGCTTCCCGCGGTAGCCATCATCGTTCTGCCGATCGCGTTGCTGGGACCACTCGCCGCAGCCGTGGCATTTTCGCTTGGAGGCGCGGTTTCCCGTCTTTCCGCCGTAGGTGTCGGCGCCTGGTACGGCACGCGCTCCTGGGCGTATCTGCTGCTCATCGTTGCTCTCGCTGCGTACGGCTTCCGCTGCGCCGTGGCCGGGCGCCCGCTGTTCGGCGGCGAGGGAACGCCAACCGACCCTGCGCGCTAATCCAGGCGCTTCGTAACCCGCTAAAAATTCGGCCCTGCGCCTATTACAGATACCCGCTCGCTGCAACCGATACCTGGGCGGGCGCAACTAAGATTATGGGCTCGGGTTCCATTTCCTAGCCACTTTTTCTATACAGTTTCCCCGACCGGCCTCCAGCTTCAGACTTGAGGAAAGAGATCGGCGGACGGAGGTAAGGACATGGTTTCCAGAACGATGCGAATCGCAACTGTGGCGGCGCTGATGTTCCTACTTTGCGGAATCGGCAGCGCCCAAGTCTGGCAACAGCGCAACCAGAATGGCAACAACGGTTGGGGCTGGCAGCAGAACCGCCAAGACCAGAAGGAATACAACAAGGGCTTGCGCGATGGCGAGAAAGACCGCAGCCAAAACCGCTCCTTTCAACCGCGCCGGAATGAGCGCGACTACGTGATGGGCTATCAAGCCGGTTACGGCCAGAACAACGTCAACCGTCGCCCCGGTCGCGGGAATGCCGGCAACTACCCCAATACGTACCCGAACACATATCCGAACGGCGGTGCGTACCCGAACACGTACCCGAACACGTACCCGAACGGCGGTGCGTATCCGAACACCTATCCGAACGGCGGTGCGTATCCGAACGGTGCGTACGGAAACTCTCAGCAGATCGGATACCAGAACGGCTACCAGCAGGGCCAGAGCTATGGCCAATCCGACCGCAGCACCGGACATAGCAACCGCCCAACCTACAGCTCGACGTATCAGAACGGCAGCAACGGCTACAGTTCCTCATACGGCGACAAGATGACCTACAAGCGCGCCTTCCAGGACGGCTACCGAGCCGGCTACCAGCAGGGATTCGGCGGGGGCGGCGGCTACCGTCGGTAAGCGAACGCTACTCCCCAACACCAGAGGCGCCCACCCGGGCGCCTCATCTTTTGTTGCCAGGAATCTTGGAAACCCAAGCCGTTTGGGTTATTGTACTGTGTGTCCTCGATAAAACTTGAAGGCGTAATGTTTGTCGCCTACCCGCACGATCACTATCCCAGGCACGTACATGGGTTTTATGCGGTAACAGAAGCAATCGTCATTTTGAACGAGGATGGCACGGTCGCTCTCGCGGTTCGGCGGGACGCGATCCGGCCGCGGAGCGCGAAAGTGTCTGACGTCCGAAGGATACTCACTTTAGCGGCAGAACATTTCGACGAACTTGTACAGCTATGGGAGCAGATGCATGCGTAAGAGAGCAGCTCATCGCGTCGTAACGACAGACAAGCAAATCCGCGAGGCCATTGCACGTGCCAATGAATTCGCCCGCCACGATAGGCTCGCCCGCGCGGTCAAATACGACCGTGGTTCTGACCGAGTGGTCATCGAAATGGGCGACGGCGTCATCGTGTCCATTCCGCGAACGCAATTAGAGGGATTGGAAGACGCTGCCAGGCGCAACCTATCGAAAATCGAACTGCTGGGCGGCGGAAGTGGCTTGCATTGGCCGGAACTCAACGTGGATCACTACGTGCCTGGAATACTGAACGGCATCTTTGGCACGAAAAAATGGATGGCGGAACTCGGTCGTCTCGGTGGATCCGTTACGAGCGCGGCGAAGGCGGCCGCCGCCCGGCGAAACGGGAAAAAGGGTGGTCGCCCGAAGGCAACTGCCGCTTAACTACTCATACCTCAGCGCTTCTATTGGGTCCAGGTTCGCCGCTCTCACCGCCGGCAGCATGCCGCTGCACAAGCCGACGAATGCCAGAATCGCCGTTGCCACCGCCAGCACCCGCGGCGCGATCAGCAACTGGATGTCGCCAGCTTCCGCGTGTTGTGCCAGCGCGCTGTAAAGCGTCAGCTTTCCCACCGAAAACGACACCGCGTACGAGAGAATGATTCCGAAGATCCCGCCCACCGCGGTGATCACCAGCGCTTCGGCGAGGAACTGGAACAGGATGTCGCGCTTGCGCGCGCCCAGCGCCTTCTCCACGCCGATCTCCTTGGTCCGCTGCGTCACCGACACCAGCATGATGTTCATCAGCCCCACGCCGCCGATGCCCAGCGTCAGCGTCCCGATGAATCCCATCAGGATCTTGATCCCCATGGCGATGATCTGGAACTGCGCCACCTGCCGCTGCGCATCGAACACGAAGATCGCCCTCTGGTCTTCCGCCTTGAAGTTGTGCGCGATCGCCATGCTCTCGCGGATGGTTTTGGTGATCTTGTCGTGGTCCATCCCTTCGTAGTCCAGCCAGATGCCGCGCAGGTAATGCGTGTCCTGCAACACCTGCATGGAGTTGAACGGGATGTAGATGATGCGGTTGTCGTCGCTGTCGCCCTCCTGCATGCGCGCGTTCAACACGCCGATGATCTGGAACGTCACGCCATTGATGCGCAGCGACTCGCCCACCGCCGGCGCGCCGGAGAAAAGTTTCTGCTTCGCTTCCCAGCCGATCAGCGCCACGCGCGCCCGGGAGAGGTTGTCGTCGTCGTTCAGCATCCGCCCGTCGGCGGCGCCCAGGTTCCAGATCGACTGTGCCGGCGGATCGATCCCGCTTACCGAAAGCGTAAAAGCGCGTTCTTCGTGCGATACCGTCGCATCCTTGTCCGATTCCCGCGAAATGTGTCGGACCAACGGCACCACGTTGCGCAGCCGTTCCACATCTTCGTCGGTAAACCGGATCGGCATTCCCGCTTTGTTGCCGCCCGCCTGCAACGACGTCCGGCCCGGAAACACGCCCACAGCCTTGGCGCCGAAGTTCTCGAAGATAGCGGTGATCGCGCGTCCAAAACCGTCACCATAGGCCAGCAGCAGCACCACGGTGGCGATGCCCCACGCCATGCCGAGCATGGTGAGTGCTGTGCGCCGCCGGTTGTATTGCATGGCGCTGAACGCCATCCGGAGCAAGTCGCCCGTCATTAGCTCTTTACTCTTTTACTCTTTCCTCAGCGCATCCACCGGCGTCAGCCTCGCCGCCTTGCGCGCCGGATATAGTCCCGCAATGATTCCCGCCAGCGCCAGCGACCCGATGGCAATCGCGGCCGACATCGGTACCAGCGTCGGCGGATCGAATCCTCCGGTGGAGAGGTCCAGTCGGTGGAGCCCCGCCATCAATATCGCTGCCGCGGCCATCCCGATGCCTCCGCTCATCAGCGTCAGGAACGCGCCCTCGGCGAAGAACTGGAACATGATGCTGCGATTGGTCGCGCCCAGTGCCTTGCGCAGCCCAATCTCAGGCGTACGCTCGGCCACCGCCACCAGCATGATGTTGATGACTCCGATCGCTCCCAGCGCCAGCGTTACCAGCCCGACGCTGCCCAGGAACCTGTCCATGGCGTCGAAGATGCCGCCGATCATGTCCTGCGTTTTGATCGTGTCCCACTCGTCGAAGGCGTCCACGTTGTGCCAGTCGAAGTTGTGGTTGCGCCCGACTACCTTGTGGATCTCCAGCATCGCCGTGTCGTGCAGGGCACGCGTCTTCGGTTGGTAGTTGATCGCCGAGATCGCCGTCGGCTGGTCCGCAATGTTGACCGGAAAGAACTGCCGCATGGTCGAGAATGGGATAAGCACGAACAGGTTGCGGTTGGTGTTTTCGCCTTTCCCGATCCGCTCGATCGTGCCGATCACTTCAAATCGAATTCCGTTGAGCAGCATCGTGCTGCCCACAGCAGGTTGACCCGGGAAGAGTTGTTTGCGCGTCTCGTCGCCGATGACCGCCACGCGCTGCGCCTGCTCGATGTCGCCATCGTGGAACCAGCGGCCCTCGTGCTGCGGGAAATTGCGGATCTGGTTGATGTTCGGCAGCACGCCCTGGGTCCCGCCCGAGGTACTCCCGAACTCGCTCACCGCGCGCAAGTTGCCGCGGTTGATGAGCGGACTTACGATGCGCACTTCCGGACATTCGGCCTTGATGTCCTCGTAATCCTTGTCGTTGAGCGAATACTGCCGCATCGACGTGAAGCTTCCGCTGATGGCCGGTGCGCGTCCGCCCCACAGGAACATCACGTTCTCGCCCATCTGCGCCAGTTGCTTCTTGTTGCCGGTGCGGAACCCCTCGCCCAACCCGACCAGCAACAGCAGCGATCCCACGCCCCACGCGATCCCGAACATGGTCAGGAACGAGCGCAGCTTGTTTCCCCACAGGGTGCGCAGCATCTGGACGAAGATGTCGAACAATAAACGCATCGGACCGGCTACCGTTTAGACACCACGGGGCAGAACTTCTCCCCTCGTTAGGTTATACGAGGTAGACGTTTCCAAGGTTCAACGGTTAACCGCAAATTCAGGACGGCTGGTCGAAAAAAGTGCGGGCGTAGGAAGAGGAGTGTGACCCCGGCTGCCCTCAGCAGGGGTCGATCCGATGCTCCTAAGCTATTGAAACTACGTGCCCGATCCCACCTTTTTCTGCGCCAGCGGCCGTGCATACGCCCCGGTGGGGTTATGACTGTTGATGGTCAGGATCTTCTTGTACAGTTCCATCGCCTCGGCGTTCTTGCCGGTTTTTTCGTATGCCTGCGCCAGCAATGCCAGCACGAATGGATCGCGCTGATTCCCCTTCAACAACTCCGTGACCCCAGTGTTGTAATCGCCACCGTAGAACGCGACGTAGCCCGTCAGGTACGGCCAGTACGGCGCCTGCTCTGCGTTCTTGGAATTGTCGAACGCTACCTTCGCCGCCTCGACGTGCTTTTGCGCCTCCGCCTTGTTGCCCTTGCGGGCCGCGATGCGCGCTTGCGCGTTGTGCCAACGCCATTCCCATAACGCATGGTCTTCCGGCTTGAGCTCCGCTTTCGTGGAGGCGTCGTACCCCATCTGGTAGTACTTCGTCGCGCCGCTGTAGTCGCCGGATTCCAATAACAGCCGCGCCAGTTCGTTGCTGACGTCGGCTGCGCTCGCGAAATCCTTTTTTGCCAGGTACGTCTCGATCAGCGGCCGCTCGGCATCCTCGGCGCCCTTCGCATTGCGCTCGAAGAAATACGACACGGCCATCGACCGTTGCGCGCCCGGCTTTTGCTTTTCGTCGGCGACATTCATCGCCGCCTGGATGTGCTTGCGCGCCTCTTCGTACTTGCCCTGCAAATCGAGAATCATTCCCGTCGCCAGGTGCGCGTCGAACGATTTCGGATCTGCCTGCATCGCCTTGTGGGTCAGCTCGAGGGCTTCGTCGAACTTGCCCTGGCCCATTAGCCGGCGCGCCTGTTGCGCCATTCCCGCCGGACTGTTGGGATCGAGCTGCTGCTGGCCTTGCGGCGGCTGCGCTGCTGGTTGCGGCTGCATCTGCGCTGAAGCGCAAACAGCAATGATCAATACGCCGGATAACAACGCGAATCGATTCGCTTTCATGGCCGCCCAGTATAAGCATTCCGCCGGCATAACGAAACTGCCCGGGTGCGTGACTCCCTGCCTGGATTCAGCGGCGCATTCGCTTTCCCGGAGCGCGAGCGTCGCTCACCGTGGCAATGATCAGGCAAGCCGAGGCCAGCACCAGCCCGATCATCCACCAGTACCGCGCCCACCCCACCACGATCTCGGTCAGGACGTCCTGCGCCCGCAGCGACCAGCCGTCTGCCACCGATGTCAGGATCGCCAGCGTGGCGAACACGGCGACGACGAATCCGATCGGAATTACGACTGCGGTGAAATAGCGCACGTCAGGCGATTTTACCGTGGCACCGGCGTCTCGCCGGTCATGCTGAATTAAGCGGCTGTCATCCCGAGCGAGGGCTTCAGCCCGAGTCGAGGGACCTTTTGTTTTCCTCTGTGTACCTCTGTGCCCTCTGTGGTGAAGTTTTTTCGCTAACTCCTGACTACTAACTTACTTCTTCCCAAATACGGCCCCCGGTTGCGGGATCGCCTCGCCATCGTGCCGCGGATCGCTGGCCCCGAAGTGCGTGCCAGTCTTGTTGTCCATCACCACTTGCCCGAAGCCGAAGGTCGACGTTCGCCGCGGACGGACATTCAGTTTATGTCCCAATCCGGTGAGCTCCGTCCGCACCGCCTCCGGCACCGTGTCCTCAATATCCACGTCGCAGCCCGCGAACGTGCCTTTGGTAAAACGCCCCGCCTCCAGTGCCTGCTGGATGGTCATGCCGTAGTCCGCGATGTTGGCGACAAACTGCGCGTGCGCCTGTGCCTGGTTCCATCCGCCCATGATTCCGAACCCGATGTTCACGTCGCCTTTCTTCATGAACGCCGGAATGATGGTGTGCAGCGGACGCTTGTGTCCGGCCAGCGTGTTCGGATGGTTCGGCTCCAGCGTGAACAGCGCGCCGCGGTTCTGGATCATGAACCCCATGCCCTTGGGCACGATGCCCGAACCGAAGCCCGAATAATTCGACTGGATCAGCGACACGATGTTTCCGTCCTTGTCGATCGTCGTCATGTAAATCGTGTCGCGACCCTTGGCGTCGGTTACGCCCGGAATCTTGTCCGCCTCGACCGAGCAATTTGCCTTCTCGCCGATCAGCTTCGCCCGCTGCGCCGCGCGGTCCTTGCTCAGCAGTTGTTCCACCGGAATTTTCGAGAACCTCATGTCCCCGACGTACTTCAGCATGTCGGCGTACGCCAGCTTCTTGGCCTCGATCATCGCGTGCAGCGCCTTGGTTGAATGAAAGCCGTATTCGCCCATCGGGAACTGCTCCATCAGGTTGAGCATCATCAGCGCCGCGATGCCCTGCGTGTTGGGCGGAATCTCGTACACCGTCCAGCCGCGATACGTCGTCGAAATCGGCTCCACCCAATCGGGCTGGAAGTCGGCCAAATCTTCCAGCGTGGTGACGCCGCCGAACTCCTTCACCGTGTCCACGATCGCCTGCGCCGTCACGCCCTTGTAGTAGCCGTCGCGGCCGTTCTCAGCAATGCGTTGGAGGGTTTTCGCCAGGTCGGGGTTCTTCCATATCTCGCCAAACCGCGGCGCGTGCTCGCCGTTCACGAGGAATGTCGCTTTGGAGTATGGATGCGACGCCAGGAATTTCTCCGACCCGCGCCACAATCCGGCCGTCACCTGGTTGATCGGAACGCCGTTCTCGGCGTAGTAAATCGCCGGCGCCAGCAATTCGGAAAATGGCTTCGACCCAAACCGATCGCGCATCGCCGCCCATCCCGCCACCGCGCCCGATACCGTCGCCGTCCAGACGCCGCGCTCCGGCATCTTCGTGATGCCCTTCGACGCCAGCAGTTCCACGGTCTCCGCCTTGGGCGCCCAACCGCTGGCATTCAGGCCGTAAATCTTGCCCGTCTTGGCCTCGTAGATGATGGCGAACAGGTCGCCGCCGACGCCGTTGCTGGTCGGCTCCATCAGTCCGAGCACGGCGTTCGTCGCGATGGCCGCGTCCACCGCGTTGCCGCCGCGTTCCAGGATTTGTATGCCCGACATCGCCGCCATCGGCTGGCTGGCCGCGACGATTCCATACTTCGTCGCGATCACGGAGCGTCCGGGAATGGGGAGTGGGTTGCCGGTCTTTGGAGCAGGAGTGTTCTGGGCCATAGCGGCGATTCCGATCATTGCGAATGCAAGTATTGCGCGCATGAGAAGTCCTTTAGCAAAGCCGGACATGGTAACGCGGATGGGAGTCGGGAGCTAGTCGTCGGAAAAAGAGGCAGTGGGTCAGTTTGAATTCTTTCTGCGAAAGTAGACGGCAAATAGGATACCGGCAGCTATGACGAGTAGCCCGCCCCAATCAGTTGTGAACCACGCAAGGGCGGCACCGAGAAGCAGTACCGCGAGAAACGCCGTTTGTAGCCAAGTCGGCCAAGTTAATGGGTCAACCATGCCGCTGCTTCAGCCGCATTATGCTCCCGCCGTTCCCGATTACCGATTACTGATTCCCGATTACGCATTTGCTAAAATCTTCTCACCGCCCACCCGCGGCAGGCGATGGAGTTCGCCGTTAACCGCTCGGGTGCCCCACCCTGACCGATCTTGAGAAGGGTGGGCATAACGAGCTGATGACTCCTACCAATCCGCTCAACCGGGCGAATCGGAAGGGGTATCTCCATCGTGGGCACAACCTTACTCAACGTCATCTGGATCTCTGTCGGCGCCGTCGTGGGCGCCAATGCCCGCTACTTTCTCAGCCGCTGGGTCGCGCGTATCTTCTCCGCCAACTTTCCCTACGGCACTCTCCTCATCAACGTCACCGGCAGCCTGCTGCTCGGATTTTTCATGGCCTGGACGACCGAACGTGTGCTGGCCGACCCACGCTGGCGCCTGCTGGTCGCCATCGGCTTCTGCGGCTCCTACACCACCTTCAGCAGCTACGCCTTCGAGACCGCCGCCTACTTCGAGCAGGGACACTGGTGGTTTTTCGCCGGCAACCTGATCGCCAACAACGTCCTTTGCCTGGCCGCCACGCTGGCCGGCATCGCCGCGGCGAGGGCGGTATAGAATGCCAATCGCCATGGCGGTCCAGATCACCATCTACATCAACGAGGCCGACGAGTGGCAGCGCCAGCCCCTCTACATGGAATTGCTCAACTACCTGCGCAAGGAGAACGTCGCCGGCGCGACGGTTCTGCATGCGGTGGCCGGATTCACCGGGCGCCATCACGTGCACACCACGTCGCTGGTGGACGCGGGCGGAAAACTGCCGCTCGTCCTGACCTTCGTGGATACCGAGGAGCACGTCGGGCGCGTGATGCCGACGCTGAAGCAGATGGCCGCCGGACGCCTCATCGTCCGCGAGACCGTCCAGATCGAGCAGGGCCTGACACCACCGTCGTAATCGATTTGTAGCGCTGGCATCCTGCCGGCAGTTCCGCAGGCTTCCAGCCGGCTTTCCAGCCCCGCCCCGCCCCATGCGATAATAGGCAGTTAACTCCATGTATAGGCGGCTGTTTGTGCTTCTATTCCGACGGGCCCTGGTGGCCACTCTTCTGCTCTGTTTTGGGTGCGCGGCCCAGTCCAGCGCTCCCGAACTCAACAAGCGCATCGAGCGGCAGGTCCGGACCACTTTCGCCCTTCCTCCGACCGTGAAGGTTGAGATTGGCGCCCGCAAGCCGAGTTCCGAATTTCCCAACTACGACTTGCTCACCGTCAATCTTTCGCAGGGCGAGCGCAAGGTCGAGCAGGAGTTCCTGATCTCCAAGGACGGCCGGACCATGCTCCGCGTCACCAGGATGGACCTCAGCACGGACCCCTACGCGGAGATCATGAAGAAGATCGACGTCCGCGGACGCCCCGTGCTCGGCAATCCCGCCGCCAAGGTCACCATCGTCAATTACGACGACTTCCAGTGCCCCTTCTGCTCGCGCATGCACGAGACGCTGATGCAGGACGTGGCCAAGACTTACGGCGACCGCGTGCGCATCATCTACAAGGATTATCCGCTGACGGAAATCCATCCCTGGGCCGTGCATGCGGCGGTCAATGCGAATTGCCTCGCTCAGCAAAGTCCCGACGCTTATTGGGACTTCGCCAATTTCGCGCATACCAACCAGAAAGAGATTTCCGGCAGCAACCGGCCGCTGCCCGAACAAGCCGTTATGCTGGACCGCGGCGCCACCGAGATCGCGCAAAAGCGCAACCTGCAACTGCTCCCGCTACAATCGTGTCTCAAGGCGCAGCAGGACACGGCGGTGAGGGCCTCCATGGCCGAAGCCAACAACCTGGGTGTTTCGGCCACTCCGACGATGTTCATTAACGGCGAGAAGCTGGATGGCGCGCTGCCTCCGCAAGAACTTCACGCCGTGATCGACCGCGCCCTGCGCGACGCGAATCCACCCGCGCCGGCAGCCGCGGCAAAGAAATAGGCTCTTATCTACGGGTGCCCCACCCTGACCGGTTTTGGAAGGATGGGTCCGGAGGAAAATTGAACCGCAATTATCAAACGCTGCAAACGGGCGCGTTCGCTCTCATTCTCGCTGCCGGCCTGCTGTTCACGCTCGGCTGCCCTTCCCGCCAAACCTCGCCCGACGTCATGGCCAAGGTCAACGGCAAGAAGATCCAGCGCTCGGAAGTCGAAAAGTACTTCGACAACCAGACCGCCGGCTCGCCGCAGCAGCCCACCGAAGAACAGGCAACCAGCCTGCGCCTCAACATCCTCAAGGAGCTCATCGACAACGAGATGCTCATGCAGCGCGCCGAAAAGCTCGGTCTGCTCGCCACCAACGAGGAAGTGGAGCAGAAGCTCAACGAGATCAAGGCGCCTTACACTCAGGAAGAGTTCGACAAGCGCATGAAGGAGCGCAAGATCACGCTCGACGACTTCAAGCGCGATCTGCGCCGCTCCATCACCGTCGAAAAGGTAACGAACAAGGAAATCACGTCGAAGATCAACATTACCGACGCCGATATCACCGGCTACTACAACGCGCACAAAGCGGAATTCAACCTCATCGAGCCGCAGTACCACCTCGCGCACCTCATGGTCACCACCACGCCCAACCCGCAACTGCGCAACCAGAAGAGCGATAAGGCGCAGAACGAGGCCGACGCGCGCAAGAAGATCCAGACGCTGCTCAACCGCCTCGACAGCGGCGAGGACTTCGCCACCGTGGCCATGAATTACTCCGAGGACCCGGAATCCACCAGCAACGGCGGCGACCTGGGCCTGATGCCGCAGTCGTCGCTCCAGCAGACCGACCCCGCCACGCGCGATGCGGTTTCCAAGCTCAAACCGGGTCAGTACAGTGGCGTGATCTCGGTCGTCGATCCGAACTCCAAGAAGCTGGTCGGCTTCCGCATCGTCAAGCTGCTGGCCAAGGAACCGGCCGGTCAGCGCGACCTCAGCGACCCGCGCGTGCAGCAGTTCGTCCGCGACCAGTTGCGCGATCGCCGCGAGCAGTTGCTCAAAGCTGCCTACTTCGAGGTGATGCACGACCAGGCGAAGGTGGACAACTACTACGCCGAGCAGATTCTGAAGACGTCAGCAACTGCGGGGAAGTAGGAGCGTAGGTCGGAAGTCGTAGGTCGTAGGTCGGAGTACGCAGTTGCTTCTTTGCCGACCTACTACCTACGACCTACGCTTTTGCGGCCACTGCATTCACCTTCAGGTTCGCCAGGTTCGGCTCGAAGCAGCGCCGGCAGCGCGCTTCGTACATTCCCTCCGCGCCCACCACGATCAAATCCTCGCTCGCCACCAGGCGCTGCGTGTGTTTCGCCGGATTACCGCACTGCATGCAGATGGCCAGCGTCTTGGTGATCTCGTCGGCCACCGCGAGCAGCTCCGGCATGGGATGGAACGGGCGTCCCAGGTAATCCGTGTCGAGTCCGGCGATCAGGATGCGCTTGCCGATATCGGCCAGGCGCACGACGGTGTCGATCAGCCCTTCGCCCAGGAATTGCGCTTCGTCGATGCCGATCACTTCCACGCGCCGGTCGAGCCTGGCTTCCAGTTCGGCGGCGTCCCGGACCGAGTCGGAGCGGATCTTCAGCTCGCTGTGCGAGACGATGTGGTCTTCCGAGTAGCGCTGGTCGATGCCGGGCTTGAAGATCTGCACCCGCTGGCGCGCAATCTCGGCGCGGCGCAAGCGGCGGATCAGCTCCTCGCTCTTGCCGCTGAACATCGGCCCACAAATGACTTCAATCCAGCCCAGACTTCCCTTGGCAAAATTCATGGAAAACCAGTCTCCAGTCGTCGGTCTTCAGTCGCCAGTCGCGAGAGCAGATGCAGCTACTCCGACCGTCTTGCCTTCGTGTTCCTTCGTGTCCTTGGTGGTAAAGGCTTTTCGCAGTTGCTCGAAATCAGCGAACACTTCGCTCGCGCAGCCCAGCACCCATCCGCTCACCTTGTCCACCGGCATGCCCAGTACGAGGTACACCGGAATGCCGGCGCGGTGCGCGTGCGTGATCTCGCCCTGCGTGCCCGCACCGCGCGCCGCCGCCTCGTCAAAATAGCAGATCACGCAGCCGCTGCGGTCGATCCAGTCCAGGTCCCAGGCGATGATCTTGCGCAGCGTGGCCTGAAAGCGCGGCAAGTCGCTGGCCTTCCACTTCCGGAACTCGCGCACTTCGTCGTCGGCGAGGTTCTTGCGCTCGTCGGCGGCGGGATCGTACACCGTGTGCCCGAGCTGGCGGAGAAACGGCGTAATCTCCGCGCGCCAGCTCTTGCCCAAGTCAGCCGAGTATTCGATGGAACCGGAAAGATAGACGAGCATGACGAACTTTGATTGTCCTTGCTGGATTGGCGTGCGTCAATCAAAGGAACTGTGGGTTTCTGTGGAAAAGAGCGCATCAATTCTCGGGTTTCGATTCCTCGGACCAATTCATTTCGTGTTGGAATTGCTTGAGATTCTTGCCGGCCATGCGAAGACCCTGGAAGCAGAGCTCAGCCGTCTTGTGGTCCATTTTCCTGGCGATGAGGGCGCTGACGACTTCGGTGTACGCGACCTGGAGTGTCGGTGCGTCTTCGAGGACGGGAATGTTGCACGCGCGCGATACTTTGCCGATCGGGTCGTGGAAGCGGCAGAAGTGCCGGTTGCGCAGGGCGGGCTGGGTGCAGGCGAGGCCGTTGGGACGGATGTGGACGCAGCGCGGAGCCCTGTTAGCTTTCTCGTAATTAGTATGCATGTAACCTGCCCTCCACTCGAGTCTGGTGATTAGAATGAACAACTTACGACGCGTGTCCCAAGGGATCCCAAGGGTTTGGCTGGGAAATCCCAAGAAGTGCGAAGTGCTGAGTGCGAAGTGCCAAGTTTTCTATGAGATAGCGACCTCGCATTCTCTGAGTGCGCACCCGGTACCAGCGCCAAAGAGCATCGGGTCAGTCCGGCAGGTTGCCGGGCTGAAAGCCCGTCGCTTCCACCGAGAGGCAAAAAGCAAAAGGGCCGCGCGAGCATAGCTCCGCGTCCCTTGCTTGCACTCAAGGTTCACTTACAGGCTAGGACTGGGGAAAAGCAGAGTCAAGCGATTTGGTCACCGATGCGCGTGACAAGGTTTCAGTTCGGGAATCCCACATATCGCGCCGGGATTCGGTCGCGCCTCGTGAATCCAGGCGGAGCGATGTGTGGGGCACCCGCCCAATGGCAGTACAGTTTCAGCGCAAATGGGAGTGGTTCAGTTGGATACTTATCGAGGAGTTTGCGGGATTCGCACAGAACGTAAACGACTTTGCACTTGCTATCAATATCTCCGGATAAAACAGCCCTTATTTTCTCGACGATATGATCTCTCATGTGGTTCTCGATTCTGGCCGTCATACTAGCACTGGCATAGGAATGAAAATCGGTGGCAGCGTCTATCATGGAAGCGTTCGCTTTCCCCCACATGAAACGCGTTCTACTCTCCTGGAGTTCCGGCAAAGACAGCGCATGGACCCTCCACGTCCTGCGCCAGTCGCCGGATATCGAAGTCGTCGGACTGCTGACCACGGTCAACCAGTCGGCGCAGCGCGTGGCCATGCACGCGGTGCGGCAGTCGCTGCTGGAAGCGCAGGCGGCCGCGACCGGATTGCCGGTCACGGTGCTCAACCTGCCATGGCCGTGCTCGAACCAGGAATACGAAGCCATTCTCTCCGCCGCCTGCAAAAACGCACGCGACAGCGGGATTGACGCCGTCGCATTCGGCGACCTCTTCCTGCGCGACATCCGCGCCTATCGCGAGACGCAGATGAAGGACACCGGACTGGAGCCGCTGTTTCCACTGTGGGAGATGCCAACCGGCCAACTTGCCGGCGACATGATGCGAGCGGGTCTGCGAGCGCGGCTCACGTGCGTGGACCTGAAGAAACTGCCGGCGGAATTCGCGGGACGGGAGTTCGATGCCAGGCTGCTGACCGACTTCCCCGCTGGAACCGACCCGTGCGGCGAGAACGGCGAATTCCACACTTTCTGTTACGCGGGGCCGATGTTCTCTGCGCCGATCGCGGTGGTTCCCGGCGAGGTGGTGCAGCGCGACGGCTTTGCCTTCGCCGATCTTCTGGGCGCCGGAGATTAGTCGGCTGTCACTTGCTGACGCAGGCAGGCTGGGCAAACACAATCGGAGTATTGGCGCAGGCGAATGCGCATCGCGTCGGTGACCGGAACGTCGTCGCACCAGCAATTCCCGGCACAGCATTCAAACTGCTCGCCGCATGCGGGACATTGCTTGTGGCGGATGACCTGGCCTCCGGATTGATTGCACTCGATCAATGCTCGTCTACTTCACGGGGACGATGACAAAGCCCGCCAGGCGCCACCTGCCGTTCTTTTCGAGCACAACGACGACGGTTTCAACCGCATCGGCGAGCTTTTCGAACTTGCTACGGTACAGGATGAAGACGCATTCACCGGCCGGCCCGTCTTCGACTTCGGTGGTGTAGTCGGCGAAGTCGAGTCTCCGCGATTGGTTTTTGCCGAGCGGAGCGCGGGTCTCCTTCATGTCTTCCGTCCACTTATCTTTCGTGACCTTCTCCTTGAAGAATGCCGAGGCCTCCTCCCAGCTCTGCTCGTACTTGCCGGCATCGACGATCGCGAGCCAGGCCACGATAGCTTTGGTCCCGGCATCGATTTTGTCTTTGTCCTTGTCCTTGTCTTGGGCGCGAAGGACAGGGACAGCAACGCAGCAGAGAACAATGAGCGCGGTAAGGCGCAGCAGTTTCATAAGAACTCCTGGAGCAGTATACGGCGGTTTCAAAACCGTTCACCACAGAGGGCACAGAGGTACGCAGAGGAAAACAAGAAGTCTCTCGACTCCGCTCGGGATGACAACAGGAGCAGTGTGACCGGCGGAAAAATGCAGGTTTCTCGACTCGCGGTAAAAGCGGCCGCTCGCTCGAAATGACACTCGCTCTTTTTACTCGATGATGGCGAGCACGTCGCCGGCGTTGACGGTGGCGCCTTCGTGGACCAGCACTTGTTTCACGGTACCGGCCTTGGGCGACTTCAATTCGTTCTGCATCTTCATGGCTTCGACGACGATGATGCCCTGTCCGGCTTCGACCGAGCTGCCGGCGGGCGCGAGGATGCGGACGATCTTGCCCGGCATGGGCGCGGCGATCTTTTGCGGGCCCTCGGTGCTCCCGGCCTTGGCTTTGCGGCCGCGCAGCGAGCGGGGATCGCGCACTTCGACGGCGAAGCGCGAGTTCTTGACCCAGAAATGGGTGTCGGTGGGGGTGCGCTCGCGTTTCACCTCGTAGGCGGCGCCGTCGATGAGGATGGACAAGACGTCGGGCCGGCTGACGATCGCATCGGCCTCAACTTCCAGGCCGTCCACGCGGCAGAGCCAGCGCCGGCCGTCGCGAGCGAGCTCGAGCTGGTGGAGACTGCCGTCGATGAGAATTTCGTAACGCATGAGTTAGTCGTCGGTCTTCAGTCGTCGGTCTTCAGCAAAAACAGATTCCTCACTACGTTCGGAATGACAAGTCTGAATCATGATCGAAGCGCTTCGCGGCGCGCAGCCTGTTTCCAGCCGGAGGTTACTGGGCCGCCGGTCGAGGGCGACCGGCCTACATCAGGCGGCTGGCCTACACCGTTCGACCGGGCTACGCCATCCAACGACGCGAAAATTCCCGCGGCGATGGCGGCCACGCGCGTACGTTCCGCGGTGCGGTCCACGCCATCCAGTTCCAATGCCGCCGGCGGCGCGGGCTTGGCGAGAAGGCGATCGAGGTAACCGGTATCAACCTTGCCGGCGCGGAAATCGGGGTCCTGAAAAATGCGGCGGAAGAGGCTGAGATTCGTCTTGATGCCGCCGACGAAGTACTCGTAGAGCGCGCGTTGCAGCCGCGCTATGGCTTGCGCGCGCGTCTCGCCGTAACCGACCAGCTTGGCGAGTAGCGGATCGTATTCCATGGGGACGGTCCAGCCCTCGTACATGCCGCTGTCGCGCCGGATGCCCGGGCCGGAGGGCGCGATCAGCATCGTGATCGTTCCCGGGCTGGGGAAGAAATTGTTGTCGGGGTCCTCGGCGTAGATGCGGCACTCGATGGCATGGCCGCGCTGGGTGACATGCTGCTGTTGAAACGGAAGCGCTTCGCGGGCAGCAATCTGGATCTGCAGCTGCACCAGGTCGAGGCCGGTGACCAGTTCGGTGACCGGATGCTCCACCTGGAGGCGCGCGTTCATCTCGAGGAAGTAGAAGTTGCGCTGCTCATCGACGAGGAACTCGACGGTGCCGGCGTTGGTGTAGCGCGCGGTTTTGACGACGCGAATCGCGACTTCGCCCATGCGCCGGCGCATGTCGGGCGTGACGATGGGCGACGGACATTCTTCCAGGACTTTCTGGTGGCGCCGCTGCAACGAGCACTCGCGCTCGCCGAGGTACACCGCGTGACCGTGCTCGTCGGCCAGGACCTGCATCTCGATGTGACGCGGGTTGACGATGAGCTTTTCGAGGTAAACCTCGTTGTCGCCGAAGGCGCTCTGGGCCTCGCTGCGGGCGCCGTCGTAAGCACTGCGCAGTTCGGCCGCCGAATGCACGGCGCGCATGCCCTTGCCGCCGCCGCCGGCCGCGGCCTTCAACATGACCGGATAGCCGATCTGCCCGGCGAGCGTTTGCATCTCGCCGAAATCGAGGCCGCGCGAGGAACCGGGCACGAAGGGCACGCCGGCCCTTTCCATTTCCTGGCGGGCGCGGGTCTTGGAGCCCATCATTTCCATCGCCGCGGCGGTGGGTCCGATGAACTTCACGCCCGCCTGCTCGCAGGCGCGGGCAAAGTGCGCGTTCTCGGAGAGGAATCCGTAGCCGGGATGAATGGCCTGGGCGCCGCTGCGGCGGGCGACGTCAAGGATCTTGCCGATATTCAGGTAGGACTCGCTCGCGGTGGCGGGGCCGATGGGGTAGGCCTCGTCGGCCTTGCGGACGTGCAGCGAGGCGCGATCGACGTCGGAGTAAACGGCGACCGAGCGGATGCCGAGTTCGCGGCAGGCGCGGATGACGCGCACCGCAATCTCGCCGCGATTGGCAATCAGGACCTTCTTGAACATAGGCAAAGCAATTCAATGTAACCCTCACTGGAACCGCCGCCAATGAGGCACATCACAATAACCTGTGCGGCCGATTTGCGGAAGCGGCCGAAAACTCACCACAAAGGACACGAAGGTACACGAAGGGAGACAGAGCAAGAGAAAAGCCCGATCTTTCGACCGGGCTTTCGTGTGAGCTGGAGCGAGAGACGGAGGGCTTGCGCCTGGCGCTTCGAACCTATTTATTTGTCGACGGTGATGCCACCGGGCTGATTGGCGATCTTTTGGGCCTTCTCGGCCTTGACGGCCATCGTCCTCTTGACCCAGTCGTCGGCTTTCTTCAGGTCTTCCTCGCGGGCCTGCGGATCGCCGCACTCGATGTCGGCCTGCTCGCGCCACATGAGGTTCAGGTACGCCATGGCATCGTCATAGTCGGGCCGCAGCTCGATCGCCTTCTGCAGCACGGTCATGCCTTCCTGCACCGAAGGGGTGTTCTTGGCTCGCAGCTCTTCGCAGACCTTCTTGTCCTTGATGGCCTCTTCGGGCTTCAGGCCGAGCTTGGCTTTTTCTTCCATGCGCGGCTGGTAGGTCTCGGTCCAGTCGATCACGCCGATGGAGTAGTAGACCTCGGGATCGTTGGGATCGAGGTCCTTCACCTTGGTGTAGTACTCCTTGGCCTGGCCCAGCTTCTTCATCTGGAAGTAGAGCGAGGCGATGCCCTTCAAGCTGTTGACCTGCGCCTCGTGGTGGGGATTGGTGCTCAGGACGTCCTTGAAGACGTCGATGGCCTGCTCGGCATTCTTGTTGTTTTCCGGCGTATCGGCGCCGGGAACATACTGGTTGGCGTACGCGGTAGCCAGATAAAGCTTGGCATTTATGAGTCCGGGGTCGAGCGCCACCGCGTTCTTGAATCTTTCGATCGCCTCTTCGTACTTGGCGTTCTTGTAAGCCTGGACACCCTTGTTGAGCTGATCGCGAGCACGCAGCTTATTGCAAGCGGTGGAGCCCATCAAGGCCAGGACCACGGCGAGAAACGCCAGGATTCGTGCGCCTCTGTTCATTTGCTTCTCCATCGGGCCCGCCACCGGTTGGTGTCTGGCAGCGCACCCAAAAAAACGATTTGTGATTGAGTGATTTGTGATTGGGTGATTGGCGCGAGTCGCAAGCAAATCACCCAATCGGTAAATCGCACAATGGTTATCCGCCCTGCTCGATCTTGGCGGTGATCAGGCCGACCTTTTCGACGCCGGCGGAGTGCGCGATGTCGATGACCTGGGCCACATCGGCGAAGAACAGCTCGGGATCGGCCTTCACGAACATCACCTTCTCGGCGCGCGTCTTGTAGATCTCCTCGAGGCGGCCCTGGAGCTTGTCCCAGGTGACGTCTTCCTGATTAATCTTGAGGGCCGGCTGGCCGCCACCGCCGCCCTGAAGGAGCTGGACCACGACGGTGCGATCGTTGGGCGTAGTCTGCTGCTTCTGGTCCTTGGGTGGCTGCGGAACGAGGGCATCGAGCCCCTTGGGCGTCATTGGGGTGATGACCATGAAGATGATCAGCAGCACCAGCAGGACGTCGATGAGGGGCGTGACGTTCATGTCCGCCGAAGGACCGCCGCCCGAGCCAACTGTCATTGACATACAGAAATCCTCTCTACTATTTAATCTCAGCCACCCTTCCTAAAGCAGTCCGGGTGGGGCAGCAAACTTATTTCGGGGTCGCCGGAGTCTGCGTAGCCGATGGCGGGGCCGGAGGCGCGCCCTGCCTGCGCTGCTCGGTGAGCAGACCCAACTGGTCCACGCCGGCGGCGCGGACGTTATCGACCACTTCGGCCACGACGCCGTACTTGGCACGGGCATCGGCGCGGACGTACACGCGCTTGTCGGTGCGGCTGGCCAGCTTGTCCTTGATCTTGTTGGTCAACTGGTCGGGAGCGATCTGATCGCTGATGAAGTACACCTTGCCGTCGCGGGTGACTGCGATCAGCAACGCGTCTTCCTTCTCCGCGTCGGGCATCTGGCTCGGATTATTGGTCTTGGCCAAGTCCACGCTGACACCCTTCTGCAGCATGGGCGTGATGACCATGAAGATGATGAGCAGGACCAGCATCACGTCCACCATCGGGGTGACGTTGATGGTGGAGTTGACTGCCATAATTCGCTTTGCGATTGCCATGTTTCCTCGCTACCGGCCATGCGGCAGGTGTCGCGCGGCGGCAGGCTTTGGCGCCCCACCCCGGCAAAATCGGCCAGGGTGGGACACCCAACTCATGCTCGCGCGTTACGTTCGCCGTTACTTCCGGGCCATGCCGCGACGCTTCAGGAAGTAGTCGATCAGCTCGCTGGAGCTGTTGTCCATTTCGACGTCGAACGCTTCCACGCGGCCGGACAGGTAGTTGTACATCATGACGGCGGGGATGGCGACGAACAGGCCGACGGCCGTAGTCACCAGGGCTTCGGAAATGCCGCCGGCTACCGCGCCCAGACCGGTCGCCTTGTTCTCGGCGATGCCCTTGAACGCGTTGATGATGCCGACCACGGTGCCGAGCAGGCCGACGAAGGGGGCGGTGGCGCCGATGGTGGCCAGACCACCGAGTCCGCGCTTCAGTTCGGCGTGGACGATGGCTTCGGCGCGCTCGAGGGCGCGAAGGCTGGCTTCGATCTGCTCGCCCGGGATATCGTTGCTTTCGCCGTGGGCCTTGAATTCCTGCAGGCCGGCGGTGACGACCTTCGCCAGGTGGCTCTTCTTGCTACGTTCGGCGACGCGGATCGCTTCGTCGATCTTGCCTTCACGCAGGGCGCCGGCGACGGCCGGAGCGAATGCGCGCGACTGCTTGCGGGCGGCGCTGAACGCCATCCAGCGGTCGATCATGACGCCAATCGACCAGCCTGACATGATGAACAGGATGATGACGACGATCTTTGCCAGAATGCCCATCTGATGCCACAGCGAGATGGGATCCCATGACACCGCTGCTTCCTGGAACATCCAGAGAGCGACGGTGTGGGCATTCGAGTAAACCACAGTTGCCAAGTTTGTGACGAGCATGAGTTGCTTTTTCCTCCTCAAAACACTTCGAATCGGCGATTTGCCTTGCTAGCGTCCCCGCTGAAGCGCCGTCTCTGCACATCAGCAGGGTGGTTAAAACCGTCCAGACCCAGAAGCTTGCGAAAGCTGCCGGCAGCAACTCGCAAATCCTGTGCTGGTAGGATGGCAGCGGCGGGTCCTAAGCTGCCCGCCACCGCTTCTCCAAAAAGATATCTCCGAGAAAATACTGCCTGGATCGTCTTGCCTCCCACCCTTCGCCAAACGCGGGCGCCAGGGTGGGCCACCCAGTTAGCCGGAGAGCGTGAAATTGACCGTAATCTGCGTTTCGACTTCCACCGGCTCGCCGTTGAGGAAGTAGGGCTTGTAGCGCCACTGCTTCACGGCTTCGATGGCCGCCGGCGCCAGCATCGGGTGGCCGCTGACCATATGCAGGTTCTGAATGGTGCCGTCCTTGGCAATCACGGCCTGCAACACCACCGTTCCCTGGATGCGCGCCTGGCGCGCCAGCGCCGGGTAGGTCGGTTTCACCTGGTGGACCAGCAAGCCTTGGGAGACGCCCTGCGAAACGCGAACGCGTGTCGGAGTCGCCACCTTGGGCACGGCCACCGGAGTCGAGCTGATGATGCCGCCGATCACGCCGCCCATCTGGCCGCCCGGAACGCCGCCCGGCACGCCACCGACGACGCCGCCAATACCAGAGGTTGGAGGAGGAGTGTCCTCTTCCTTGATCATCTTGACCTTTTCCGGGATCTTGGTGGGAGTGCGCAGCGCGCCCTGATCAACTTCGCTGATGATCTTCTCCACCTTCACCACGGCCGCCGCAACCGGCGGAGGGGGCGGAGGGGGAGGAGGGGGAGGGGCCACGAGGAAGGTCATTAACTGCTGCCTGGGCAGCGCTTCCGTGTAGATCAGCGGGATCAGGATGAGGATTCCCAACAGAATCCCCTGCAAAATGAACGAGACCACGGTAGTAGCGCCACGCCGTTTTGCCCCGAACCGTCCGCCTGATTCGATGAGGCTGTCTTCAAACATAATCCTGTTCTCCGGTACAGACTGTCCCAATGTCTACATTAGACACCGGGTACGCGAAATTTGCTCCCTGCAGTCGGGCAGGTGCTCCGGATTTTTTCTTGCGACCCGGACATCTCCCGGCAAGGCGCGCCAGAACTCCTGAACCCATTTCCCGCACATCAGAAAAGCGCTGACGTGAGGGGCACCAAGGACCCATGCGACCGGCACAGGACCAAGGTTTAACCTTTCGCCCGTACCTTTTCCCGGTCGCGCCGTCCGGAGGCTACCGCCACCTGGGCCGGCTGTCGAGCTTTGCGCAAACGCCAATCCTGGTATGCAACCAGCATTGGCGAAGCGATAAAGATCGACGAATACGTGCCGATCACGATACCGATCACCAAAGCCAACGAGAACCCGTGCAGCACCTCTCCGCCGAAGAGGAAAAGCGACAACACGGTCAAAAACGTGAGGCCCGACGTGAGCACGGTCCGGCTCAGCGTCTGATTGATGCTGCGGTCCACAATCTCGGCCAGTGATTCGCGGCGCAGCAGTTTAACATTCTCGCGGATTCGGTCAAACACCACGATGGTGTCGTTCATCGAATAGCCGACCAGGGTGAGGACGGCGGCGACGACGGTGAGCGAGATTTCAATATTTAGAAGCGAAAACGCGCCGACGGTGATGAGCGTGTCGTGGAAGCAGGCGACGACGGCGGCCACGCCGTAAATCAGCTCGAAACGGAACCACAAGTACACGAGCATGCCGAGCAGCGAATAAAGAATGGCCAGCTTGGCCTGCGTCTGGAGCTGCTGTCCAACCTGCGGGCCGACGATTTCCACGTTACGGACGGCAAAGTCGGAAACGTAGAACCCATCGTTGAGCGAGCCCACCACCTCCGCCGCGATACCGCCGCGGGAAACATCGTTCACGGAGCTGAGTACGCCGCCGCTGTCCTTGTCGCGGAAACTGGTGATCTGCTGGGCGAGGGCGGCATAGCGCTGGGCGGCGTCGGTACCGGCGTGCAGCGGGTCCTTCGACATCAGGAATTCGGAGACGTCGAGGGCGCTAGCGTTGTTGAGGTCTTTCTTGCCGGCGGCAGGAGTGACCGGCTCGAGCGCGCTGATGATCTGGTTCTTGCCCTGGTCGAGCGCCTGTTCGCTGGTCTCCTTGATATCGAGCGCGATCAGCACTTCGTTGTTCTTGGCTTCGCCGAAGCGCTGGATGCGGGCGTTGTGCAGGCCGGATTTGTCGATGGCGGAGCGAATGGCATTGTTGTCGGGCGGATGGGTGAATTTCACGTACACCACGGTGCCGCCGCGGAACTCAACGCCCAGCGGGACCCACTCGCCAGTGTTGTGCTTGCGGACACCCATCGAGATGAGGCCGGCAAGGCTGAAGACCAGCGAGAAGGCCAGGAAGTACCACTTGTACTTCAGAAATTGGATATTCGGGTTCCGAAAAAACTCCATGAATTGCCCTACTTTGTCGATGGCCGGCGGTCGATGGTCGAGGGCCGGCAAGTCAAATCACTAACAAAAACCGTTCCCAGATCGAGCCGATGGCCAACGGCCATCGACCGATTAAATGCTCAGCGCGTCGCCGCGCTTCAGGTTGTTCACGTGCGCGTCGAAGATCACGCGCGATACGAACACGGCGGTGAACAGGTTGGCCAGCAGACCGAAGGTCAGCGTGACGGCGAAGCCCTTCACCGGGCCGGTACCGAATATGAACAGGATGAAGGCGGAGACGATGGTGGTGACGTGCGTATCCACGATGGTCACCCAGGCCCGGCCAAATCCCTGTTCCACCGCGGAAGGAGCCGTCTTACCGTTGCGCAACTCCTCGCGAATACGCTCGAAGATAAGCACGTTGGAATCGACGCCCATGCCGACGGTCAGGATCACGCCGGCGATTCCGGGCAGGGTCAAGGTAGCACCGCTGAAACCGAGGAACCCAAGCAGGATGATCAGGTTCAGGATCAGCGCCAGGTCGGCGTTGATGCCGGCGCCGCGGTAGTACACCAGCATGAAGACCATGACCGCGAGCATGCCGATGACGGCGGCCAGCACGCCGTGGCGAATGGAATCCGCCCCCAGCGAGGGGCCCACGGTGCTCTCCTGCAGGTAGGTGATGCCCGCCGGCAGAGCGCCGGAGCGCAGCACCATGGAAAGGTCCTTGGACTCTTCTTCGGAGAAGCTGCCGGTGATGCGGCCCTGATCGTGAATCTGCTCCTGGATGGTAGCCACCTGCTGGACCTTGTGGTCAAGCACGACGGCCAGCTTGTCGTTGACGTGGGCGCCGGTGAACTGCGCGAAGCGGCGGCCGCCTTCGGCGGTGAGGGTGAAGCCGACGGCGGGACGGTTGTTCTCGTCGCGCGTCATCTGCGCGTCACGTAGATCACGACCGCTCACGGCCGCGGTACGCGAAACGATATAGAACTGATCGCCGGTGTCCTGGGTGTTGCCGGCGCGGCGCTTCATCAGAGGACCTTCGGGCAGCAGCACCGTGTCCGGCGGGAGGATGCCGTTGTGCGCCTGGAGCGCCGCCTGTTCGGTGGGAAATGGCCCGTCAACCGCTTGCCGGATTTCCAACATGGCGGTGGACTGCATGATCTGCTTGACCCGGGCAGGATCGTCAACGCCGGGGAGCTGTACCAGGATCTGGTACTGACCCAGACCATGCTCCTCGATGACCGGCTCGCTGACGCCGAGCTGGTCAATGCGGTTGCGGATGGTCTCGATGGCCTGGGCCACGGCGCGCGTCTTGATGTCTTTGAGCGTCTGCGGCTTCATCGCCAGCACCCAGGAATTTTCCGGGCCGGAGCTGAGGTCGTAATCGGAAAGGCGGTCCTGCACGACGCTGCGCAGGTCGGCGGCCGACTCGGGTGGAACGCCCTTGATGAGGACGCGATCGGAATTATTGACCGGATCGGGCTTGGCGACGTCGGCGTAGGCGATGTTCTTGACGCGCATCTGCTCTTTGAGCGTCTCGATGGCGCGGTCACTGTCGGAGTTCACCGCCTCGTTGACCCGGACCTGGAGAATGAGGTGAGTACCGCCCTTGAGGTCGAGGCCAAGGTGAATGCGGTCCTGAATGGAGGCGATGAGCGACTGGCCGTTCAGTCCCTTCGGAATCCCGATAATGCCGATAAGGAAAGCCAGCATTACCGCGATAATGAAAACTGTTTTCCAGAGTAAGGTCTTATTCATGTTGTCAGTTGTCAGTTGTCAGTTGTCAGTCGTCAGCTTTCAGTCGCCGGAACAGCTGACGACTGGCAACTGGCAACGAGCAACTAGCTCTTCAATTCTTCCGGTCCCATTACGGAGACGACGGCGTTCTTGCTCACTTCCAGCCGCAGATTATCGGGCGGAACGCGGAGATGAATCGAGGTGTCGCGCAGGGCGACGATGGTGCCCGCGATACCGCCCTGGGTCATGACGCGGTCACCCGTCTTGAGCTCGTTCAACATCAGCTGCCACTTCTTCTGCCGTTTCTGCTGCGGCATAATGAGCAGGAAATAAAAAATTACAAAGATCAGTATCAAGGGCAGCCACATCACCATGCCGCCGCCCCCGCCCGTCGATTGGGCCAGGATTGCCGTTATCGATTGCAAGCTGGTCAACTCCTGAGTTCTCCTCGTGCCTTTCCGGTCCCATTCTTCACCAAGGGCACGGCGGATACGGTGTCTGCTTCTCCCACCCTTCCAAGACCGGTCAGGGTGGGGCACCCAAGCACCCTTGCAAAAGCGGTCAGGATGGGGCACATACACCGATGCAACAATTTGTTCCTACGGGTGGATCGCTGCAGGGTCCCGGGAGCTCCCCGGCACCGGCGCCACGCCCACCCTTCCAAAATCAGTCAGGGTGGGGCACCCGGCTTGAGGAGCGATGGCCGGATCTTCCCGTTGGCATGGGGACTTCAAATTCTGAGACCGGATACCGGAAAGGAATTCCTGAATTCCCCAAGCTCTATAGATTGCCGCACTTGGCGCATGGTGTCAAGGTAGTAGGCCAGGTTGTGGACGCTATTCAGGACCTGCCCGAGGATCTCGCCGGTGGCGTACAGGTGGCGCAAATAGGCGCGGGAATAGCGGGCGCAGACCTTGCACCCGCAGTTCGGGTCGAGCGGGCCCTCGTCCTGGGCATAGCGGGCGTTCTTGATGTTGACCTTGCCCTCCGAGGTGAAAACCAGTCCATGGCGGGCGGCGCGCGTGGGAAGCACGCAATCCATCATGTCCACGCCGAGACCGGCGTAGGCGACGATTTCTTCCGGCGTGCCCACACCCATCAGGTAGCGGGGCTTGTCTTTCGGAAGATGCTCCAGGGTGGACTCGACAATTTCGCGAGTCAGGTGGCGGGGCTCGCCGACGCTGAGCCCGCCAATAGCGTAGCCGGGGAGATCGAGTTCAACGAGGCGCTGGGCGCATTCCTTGCGTAGGTCGGGGTGCATTCCGCCTTGAACGATGCCGAAGAGCGATTGGTAATCGGTAATCGGTAATCGGTAATCGGCAATCGGGTCGTTGACCGGTCGCTGGATGCTGGGAACAGAATCATTTTCGATTTTTGATTTTCGATTTTCGATTTCGTATGAAGCCCGAAGCCCGGAGCCGGGAGCCCATGGCACTTCGTGCTTGTGCTCCTCGAAATACTTTTTGCATCGTTGTGCCCAGCGGACGGTAAGTTCCATCGATTGGCGGGCGCGCTCGCGTTCGGCGGGGTACTCGGTGCACTCATCGAAGGCCATGATGATGTCGGCGCCAAGGCCGATTTCGGCTTCCATGACGCTCTCGGGGGTGAACGAGTGCAAAGAACCGTCGAGATGCGAGCGGAATTGCACGCCGTCTTCGTTGAGCTGGCGCATTCCGCTGAGGCTCCAAACCTGAAAGCCGCCGGAGTCGGTGAGGATGGCGCGCTCCCAGCTCATGAAGCCGTGCAGGCCGCCCATCTTGCGCACGGTTTCGACGCCCGGCCGCAGGTAGAGGTGGTAGGTGTTGCCGAGCAGGATCTGGACGCCGAGTTCGTCGAGCGCATCCTGGGGAATGCCCTTGACCGTGCCTTGCGTGCCGACGGGCATGAAGACCGGCGTCTCCACCGCAGCGTGCGGCAGGTGCATGCGGGCGCGGCGGGCGGGGCCGGCTGTCGCAACAATATCGAACTGGAGGGACGAAGGCATTCGTGATTTAGTGATTTGTGATTGAGTGAATGAGGCCCGTCGAACCCGCAATTCTCGACCAATCACTAAATCACAAATCGCTAAATCACTAAATTACACGACTCCGCGGGCTTTCATGCGGTCAACGAATTTGCCGACGCTGACGAAGGCGCGGCTGATGGTACCGCTGCCGATTTCGGTGCTGGCGCCGTCCTTCTCGACCCAGGCGCGGGCGCGCATGAGGTAGAAGCGGCCGTCGAAGGACTCCATGACGGCTTCCGCTTTGACTTTGGCGCCAATACCACAGGCGGCGGTGTGGCGCACGTTGATGTGCGTACCGACAGTGATCTCGTCGCCTTCGGCGAAGGGCTGGAGAGCGAAGAAGCAGGCCATCTCCATCATCTCGATCATGTTGGGTGTAGACATGACCGGCGGCAGCGCCTGGTTGCGCGCGGTCAGGGTGTGCTTGAGTTCGACGATTTCTTCGACTTCGGCGCGAGCGCCAACGGGGACGGGCTTGGACATACGGGAATTGTAACCAGTAACCAGTAACGAGTAACGAGTAACGAGACAAGAGCAAGCAGCGTCGTGCAGCCGGCATCAGGCACTTCTGGTATTTTAGTTGCTCTTGGAACCTCTTACCCATTTCCTGACCGGGGCGTGCATCAGCCGAGCGACGGGGCTGAACAAGCGCACGCTCTACGCCACCACCACCTGTGTGCTCGCCGCGGAAGCCGCCGATCTCGACATGGTCGCCTACTTCGGCGGGCCGATTACCGGCTTCGAACACCATCGCGGCATCACGCATGCCTTTGTCGGCGTGCCGCTGGTGGCGGCGTTCGTGGTCGGGTTCATGTACTTGATCTGGCGCTGGCGAAGGAAACCGCCCGATCCGTTCGTGGCGCGCGCAACCGACAAGATCGTCACGCCCGATCCGGCGAAGACGCCGAATTGGGGACTGCTGTACGGGTTCGCCTGCCTCGCCGGGCTGAGCCACATCCTGCTCGACTTCACCAACAACTACGGCGTGCGGCCGCTGGAGCCGTTCTCGTACAAGTGGTTCTCGTGGGACATCATTTTTATTTTCGAGCCGCTGCTGTACATCTTTTTGCTCGGCGGATTGCTGCTGCCTTCGCTGTTCGCGCTGATTAACGAAGAGATCGGCGGGCGGCGCAAGGGACCCAAGGGGCAGGGCGGGGCGGTCGTCGCACTGGTGCTGATGGTGGCGCTCTGGGGATTGCGCGATTACCAGCATCGACGAGCCATCGCTACGCTGGAAGCGCGTACGTACCACGGCGAGGAGCCAATCAGGGTGTCGGCGTACCCGTACTTCCTGAACCCGTTCAAGTGGTACGGCGTGGTCGAGTGCGAGAGCTTTTTCGAGCAGGTGCTGGTGGATTCTCTGACGCCCGAAGTGGACCCGAGCGGAGCTTCCACCACGCGCTTCAAGCGCGAGGAGACGCCGCCCGACTTGGCCGCAAAAGACAGCCGGCTGGGGCACACGTACCTGGATTGGGCGCAGTATCCGCTCACCGAGGTCGAGCGGACCAGCGATCCGCCGGGATACCTGGTGCGATTCTACGATCTGCGATTCGACTATCCCGAGCTGCGGCGCAACCGAATGACCTTGAGCGCTCGGGTGCAATTGGACGAGCAACTGAAGGTCGTAACCATGTTCTTTGGGGCGCGGCAGCAGAGGCCGGATTTGCTGGAACCGAAGCAGTAGTCAGTTGCTAGTTGCCAGTTGCAAGTTGTTTTGGGGAGGCGTTCGATGATGGTTGAACTAACACCCGAAGAACTCAGGACCATTAACAATGCCTTAAACGAGGTCTGCAATGGCATTGCCCTCAAGGGCGAATTCGATACCCGAATGGGTTGCAGTTTGGAAGAAGCCCGTAAGCTTCTGGCCAATATCCACGAGATCGCATAAGTGTGAGACCGAGCAATTGTGCACTCGTCGCTTGACGCGCGCACGCGCGGCGCATAAAAATCGTTGTTCGACTTCGAGGTGACCATGCTGGCTGTATTGTTCGTCGTAATCGCCGTAGCGTTTCGTTTGCTGCCCCACACCTTCAGCATCACGCCGGTGGCGGCGTCGTTGCTCTTCTTCGGCGCGAAGGGTTCGAAGCGCTGGGCGTGGGTCCCGGTGGTGCTGCTGGCCGCTTCCGACGTGTATCTGACGAAGGTGCGCTACGGCTATCCGCTCACGGCCGACCACTTCGTGACCTGGGCCTGGTACGTGGGGATGATCGGGCTGGGTATGCTGTTGCGCCGCAACCAGGCGCCGCTGCGGATTTTCGGCGCGTCGCTGGCGGCCGCGGTTTCGTTCTTCCTGGTCAGCAACTTCGCGGTGTGGGCGGTGTGGGAGATGTATCCGAAGAATTTCGGCGGCCTGATGGCGTGCTACGTGGTCGGTCTGCCGTTCTTCCAGCGCGAGGTCCTGTCGGACGTGTTCTTTACCGCGGTGCTGTTCGCGATCCCGGCGGTGATTGCGGCGCTGAAGCCGGAGGGCGCGCGACAGGCGGCATAGATACGTGAGCCGCTGATTAACGCTGATAAAAGCAGATCAAACAAAATTAAAGAGGGCCGGCGTGAGGCTGGCCCTTTTGTTTTGGGTATTTCGGTATTTCAGTATTTCGGTATCGAGATATCAGAGGGCCGAAATACCGAGATACACCCCGCGCAAATCAGCGTTTAACAACGGCTAATTTGTTTTTTCTCTTGCTCCGCAAAACCAAGAGGACAACCAGTCCTACGGTGACGGCCATGATTGCGCCCATCAGTCCGGCGTGCTGCCGGAAGAGCGGACCGATTAACTCCACCACCTGCGGCCCGAACAACACCACCAGAGCGGACAGGATCAGGAAGCGCACCACGCGGCCGACAAAGATGGCGAGCAAGAAGTGCGTGATATGCATTTCGAAGACTGCCGCCGAGAGTGCAAACAGCTTGAAAGGGAATGGCGGCGGCATGAGCGAGGGCACGAAGAGAGCCAGGAACTCGTGCTTCTCGAAGCGGGCGCGGACGCGCTGGAACTTTTCCTTGCCCATTTTCTTTTCCAGCACGAGTTCGCCCATCTCGTAACCGATGGCGTAGATGATGAGGCTGCCGAGCGCGGAGCCCGCCGAGGCCATGAGCACGTAGAGCCAGAATTTCTGCGGCTGGAGATAGACGTAGCCGGCGACGATCGGGTCGAGCGGCATGCCGAGCGCAGCCGAGTCGATGGCGGCGATGGCGAAGACGCCCCAGACCCCGAGCGGCTTCAGCAGCGTCCACAGGAGCAGGGTCCACTTGGCGAGAAGATTTTTGATTACGCCCAAGGCAACATCCTAAATGCAGAATGAAGACTGGCGGAACGAGTATTCATTCTTCATTCTTACTTCTTCATTCTCAATTGTGGCCGGTGTTTCCGGTGAGAAGTTCCAGCGCGTGTGGGAGCACGGGCAGTACGGCTTGCAGCGATTCGACGGCGGCGGTGGGGCTGCCGGGGACATTGACGATCAGTGCCGCTCCGCGAATGGCGCAGACGCCGCGGCTGAGGGCGGCGAGCGGCGTCTTCTTGGCGCCTTCGGCACGCATCCGCTCCGCCATTCCTTCGACGACCTTGTCGGCGACAGCGCGCGTGGCTTCCGGAGTGACGTCACGCGGGGCGATGCCGGTGCCACCGGTCGTCACGATCAGGTTGACGGTCTCGCTGAGCTGAATCAGAGAGGCTTCGATACGGGAGCGCTCGTCGGGGAGAACGTCGGCGGCGATGACGCGGAAGCCGGCCTGCTCCAGCGCGCCGACGACAGCGGGCCCGGAGCGGTCGTCACGTTGTCCGGCGGCGGCGCGGTCGCTGATGGTGAGCACGGCGGCGGTGAAGGTCATGCGCGTTCAATGTAGAAGATCAACGCCAAGGACGCAAAGAGGGATTCACCCCAGAGGGTACGGAGAGGAAGAGACGGCAGAATACGCGCCAGGCCTCGCGGCTTCACGACTCCAGCACGTCCTCTTCGCCTTCGCGGGCGGATTCGTCGAGCATGCGCAGGCCTTCCATGAGCAGGCCCTGGGTGGAGCGGGTAGTGGTTTGTTCGCTGCTCTGGCCGTTGAAGTCGAGCTGGAAATTGCCGCCCTGCCAGCTCAAGATTTTGTAAACGGCGTCGTCCCCCTTGAGCGCGCCGTAAATGGCGTGGCTGATCTGGCCGTCGCTGAAGTACATGTCGCAGCGATCGTTGTTGTTGGTAAGGGTGAGCAGGCAGGTCTTCTTGCCCATGTCGAGCGACTGGAGCAGGTCGAGCACGTTCATCTGCGCCAGGCTGCCGCGCAGCTTGCCGTCGGAGGCGGGCGCTTCCTTGGCCATCTTTTCGAGCGCGATCTTGTCGATGATGCGCTTGATGCGGGCGGTGGCCTCTTTGACGAAAAACGGCTTCTCGACGAAGTCCTCGACCGAGTCCTGCACCACTTTGAGCTTCTCGGTGAGGTCGGTCTTGCTGGCGACGAGGATGAGCGGGATGCGCGAGGTAGCGGCGCGCGAGCGTATTTTTTCCAACAACTGGCGGCCGTCCATGCCGGGCATCTGGTAGTCGCTGACGATCAGGTCGAAAGGCTCGTCGATGACGCGCATCAGGGCGTCGGCGCCGTCGGAGGCGGTGCTGACCTTGGCGTGCGTCGAGAGCGCGTTGGTCAGCAGCGCGAGCACCATCGGGTTGTCGTCGACGACCAGGACTTTGACGTTGGCATGCATAAAAGAATCAGCCGCTGATTAACGCTGATACACGCAGATCAAAAACCTATCCCTTCGCCTTTCGCGTTGCGCCCTGAGCCTGGCGATTGAAATCTCCGCTTTTGCCGCCCGTCTTGCGCTGCAACATCACTTCACGAATCTCGATGCCCTTGTCGAGGGCCTTGCACATGTCGTAAACGGTGAGCGCGGCGACGCTGGCGGCAACCAGCGCTTCCATTTCCACGCCGGTAACGGCCGTGGTAGCGACTCGTGAGGCAATGGCGACGCCATTCTGGCACACTTCGGCGGTCACATCAACGACAGTGAGCGGCAGTGGATGGCACATCGGGATGAGTTCCGAAGTGCGCTTGGCGGCCATGATTCCCGCTACCCGCGCCACTTCCAGGGGATCACCCTTGGGGTTGGTGGCAAGCGCGCGGACCACCTTGGGATTCATGGCGACGAAGGCCGACGCCTCCGCTTCGCGCCGGGTGGTTTTCTTGGCGGAAACGTCCACCATGCGAGAGCGGCCGGAACGGTCGAAGTGGGAGAGCTTCTTTGCCATTGAAATCCGCTTTACGAGACCCAGCCGCTACGGTACACGATCCACCAGCACAGAAACAGCAGCGGAATGGTCGCGATCAGTCCCCACATCAGCGGCAGGACAAAGTCCAAGACCAGGCTGAGTATGGTGAAAATGATCCAGAACATCTTTTTCTGGTCCATAGAGACTTCGTATTCCGTATTTCGTATCTCGAATTCCGGCCGAGAGTTCATGCCGAAATACGAGATACGAAATACGCTCTTACTGCAGCAAAACTGAAACCATATCCCCAACCTTAAGCAATTCACGGTCCGGCGGGACCACCAGATAACAATTGGCGCGGGCGGTGGCGGCCATGTCGCCCGAACCTTGCCACTTTACCAATTCCACTTCCACGCGTTCCTGCCCGCCGCCGAGAATAGCGGGGAGAAAGCGCGTGAGCCCGGTTTTTGCCTTTACGTCCCGCGTCAGCCGCGCCTGCACAAAGACCAGTTTGCGCGCCGATACACCCGCCAGCGCTTCCAGCATGGTACGGGCGAAAAGCTCAAAGCACACCATGGTCGAAACCGGGTTCCCGGGCAGTCCGAAAAAGTAAGTGGGCGGCGCGCCGCGGCGAGGCGGAGCGGCCCCAAAGACGATGGGCTTTCCCGGCTGGATGGCCGCGCCGGTAAAGAAGAACTTCGCTTCCATTTCGGCAAGCACCGGTTCCACCAGGTCGTACTTGCCCATGCTGACGCCACCGGAGAGCAGGAGCAGGTCGGTGGCCAGTCCCTCCTGCATGAGCTTGCGCAACTGGCGGGGTTCGTCGGGCGCTACGGGCAGCACGACCGGGTCGCCACCGGCCTGCTGCACCTGCGCGGCCAGCGAGTAAGAATTCGAATTGCGGATCTGGTTGGGGCCGGGTTCGGCGGCGACGTCCACCAGTTCGTCGCCGGTAGAAAGAATTGCCACCTGCGGACGCCGGAAGACGCGCAGCTCGTGGCATCCGCAGGAGCCGGCAATGGCAATGGCCGCAGGTGTCAGGCGCGTTCCCCGCGCCAGGAGTGCGGCGCCGCGTTTCGCCTCCGCCCCGGCAAGAACAAAGTTTTCGCCGCTCGCGACGCTCCGTTGAATTTCGATTTGATCGCCGCGGAGCGCCGTGTACTCGACCATAACAACGGCGTCGGCGCCGGGAGGGAGAGGCGCTCCGGTCATAATTTCCGCGGCCTCGCCCGCATTCACGACGATACCCGCGTCGGGGCCGCCGGCGCGAATCTCGCCTGCGAACTCCAACAGCGCCGGAACCTGGGATACATCGGCGGCGCGCACGGCGTAGCCGTCGCGGGCGGCGCGAGGGAAAGGGGGGAAGTCGCGGTCGGCAACCACGGTTTCGGCCAGGACGCGTCCGCGGGCGAGCAGAAGCTCCACCGGCTCGCTATCGCCGGGACGTATCTTCGCGGCCTCGCGCTCAACGATGGCGCGAGCCTGCTCGAAAGTCGGAATCGACATTTGCGTCTGGAAACCTGACATGTCCCGCGGATTGTAAACCGACCTTCGGCTTTGAGCGCCGAACTGACGGCACAAATCTACTGCTCGGCTTCCACGGTAAGTTTCAAACCCATTGCTTTGGTGACGGCGACGAGAGTTGAAAGGCGAGGATTACCTTGAGCGGAAAGTGCCCGGTAGAGACTCTCTCGCTCAACGCCAGCCGCTTTGGCGATCTTGGCAATGCCGCCTCGTGCCTCCGCTACCCGCCGCAACGCTACCAGCAGGACGCGCGGTTCATCCTCGTCCTCGAGCGCCGCCCTCAAGTACTCAGCCGCGAATTCCGGATTGGCGCGCAGTTCGCGCACCGTCGCTTCGTCGTGAGAAATGCTAGCTTTGCGTTTCATGATTTGCGCGTCCTTTCCCTGTAGTCCTTGAAATACTCGATTGCTCGATTGACGTCGGACGACTGCTTCCGCGTTCCTCCGCCACACAAAAGCAGCACGCACGTGTCACCCAATATCGCGTAATACAAACGATATCCGGGCCCCAAGTGAATTCTTAGTGCGGACACCCCATCGCGTAGATACTTGGTGTCCCCGAAATTTCCAATCGCAATCCGATCGATCCGAACCGCAATGCGGGCTCGCGCCTGTACATTCTCCAGTGCCGCCAACCAATCGCCGACAACATCCTTGCCGGCCCGGGTGACGTACCGCCGAATCTCGATCACGGGCGTATTGTAACTTATAAATTACAAAAGAAAAAGCCCGGTCTGGGTTCGACCAGGCTTGCTCGTTGCAGTTGGGGCCTGCTACTTCTTTTTCGGCGTCGACCGGGATTTGCCGAAGCCGGTTTCGATCTTGGCGCCGATGGTGTCCAGCATTTGCTTGGCGGGGTCGGCATAGGGACCGGTCGGCGCCAACTCGATATACTTATTGAAGGCGTCGGCGGTACCGCCGGGCGCTTCCATCTTGTCGCCCTTGATGGTCGCCTTGGCCATCAGGTTGACGCCCTTCCAGTAATAGGCGTCGGGCTTGGTCGGATCGGCGGCGATGGCCTTATCGAACGCGGCGATGGCTTCGTCGACCTTGCCGGTATTGGTGAGCACGGCGCCTTCGTTGAAGTAGTACTTTCCGGCCTCGGCCGGATCCAACTGCGCCGCCTGCAAGTAGGCGGCGATGGCACTCTGCGTGTCACCCATCTTGGCGTAGGCCTCGGCCATGTTGTTGTAGTACGCACCCTGCGGCTTGATGGCGATCGCCTTCTTGTAATCCTCGATCGACTTGGCATAGCGTTCCTTCTGCGAAGAAGGATCGCCCGCGGTCTTGCTCGCCCAGAGGCGTTCGGCGTCGGCCAGCTTGAACCAGAGCAGGTCGCGGGTGGGGTCCATCTGTGTCGCTTCGGCTAGGGTGGAAGCCGCCTGCTCGTAGTTGCCGGCGGTCTGGGCAGCCGCGGCGGCGGCCATCTTTTCATTCAGGCCCTTGATCTTGCTGTTTTCCTTCTGCGATTCCTCAATCTGCTTCTTCTGTTCCGGCGTCATTTGCGCCTGACCGGCGGCCTGCGCATTGGCATACTCCTTCTGCAAGTCGAGATCGAACGTGTTTTCACCGCTGAGCATCACATTGACACCGCTCATCGTGAAAAGCTGCTGGCCTTCCGGACCTGTGAAAATGATGTTGTACTTCCCCGACGGCACACCCAGCGAGAAGTACTCGCCGCGCTTGTCGGTCTTCAACTGCACCTTGCGGCCGTTCTCGGTGCCGACGAACAGCACCTGCACGTTGGGGAGCAGTTTGCCTTCCTTGTCCTTCACCACCCCTTTCACGGTCGCCGTGCTCAACGATTGCGCCCACGATGAAGGCACCAACAGCGACGCGAACACCAGGGTCAGCGCTACCACCAAAAGATTGCGTTTCATTTCTGCCCTCCGGCTAAAAAACTTTGTTCAAGATCACGCGCCCTGGGCGCGCCGAAATTCATGACCGCGCACCGGTGACGTAGGGAACCGGATCGCGAGCGCCCGCCGCGGCGAAGGCACGCAAGCGCAACACGCAACTCTCACAGGCGCCGCACGCCTCGTCTTCACGACCGTAGCAGCTCCACGTTAAATCGAAGGGAGCGCCCAATTCAAGGCCAAGCGTCACAATCTGCGACTTTCTGAGACGTATTAACGGCGTCTCGATCCGGATGTTTCCCGCCGCCGTTCCCGTGCGAATTACCTCGTTAAAGGCATGGTAATAGGCGGGGCGGCAGTCGGGATACCCGGAACTGTCCTGCTCGACGGCACCGATCAGGATACGCTCCGCGCCCAGCACTTCCGCCCAACTGACCGCTGCACTCAAAAAATGCGCGTTGCGGAAGGGGACGTAGGTAATCGGGACCTGCGAACCGGCCTCGGACCGGCTGGGGGCAGCCGCCCCTACATTCCGGCCGGAAAACTCATCTTCCGCCCGCGGCACAGCGATCGAGGAGTCGGTCAGCGCCGAACCGCCGATCTGGCGCAGCGCCTCATTGCGCAGCACCATGCGGCGGCGGATACCAAGGCGATCGCAAACCCCTTCAAACGAGCGCCGCTCCCGCGCCTCGGTGCGCTGGCCGTACATGATGTGCAGGGCGGCAGCATCGTAGTCGCGCGCGGCCAGGGCGGCGCAGACGCACGAGTCCATACCACCGCTCAACAGCACCACGGCCTTCGTCCGGCCTGCGCCATTGCTGCTCATTTGTGGGTCTCTAGTCATTGAGATGACGACGAAAGCAGAATAGCTGTCCGTCGATTTGCAATTTTAAAATTTCAAATTGCAAATTCGTTAAACGCCTTTCGTTTCCGGGGCCCAAATAAACTTGTGTATCTGCAGGCCGAGGCGCACGTTGAGGCCGTCGGCGACGATCCAGCCCGCAAGGTCGCGCGGGTCCACGACGCAGTGAGATACGTCGCGCGCACCGGCGGCGTCCTTGCGAAAGGCGGGAGAAAAGATCACGCCGCCTGTCCGTCGTTCCAGTTCGTGCTGCCGAGTGAAATCGCAGGCGAAATCGTAGTCGGCGCGCGAGGCGATGACAAACTTGACCTCGTCAGCGGGGCCGAGCGTC
>Ga0097691_1000400_pt1 | contig 38921 bp, 38 predicted proteins | sample NGESurdeep072012_8_FD_72858 | JGI IMG/M metagenome (GOLD analysis project Ga0097691, IMG submission 72858) | Arctic peat soil microbial communities from Barrow, Alaska - NGEE Surface sample 210-1 deep-072012 | ecosystem: Environmental > Terrestrial > Soil > Wetlands > Peat ... | reverse complement strand
ATCTGTTGCATGAGTTGCAACTCGAGTTTGTCGCAAGTGACGTGTCGAGTTACTTTCGTGGACTCCAATTCGGCTATGACGTCTCCGTGTTTCTCAACCCCCCACTGTTTTCTACGGGTATCGCCACTGCGGGGTCTTATGTCGGGGAGGCGTATGTCATCTGCGGCACTTTGGGCGTGGTCGTGATTTCACTCCTACTCGGCGGCGGTCTTCGCTTTCTCTACACGTGCAGCAGTAACCTCAAAGCTCTGGTTGTGGTGGCTTTTGTCATGCCCCAGGTCTTGTTGCTGTCCCGCGGGCTCCTCATGGGGTGGGCGTCTTCGCTGCTCAGGGCCTTTGTCCTTTTGCTGCCGATTGTCCTCGGCTGGAGTCTGTACCAATTCATGGCACCGGTCTTTAGGGCCCAGCATGAAACGGATGAGAGCTCCCTTGCCTGATCGTGACATTAGATTTTCGTTGGTGCTTGCTACCGTCGGGCGGACCGAAGAGCTCAGCAACTTCTTGGTTCACTTGGCTGCCCAGTCCTATCCCATTTTTGAATTGGTAGTCGTTGACCAGAACCCGGACGACCGGCTGATCCCGGTTCTCGCGGACTACTTGGCAAGATTTTCACTCCAGCATCTCCGTTCTGCAGCGGGACTGTCGCGCGCCCGAAATGTGGGTCTCAAACACGCAAGCGGCGATGTCGTTGCATTCCCAGACGACGACTGCTGGTACCCTCCTGACTTACTCGGCCGAGTTGTACACGCCCTGATTGAGCATCCCGAATCAGGCGGGGTCACGGGGAGGCCAGTCGACAAATCGTTTTCCCGCTTTCACAAGGATTCGGGTCCAATCAACAAACACAATGTTTTCCTCCGCTGCTCTTCGGTCACGATGTTCCTCCGCAGTGTCGTCGATGAGGTTGGGGAGTTCGATGAAGACTTGGGAGTTGGAAGTACAGTCGGGAGAATCGCGGGGGAAGAAACCGACTATCTTCTTCGCGCGCTGGAAGCTGGCTTTCAGTTTTATTTCGACGCTGATATTGAGGTGTTTCATCGCGAACCGGCGTTGTTATACGACCGTAAGTCTGATAGGAAGGCGCGCGTGTCAAGGGCGGAGCAAAACTAGACCAGTGCGGCGGAGTAAAAGTAGACCAGTTGTATAGGTAGGAGATCGGGGATTGTCGGGGAGGAGGACGTCTGGAGCGAAGGCCTGCGCCGCCTGAAAGGCGGCGCGTTTAGGCCGGAGCGGAAGACGTCTTCCTCCCCGAGGCGTGTTCGCCGTAGCGGTTGGCGGATCAGGAGTTCGGCTGTGAGCCTCGCTTGCGTTTGCTCTGCTTGAGGCGATAGCTCTCGCCGTTCATCTCCAGGATATGGACGTGGTGGGTGAGTCGGTCCAGTAGCGCACCGGTCAGACGTTCTGATCCGAGAACTTCCGTCCACTCCTGGAAGGGCAGATTGCTGGTTACCAGTGTCGAGCCGCGTTCGTAGCGCTGGCTGAAGACCTCGAAGAGCAGTTCGGCACCGGACTTGGACAGCGGCACGAATCCCAGTTCATCGACGATCAGCAGTTCGTAGCTGGCCATCTGCTTCTGATAGCGCAGCAACCGTTTCTCATCCCGGGCTTCCAGCAGCTCGTGCACCATCGCCGCCGCCGTCGTGAAACGCACACGATGGCCGTGTTGGCAGGCCGATAGTCCGAGAGCCAGCGCGAGGTGAGTTTTCCCGGTGCCACTGTTGCCCAGCAACAACACGTTCTCGCGCTGCAGCAAGAACTGGCAGCGTGCCAGCTCCAGGACGAGCGCCTTGTTGACTGCCGGGATAGCCAGAAACTCAAAGGTAGAGAATGCCATGCTTAGCTCGACTTATTATCACTTTCGCGAGTTTACAAGCAAGGCGGCTCTTGTCAATGTGCTCAGGTACTTTGGCGATCACCCGAATGACCTCAATTCCTTCCGTGCCGAGTCGTATATTGAAGGCATTCTCAAGCTTTTAACAATATATTTAGATGATGAAGTCGCGGAGGCGTGTGCTGTATTGTTTGGGAGGATTGAAGATCTGAAAATTTATCCTGACAGGAGCGGGCCGCTATCGGAGATCTTCAGGTTGCTCGAGGCCGCGGATCAGGAAGGCCTTGTCGCGAGAAAAGTTTTTGAGCGGAGATTGGCCGCGAAGAACAGGCCGATAGAGTCTCTATATTTCATCGAACAAGAGATCGCAGGCTTGACCACCGTAAATGTCGCCCGATGGCTCATTGAAAAAGATGCGAAGGACATTATCGCGAACGTCGCGCGTTATGTCAGAGGTCCGGTTCGTGACGTCTTACGATCGCATAGTAACGGAATCATAGATGCGCAGGATGCGAATTCTGCGGCATATTGGGCCGAGCGGGACCGCGAACAGCGGGACAAGGAGAGCGCGCTTAAGGAGCTGACTAACAGGCTGTTGAGTCGTACAACTCTCAACGACGCGCTCGGCGATTTGGTCCAGTTGGGAAAAGACCACTGGCCGGATCTGCCAGAGAGTTATCGTAATTGGTTTTCAAGCGAGCTTTCAAAGAGAATCCCTGACCTCGATCTTCCGCATTCGGTCGTACACGAGGGCAACACGTTGTCACAGCCGAGAGTGCTCCCGTTGTTTTTGCAACTAATTAATAGATACGAGCTTAACGTTGAATGTGAAGAGTTGTTGGTCTATGCCGCCATTGGCTGGGATGACGGGTCGCTGGTTAATCATTTCCGCCGAAATGGATTATCGGAAAATCCAAAGTCGGTGCTTGAGCAACTTATTGCAGCGCCGCCCTCACAGTCTGCACTTGATAGCTTGATTCGTTTTCTTACAATGCTCGACGTGTGGAGTGATTCACTAGAAGCATCACTGCGCGCAGTCGTCGAGGAGCAGGCGGACAGAGGACACCTGCAGATATCGGCTTTTGAACTCTTGGTGAAACACGGAGCGGCGGACGACTGGATCGAACAGGTCAACAAGAACAGCGCGAGTGACGAACTCAAATCGCGCGCCTTTGATGTTCTTATCGAAAGGCAACATCGCGCAACCATAGAACGCTCCCTGTCACAGCTTCTGGCCGATGACAATGCTCTCGCAGGGGGCGAAGTACCGATGCCTGCCACGTCTGGGCTAAATTGGATTTCGCGAATTCGCAGTGACTTTGCCTGGGATAAGCTCGCGCGTTTGCGACGCAAAGCTCTCCAGCTTGATTTGCCGATCACGGTCGGACTTCTCACCAATGCTCTCGCGAACGTGGACAAGCTTAAAACCGCAGAACTAATGCGGCAGCAACTTCAATTTGCTCCGGAGAGTTGGCACCCGGCGCAGCTTTCGCAAGCCACGCAACTGCAAATCGACTCAAGAATTCAGTCCGCGCGGCAAAGCCCGTTTGATGTGGTACTGAAAAAGTTGAGCGGAGCAACCTCTTTGCGTCGACTGAAGCTGATGTGTGAGGGCGAGACAGATATTCCTGTCTTCCGAGCGTTATTGGCCCAATGTACAGGTGCGACCGAAGTTCTGATCGATTCTGCCGGTGGCTGGCCTGGGTTGCGATTCAAAAATCCAGAAATAATCCTTTCTGGGTGTAAAGCTGCCATTGTCGTAATGGATGGTGACGATGGCCGTCATCTGGGAAAGTCGATGCGGCCATTAACAAAGCTCGCGCTACAAGAGAAAAAGCGACTCAATGCGAGCGGCATTGAACTCCGTGTGCTCGAACGATATGGAATTGAGAACTATCTTCCGCAGCGGGCGATGGAGGCGGTAGTTAAACGCGATCTGTCCGCATTTTTTCCAATTCCTGATCACACACCGGCAACCGAGCATTTGTCGTTGGATGCAAAAGGGATCGGGTTTCATTTTAGAAAGTGGGTTGCGCGACTTTGTAACCTTCCACAACCGAGGGTTCGTCAGCCGCTTTATTCTAAAAGCATGAATACGCGAGTGGCAGATCACATCCGGCTAGACGAAGATCTGAGTGGCAGTGACTTGCACACGATCGTGGTTCACATAGCCTCTGCGGCTCAGGCACTTAACCGCGAAAACTGATGAACACGCCACCCAAATCAGTCATTCATATCAATTTTGTCGTCGGTGCACTGATTTTTGATGCGCGACCGATTTGGAGCGCACTGAGAGTCGCTGAACAAAAAGGCAGGGTCACTCTGCAAACAGCTGAATCGATTCAGCGAAAGTTTGGCCGTACGGCAATCCATCTTGGTACACGTCACTATCTCTTGAGATTGGCGGTGGACGAGCTATCAGCTGCATTAGTCGATGTATATAAGCTCGTGCCGGGGCAAGGGCCACCTACGGTAGACGGTTTCAGGGTCGTTGGCGGACCAGAGTGGAACCGCGAAAGGGATAGAGCGCTTGCTGCGGTGGAAATGTTTTTATATGAATTCAGAGCCTTCTTAGAACTTCTCGCGAAATTTTCTTTTGGTGTGCTCAAAGAGATCGGGAATCTGCCGGCGAGCGCTAAATTACTGAACGGTAAAGTTATTCGGATCAGCACGAAGAGTGGCAGCGTCCGGTCTCACGAGTTTCTGCAGTACATGTGCGAACAACTTGGCCTCTCAGTAGATTGGTTTGCATTTCTGACAGATCATCGCAATTTCTTCACGCACGAGGGCGCTCCGTATTGCGCAATTGAGGATCGACAAACGACGGTTCCTGAGTATGACCTTTTGGTCATGAGAGAAAACATCCACGATTTCACAAAGGCACGACCGGAAGATTATTTTCGTGCCTCCGAGTGCCAGGCGGTGGTCAGTGGGATTGTGGCACTGAGTGGGGCTCTCCAGAATCACGTCATTAGTCTCTTGGAAAAATAGGCCGCACTGTAGGCAATTTTGTAACTGTCAGAGCCACAGAGAACCGCAAGATTCAACAGACTTCCACTATCGCCTTGTAACTACTTCAATATCAATCACTTACAATCAACAAATTTCAACAAGTTTCACCAAGTGATGGAATCTGGTCCTAGACTAGGTGCCCTACCGGAGAGAAGGGCGCAGGTCACGCCCCCGCGCACGTTACCTCGACGACAGGTACCCTGAAAAACTCCTTGCGTTCGGCGTTCCGTACTAGTATCGTCGGCAGTCCCATGACTTTTTGACCATTGGTCTTTGGTCCTGCCTTTCTTTTGGCGCAACCAGACGCACCGGCTGTTCGAGTTCGCACAGGAGAGTCTTTCATGAGCATTCGCGCGCTGCTCCGTTCCTTCTTTCAGGGCATTTCTCAAACCCTGGTTGTCTCCGTAGTGCTGTTGGCTCTGTTCAACTCCACAATCTGGGCGCCAGCGTTGGAAGCGAGTCCGTTTGGGGCTGCTAGCTCAACGAGCCTTGCGGCGTCTCCCGCAGCCCCGGCCGGAAGCGCATCATCCAATCCGCCGCCAAAGTCCTACGACCACCCAAGCTCGCAGTTACTTGAGCCAAAGGATGCAGCAGCCCCAAGCACAGCCGCCGTGCCGGCAAAGATCGGCACTGGGGCCGCGCGGAAATCGATGGACGCGCCGCAACCGAGTTTGCAGGCAGTAACCGAAAAGCTGAGCGCACAGAGCCCGGTGTTCATCGAGAACCGTGGCCAGTTCGACAGCCGCGCGAGGTTTCAGGTGAAAGGCAATGGTCCTACCGCATGGCTAACCGATGATGGGATTGTGTTCGACCTTAGCCGTCCGGCAAAGCAACCCGAAAAACCGGGAGTTATCGGCGCTGGGGATTCGAGCACGGCAAAGCCGCAACCGACTGCTCTGGCGCATAAGGGAGCGGTGGTGCCCGACGCGGTTCCATTTGACCACGTCGTGGTAACACAGAAGCTGGTAGGAGCGAACCCGCATCCGGTCATGGAAGGCCGGAATCCGCTGCCGGGCCTCTACAACTACTTCATTGGAACAGATCCGAACAACTGGCGGACGCACGTCCAGGCATTCAGCGAAGTGGTGTACAAGGGCGTTTGGAACGGAATTGACCTCAAACTTTATGCAAATGGCGTGAACTTGGAGGAAGAATTCATCGTTCATCCGGGTGCCGATCCCAACCTTGTGCGGTTGGCTTATGAAGGGACGAACGGCCTTACTGTGTCTGAAGATGGCTCATTGAACATCCAAACGGCTCTTGGCGCGATCATCGAGGCCAAGCCGAACGTCTATCAGGAAACGGCGGGCCAACGCGCTGCGGTATCGGGAGAGTTCAAGCTCGCTGACGCGGTGAACTACGGCTTCGCTGTAGGGGAACACCAAAGTGAATCGGACCTGATTATCGATCCAACGCTCTTATTCTCCACGTTTCTTGGCGGAAGCGGTGGTGTCCATTGTTGCTCGGGTGTGACGGAGTACGCAACCGGCATCGTCGTGGATGCATCGGGAAGCGCCTACGTCACGGGAACAACCGGTTCAACGGATTTTCCGGTCACTTCTGGGGCATATCAGACAGTTTCCAATGGAGGGTGCGCTTTCGTATCAAAGCTGTCGCCCCTCGGTGACAGCCTGCAGTACTCCACCTATTTGTGTGGACAGACCGGGGTGAGCGGCGCCGGGATCGGCCTGGACGCGGCCGGGAACGCCTACGTTGCCGGAAATACACAATTTGGCTTTCCGACCACGCCCAATGCATTTCAGCTGAGCCAGAATGGCGCCTTCGTTACAGTCTTGAGCGCAAATGGAGACCGCCTCCTGTACTCGTCGGGGTTTGGATCCGGGGCCACTACCCATTCAATCGCGGTAGATTCCACAGGAAAGGCATACTTCACGGGGAATTCTACGGGAGCTGACTGCAATGCAGGCTCAATACCCATTACCTCCAATGCGTTTCAAAGCAGTTATCGCGGATGCAGTGCAGCGTTCCTCGCAGTACTAGACCCGTCTCAGAGCGGTGCTGCGTCGCTTGTTTACGGTTCTTACTTGGGAGGCAGTAACAGCGAAGCTGGCTCCGCCATCGCCGTGGATGCGTATGGAATGGCTTACCTTAGCGGAGAAACAATTTCTCAAGACTTTCCAATTACACCGGGCGCCTTTCAAACAGCTATCGCTGGCGTCATGAACCTCTTTATCGCAAAACTCAATCCGTATGCCCCTTCCGGTCCGGCATCCTTGCTGTATTCGACCTACCTTGGAGGAGGAAATGAGGACTGGGTCACCAGCATCGCGGTTGACTCATTAGGGAATGCTTCCTTGACCGGTTTCACCACTTCACAGAATTTCCCCACTACGCCCGGATCCTTGCCAGCTGCTGGGAATGGGTCGTTTGTGACAAAGCTGAACGCAGCGGGAAACAAGCTGGTATTTTCCACTTACTGGGGAGGCAATCAATCACAGGGAAACGGGATCGCGATCGACACCTTCGGCAACGTCATAGTCGGCGGCAACACATCTGGTGGATTGGTGGTAACGCAGGACGCGTTCCAGTCGACCTACGGCGGAAATAACGGAATTGTTTACCCGAGCGGCGACGCATTCCTTTCGAAATTCGATGCGGGCGGGAGCCTTATTTACTCTAGCTATCTTGGCGGATCGTCCTTCGACGTCGGCCAAGCGGTGGCCGTGGACGCTGTTGGCGACGCCTATTTGGCCGGGTACACGGGATCGTTCGACTTTCCGACAACTCCCTTTGCGTTTCAGCCTGGGATAAACCCTGGAGGAAACCCTGCTGATGACGCTTTCATCACAAAATTTCCGATTAGTGGGTCTGGGACTCTCTCAATTAGGGCAATCGTGCCTAACATTGGCGGCAGTACCGGTTCGGTGACAGCTCAAATCTTAGGGACAGGATTTCGCACTGGAGCCAACGTCAAACTATCCGGAGCGTGCGGGACTGTGTCCGCTTCGCAGGTGGAGGTCGGCGTTGGCGGCGAGCTGTTGACCTCTACGTTTGATTTGACAGGTAACGCACCGGGACCTTGCGATTTGACTGTGCAAAATCCTGACGGGACGAAAGCAGCCCTGCCAAGCGCATTCACCGTGCAGCAGGGTGGTACGGCTGATCTCCGTGTTCGCAAGTTCACGGCCGGTGCGGTTCCTGGCCTAGACATGACCTATGTCGCAACAATTACCAATGTTGGGAATGAAGACGCTTCTAACTTACTTGCAGCTGAGACTCTTGATCCGTGGTTCACGTACTTGAACTCGTCGGCAACACCGACCAGCATAATACAGGACGATGCAGCGTGGCCCCCATCCAACGTGGGAACTGGTGCTAAATATGACGCGCAACTGCAATGGGCAATATCTTCATTGCCTGTTGGTTCTAAGGTTTTCAGCTATACGGTTAATCTGGATAAGCAAGTGCCGTTAGGTGAGTTTGTGGAGGGTGGATTCTGCGTAGGCCGCCAAAGTCTCGCGGTCGCGAGCTGTTACGGCCTTAATTTCTTCGCCTGTGACGCAGCGTTTGATCTAGTTTGCGAGCCGGCGCTGCCTGCACCCCCGGTATATTTTGCTTGTCTCGCTACCGGCCTTCAGGTATGTCATACCGCGTTGCACTCGTGCCTTGACAAGGCAAGCGACATTCATGGGGACTTGTGTTACGGGGCGACCACTCAGACGAAAGGAAGTTTAGACCCGAATGAGCTCGCCGGAATTCCTGGTATCGGCATTCCTGGATGGGTATCGGTAGCGGAGCCGCTAACCTATATCATCAGATTCGCAAACGTACCCACAGCAACTGCCCCTGTGCAGAGAGCTGTTGTCACAAACCCACTGAATATCGTGGCCGACGATATTCAAACCTTGACGATGCTCACCATGACAGTGGCGCGGCACCAAGTATCCATTCCCGCTAACTTTAACCCACTGGCAGCACTCAATCAGTTCGACACGAACCTTGACCTTCGCCCTGCGAAGAATTTGTTCGTCCAGATACACGTTGGAATGGACACTAGCACCGGACTCATCACTTGGATATTCCAGTCAATCGATCCCACTACTGGATTGCCACCGACGGATCCGACGGTGGGGTTTCTCGACCCTGGTGCAAGCGTGAGTCTGTTTTTCACAGTGAAGCCGAAAGCAGGATTACCCACAGCCACCCAGATCTCCGATCAAGCGACGATAACCTTCGATGCGAATCAACCGATGAGCACGGCGGCGTGGACCAACACACTGGATAACAACGCCCCCGTTAGTCATGTTGGAGCGCTTCCCGCAACTGAGTCGTGCTCGAATTTCAAAGTGCAGTGGTCAGGAAGTGATGTGGGAGCGGGGACACAAGACTACACCGTCTACTCTTCTGACAATGGTGCAGGATTTGTTCCTTGGCTGACAAGTACAAACACGACGTCGTCAGTCTTCCAGGCTCAGGTTGGCCACAGCTATGGCTTTTACAGCATCGCCCGCGATCTGGTGGGAAATGTCGAGCCTGGCAAGACATCTGCCGAGGCCACTACGCGAGTGGCATCGGCGAGTTCGTGTGGTCCGCCCAGCCTTTCCGGGGCGGCTAGCGTCGTCTCGTATGTCAACAGCACGCTGAGCCTGAATCTGGCGTTTACGAACATCGGCACCTCCGACGCTCTGAACACACGGGCTAATACGCTGACGTTTCGCACTTTGGGAGGAGCCGGAGCCGTAACCCTGACGAGTCCGCAGTTGCCGTTCATCGTCGGCACCGTCAGTGTGGACAATACCATCACGATTCCGCTGACCCTGAATGTCCCGACGACTGTAACGAAGTTCTCGATGACCGAAGGCGGTACGATGCAAGACAGCACGCACAAGTCCTACAGCTTCTCCATTGGCCAGAATGTGGTGCCGAAGTAGAGGTCGTTGGATGCTGAGGTGCTCGGATAGAAAATCGAAAGGGGATCTGAATGAAGAAACGCTGGATGACGCTGTTGCTGGTGGCTATCGTGTTGTTCTCCGTATGTGCCTTCGCCGATGACATCGCGCTAACGCTGATTCCGCTCAGCGGCGATATTTCTGGGCCTGCCGGCTCAACCGTCGGCTGGGGCTACACGCTAACCAACAACACCGCGCTATGGATACAGGCGACCGCGGTCAGCTCCGACGCGTTCCAGAATGGCACGCCCAACCTGGTGTTCGACTTTCCCTCCGTTGCGCCGGGAAGCTTTGTCACGCTGGACTTCTCTCTAGTGGCGAACCTCTTCTGCGCGGCTCCGCCCTGCGGCCTCTACTCATTGACCTGGGACGCTACAGCGCCAGTCGGCTTCGTCAACTCCGGAATGTTTATCGTCTCTTCGGATTTCTACGACGGCGATCCCAACAACGGCGGCAACGACTTGGGTCCAGCGCCGGACGCGAGTGCCGCCTACTCGGCAACCGTGACCGGCTCCGGCGTTCCTGAGCCTTCGAGCTTGATCTTGATGGCGTCAGGGCTTGCAGGTCTGAGTGTGCGACTCGGTCGAAGGCGGGTCCACTGACAAAAGATCACGGGCGCCCTTTATCAAAGGCGGCAGCAAAGAGCTCGCGAGCTCGAAAGGCAGACACGAACCGGACAGGATTCGTGGCCGACTTCTGCTGGTCCTCACCAGATTCGACGACTGATTAACGTGCAATTTTGACGCAGGATAAATCTCGACTGTAGGCAATTTTGTAACTGTCAAAGCCACAGAGAACCGCAAGATTCAACAGACTTCCACTATCGGCTTGTAACTGTTTCAATATCAACCACTTACGATCAACAGGTTTCAGCAAGTTTCACCAAGCAATGGAATCTGGTTCGGGATTAGGTGAGTTATCTTTCTGGTACACAGACTATCTGCCCTTAAATCAGCAGTTTGCATTTTCAGGGTTGTTGATAGCTGTTGATCGTCGAGGAAGTTCGAGTTACAAATTTGACTACATTCTCAGGTTCTGCCCCGACGAGGTCATTGCGAACCCATTGAAAACCGGAGCATTAGCGCAACCGCCGGGCAACCCGAACCACCTAATCTTAGACCAGGTTCTCGACTCGCAGAGTGCAGAGCCAGTTGTTGCCGAAGCGTCAAGAAGAACTCCTCCCTGTCGTGAGCGAAAGACTGAGATGACCCAGCCGAGTAGATGTCGAAGGCACGCAAACATAGGGAATCATAGCGAAAAGCGCGCCTGGCAGGTGCGCCTCCAAGTCATTGATTCTGCGGACGCGTAGAGTTTTGGCGAGGCACAGGCTTCGGTGCTCCTGATACACTATCGCGTGTCAAACCGAAAGGACACACATGGACCTACAGAACTTAGTGAACGAACTCCGCTCCGAACGCACCCGGATCGACCGGGCTATCAATGCTTTGGAAGGGATTGGCCTAGGACGGCGTCCGCGGCGTGGCCGTCCGCCGAAGGCAAGCCACGGTCGCAACATGAGCGCTGCCGCGCGCAAGCGTATTTCGGCGGCGATGAAACGGCGCTGGGCGACATGGAAAGGCAAGTCGAGTCCTAAGAATGTCAAGGCCGCACCCAAGAAACCCGGCAGGCGTGTTCCCATGAGCGCGGCAGCGAAGAAGCGTTTGTCAGAGTTGATGAAAGCACGGTGGGCAGCGCGGAAGACCAAGACGTAGGTTAAGGTCATCTTATCCAGCGGTGCATTCTGAAATGGTCGACTGCCTAAGGCAGGGGGCATTTGCGACAAAGCGTCGAATCCGTACAAGGGTGGCGAGAGTCTTAGCGGCAAGGGTTCAAAATGTCGAAGCGCTAAGTCGGTGATTTTTATAACGCGCAGGGTTTTGGCGAAGGACAACTGTTTTTCGTCATTTTCGGTCTGGAAATGTCTTTTTTCTCGCTTGAGCGATCTCGAAAGCGAAAGCCGGAGACGACCCATCCGAGCAGATGTCGAAAGTGTACAAACATCAGAGAATCATAGCGAAAAGCCCGCTGGGGAGGTGCGCCTCCAAGTCATTGATTCTGCGAACGTGCAGAGTTTTGGCGAGGCACAGGCCTTTTTCTGGTCACTTGCAATTTTGGCCCTAACAATTAAGGTAAAATCTCGCTACTTCTTTTGGGAGATGGAGGCCGACCCATGTACCGCAACACTGTTCTCCTCGTTTTGACAGCGTTGGCGATCTTTGGCCTCACTACAACGTCGTTGGTCGCGCAGGAGGAAGACCCCGCGGCACCCGCCTATGACGTCATCGAGATCCCGCCGTTCGGCGCATTCGAGCAAACGCAGGGCACGGCAATCTCCGACGCAAGCATCGCGGCATTCGTAGCCTTAGGTGACATTCAAGGGCTACCGACGGCAAACGCCGCCATCTGCAAATACTCGGTAGCGAAAGGCTGCGCAGACACCGACCTCGGTTTTATTGGCGATGGGGGCTCGGGCATCTCCGCAACAGTCAGCGCCATCAGTCGAGATGGGAAATTCGTGGTTGGAACTCGCCAGACCGAGCGGCCTCTCGGTCCAAACCAGGCTTTCTGGCAGAGCACTCAAGGCAAGTTGACGCGTGTGGACTTGCCTGGCTTAGCTGTCGGTCAGCCCACCAACGCACTGGGCATCACCGTGGACGCGCGCGGCATTACAGGGTTCGGCTTCGATAAGGACAATGTCATGTTCGCCCTGGTGTGGGAGTCGGCGACACGCAAGATCAGCGCAGAACTGAGCCCACTCCAGAAAGGGGCACCGGCGCTGGCCTACAGCGGCACTTCTCGCTTGTTCGTCGTTGGCATTTCCGCGAAGAACGGCGAACGCGGAGTGAAGTGGATAGCGGCCTCCGGTCAACCGGTCGAACTGCCAACAGACACTGAGAGTATTGCCGTGGCGGCGAATTTGTTCTTCGATATTCTCGGCACCAACCGGGCGAACGGAACAACGAAGTGCGCGCTGTGGCCATTAAAGGGCAATCGCGTGGACTTCGGCACCGTCAAATTTCCGGAACCGAGAGCCCTTAATGATTCGAGCATCGCGGTCGGTAAGGGGATGACCGCAAAAGGGCAGCGGGCGATGATGTGGGATCTTTCCGATCTCAAGAACATTCAGGAAGTCGATCTCAACAATCAGATCGATCCCAAGTTGGGATGGGTCCTCACCGTCGCGACCGGTATCAACAGCCGGGGAGAAATCGTCGGCAGCGGACTACTGAACAAGAAAGTACGCGGATTTATTCTGGTTCCGAAGAAAAAGTAATTCACGTTGGCGCGCAGACATCCGAGAATCTTAACGGAATGCTCGCTGTGCAGGCAGGCTCATACCTCATGCCCAGCTATATTTCAATCAAACTGCCCCACTATACCCTTCGCGAACTTGCGGGGCCGGACATCCATTGCGTCTGTTCGGGCAGTAGATTTCGACCAAAATCGAAAATTTACTCCGGCCAAACGCGCAAAGCCACACCCAAATTTCCAATTGTTAGTACCCGATTCCGATATAATTCTCGACCGCAGTTCAAACCGATGGAGGTTTTACAATGAAAAAGCTGTTTTTTCTGGTAGCGCTCCCGGTCCTGTTGATGCCCCTGCTGGCGATGGCGCAAAGCGCCTTCGACGGCACATGGAAAGTCAACATGAACAAGGTCGAGTTCCCCAAGAAACCGGACATGTTCCTGCTGCAGAACGGCATGTACGATTGCAAGACATGCACTCCACCCTACACCATCAAGGCGGACGGCACTGACCAATCTGTCAGCGGACATCCCTACTTTGATTCCGTCGCGATTAAAGTCGTGAACGACCACGAGATTGAAGAGACCGACAAGAAGAACGGTAAAGTTGTCTCGACCTCGACTACGACCGTCTCGCCCGACGGCAACACCGCGATGTTCAGCTTCAGTGACAGCAGCAACACCAACGGCGGGCCTCCGGTCACCGGCAAGGGTGAAGCTACGCGCGTTGCCAAAGGCCCGGCAGGCTCGAACGCCATCTCCGGTTCGTGGCGAACCACCAAGATGGAAAGCCTTTCGGACAATGCCACCGTCTGGACGTACAAAGTCAGTGGTGACGAGATCACCATGACCAACCCGACCGGCCAGTCTTACAGCGCCAAGCTGAATGGCACCGACTCGCCGATGAAGGGCGATCCAGGCATCACCAGCGTGTCGGTGAAGATGATGGGCAAAGACATGCTGGAGGAAACTGATAAGCGTGACGGCAAGGTGATCGGCGTCTTCAAGATGACGGTCGCGGCCGATGGTAAGACCGCCAAAGCCAGCTTTGATGACAAGCTGCAGAACAGGACTACTGCCTTCGACGTAACGAAGCAGTAGACTTGCGGTCGCCAGTCGAGCTTCACCGAAACTTGATTAGTTCCAGTCTTCGCGCTGCGGCAGGCTCCGAACTCTTCAATCCAGACCACGCTCTCCGAAGAGCGACCCAGCACAGTTTGTCAAGGACGCCGAGCCGTGGGCGTGGCCGTTTGGCGTGGAGCGCCAGTAGTTGTTGGCGCAGGGCAAGGTTCTCAAGGACGAGGTCTTCCCGTAAGCGAAAGACAGAAACGACCCAGCCGAGCAGATGTCGAAAGCGCACAAACATCAGGGAATCATAACGAAAAGCGTGCTGCATAAGCGCGCCACCAAGTCGTTGATTCTCCAGACGTGTAAAGTTTTGGCGAGGCACAGGGTTTTGCCGACACAGAAAAGTAACTCTATTGATGCTCCGGCAGTCCGTCCGTTTCGGGATCGCGCAAGATGCTCAACGAAACACTTTGCCTGAGTCCACTTGCAATCCCAGTAGACCAGCTTCGCTGAGGTCATTACGCCAACGGATACAGCGCCACAGGCCTGACGAACGCGGGTTGCGTGTACAACAAGGACTCGAGTATATTTGCTCTTCGCGGGGTGCTTGCGATGACCTTCATCGAAAGATTTCTTGGACTCTCTCCAGACAACAATTCCGGTGCTACAGAGTTTGCCATTATCGTGGCTCTCGCCGCCGCCTTAGTTGCCCTGCAGATTGTTTCTCGTCGACTCAAACGGTCAACTTTCTAGCGACAAAACGCGAACCATCGTTCGATGGATTCGGGAGGCCTCATTCATGGAAAGCCAACTGGGCGACACTCATGAAGCAGAATCCGATGACCGCTTTCGCCAGCAGTTGCTCGAACTGCTGAACAACCAGGCGAAGTCCCTGTCTGCAATGGAGGCAGGAGCCGCGCTCGACTCCTGCCTGCTCGACAAGATCGCGCGCATCCTATGCATGATGGCGAACGAGAGCCACAAGCAGGCGCTGCAGATCACGGCCATTGGTGAGGCGATCAATTCCCTGCTGGAGATGTATAAGACCGTTCATCCTGAGGCGGCGCTACAGCTTGAGAAGTTCCAAAAGCTTCGGGCTGAGATGGAGAAGTGCTGCCCACCGGAACAGGGCTGCGATGTCATCTGCCACTACGAACCGTGTGATCCGCACGGAGGGATTCGCCACGGCGACGGATACTCCGCGAAGTCCAAGGGTTATGTCGATGCTGTGCAGGTGAGCGATCATGAGCACGAACCTTGGACCATCAAGCCCGGCACGCTGAACGACAACGAAGACCTGCCGCAGGTGCAGCAGGGCCCCATCGTAGGCCAGCTCGTGCCGGTAACGTCCACTCCGCACGTTCTCGATTTTCGCAGTGGCGGCGGCCCCACACCGGGTGGACAGGCGCCGGTAACCTTCCGCACCTTCACGGCGAGTGGTGTCACCACGGGTGTCTGGCCGCCCGACATGAGCGGCGCCAAGGGCGGAAATGTCGTTGTGATGTCGGGCAACCTGTGGTTGAAGCTCTCTGTCGACGGCGGAAAGACTTTCACCGACTTGGACTTCACCAAGATCTTTGCTGCTGATAACACCTACGGTGGATGGGCTGGCGACCAGGTCATCCACTATGTACCGCAGATCGACTGCTTTGTACTCTACGTTCAGTCCAGTTTGGGCGCTAAAGGCACAGCGAATGCCAGCAAGAGTGTGGTCAAGGTAGCGCTGGCCAGCCCTGCCGACCTCATCAAGTTCAAGGGCGCAAAGGCTGCATGGCGTCGCCAGTGGGACTTCACTTCCGACACCTTCGGCATGAACTCGTGGCTCGATTTTCCCGACGTTAGCTATGGCGACGCGTTCCTCTACGTCAACACCAACACCTTTAACCGGACCTACGATTCGGCAGGTAATTCGAAAGACACTTTTACGGGCAAACTGTTTTTCGAGTTGCCGCTCAAGGAAATGCAGGCGGGAACCGGCTTCAGCTTCTATTACGGAGTCTGCACCGACAGTCTCACCTATGGTTCGCCGACACAGAATATTGGCGACGAGAACTACTGGGCCGCACACATCAACAACTCGGCCATGCGAATTTACTCGTCCAAGGGCAGCGATTCCAACTACTACTGGCGGGAACGCAACCTGCAGGCCAACTGGCCGCTGGCATCGCTCGACAAGAACAATGCCCGCGACATCATCAGCGCCGCGCCCGACTCCGGCGACTGGGTCAGCGAGGACCACCGAATTATCGGGGTTACCAAGGTCGGCAACGTGCTTTGGTTCGCCTGGACGGCGGCCCCTGGCAATGGCGGCGCGGGTGGTTTCAACTTCCCGCAGGCCCACATCCAGATCGCGAAGTTCGACATCTCGCAAGACTATAAGTTTGTCGAGCAGACCCAGGTCTGGAACGCTGATATTGCGTTCTCCTATCCGAGCCTGACGACTAACTCGAATTTCGAAGTCGGTATCTCGCTGGCTTGGGGCGGGGGCAAGAATTACGGCAGCCATGCGGTGGGCATCCTCGGCGACTTCGTGGTCTGGTTCGGAGAGGCCAGCGCCCGCACCAGCACGCGGACAAGCCCAACTCGCTTCGGAGACTATCTGCATGTGCGGCTGGCGCAGCCCGATACTCGATTCTTCAGCGCCTTCGGGTATGCCGTTGCAAATGACAGCAGTACGCCGCCGCAGGAGAAGGACGATTATCTGTATGTCGAGTTCGGCCGCGAAGCGATTGCACCATCGCCGCTTCACTAGGAACCAGTCTCATAGAAATCTGAAGTGTATTCGGAGGTGGTCGAGGAATGTCCCAGAAGAGCCTGCACCGTTCCCAGAGGCGTTCCGGAAGACCTCAAGAAGATCACGGTTCCGGTGTTGGTTATGCATAGCGAAGACGACCAGATCGTTCCCTATGTCGCCTCCGGGCCGCTGTCCGCGAAGTTGTTGAAGATCGGAACCCTGAAAACCTACAAGGACTTCCCGCACGGCATGCCCACCACGCAAGCGGACACGATCAATGCCGACCTCTTGGCGCTCCTCAAGGGCTAAGGATATTGCCTTGCCTGTCATTAAGTGGCGAGCAGCCATAAGCGCCAAAAACAGCTGGCGCGATGCCGCAACCAAATCGGCGTCGGTCGTGTGGGAAGTTAACAGGTCAAACGGATTCGCGGGCTAAAGGAAACGCCAGTGCACGAGTAATTGGACGATCTTATCGTTAACAAAGGCCCGGCGAGATAATCTCCAAGCTGTGGTTCGCCAGAACTCAAAATGGCATATTCGGGGCGTTCTCGATCGCAAAGGTGATAATGAGGGAAGGCCTGTCTGATCTCGACGCTTTAGCTGTGCCTCGCCAAAATTCAAAAACTGAGTGTCTTCGGGTCGCGCGTCGCCGTGATTGTTGTAGAACACACTCTGAGTTTGAATCTGGCATAGCGAAGAGCGCGCAGCGCAGGTTCGCCTCGAAGTCGTTGATTCTGCGGACGCGCAGAGTTTTGGCGAGGCACAGGTCTCTGCAGGCCGCTCGCCCCGATTCGTTCCCTACGAAGTTCAGGTGTCACGTTCACGACTGTCCCTTGGCGGGATGAAGCAGGTTCAGCCTATTTTGTCGCAGGCTGCTTTTGCACCGCGGCGAGGCGCTGGCGTGTGCCGGCCACGAGCGCGTCGAAGCGTCTGCATGCAGAGATCGGAAACTGTCGTCTTTCTCCAGGCGCTGGAGCTCGGCGACGGAATTAAAGGTTTCCGCACTGGCCCGCAAGGTGGCGAAGGCCTGCTGGGCACGTTATAATGGCGCGCACCGATGGCGATCACCACAGGAACAAGGCTTGGCCCTTACGAAGTCCAGGCGCCGCTTGGCGCCGGTGGCATGGGAGAAGTTTATCGCGCTCGCGACTCCCGGCTTGACCGCACGGTGGCGATCAAGGTGTTGCCGTCGCACCATTCCTCCGATCCTGCGTTGCGGCAGCGGTTTGAGCGGGAAGCCCGCACGATTTCGAAATTCTCTCATCCGAACATTTGCACCCTATACGACGTTGGCAATCACGACGGTGTTGACTACCTCGTAATGGAGTACATCGAGGGGGAGAGCCTCGAGCAGAGGCTCACAAAAGGCCCGATTCCTCCGCCACTGGCTCTGGCCTATGGAACTCAAATCGCCGATGCGTTAGATAAGGCCCATCGAAGCGGCATTATTCACCGTGATCTGAAGCCCGGCAATGTAATGCTGACTAAGTCCGGTGCCAAACTCCTCGACTTCGGCCTTGCCAGGTTACAAGAGCAGGTTTCGGTTGGGGCCGCCGCGCTCACCGAGATGACCGTTCAGGCAAAGCGGCTTACCACAGACGGCATGCTGGTGGGAACCTTCCAGTACATGGCCCCAGAACAGTTGGAGGGGCAAGAACCGGATGCGCGGAGCGACATTTTCGCGTTCGGGATAGTCCTGTACGAAATGCTCTGCGGCAAGCCTGCATTTGGTGGCAAAACTAAGGCCAGCACGATTGCCGCGATCCTCTCTTCGGAACCGCCGCCGCTCTCCGCTGTGCAACCGCTGGCGCCGCCTGCGTTGGAGCGTGTCATCAAGCAGTGTCTAGCGAAAGACCCTGACGAGCGCTGGCAAAACGCTGGCGATATCGCGCGCGAGTTGAAATGGATTGCCGAAGGCGGTTCGCACGCATCATCACCTGCCCAGATCATCCCGCACCGGCGACGCATTTCATCTTTGCCGTGGGCGCTGGCTGCTCTGGGATTCGTGCTGGCAGTTTCATTCGGATTGCTGTTTGTGAACCAGAGATCCAAGCCACAACCGCTGGTTCGCTCCTTAATCCTGCCCGAAGAAAATACCACGCCACTTATTACTCAAGATAACGCCGGCCCGGCTGTGCTTGCGCCGAATGGAAGTGCGCTGGCTTATGTTGCTACGGATGCGCATGGACAAATATTGCTTTGGGTTAGAAAACTGAGTGAGGTTCATGCTCGGCCGGTCGCAGGAACGGGTGGTGCTAATTTCCCATTCTGGTCGGCCGATAGCAGGGCCATTGGTTTCTTTGCGGGTGGCAAGCTACAGACCATACCACTGGAAGGTGGCTCGCCAACCGTCGTGTGTGACGCGGCGTTAGGCCGCGGTGGGACGTGGAATTCAGACGGAACAATTCTTTTTGCGCCCACCTTCGAAAGCAGCCTCTTTCAAGTACCGAGTTCTGGAGGAACACCCCAGCCGGTAACCAAGCTGGACAAGTCAAAGCACGATAGCCATCGCTGGCCTCACTTTTTGCCCGACGGCCGGCATTTTCTCTATCTCGCTATCACACATAACAATCCGCGCGACCCGAATAATGGCATCTATTTCGCGTCGCTGGACGGCAAAGAGAACCGTCTCGTAATGCAAACCGATAGTCAGGCGGATTTCTCTTCAGGCTATTTGCTCTTCTTGCGAGATACCACATTGATGGCACAGCCGTTCAATCCGAAAACCGGTTCTCTCACCGGAAGTCCGGCGCCTATAGCTGAAAAGGTGCTCCTCGATGGTGGTACGTGGAGAGCTGCTATATCGTCAACGGAAGGAGGTCTGCTCGCCTACCTCTCCGGCGGTGCTGCCGCCAACCAACTCACCTGGTATGACCGTTCAGGCAAGAATATAGGCGTTGCCGGAGACAAGACGCTCAATCTCAATCACGTTCGTATTTCCCCGGATGGTCTCAAGATAGCTGCCGATCTCGGCGAATCGCTGACGGATATTTGGATCTACGACGTGCAGCGTGGCGTCAGCACTCGATTTACATTTGGACCAAGTTCGTCAAGTACACCGGTGTGGTCGCGAGATGGGAGATGGATAGCTTACGGAAGTCTGCAACACGGGTACCTTAACCTTTATCGCAAATCTGCGAGCGGGATGGGCCAAGCCGAACTGCTGCTTGAAGGAAGCGAAAAGAGTGTGCAGAACTGGCCCAGCGACTTTTCCCCCGATGGCAAATCTCTGCTCTATGCCGCAGGCGATTTGGTCGCAGCCGCCCAACTATGGGAGTTGCCGCTCAGCGGGAATGACCGCAAGCCCAAACCCTTGATGCCGAGTGCCTTTGTAACCATGGAAGGCAGATACTCGCCAGACGGTCGTTGGATCGCCTACACGTCTAATGAATCGGGCAGGTTCGAAGTCTATGTGATCCCGTCAAATGCAGGCGGTGGCAAATGGCAAATCTCTAACGGTGGCGGCCAGCAGCCGCTTTGGCGGCGTGATGGCAACGAGCTTTTCTATCTGAGTTCCGATGACAAGCTGATGTCTGTTCCAATAAAGCTGAATGCAGACTCGGTGCAAGCAGACGCCGCCCGGCCCCTGTTTTCTCTGGCCGATTCGATCCTGTCGGTCAACGGACTCGTGGCACCGTACGATGTCACTGCAGATGGCAAACGATTCGCGGTAGTTACCATTGAAGAAGGGAAAAGCTTCCCAATTAACCTTGTGACGAATTGGACCGCGGCCCTGCAGAAATAATCCAGACTCGCACCTAACCGAAGGACAGTGGGTAGTGGGTTGTGCTCCGCAAAAACGTCTGCAGTCCGTAAAGTGCATGACTCCCGGTGCAATCCAAAGAGTTTTCGACCAGTTCGCAAAGAACATCTGTTCAGTCGTTCTGCTTTGTGCGAACCTGAGTTCCCATGTTGTGGTTTCGATTCGCTTGTTGGCGTGACTTTCGCTCCCTCGTTACCGTCGTCAGGGAACTTCTGCGGGACGGATTGCAGTTCGTGAATTTCGCCGTCCGCTCCCGAGCTGCGGTGGCGGCGGAAGTCCTGTTCTTGCGAAAGCAACTCGCTTACTATCAGGATCACCAGATCCGACCTCGTCGGCTGACTGACGGGGCACGGTTGTCCCTCGTGATCTGGTCTTATTTTTTCGACTGGCAAGAAGCGCTTGCCATCGTAACGCCCGCAACTTTCGTCCGTTGGCATCGGAAGGGTTTCAAACTGTACTGGCGTTGGAAGTCGCGGGGCGGTCGGCCACCGCTGCCCACGGAAATTCGCCAACTGATCGCCAGCATGGTGAAAGAGAACGTGACCTGGGGCGAAGAGCGCGTTGCGGATGAACTCTCGTTAAAGCTGGGCGTTTATGTGTCGCCGCGAACCGTTCGCAAGTACTGGCCAAAGCAGCCGGACGCGACCGGGCGCACCCGAACGTCTTCGCAGCACTGGAGAACCTTCGTCAAGAATCATGCGCAAGGCATCGTCGCTTGTGACTTCCTGGTTGCGGTCACGGCCAAATTCCATGTGCTCTATGTTTTCGTCATGATGGAGATAGGGAGCCGCCGTGTTCTCCATTACAACGTGACCGCGCATCCGACGGCGGAGTGGACGCTGCAGCAGCTCCGAGAAGCCATTCCGAGCAACCATCCTTACCAGTTCTTGATCCATGACCGCGATTCGATCTTCTCGCCGGAGCTGGACGAGGAGCTCAACGGCTCCTTTGGGCTGAGGGTCCTCCGCACACCTGTGCGGGCGCCGAAAGCGAACGCGTATTGCGAACGGCTGATCGGAACGGTGCGGCGCGAGTGCCTGGATTTCATGATTCCTCTGAACGAGCGTCATCTGCGGATAACGTTGGGTTCCTGGGTCACGCACTATAACCAAGGACGCCCACACTCCAGCTTAGACCCGGGCATTCCCGAGAAAACTCTGGATAACCCTCGATCACGACCAAAGTCGCACCGACATCGATTGCCACGTGACTGTGAGATCAGAGCGAGGGACATCCTGGGCGGCGTACATCATGAATATTGGTTGGAACAGGGCGCTGCGTGAGCCGTCGAAGGTTTTTGCGGACGACAACTATAAAGGCCAATGCAGCCGGGCCGCTAGAATCGCGGGGCTTTACAGATTCTCGCGCAGAACCAAAAAACGTAAGCTATTCTTGTCCCGTCGCTTCTCTGACGATCCGCGCAGTGGCCTGGTTCACGTCCTCGGTCGTTTGGCCGGGCTTGTGATCCTTGAGCAGGTGAGCTGCGAATGCCACGCTCATGGACGGCTTCACGTCAGGGTCGAACGGGTGCCCGCAGACCGAGCAGCGTTTTAGATCGCCATCGGCAAACAAATGCGGCGGGAGTGTCTCTTTTGCCATGTCTACGCCTTCTTCGCTTCGGCTGGGCTGAAATCTTCCTGAGCCACTTTCTCCGGCTGCAGCTCATTCAGTACGAAAATCTCCTCGGGGTGGTTAGGGTGTTCCCTCCTGAGCTTATCTTGTAGGTTTTCCCGGTGACTCTTCGTGTGAGAGAGCACGTATTCGTATACTTCGTAACTGCACGCACAGCCGTCCACGGGGCATGAAAGGCGCTCCGGCCCTTCTACGTTCCCCAGTGATGCGATAGCATCGGAGATTCGTTTTTCGCTAACGAGATCTGTTCTGTATGCTTTTGCCATGCCCACAGTTTACGCCGTTCGTCCAGCCGTTCAAGCCCTGTCGATTTCAAACTGCACCACTATCAAAAATCACAGCGCCCAGAAGGTAGTGGGCGCAGTTTGAAATTTTAGAACTGTCTCGACCTGCGTGTTATATCGCACTCATGAGCGGCTTCGATCTCAACCAGTTCTTCTTCACTCACCTTGAAATCACCCCATGTGCGGGAGATTGTGAGGAAGCAGTTCATGCAGATTGATTCGACCCAGCCATCATCGAGGGTACGATGAGAGAATACGAGGCGCCGTGGGGGAATGGCCATGATTGTAAGCCTGCGCGATTATGGGCTGGCCTTCATCCCCCGAAAGTGACAGCGAGGGGCAGATTGAAAAAGAAATTAAAACTGCACCTCTACCTGATTTTTGGGCGTGTTGGTTTCGGGTGAATTACTTCGCGTACAATTTCATCAAGATCTCACCGGGCGCTGCGCATTACTCCAGCGATGGCGGCTGGCGTCACGGATCGGCTGTGAGATATGGCGGACTTGGTTGCTCCGATCTGGCACGTCCATGAACGAGATGGCAAGGACGAGGACTTGTTAATTGGCGTTTACGGCACCGAAGCAGACGCCAAGGCCGCCATCGAGCGACTCAAGTCAAAGGCGGATTTGTAGATGTACCGAAAGGTTTTCGTATCAACCGGTACCAGCTAAACCGCGACCACTGGGAAGGCGGATATGTTCGTTGGAAGGCTGACAAGTGAAATCCAAAGTAGCCCACTACCGCAAAAAGGGGCCGGGGCAGAGAAGTGTACCGTGGTCAGTTCTGACTTACGCCAAGAAAACAATCTCCGCGAGGACGTCAACCCAGCCACTCGTCAGAGAGCCGACGAAGGACTATGTCTGGTGTAAGTAATTCCATCCGAAAGTATTAATTTTCGACACGACTGGGATTGAAGACACGATTCTCCTGGATTCCAGCGTAAGTTAGACCGTGAAGGTGATTCACACCAGGTCGCAAATTCAGGCCGCGACCATGTAGCGATGATGGAGTCCACCGAGTCGATTCCGAGAATCCACAAAAGCTTCGACGACTTGATGCTCATCACTGCTTGCCCCGCCTACTGGGAGCCCCGTTACTTAAGAAACGCGGTCGTTCTTAGTTATGGCGAGGTACACCGTGACTTCGAGTGAGGGATTCAGCGAGGCGCAAACTATGTGCGTGTTTTACCAGGCTGAATCGTGGTCGCTGCACTGGACGTTGCCGATAGTTTCAGCTCAATGGCATCGAAGCTGGCAGACAATTCAGGGTTTAAGTAGCGATGATTGACATTTCGCACTGCGATGCCGAATGAACCGCTACCGTCGGGAACTCGCTTGCAGCGCAGCACGTTGCCGAGGAACCAAACGCGCAGGGGTTTCGGAGCTTTGGTCAGATCCGGCGGGAAGGTCAGCACGTACTCGATGGGAGTGCTGAGTGGCAAAGGTCGCTCGGTGACGAAAAATGTCCCCGCGGCGCTTACATCGGCCGTTTCGCCTACCGCCCAAGAATCGCGTAGCGCCCGCATGAGTGCGAAAAAATGCAGGTCAAAACGACGGTTCCTGCGACGTTCACGGGAGTGGATCGGTGAACCCGAGGGCAGTCTGTTAGTAACGGAACTCGAATCCACACAAATCTCTTAACCGGAATTCCCGGTTTAGCTCCCAATTGCTCGGCGGATTTTCTCTTTGGCTGTGCCCTGCGTTAAAGTGCTCCTGCCTACGCCACCCCTGCCCCATCCCTGATTACAAGTCGCCTGCGCTGCGGATTGCTGCGCAACCTCGCCATCCTCGCCTGATTACGCGCACAAATGTATATGCGAAGCACAAGAAACGGGCATCTTGCGGCTTACTGCTAGTTCGCGCACCGTAGCAAGGAAGTTCGCCAGCACATCGTGGCCTACTTCCAACAGCGTCATGGCACCATCGTCCAGGTGCGGTCGTAATGGGGTGACTCAGAAACCGATCGAAGGCGTGAGCATGGTGTACACCTTCGACTCTGCGACGGCGCCCTCCACTCATCGCACTCAATATTTCGAAATGTTCGCGAATCGCGCCATCTACAACGACGGATGGGTGGCCGCCACAACTCCTCCATTGCCACCGTGGGCGAGCGGTAAAACAATTCCCATCGACGACTACAAGTGGGAACTTTACGACGTGACCAAGGACTTCAGCGAAGCGAACAACCTGGCCGCGCAGAACCCGAAAAAACTGCGAGAGTTGCAGGAACTGTTCTGGATTGAAGCTGCCAAGAATAACGTACTCCCTCTGGACAACAGCAAGATCGAACGCATGAACGTCGACAACCGACCTAGCCTTACGCGCGGGCGCAGTGAGTTTACTTTTTATCCTGGTATGAACCGTATCCCGGAAGGGACTGCACCGAGCATCTTGAACAAATCGTTCCGTGTCACGGCGAACGTAAGCATCCCCTCGAATGGTGCCGAAGGGGTGATCGTTACGCAAGGCGGGCGGTTCAACGGTTGGGGCCTCTATCTTCTGGATGGCAAACCGGTTTTCCATTACAACCTGGTGGGTGCCCAACGCTATGACGTGGCTGGACCAGATAAGCTCTCTCCCGGCACGCACACGGTGGTGGTTGACTTCAAATACGGCGGTGGCGGCGTCGGCAAGGGAGGCCTCGCCACGCTCTCAGTGGACGGGAAGAAGGTAACCGAGGTGACATTCGCCCGGACTATTCCGTTCCGCATTTCTGCGGACGAAACACTCGACATCGGCGAAGATACCGGCACACCAGTCAGCGAGGACTATCACGTACCGTTCAAATTCACCGGGACTATAGCGAAGGTCGTCATCCTGCTCGGGGATGAAAAAATGACGGAGGCCGACCAAAAAGCCAAGGAACAGGCCGCGGAGAACTTCGCTGTAAGCGAATAGCCTGCGCGCTCGGGAGATAAATACAAAGGAGGGTGAGCCCGACAAAGGTTCACCCCGTAATACCCTTTCACAACTTGAACCATTTGCGCTGCCATCCGAACTGCTCGTCGTCAAGAATCGGAAGTTAAGCGAAATCGCAACTGTAGGCAATTTTGTAACTGTCAAAGCCACAGAGAACCGCAAGATTCAACAGACTTCCACTATCGGCTTGTAACTATTTCAATATCAATCACTTAGAATCAACAGATTTCAACAAGTTTCACCAAGCAATGGAATCTGGTTCGGGACCAGGGGGTCGGAGGTTCAAATCCTCTCTCCCCGACCAATCTTTCTCTCGCCTTTCCAATGAGTTACGCAGCGTTTGGTTGTTTCAAGTTGCGCTGCTTTTTCGGTACATTCGGTACAAATGAGACCGCGGACGGTATTTCAAAGCCGATTCCGTACTCTTCAGCCTTCTTCTTCCGAAGCGCGGTGTTGTCTTTCACCATGTCGTAGAGATCGTCCATAGAGCTTCCCGCGTGCCCCAACCAGTAATCCCGAAGTCCCTTGGGACATGCAGTTTCGTTCTTCAGGTACGTGTTCCGGAAACGCCGGAACGCATGACTTCCTGCCTTGTGATCTCCAGTACTCGGGTTGATGTATCCAAGTTTCTTCAGTGCCGCGTGCAAATGGCGACGAAGAATGTTCGTGAGTGAGAGCGGGTTTCCGTTCTTCGTTTGGAACAGGAGCCCGGTAGTGCGCGTGCCGATGAACTGAAGCGGGAGCTTCAAAGCCGTGTATGGCACCTGCCCATCGCTCCCTTTGAGCAGTGCCTGTGTCTTGTTTGCCGGTGACCTCCTTTTTTCTGTTCCGAATGTGAATCAGTTAATTGCGTCTACCGAAGTGTTGCGGCGGACTTTTTCTACTCCGGCATCCGGCTGTAGAGCTTCGCAAGTGGGTCGGCGATTCCGATCGATTCGTTCGTCACCTATTAGCCCAACCAACTCGCTGGGCTTGAACTTCCAGCAATACTTGCCTTCATGCCGCAGCATGTGGGCGGGCACGCAACCGCGCTCCGCACGATTCCACAGCTCGACGCGGCTGATGCCCAGAAAAGCTGCCGCCTGGTCGATATCCCAATAGCGTTCAAGTTCCTGACCGACGGGGTCCGTCGAACTCCTGGGAGTTTGAATTTCCATTAATGCTCTCTTTCCGCCACGTCCTGGTGCCTTTGACTTTAGGACTCGTTCACTCCAGCGGCCAGATCACTTTGGGACAATGGACCCGATTGAATTAACCTCTGTCGGAGTCGGCGCGGTCAGGAGTCCAGCCAACGACTCCGTGATTGTTTGCCGTTTCACCTCCGCATCTTCGAATTTGCTCCCACCAACAACTCGAACCAAAGGGTTCCCTGAAATTTCCTTCTGGCGCTCTGGTTTCGCGTGCCGGTGACCTTGTTTAGCCGGGCGTATCAAAAGGCTGCAGCCGCCTTCAGGGCCACGCTAAACACACCTGCAACAAGCGGTTGCGGGCTGTTACACGCTTCGTCCTGATCGTGTCAGAAAGGTTGGCTGCACCAAAGAGTAGGCAGGAAAATACGGTGGTTGAATCGCCCTGAGGCGGGCCGACTCATCGGTAAGTTACTGAAAATAATTCATTTAACTTTTGCTTGCTTCTTGATTTGCTTGCCCAATTCCTTCAGTGCCTGAGACTGGGCCTCCAGACGGGCGGCTTCGAAACTCGCCTTCAGCCACCGAAAGGCTTCGCCGCCGAGACTGCCCGCTATCCCCTGCAGTTGATTGGCCTCGGCCAGACGGGTAGCTGCAGCATTCTTCAGGTTGGTGGACGATGAGTCGATGAAGTCCATTAGCTCGCCCTGTCGGCCGAGTGCCCAGGCCAAGTACGTGATTCGCAGCGTTGCGTCAGGATCGGTGGGCCGTGAGGCGAGAAGATCACGCCAACCCGATTCCAGAGTCTTAGTCCCGGACTTGGTAATCGAGAACTGCTGACGCTTCCTGACGCCAGGTGGGGAACCTTTTATCAGTTGAGACTGTTCCAGCCTTTCAAGCACGGGAGCGCTGCTACCCACAGAAATGCCAGCCTGCGATTTGAGATCGTAAGGATTGGCACAACCTCGTTGAACGAGGGCGAGGACGAACAGATCCAGGTCAGTCGAGTTCGGCGGCATTCGATAGAACTATACCAGCGATAGATCCGCAATCCACGATGTGCGAGTCAAGGAAACTCAGGCAGCGGATGGAATAGGCGCGATTGCTTGCGTCATTGGTGATCGCTCCGCACGAGAGCGGCGAGATGTTCTGGGTCACTTGCCGGAGATGGCGACCATTCGCTGAAGTGGATGGCCGCTGCGAAATGCGCCTAATGGCATTCCTAGACCTTAGGTCGTTTCTCGTTCCTGATTCGCGAAAATCAACAACGAGGAAGCCAGTTCGGCGGTTTGGGCGTTTTACGTCCAAGTGGCGGTGCCAATGCGGTTGCCGGATGCTGGCCGACTTATGGGAAGTAATCTCCCACAAGCCGGCTTCGGGCCAATGAGACAAGCGGCATCAGCTTTGCGATCAGAAGTCCTGTGCGGACGCCTTGCAACACCTTGCCCGCCCCCTGTGGCGGTGAAAACGCGGACGTCAGAATTCGTCTTCGTTGCCGGCACAACGGCAATCTCTTTCTTGCCCTGAGTAAATATGACTTTCGTATCCGGCCCAGGTTCTGCCCAAGCGACTTTGTATTCGCCCGCTTTGATCGTGGACGAACCCACCGTCACCGATTGGTCGAGCCTGACGGTTGCGGACTTCTCTGAGGCTGCAAAACAGCGATTTGGAAGATGAGTAGAGCAGTGAGTGACAATGCAACTTTCTTCATAGACTCTCCTTTGTAACCCACGTTGGCGGGTGCCGACGACTGTATTGAAGCAGCCCGAAGGGATCGTTGAGACTTAAGTATTCTTAGTTTTGAATCACGCGAGAACTGGGGGCACTGTCGCTGCCGGGCACTCCGCGAATCAAAGTGAGAAGTTCGATCACGACGAGCAGTCCGGGGTCCACGTTGTGGGCAGAAATCAGGCCGCCGTGAATTTGCACGGCCCGCTTTGCAATGGATAGTCCAAGCCCTATCCCCCCGCTGTCGGAGTCTCGTGCTACTTGTGTCCGAAAGAAGGAATCGAAAACTCGTTCCAGGAACTCCGCAGGAATCCCCGGTCCGTAGTCGCGAATGGCAATGCATGCGGTTTGCTCATGAAATGCGAGTTCCACGTCGATCGGGCTGTTTTCGGGGGAATGCTGAATCGCGTTCCGCAAAACGTTCTCCACAGCGCGGCGCAGCAACTCAGGGTTGCCATTCACCACAATTCCCGGCGGACCAGAGACCTGAATTCGACCGCCGCGTGCCTCCACTTCGACGCTCGCGTCGCGAATTGTCTCAGCAACAAGTTCGTTTACGTCCACCTCTTCGAAGTCGCAACCTGCATGACTGCCCTCGGCCCGGGCCATTTCAACAAGGCTCGAGACCAGTGTCGATAGTCGATCCACATCGCGCTTCACACGATCGAGAGCAGCATTGCGGTCCGCGGCGTTGCGGGCCAGCTTCACTGAGAAATGGAGTCGTGCCAGCGGAGACCTCAGTTCATGCGAGACATCAGCTAGCAGACGCTGCTCGCTCAGAAAAAGCGTTTGGATACGCTCTGCCATACTGTTAAACGCGTTGGCCAGGGTCCCGATTTCGTCATTGCGGCTCATCGGAAGTCGAACAGACAAATCGCCTTCCCCAAAGCGACCGATGCCGGCGGCAATCTTCCGGATAGGCGAGACCACGAATACGGCCGCAAGCCAGCACAGCAGCATACTGGCGCCAGCCACGAGAAGATAGAAGCGGTAGAGCGGTGGTGTCTTTGGTCTCAGCGGAGACATGACTACAAACCAATACCGTCCGTCGCTGGATCGATGGGCAATGATGTGCCTTCCGTCCTTCTCTCCACGGAATTTGGTGAGCGGGGCTTGGGGAAGAAGTTCCGCGTGGCTTTGCTCGCTCACCACATCGTTCCCATCCGCATCGAGCAAATAGTGCACGCCGCCAAATACGGAATCCAAACGATGCATGTAGGTCGTAACCGCATCAGGCCCCGTAGTCTGCAGCATCTCCGCCGCTTCCTGCACTGAAACTTCATCCATGTCATCGAAAATAGGATTGAAATAACTGTCTTCCATTGATTTTGTGATGGCGAGAAACACCACGACGGAGAGGGCCAGGATGACCACCATGGCGAGAACGATTGCCAGGTAAAGTGATTTCACGGGATTTGTCTGCGGTTGCTGGTGAAGAGGTAGCCCACTCCGCGGATGGTCTGGATCTGCCGTCCGATCGGCTCCAGTTTCTTGCGCAAATGGCTGATGTGCACATCGAGGGAGCGATCAAAAGGCGTGAGGCTGCGCTCCAGGGTTGCCGTGGACAGCTCTTCGCGTGTGAGCACGCGGCCCGCTGAACAGACCAACAGATACAAGATATCGAACTCCACCGCGGTGAGATCGACGGGCTCCGACTTAAGCCAGACCTGACGAGTCTGGCCGTTGATTCGCAATTCGTCGGATGCAAAATGCAGCAGCCAATCAGAATTCGTCTTGCCCGCCCGCCTTAGCACGGCACGCACGCGCGCCAGCAGTTCATCGGGATCAAACGGCTTCGGTAGGTAGTCGTCGGCTCCCGCCTCCAATCCCTGGACACGATCGTGCGAGTCTGTCCTCGCGGTCAGCATGATAACCGGCACTTCCCGGCGCCGTCGCAACTGGGCGAGGAGCATGAACCCGTTCATTCCAGGCAGCATGACGTCCAGAATCACCAAATCATAGCGATGCTCGATGGCGCGTTCCAGACCGTCAATGCCGTTGCGCACGCAATCCAGAGCATGTCCATTCTGCTCAAGGAACTCACGCATCATCTCACAGAGTTCGGCGTCGTCGTCCACCAAAAGAATGTTCAGGCTTTTCGATTCGTCAACAGACACCATTAACAACCTTTGGAAACCACAAGTCTTGCACTATGGTCCCCTGCAGTTCAACCGCGCAGGGCACAACTTAAGAAAACTTAAGATTCGGTATTCAGCAGAACCGATATTGTATTAGCTATTGCAGTCCATAGCCCCATACGGCGCATGGGAATGTATCTCAACCTTGCGGGGCCCGGAGACCAAATGCAGAATCGCACGCATTCTTACCTCTTTCTTTCCCTCGTTACAACCATGACACTCATCGTCTCAGCCGTTAGTGCTGTTGCTCAGGATCCGGACCGACCATGGATGAATAAGTCACTCTCGGCGGGAGAACGGGCCGAACTGGTACTAAAACAGATGACGCTCGACGAGAAGTTGGCGCTCCTGCATGGGAACGGGATGGCTAACAATCCAACTTGGACCATGCCTCTCACACCAGGTGCGAATGGCGGCGCCGGCTATGTCGAAGGAGTCAAGCGTCTCGGCATACCGCCCCTTGTCATCTCCGACGCGGCCTACGGAGTGCGCGACAGCGGTGTGAATGGGAGATATGCGACCGCCATGCCATCCAATGTAGGAGCGGCCTCGGCTTGGGACCCGCAATCGGCCTGCGAATACGGCGAGGTGATTGGTCGCGAGCTTAGGGCTCAGGGATTCAATATGACGTTGGGAGGCGGCGTGAATCTCACTCGTGAGCCCAGAAACGGGCGCACATTTGAATATGCGGGTGAAGATCCACTGCTGGCGGGAACGCTCGTCGGGAATATGATGAAGTGCGAACAGGCGCAACATGTCGTCGGCGACATCAAGCACTTCGTAATGAATGACCAGGAGACTGGGCGCTTCGTTGTGAATGCCATCATCTCGAAGCGCGCCATGCAGGAATCCGACCTGCTGGCCTTTCACATTGCGATCGGTATTGCCAATCCTGGCGCAGTAATGTGCTCCTACAACCGGATCAACGGCGACTTCGGCTGCGAGAATTCATACACGCTCACCGATGTGCTGAAGAAGGAATGGGGATTTCAAGGCTTCGTGATCTCAGATTGGGCTGGAACTCACAGCACGGTTAAGGCGTCTGCGGCGGGGCTTGACCAGGAACAGCCGATGGCTGACTACTTTGGCCCTAAGCTCAAGGAAGCGGTCGATGCCGGGAAGGTGCCGCTGTCACAGATCGACGAGCACGCCCGTAGAGTCCTGTACGCCGCATTCATGTCTGGCGTCGTCGACGATCCGCCCCAGAAAGGTGTGGTCGATGCTGCCAACGGAGTGGAGGTCGCACAACGAGTTGAGGAGAAGAGTATCGTTCTCCTGAAGAACAACCAGTCGGTGCTGCCAATCGATCCATCCAAGACCCACAGCATTGCGATCATTGGCGGGCATGCCGATGTGGGAATGATCTCCGGTGGAGGATCGGCGCAGGTGGACCCGCCGGGCGGCAACGCCATTATGCCTCCGGGCAAGGGCGCAACCCACTGGCAGGATCACATTTGGTTCCCGACCTCTCCGCTGAAGGCCCTACGAGCCAAACTGCCGAGCACGAAGATTGAGTTTGATGCCGGAACCAACCTGAAATCAGCCGCGGACCTGGCGAAGAATTCGGACATCGCAATCGTCTTTGCGTACCAATGGTTGGCAGAGGATATGGACTTGCCGAGTCTGTCGCTGCCTGACAACCAGGACGTCTTGATCGAGCAGGTTGTAGCAGCGAATCCCCGAACGGTCGTTGTGCTGGAAACCGGTACGGCTGTCACTATGCCTTGGATCGACAAAGTGGCCGGGGTGGTCGAGGCATGGTACGCGGGTAGCGCTGGCCATAAAGCGCTAGCGAACATTTTGGTTGGCGACGTCAATCCGTCCGGTAAACTCCCAATGACATTCCCGAAGAGCGAGAAGGACCTTCCACGTCCTGTCATTCCACCGCTGCCGGCAGAGGACCAAGGGTTGCAAACGGGGAATTCCAGTACGCATGTTTCGAGCTACGCCGTTCACTACGATGAAGGTCCAGAAGTTGGCTACAAGTGGTATGAAGCGCAGCACAAGCAACCGCTGTTTCCATTCGGGTTCGGGATGTCCTACACAACTTACGCATATTCCGGACTGAGCGTCGATCCAACAGCGAAGACCGTAACTTTCACAGTCAAGAACACCGGTAAACAGACAGGCACAGAAATTGCAGAGGTTTACGCGAAGCTTCCGAAGGGAGCAGACGAATCATTCAAACGCCTGGCAGGGTGGAGTCGCGTCACGCTCGCTCCCGGCGAATCAAAGACGGTGACTGTTGCCATTGATCCAAGAGTCCTCAAGACGTTCAACGAAGTGGACAACCGTTGGAACCTAGCGTCAGGCGAATATGGAGTATTCGTCGGATCATCCTCCGATAAGACGGTTCTCACGGGAAGTCTCCTGCTTCCATGAGGTCTCGCCTTACCCGGCTCAGCAGAAACAGTGGCCTCTATGTGGGAGCTTCTTCACGCGACATCCGACTCAGCAAGAATTGAAACCGCGAGTGTATACGCGTGAAGTAATCCGTACTGATTCTTCTCGGCATGAGGTCGAGATACTGCAATGCGCCGAAGAGAGATCCTTCAATGAAAATTAAGTCGGCGTTTTCACTCGTTCACTTGTTGCACTTGCCCCGATTGCCCGCGACTGTACTGGTGTTGGCGGCACTACTGTGCTTACGTGTTTTAGCGTCAGCCGCGCCTCCGGAAGCCTCTTGGTCTGGCGTGCTGCGGGACAACACGGGGACGCCAATCGTTGGAATCACCGTAACCCTTTCAGACGGTTCCGGCAAAGGTGCTTACACGGCAAGAACGCAGGCCGACGGAGAGTTCGCGTTTTCAGCGATTGCGCCTGCGACCTATAAAGTCGCGGTGGTTACGCAGCAAGGGATCTACCAGGCACCGCAATCCCTGGTCGTCACGGAAGGCGCCACACTCAAAACCAACTTGCAGTTGTCCATAGCGGATGCCAGTCTCGTTCTGGGGCAGGCGCAAACTGCGGCAACTTCTCAGGGAAGCGGCGGCGAGCACCTCTCTCGATCGGAAGTATCGAGTTTGCCGCTCAACTCCCGCGATTTTAGCAAGCTGCTCTTGCTGGCGGCGGGCACCATGACCGATACCAACGGAGCTGCGAATTTTACGCAGCAGTTTGCCGTCAACGGTCAGCGCGGCGTGACCTCTGTCTTTGCCATGGACGGAGCCGACACCACTGATCCTGAAATGGGTGGCGCTACATTCTCAACCTTCAATGTCGATGCCATCCAGGAAGTGCAATCGAGTTCCGGCGTGATGTTGCCCGAAATCGGTCACGGCGCCGCAAGTTTTACCAACGTGGTGACGAAGTCGGGAACGAATGCGATCCATGGCAGCCTGTTCGAGTTCTTCCGCAACGCTGCACTCGACGCCCGCAATTACTTCGACCACGTTGAGCTGAACGGTCGCCGCATACCGCCGTTCAATCGCAATGAGTTCGGCGGGACGGTCGGAGGTCCGGTCGTGCTGCCGGGCTACGACGGACGAAATCGCACCTACTTCTTCGGCGAATACCAAGGGTTCCGGCAGGTCCTTGGAACAACGCAGGTGCTGTCGGTACCCACGTTGGCGGAACGCCAGGGGATCGACACAACGAGTTTCCCCGGAGATACGCTCATCGTTCCAGTGAATCCGGCGATCAAACCGATACTCGATGCTTACCCTCTGCCGAACAATCCGACCGGGCCCTATGGCGCACGCACCTATGAAGCATCGTCGAAGGTTTCGACGGATTACGACCAATTGTCGGTGCGTTTGGACCAAACCCTCTCCAGCAAGTCACGGCTATTTGGGCGTTTCAGTTATAACCAGATCGCTGGTCCGGTTACCAATCCTGATCAAACCGCCATCAACCCGAGCTTCGGCATTCAGTTCTTTGATCACCAGCGCAGCGCGGACTTGAGTTACGCGCGCGAGATCAATCCTCACCTGACCTTGCAGGCAATGCTGGGGTATATCCGCAGTACTCCCAATTTCCCTGCTGCTAATCACACACAACCGGGCATCCTCTTTGGTGACGGTTTGTTTGAGGCATACGGCGCTCCCGCGGGATCGATCTTTGGATCCTACGGCAATCTTTATCAGTTCCGTTTCAACATGACGGGTCTGCGCGGAAATCACGCGATGAAATGGGGCGCGGAGGTCCGCATAAACCGCGACACTACGGTTTTCGGCACTGCTCCGAATGGCGCTTACTCTTTTGGAGGCGGAACGGCGTATTCGCCGGTTGCGATTCAGTCGTTGAGCGGCAAGCACAACATCAACGTTGGCGATCCGCTGCCCGATTCGCTCACTGGCCTGCTCACTGCCACACCCTACTCTTACAACATCAGCCTTCCAGCCGAATTCACTCCCGTTGGCAGCAAGTTCGACGCGGCGGGAGTCCGTCGCCAGGCCTACAACTTCTACTTTCAGGACGCGTGGAAAGCCACGTCGCGCCTGACGCTTTCCTATGGCCTGCGCTATGAAGTCGACAGTCGCATCGCTGAAGCCACCAAGCGCACCTCGTTACCCGAGTTTTTCGCCGACGGCCAACGGACTTCGTACTGGAACCATCAGGCCAACATGATTTTCGTCGTGAACCCGCAACCGCCGTACCAGTTCGACTGGAACGGATGGGGTCCTCGATTGGCGGCGGATTATGCTCTTGCCAAGAACACGGTGGTACACGCGGGCGGAGCGATCACCACTGGCCTCATGAACCTTTGGCAAGAAAACTTTCTAACGGCTTCGGTACCGTATCTGTTCAATCCCTTTATCACCGCGCAGCCGGGCAGCGCAGTCCCGTTCCAGAACAGCGTTGCCGTCATACCCCTGCCGCCGGCTTACGACATCTCCGGCAACCTCATCTTTCCCAACGGGCAGAGCACAGACGCCAAGCCCAACACCGTGATGGATCTCCAGCGCTACCAGGATGCCGTCGCCGCCGAGGTTCCAGGCCATCAGACGCAACTGCCGGCGTTGTCTGCGGTGGCCAACAATTTCCGCAACGGCTACATCGCCAGCTGGACTCTCTCCGTTGAGCACAACTTTCGCGATTTCGACGCAACCCTGGCATACGTGGGTACTGCGGGAATACATCTTCCCTATGTCTTCTATCCCAACAGCTACACCGGCGCCGATCCCGCGTTTGCTCCGTTCACCAAGTTCGACGCTGCCGGAAAACCCGTCGGAGGCGCCAGTACAATCTACGTAGTTTCCACCGAATCGCATTCGTCCTACAACGCGTTGCAGGCCAGTCTGAGCAAGAATTCGGCACGTTGGGGCACGGGTCTGCAAGTCAGCTACACCTACTCGAAGTCGCTCGACGATACCAGCTCGGTTCAGGGAGGACAGATCGCAGGCGCCGGCGTCATCTTGCAGACATCTCCTCAGGACCCGTGGAATCCGGCAGCGGAAAAGGGACTATCGACCTTCGACGAGACACAGGTATTCACCTTTAGTTGGATCCAAGTGCTCCCGCTCAACCAGGTCAGCTTTCTGCGCTCGGCGCCACGTTCGTTGACCTACGGTTGGCAGTTTCTGGATATTACGACCTTTACCACTGGTCCTCCCTTCACCGTCTATTCCGGAGTGCAGCAGACGGGGGCAGGCGCCAGCGGAGCCGATCGCCCTGACTTAATGTCGATGCCGAAGCTTTCGACCAGCGGCGCTGTGCCCGCCGACTACTTCGGCCGGGGAGCTGACAACGCTTCATTCTTTAGCATCCCGATCAACCTGCCAGGCGGTACGGGACCGAACCAAGGTTATTTCGGAACGCTCGGTCGCAACACTTTTCGCGGGCCCGGTTATCGCAATTTCGATATCGCGCTGATCAAGGACACTCCATTCGGCAGTCGCGGCGGCGCCGAGCTTGGCACCTTGGAGTTTCGTGCCGAGTTCTTCAACGTCTTCAATTTCGTGAACTTCGGTCTGCCTTCGAATGTCCTGCGCGGCAGCGGATTCGGCTACATCAGCAAAACTTCAGGCACGTCGCGACAGATCCAGTTCTCACTGAAAGTGCTCTTCTGATTCTCTTATCTTGAGAGCAACTCTGCGCGGAACACTAGTCGCAACGCTTGGTCTGGAGCTTAGGTGGGAACCAACTTCTGGGTACTCATGCCTCTGCCCCGGGACGGCGCGCTAAACTGGGATTGTCCGGGGCCAGAAGTCTTCTTCTGGGAAGTCTGCCCCCGACAATCGATGGGATTCCTCCCGAGCGGCGGGCAATGCACCAGCAAAGCGCCCAGGAAGTCGGTATTTGGGCAGGGCGCGGCTGCGCAGCCCGCCTCGTGTCCGGCAATCTGTGGTATTGAGAAAGGTGACGGTCGAATCAAGCGCCTGAGTCGCTGGGCGCCAAGGTAGCATTCGATGGACAATCCCGAGAAGAACCGCTTAGCCAAGCGGTAGTAGATCGATGGTGCTTTTTCCAGGAGGCGCTTTGCGGAACGAAGCGGAAGTATCCGACGCGAGAATTCCTTTCGTTCGCAGAGGCCGCCCGAAGCTACATCAACTTGACGCGGCATGATCAACTCATACACAGAGACGTCGCCAACGCCATAAACGGCTTGACGGAGTTTCTCCAGCTGGAGAGAAAGCGAGTGCCAGGCAGAATTCTCTCTGAGGCGGACCGGTTGGAGTGCTTATTCTTCGGCGGGTACGATCCGCACTTCAAAGGCGACGAGCCTGCGGGCTTGTAGAGCGGGAAGACTGCTCGCCGGAACTTCGGCCGCTAATGCGTAATACGTTTTTGTGCTGAACAGCGACGCGATCGCTCACAAGTGGTTCTGCCAGAAGACAAATCGGCTTCTGCGTCCGATTACTCCCCATCACGGGTGTCCGGCTAAATTTCCAAGCTGGCGCATATGCCTCATAGAATCATAGCGATAGGGGGCGGAGAGGGTTTTTCGATTTGAATCCGAAACAGCCTGATTTGGCTGTTTGGCTGAACGAGAACGGGCGCAGAATGGTGAATGAACCTTGGCCGCACCGTCTTCTCTCAGATCACGGAGCACCTGCCCGCATACGAATTTCAAAAGTGCGTGGACCGCTATCGTGGTGATTCTCACTTCCGAGGCTTCTCATGCTTGGATCAGTATCTGGCGATGGCCTTTGCGCAGTTGACTTACCGCGAGAGTTTGCGCGACATAGAAGCGTGCCTACGTTCAGTAGGTGGAAAGCTATACCACATGGGGTTGCGCGGCAAGGTATCGCGCACGACTCTAGCCGACGCCAACGAGTCCCACGACTGGCGGATCTTCGCCGATTTCGCACAGATCTTAATCGGTATAGCGCGACCGCTGTACCTGCACGATCCCATCGGCGTGGACCTGGATCAAAGCCTTTACGCCTTGGACTCGACCACCATCGATCTATGCCTGTCGCTGTTCCCGTGGGCCAAGTTTCGCAAGCACAAAGCCGCCGTCAAGATGCACACGCTGTTGGACCTGCACGGCAACATCCCCACGTTTATCCGCATCACCAGCGGAGTTGTGCATGACGTGAACCTCCTCGACGAAATACTTCCCGAGGCTGGAGCCATCTACGTGTTTGACCGGGGCTATATCGATTTCCAACGACTGTTCGTCTTCACACTTAGCTCGGCCTTCTTTGTCGTGCGCACCAAGTCAAATGTGTTGCTGCAGCGGCGATACTCGCATCCGGTGGATAAGAGTACTGGTGTTCGCTCTGACCACATCGTCATCCTCTCCGCGATCGACTCCGCCAAGGTATACCCCGATACGCTGCGGCGCGTGAGTTATCTCGATGTGAAAACTAGGAAACGGTTCAAGTTTCTCACCAATAACTTCACCCTTCCGGCGCTTACCATCGCCCAGCTATACAAGTCGCGGTGGCAAATCGAACTGTTTTTTCGTTGGATCAAGCAGCACTTGCGCATCAAGGCGTTCTACGGCACCAGCGAGAATGCAGTGAAGACTCAAATCTGGATCGCGGTGTCGGTGTACGTGCTCGTGGCGATCGTACGCAAGCGATTGGGACTGGAGGCTAGCCTCTACCAGATTCTACAGATTCTCAGCGTGACCCTTTTCGAGAAAACGCCCATTTTACAGCCACTTCAGACCCATGAGTCCCAATTCGATTTGCCCGATTATGCTAACCAATTCAATCTGTTCGACTTATAGCCGGACAGCCGTGGGTCAAAATAATCGAACGGGTTGGAAAGGCGAGGCTTGCAGCCTCGACTAGTTTCTTCGGATTGCCTTCTCCGCGGCCTCGATAAGGCCTACAATCCAGCTTTCCCCTAACTCGATCAACCAAGAGGAACAGAATGGTTTGGGCTCGCATGCTGGCCTACATCACCGGCACCGTCGATCAAGAACTGCTGGTGAGGAACGAATATCTGGCTGCGGAGAACCGTATCCTGAAAGCCCAGATCAAGGGCCGACTGCTCCTTTCGGGGGCTGACAAGACCACTCTCGCGGAGATCGCTCACCGCCTAGAGCGTAAGGCGCTGGAGGAAGTTGCGGCCGCGGCCATGCCGGATACCATTCTGGGCTGGTATCGCAAGCTGATCGCCAACAAGTTCGA
>Ga0097691_1000399_pt1 | contig 39034 bp, 31 predicted proteins | sample NGESurdeep072012_8_FD_72858 | JGI IMG/M metagenome (GOLD analysis project Ga0097691, IMG submission 72858) | Arctic peat soil microbial communities from Barrow, Alaska - NGEE Surface sample 210-1 deep-072012 | ecosystem: Environmental > Terrestrial > Soil > Wetlands > Peat ... | reverse complement strand
TGTCTGGATCGGATGATGTCATCGCCACCAACAGCGCCCGCGTATAGGGATGCGCCGGCGCGTCCCACACCCGGTCCACCGGACCAAGCTCGACCACTTCGCCGAGATACATCACCAGAACGCGGTCGGAAATGTAGCGCACCACGTTGAGATCGTGGCTGATGAAGAGGTAGGTGAGCCCGAACTCGCGCTTGAGATCGACCAGCAGATTGAGCACCTGCGCCTCGACCGATTTGTCCAGCGCCGACACCGCCTCGTCAAGGATCACCAGACGCGGGGACAAGGCCAGTGCGCGCGCGATGTTGACGCGTTGACGCTGGCCGCCGGAAATCTCGTGCGGATAACGATTGGCGAAGGTTTCCGGCCGCAGCCCGACCTTGCCGAGCAGCTCGCGCGCCACCGCGCGCGCGGCCATGTCGGCCATGCCGTGCACCTTCGGACCGAAGGCGATCGACTCCTCGATGGTCAGGCGCGGATTGAGCGAGGCGTAGCTGTCCTGAAACACCATCTGCATGCAGCGGCGAAGTTCACGAAGCGACAAAGCGCGTCCGACCTGCATGCCATCATAGACGATATCCCCGGCATCGCGCTTCATCAGGTGCATCAGCAGCCGCGCCGTGGTCGACTTGCCGCAGCCGGATTCGCCGACGATCCCGACCGTTTCGCCCTTGGCGATGGCGAACGACACGTCGTCGACCGCACGCACCGTCTTGCGCGCGCTGAACAGGTCGCCGCGCACCGGGAAATGCTTGGTCAACCCATTGACCTGCAGCAGCGGCTGCGCCGCGCCGCCGCGATCCTCGACCGGCTCAAGCATATCGATCGGCGGGATGATCTCGTTCATGACGTCAGTTCCGGATGTCCATGGCGCTGCGCATTCCGTCGCTGAGCAGGTTGAAACAGATCGAAACCGCAAAGATCATTGCGCCGGGCAATGCCGCCACCCATGGATTGATGTAGATGGCGGTGCGCAAGGTGTTGAGCATCAACCCCCATTCCGGCTCCGGCGGTTTGGTTCCGAGGCCGAGGAACGACAGGCCCGCCGCCAAAATCATCGACACCGAGATCAGACCGGTTGCGTAAACGAAAATCGGCCCTAGCACGTTGCCGAGCATGTGCACGCGCATGATGGTGAAGGCGCCAGCGCCGGACGCACGCGCCGCCTCGACGAAATCCATGTTCCGCACGCCGGTCGTGACGCTCTCGGCAACACGGGTAATCTGCGGCACGAATATCACCGTCAGGGACACGATGGAGTTGACGATACCCGCGCCGAGCACGCCCGAAATCGCGATCGCAAGCAGCACCGAGGGAAAGGCGTAGAACACGTCGACGGTGCGCATGATCGCGGTGTTGATCTTGCCGCCGACATAGCCGGCGACGAGACCGAGAGAAGTTCCGATAACGAAGGCAAAAATAACGGGGAGAATGCCGACCAGCAAGGACAAGCGTCCGCCATAGATCAGGCGCGCCAGCATATCACGGCCGAGTTCGTCGGTGCCGAGCGGATAGTTTGGCGTACCGATATGGCGGAGGCGGAGAATCATCGAGCCCTGATAAGGATCGGCGAGCCCAAGCCACGGGGCGCACAAAGCGGACAGAAAAATCAACGCCAGAATAAGAGCGCAGACCATGCTGACCCTGTCGCTGATGATGCGGCGTCCGACCGTCGCCCAGTAACCGCGCGCCTTGTTGGCGGGCTCTAGCTGGAGGGCTGCCTCGGTTATCGCGCTCATCAGCCAATACTCACCGGTTCAACTCCGCTTGATACGCGGATCGATCGAGGCCTGCGCGATATCGACCATGAGATTGAGGAACACGAAGAACAGGGCCAGCACCAGGATCGTGCCCTGCAGCAACGGCAGATCGCGCTGGAAAATTGCGGAATTGAGCAACAGCCCCGAGCCCGGCCACGAGAACACGGTTTCGATGAGGATCGAACCGCCGAGCATGTATCCCAATTGAAGTCCCATTACCGCCATCGCTGTCGGCGCGGCATTCTTGATGACGTGACGGAAAACATGGGTTTCGCGCAAGCCCTTGGCGCGCAAGGCCTCGACAAAATCCTGCGACAGGATATCGCCGGTCAAAGCGCGCACGGTACGCGTGACAATCCCCATCGGAATTACCGACGTGGTGATCGCCGGCAGGATCAGATAGCGGATGTGTTCCCAGTCCCATCCCCATGCGCCGGAGCCACCGGGGCCGGCGCCGACGGCGGGCAGCCAGTTAAGCTGCACCGAGAAGATGATCACCAGCACCATCCCGAGCCAGTAATGTGGAACCGAGACGCCGGCGATCGCGATCGAGGTAGCAACCTTGTCGATCCAGGTATCGCGGAAATAACCGGCGATCAGGCCGAAGAACAGTCCTAGCGTGAACCCTATCATTGCGGCCGCGATCGCCAATGTCACGGTGTTGCCGACGGCGCGCATGACTTCTGATAGCACCGGGCGTCCGGTCGCGATGGAATGGCCGAGATCGCCGTTGACCGCCTTCCATAGCCAGAGACCGAACTGGACCGGCAGTGGACGATCGAAGCCGTAGGCGATGCGCAATTGCGCCGCGAGCTCCTGCGATGCGTCGGCCGGCAGGATCGCGACCAGCGGATCGCCGGGCGTGATATGCACCAGCAGAAAGCATACCAGCGCCACGCTGATGACTATCGGGATCACGTAGACGATACGCCTGATAACGTAGACGAGCACAGATCACCTTCAGTCAGTCAGTGCCGCGCGACGCATCACAAAAGACCGTGACTGAATAATCACGGCGTCATGGAAATCGGCGAGAAGTCCACGAACCAGCTCTTTGGCTGCACGAACCCTTTGATCTTAGGGCTCATTGCGCGGGGAGCAACGTCATGCGCGACGTAAAGGAACGCCGCGTCGTCGACCGAGGCCGCATGCAGTTCGGCCAACGCCATGTCCCGTGCGGCCGGATCGAATGTCTGGCGCGCCTTCGTTACAAGTTCGTCGAATTTCGGATTGTTGATAAAGCCCCAATTATTCGACACCGGCGGCGCCATCGACGATTGCAGGAAACGCACCAGGGCGAAGAATGGATCCATCGCCGCGTAGGTCACGTTGGTCGCGTTGGCGCCGTTGGCGGAGGGGTCCTTAGCGCCCCGCCGCCAGTTCGTGAACAGCGTATTCCATTCGATGACGTCGAGCTGGACGTCGAAGTAACATTCGGCCAGCGCCTGCTGCAAATACTCGTTCATCGGCAATGGCAGCATCTGGCCGGATCCCGACGCCGAGGTCTGGATCTTGACCGACAATTTCTTGTTCGGACCAAATCCAGCCTCCTGCATCAGCTTCTGCGCCGCGGGCTTGTCATACTTGATCTCGAAGGTCGGCTTGCCGCGCCAGGGATGACCCGGCTCGAAGGTGCCGGTCGCCGGCACCATCAGACCGGCGAGCAAGCCGTCCCTCAGGCCTTCGCGATCGACGCAGAGATTGGCCGCCTTGCGGACGCGAATGTCGTTCCATGGCGAACCTTCGACGCGCGAGAACTGCCACGGCCAAACATGTGGCTCCTCGTTGCTCCGAATAACGAACCCGCGCTGCTTGATTTCCGCGACCGCATCCGGCGCGGGCGCTTCGATCCAGTCGACCTGGCCGGAGAGCAATGCAGCGGTCCGAGCATTCGCCTCGGGCATCGGCAGCAACAGCATCTTGTCGACCTTGGGTACGCGCGCCTTGTCCCAATAATTCTCGTTCTTCACAAGCTCCAGCCGCTCGCGCGGCGTGAAGCTCGACATTTTCCACGGACCGGTGCCCGAGGCGTCACGCGCAAACGCGGCCCAAGCCGCCTGCGATTTCGCCTTGGCATCCGCGCCTTCTGCGGCGTCGAACAGCTTCTGCCATTTCGCCGGGCTGGCCATGAACAGATTGGTGAGGTTGATCGGGAGGAAGCTATCCGGCTCCTTGGTGGTCAATTCCACCGTCAGGTCGTCGATCTTGCGGGCCGAGGCCAGCGTCGGCATCCGCGACGCGGTCACGCCGACCTGGCTCGGATCGAACTGCATCGCGTCCTGCTTGAGCACCTTTTCGACATTCCAGACCACGGCGTCGGCATTGAACGGCGAGCCATCGTGAAATGTGACGCCGGGGCGAAGCTTGAAGGTCCACTTCTTCTTGTCGGCATCATCCACGGCCCATTCGGTCGCGAGCCCGGGAATCACGACGCTTGGCTTGTCAGCGGAAGAGAGGTCCCACATCGTCAGCGCGTCATACATCGTGAGACCGGTGAAGCGATTACCCTCAAAACCTTGATCGGGCTGGCCCAGCGTGCGCGGAATGTCGGCTGCGGTCATGCCGATGCGCAGCACGGTTTCGGCGCCGGCGATCTGCGGCAGCCCTGCCGCCAGCGCAATCGCAAGCATCACAGATGTCGCGGTTGCCCGGCTGTTTCCAGATTTTTCGTTACGCATCGCAGTAATCCCTTCTCGGCTTCGGATGACTATTTCTTATGCAATTGTATGCAACGCCTGTGCCAATGACAGCAATTCCTCGCAGGATTGCCTTCGGTTGCCCCTCCTTACGAGGCCGCACCAAGAAGAGACCTGAATGCCTAATCTGGCATCAACCTTGCACGGTACGCTCCGAGTACTCGTCCAATGGAGCTTAGTTCATGCGCGCCCGAAATTCGATCCTTCTTGCTGCCATGGCAGTCGCCATCGGCGCTGGCCTGCCCGCCCTTTCCGCGCAAGCCGAGTCGGTGGTGCGATACGGCATTTCGATGGCGGATATTCCGCTGACAACGGGCCAGCCGGATCGTGGCGCGGGAGCTTATCAGTTCACCGCCTATACGATTTACGATCCGCTGGTCGCCTGGGAAATGGATGTGTCGGATCGGCCCGGCAAACTGGTGCCCGGCCTCGCCACCGAATGGATAGTCGATGACAACGACAAAACCAGGTGGCGTTTCACACTCCGCAAAGGCGTCAAATTTCACGATGGCAGCGACTTCAATGCCGATGCCGTGATCTGGAACCTCGACAAGGTGCTGAATGACAAGGCACCGCAATTCGACAAGCGCCAGAGCGCCCAGGTAAAGACCCGCCTGCCGTCGGTTGCGAGTTACGTCAAGATCGACGACTCCACCGTGGAAATCACAACCAAGACCATCGACTCGTTCTTCCCATATCAGATGCTCTGGTTCCTGGTCTCCAGCCCCGCGCAATACGAGAAACTCGGCAAGGACTGGGACAAATTCGCTGCCTCCCCTTCCGGCACCGGACCGTTCAAGCTGACCAAGCTGGTCCCGCGCGAACTTGCCGAACTTTCGAAGAACGATGACTACTGGAACAAGAAGAGGATACCGAAAGTCGACAAGCTGATCCTGATTCCAATGCCGGAAGCGCTGACCCGAACCAACGCGCTATTGGCGGGCCAAGTCGATCTGATCGAAACGCCGGCACCCGATGCCGTGCCGCAACTCAAATCCGCGGGTATGCGGATCGTCGATAATATCACGCCGCACGTGTGGAATTATCATCTCAGCGTGTTGCCCGGCTCGCCATGGACCGACATACGGCTGCGCAAGGCGCTCAATCTCGCCATCGACCGCGACGCGGTCGTCGGACTGATGAACGGTTTGGCGAAACCTGCCAAGGGTCAGGTCGATCCATCGAGCCCCTGGTTCGGCAAGCCGACTTTCGACATCAAATACGATCTCGCGGCCGCGAAGAAGCTCGTTGAGGAAGCAGGCTATTCAAAAGAAAAGCCGCTGAAGACGACATTCATCATCGCCCAGGGTGGCACCGGGCAGATGCTGTCGCTGCCGATGAACGAATTCCTGCAGCAAAGCTTCAAGGAAATCGGCATCGACATCGACTTCAAGGTCGTCGAACTCGAAACGCTTTACACGCACTGGCGCAAGGGAGCGGCGGATGAAATGAATGCCGGTATTACCGCCAATAACATCGCCTATGTGACCTCGGACCCGCTTTACGCCATCGTGCGGTTTTTCCACTCGGGACAGACTGCGCCCGTGGGCGTCAACTGGGGCGGCTACAAAAACCCGAAAGTCGATGCGTTGATTGACGAAGCCAAGCAGAATTTCGATCCGGCCAAGCAGGACGAATTGCTAGCGAAGGCGCATTCGTTCATCGTCGATGATGCCGCGCTGGTCTGGGTGGTACACGACACCAATCCGCACGCACTATCGCCCAAGATCAAGAAATTCGTGCAGGCGCAGCACTGGTTTCAGGATCTGACGACGATCGGCCTCGAATAGGGATCTAAGGAAACCCGCCGGTTTCGGACTGTGATCGCCGGCGGCGACCGTGAGGCGGGCGAATTTTCACCGCTGTTGGCCGCTAAGCCGACTTCCGCGCTATTTCGTCAACAGTGCGAAGGCCCCGTTCCAGTCTTCCGGAGGCGGATTTTTCTGAAACCCGAGAATTCGCCCCTCATACAGATTGTAGAGTAACTTAAGAGCATAGGCGTCGTCGGTCCGGCGGCCCCGCTCGATCGCCGCGAGCGCGCCCTCCCAGTCACGGCTGCGATAATACGCCAGCATCTCGATGGTCAGGTTGCGCAGTCGCTGAAAGCGGCCGGATTGCGCGGTGTCCTCGCGGCCGGCAATTGCGTAGATCACTTCCGGTTCCTTCTTGCCCTTCACCATGATGAAGTCGAGTTCGAGAATCGCGAATTTGTCCTTCGCGGCGAGCGCGGTGTTGGAACCGACGATAATCGGAAAGCCATACTCCTTGGATTGCCCTTCCAGCCGGGAGGCAAGATTCACACTGTCTCCGAGTACGGAATAGTCGAAACGCAGATTGGAGCCCATGTTGCCGACCACGCAGGTGCCAGTATTCAATCCGACGCCGACGTTCAAAGGAATAAATGGGCGACCGCTTTCCTGCGCCTCAAGCTCGCGCTCTTTATTCAAGGAGTCGATGCGCTCCAGCATATCGAGCGCCGCTTCGCACGCATTGATCTGATGCTCTTTGTCGTCGAGCGGCGCGTTCCAGAACGCCATGATCGCGTCGCCCATGTATTTGTCGATCGTCCCCTTCCGGGCAAGGATCGCGTTGGTCAGCGGCGTCAAGAAGCGGTTCATCAGCGCCGTCAGACCTTGCGGATCGTGCTTGTAAGATTCAGAGATCGTGGTGAAGCCCCTCACGTCGCTGAACATGATGGTCATCTCGCGCTCCTCGCCGCCGAGCACGAGTTTTTCTGGCGCTTGCGCGAGCTGTTCGACCAGCGCCGGCGACAGATACTGGCCGAACGCCGAGCGAATCTGCCGCCGCTGCGCCTGCTCCCTGACAAAGTTACTGAAGATCAGCGTGAGATATATCGATGTGGTCGACAACAGTGGGTAGGTGAAATCGATCAAAAGCCGATGTTGCGTATAAAAATACCAGGACGTTCCGATCAATAGCGTTACGAACAGAGCGCCGACGGCCACGAGAGTTATCGGTCCGAATGACGGAGCAAGCCAGATCACCAGAACTCCGAGCAGTATCGCTGCAAAGAACTCGCCTACAATACCGTAGTTCGGTCGCGAAAGGACCGCCTTCGTCAGCGCGCTCTCGAGCACCTGCGCGTGAATCTCGACACCGGGCATCACGGGATCGATCGGTGTGGTCTTGACGTCGAGAAGCCCCACCGCCGACGTTCCGATCAGCACCAGCTTGCCCGCAATCATTTCCGGCGCAACGCGCCCTTCAAGCACGTCGACCGCCGAAACATAGATCGACGGATCGTGACGCGCAAAATGAACCCAAAGCTGGCCGTTGCGATCGGTCGGCACCTCGAAACCCTTGACCGCAACGCTCTTGATGCCGGCCTTTTCGGATTTGATGAAGATGGTGTCCGTGCCGGTCGCCACTCGCAACATTTCGAAGCTTAGTGACGCCATCGTTGTGCCCTGTGCCTGCATGATCATCGGGACCCGGCGGACAATGCCGTCCCGCTCGGTCCGGATCGTGAACAGGCCGCGCCCGGCAGCCGCCGCTTCCAGAACATGGACGTTGCGCAGCAGGCCGGGGAAATTCAGCAGGAAAGGCTGAGGCTCCTCGCCCAGCATTGCAAGGCCAGTCACGGGAAGCGTCTTGTCGATTTCCGAGAGGACGTAGGGAAGTCCGGATTCGCCCAACACCACACGCGAGCGCCGGATCGTATCCGCAAAAACCTGATCGTTGCTCGGCAGCGAGCGCAATTTGTTCCTGGTCTCCTCATCGAGGTTCCGAATGGTGTCGGCCGCGACGTCGGGATTGAGTCGATCGGGCTCTGCGAAGATGATGTCAAAGGCGATTACAACGGCGCCGAGCCCGGTCAGGTTGGCAACCAGATCCGCGATCCGCGTCCGCGGCCACGGCCACTGGCCGAGCTTCGCCAGGCTCTTTTCGTCGATATCAACAATGACGACCGGCTTTGCGGTCTTCGCGCGCGGATCGATGCGTTGGAAGCTGTCGAAGGTTCTAACGCGAAGCTCCTCGATCGCGGCGGGATCGGCGATGCGCAGCGCCGCAAGTCCGATCAGAATTCCCAAGCACAACAGGCGCGCGTAGCCGAATCGTCGGCTGAACCACCTTCGTAATATCTTCAGTCGCTTCATGCTGCTTGGGTATCACGCTGGAGCGGATTGATCACGTCTCGTGTTTCCGGAATGCGCGCGGGCCGCGACCGCGGTGTGCAATCCATTCCCGCCATCAGGCGTGGTTTAGAAACCAGTATCATACCGAGATGCAAGGCAAATCTGACAAGTAATCCACGCACTGGCAGCCACCCAGGTTCAACGTCTATAGAATGTATGCCACGCTATCACAGCTCCCGCCGCCAACCAATATTGACGCAGCAACTTGAAAAGCCCGGCCTATAATTTCATTTCGCCGCGACGTTTGAGAAGCTACCATGGCCGACACCATAATTCTGTGGTCGTTTCTTTGAGCGGGGATTGAGATGCGGGCCATTGTGCTGGCTATCGTTGCAATTGGACTGGGGCACCCCCGCGTGTGCAGAAAACTCACCGGATTCCGGCCGATCGTTCAGCGCGGCGCTCCCGCTGTTTGGCAGAAATCACTGTGAGGTAGTCAGGGACCCGGCAGATCAATTATTTTGTGGCGACCCCGAACTCAACATCATGTCCACAAGGCTGAACAGCGCGATCCAGGACAGGCTAAATCGGCTTCCGAATCGTCGCCTCGCGATCGAAGAAAACGCGGAATGGATCAGAAACCGCAATTCAAGCTGCGGTATTTTTGGGAGACAAAGTGTTTCGTCCAGGACGTCAAATCTGTCAAGGCTTGTTTGTTGAAGGAAACGGAAGAGAGAATCGCAATATTGATCGATCCCAATTTCGATTGCCTGGCGACGAATACCACCGCCGGGATGCTGATATGCAGCGACCCCTCATTGGCCATTGCAAAAATGGAACTCAATAGTCACGTCCTTGGACTGATAGCCAAGTTGAAAGAAAACGACGCGAGAGATGCGTTCGCCGAATACGCTCGATAGAGCAGAGAACGTGATCGAAGGTGCCATTTAGCGGATAAGGATAACGTGCCGCTGGACGAGTTGTCGTCATCCGAGAGTTGCCTCGCAGATAATATGCGTCAGAAGACAGCCGAGATCGTTGCAGCCAAGGGCGATCCCAAACGAATTTTTGGACGGCATCTGCCGTCGCCCTTTCCTTTCAGTGAGTCGTGTCTTTCAGATTGACAGCGAGGTGGCGGCACAGGACGCCCTCGTGGTAGCCGAGGTTGAAATGATAGTTCTTTCTCCGTTTGCGGTCTGCAGTCCGATCGCATCGAGCTGCACGGGCACGTGCTGGGATTTGAAATCGAGGAAAGCAGAACCGTCGCCAGGAAGCAGAGATAGTTTCTCGGTGGCGCACAGATTGAGGATTCAGAAGTCGTTCGCATTTCAGAAAACGGATAGCGGTAGCTGGCGCTGTAATTCGGCCGCGCTCCAACCGGTAGGGGTCGGGGTTGCGATGGGTGGCCCCTAGCACCAGCGACGACGGGGCGACGAATTTGTTATTGATTGAAGGGCTCCAACAGGAGCTGGAGCTTTATCGCTCATGCAGGGGGAAATTTTCCGGTTTAATTCCCTCGAGCGCACTCGGCGATAAATTTATTCTATCCTGACCGCTATCGTCACAATTTCAGCCGTTTCGATGTTGCAGTGCATCCGAAATGCGCGGTGCATTTCGCTTGGCGGAAAAAAGACGACACAAATTTTCTCTTTTTTCTCTTCGCGTCGAGGTGCGCGCGTACGTTCGTCTTGACGCTTTCCGGTTTTAGGACGATTGTCGGCACGCAGCGTCAAAAAATGGACGCGCATTCATTGGGAGAGAACGAATTGAAACGCATCGCGCTGGCCGCTAGCCTTGCTATTCTCGCTCCATTCGGTGCGAGCGCTCAGACGACAGATCAATTGGTCAAGGGCGCGACCGATACGTCGAATGTCCTCAACTACGGCATGGGCTATAATCTACAGCGGTTCAGTCCGCTCACACAGATCAACAAAGATAACGTCAAAAATCTTGTGCCGGTGTGGAACTACAGTTTGGCCGATGACCGCAGCGAGGAGTCGCAGCCGATAGTCTACCAGGGCGTCATCTATGTCACTAGCCACAGTGCCACGATGGCGGTCGACGTAAAGACTGGCAAACAGATCTGGAAGACCAAGGTCGAGTATCCAGCAGAAACGCCGCGAATCGTGTGTTGCGGCATCATCAATCGCGGCGTCGCGATCCACGAGGGCAAGCTCTTCCGCACCACGCTCGACGCCAATGTCATCGCGCTCGACGCCAAGACAGGCAAAGAACTCTGGCGTCAGAAGGCAGCCGATATCAAAGAGGGCTATTCGATGACGGTGGCGCCACTCGTCGCCGATGGCGTCGTCTTGACCGGCATCTCCGGGGCAGAGTTCGGCACCCGTGGTTTTATCGATGGATGGGATCCGGCGACAGGCAAGCATCTGTGGCGCACCCATACGATACCCAGCCCCGACGAGCCCGGCGGCGACACCTGGAAGGGCGATACCTGGAAGCTAGGTGGCGGATCGACGTGGATCACCGGCTCTTATGACCCGGAGCTGAACACGGTCTATTGGGGCGTCGGCAACCCAGGGCCGTTCAATGCGGCGGTGCGTCCCGGCGACAATTTGTACACCTGCGCGGTCCTCGCGATCGAGCCGAAGACTGGCAAGATCAAATGGCATTATCAATTCTCGCCGAACAATCCGTTCGACTATGATTCGGTCGCCGAGATGGTGCTCGCCGACCTCAATATCGATGGCAAGCCGACCAAGGTCCTGATGGATGCCAATCGTAATGGCTTCTTCTATATCCTCGATCGGACCGACGGGAAACTGCTCGCGGCCAATCCCTATGTGAAGGTCAACTGGGCTTCCGGCATCGACATGAAAACTGGCCGCCCGATCGAGACGGACGTCGTCAAAGATGCGCGCGAAGGCAAGAAGGTCGTCGTGTACCCGTCTATTCTCGGCGGCAAGAATTGGGAGCCGATGTCGTACAATCCGCAGACCGGCCTCGCCTATGCCAATACGCTCGCTTTCGGCGGCCACTACAAAACGGAGCCGGCGACTTACAAGGCCGGCGAATGGTATCTCGGCATGGACCTGACGGACTTGTGGGACTGGCCTGAAGGACAAGGACCGCGCGGCCACCTCAAGGCCATCGATCCCTTGACCGGGAAAGCAAAGTGGGAAGTGCCCAGCGATATCCCGCGTTTCTCAGGGGTGCTGTCGACCGCCGGCGGGATCGTCTTCTCTGGCCAGTTGACCGGCGAGTTCGAAGCATTCGACGCGACCGATGGCAAAAAGCTGTGGCAGTTCCAGACCGGCTCGGGCATCGAGGGGCAGCCGGTGACGTGGCAGCAGGACGGTGTCCAGTATGTCGCCGTGACCAGCGGTTATGGTGGTGTCTATTCGCTATTTTCCGGCGATGAACGACTAGCCAACGTGCCGACCGGCGGATCACTGTGGGTGTTCGCAGTAAAACCCCAATAAGTAGTTCGCGAGTGACCAAGGCGTCTTACATCTGGGCGGCGGCGTATTTCGCCGCCGCCGCGATGGCGGCAAGCGCGCAGACGACGACGCCTGCCGCCACGCCGCAACAAAATGCTGGCGTCGATCAGGCGCAGATCAACCAGGGCAAGGTCACCTTTGCTCAGAAGTGCTCGCACTGCCACGGCCCCAATATGGTCAACGCCGGCACGATTGCGCCCGACCTGCGCAGCTTTCCGGACGACAGGGAGCGCTTCTTCACCACGGTGAAGCTGGGCAAGAATAACAAGATGCCGCCTTGGGGCGACCTCTTGAGCGACGACCAGATAGCGTCTCTGTGGGCCTATATGTCGAGCCGGAGAAATCCATGAGGACTTGGCTGTCGGCATGCGGAGCGGCGGTTGTGTTGATGGCGGCCTCCGCGATACCGGCGACCGCCGCCGGCGGCGTGTTAAAAGTCTGTCTTGACGAGGATCTGCCTCCCCTTTCGGCGCATCATCGGGGCGCGCCCGACCGCGGCTTCGACGTCGCGCTGGCCCAGGCCGTTGCCGGGCGGCTCGGCCGGTCGCTCCAAATCCAATGGTTCGAAAGCAAGCTCGACGAAGATTCGAGCCCGGCCCTCGAAGCCAATGCCCTGCTCTCGGACGGCCGCTGCTCCCTCATCGGCGGCTATGCTCTGACGAAGGACTCCCTGGTGGTGCCGGGCATCAAAACAGCGAAGCTACCCGGTTTCGAGGGCGCCACCGGCCCTGATCGCAGGCGCCGCGTGCCGCTCGGCGTGCTCGCGCCGAGCCAGCCCTACATCTATTCGCCGCTGACAATCGCCCTTGGCCCTAAGGCGCGCGACCGCCGCATAGCCGGCGTCGGCGACCTCGCCGGGCTCCGCATCGGCATCGAAAGCGGCAGCCTTGCCGATGCGATTCTGATGACGTTCGACAACGGGCGGCTGATCGACGACATCACCCATCTGGTCCCCGGCCGGGACGATCTGCTGGGCGCGCTCGACCGCGGCGATTTCGACGCAACGCTTCTCGACTTGCGCCGGATTGATGCCTACCGCGCCGCCCATCCGGACACCAAGCTCGCGGCCTCCGGATACTTTTATCCGATCGGCGTCAATCGCGGCTATGTCGGCCTCGCCAGCGACCCGGATCTGCTTGTCGCGGTCAAAAAGGCGCTCTCCGACCTGCAAGCCGCAGGAACCATCGCGGACCTCGGTCAGGCGGCCGGCCTCACCTATCTGCAGCCCCGGGAGCCGGCGATTCTCGGCGACGTGTGGCTGAAGATACTTCAGAAGTGATGAGGAACCGCCAGCCCTGAGCTGTCGAACGCTGTTCGTGTCGGCGCGACAACATATGTGAATTCCTGCCGAGAACGGAGAGGTTAAGGCGGACTGCGCGCGCGTACCCGAAGCGCGCGCGCAGCTTGCGTATCAGAACGAGAGGCTGTCCTTCGTCAGCACCCAGCGGCCCTTCTGGATTTGCTGGACCTGCGTCACGGTATTGGCGAGGTGATCGGTCTTGGAGAACTTGGTCGGCGGGGAATTGAAGATATCCAGGAACCTGTCGCCGGACTCCAGCGCATCGAGCACCTTCTGTCCGGTCAGGTCCTTGCCGGCCTTGTTCACATAATACGCGAACGTCTCCACCGCATTGTAGCCGATGATGGCCTGGGTGTTGGCGTCGGTGCCAAACATCTTCTTGTAGTTGGCCAGCCAATCCTTCACTTTTCCCCTGGCGGTATCTTCGTAAGGAATCTCGAAGCCCGACGCGGCGTAAAGGCCTTCCACCGCTTCCTTGCCGAGTGCCGGCACTTCAAGCACGTTGGTCGGCGTGGCGCCGAGGAAGGTCACGTCCCATCCGATCTTCTTGGCTTCGCTCATCGCGCCGATGGTCTCGCGGATCACCGTGCCGAGCACGACGATATCGCAGCCGTCGGATTTCATCTTGGCGACCTGCGCGCTGAAGTCGGACGCACCGCGCTTGTAGCTGGTGATCGACGTCGGCGTCACTTTCATCGCCGCGAGCTGCTGCGTGAAGCCGTCGAGCACGTTCTTGCCGTACTCATCGTCCTGATGCATGATGCAGGGCTTCTTGAAATTCTTCGCCTCCATCATGTATTTGAGCGCGGCGCGCGTGCTCTCGACGTAGGGCAGAAGGTTGTTGAACTTCAGCCTTTCCTGTGGCTTGGCCGGGTCGAACTTGAAGGTGAATTCGGCTGCGGTCAGCGGAAACAGCTGCAAAATGCCCGCATCGAACAGAATATCCTGCGCGGCGAGCACGGTCGGCGAACCCATCGGACCGATCATGGCGAAGATCTTGTCGCGCTCGACCATCTTCTGCGACGCCAGCACCGCCTTCTTCGGATCGTAGCCGTTGTCCTCGAGGATCATCCGAAGCTTGCGGCCGTTGATGCCGCCGGCCGCGTTGATTTCCTCGACGGCCATCTTCATGCCGTTGGAAACCGGAACGCCCCACACCTTGATCGGGCCGGACAAGTCCTGGTGGGTGCCGATGACGATCTCGGTGGCCGAGATGCCTTCATTGGTGACCTTGGTTTGGGCTGCGGCCGGCAGATAGGTCAGCGCAAGGGCGCTCACCGCAAGGCCCAGCGCCTTGAACGATTTCGACATTTCAGTCTCCTCTCCGTTGGCCCGTGTTGAGCGAAGGGTGGGGCCCTTCAATCCTTCGCCATTTTCAAACCTCTTGCGCGCTACGCCACCGCCCGGTCGCCATACATGGCGTCGATCTCGATCGCATAGCGCTTGTTCACGAAATTCCGCTTCAGCTTCATGGTCGGCGTCAATTCCTCGTCCTCGGGCGTCAGCTGGCGCTCGATCAGGAAGAACTTCTTGATGGTTTCGACCCGCGCGAAATTGGCGTTCACCGCTTCGATCTCGCGCTGGATCAAATCCTGGATCTCCGCCGCCCGGCACAGGCTCGCATAATTCGTGAAGGGAATGTCATGGTCCTGGGCGAACTTCTCGACATTCTCCTGATCGATCATGACAAGACAGGTCAGATAAGGCCGCTTGTCGCCGATCACGACGGTGTCCGAAATGTAGGGCGAGAACTTGAGCTGGTTCTCGATTTCCGACGGCGTGATATTCTTTCCGCCCGAAGTGATGATGATGTCCTTCATCCGGTCTGTGATCTTGACGAAGCCCTCATTGTCGATCGAGCCGACGTCGCCGGTGTGCAGCCATCCCCTGGCGTCGATGGTCTCGGCGGTCTTTTCAGGCTGGTTAAGGTAACCCATGAACAGGTAGTCGCCCCTGATCAGGATTTCGCCTTCGGGCGAGATCTCGACTTCACCCCAGGGTGCTGCTTTCCCGACCGAACCGAGCTTGACGCGATCCGCCGGCATCACGGTGGCAACGCCGCAGTTCTCGGTCTGGCCGTATACTTCGCGCATGTCGATGCCGAGCGCGAGATACCACCGGATCAGGTCCGGCGCGATCGGCGCCGCACCGGTAAAGGCCAGGCGGCAGCGATCCAGCCCGAGCATGCGCCTTATATTGCGGAACACCAGCCAGTAGGCGGCGCGGTTGGCGAGACGCAATGACAGCGAAGGCGTCTCGCCATCGAGCTTGCAACCGGTCATGCGATAGCCCATCGCCAGCGCGTGGCGGTACATCCAGTTCTGGAACGGGGTCGCATCCTTCAGCGCTATCGTTATACCGGAATAGAACTTCTCCCAGATCCGCGGCACCGCCAGAAACGCGGTGGGCTGCACCTCGCGGAGATTGTCGGGCACCGTTTCCGGGCTCTCGGCGAAATTCATCACCGATCCCAGCGCAAGCGAGAGGTAATAGCCGCCGATCCGTTCGGCGACATGGCAGAGCGGCAGGAACACCAGGCGCTCTTCGGCGTCGGTGGACGGAAACAGATCGTTGGCGTGGCGCATCTGATGGGTGACGCCGCGGTTGGAATGCATGGCGCCCTTGGGGGGGCCCGTCGTGCCCGAGGTGTAGACCAGGATGGCGAGATCGCCGGCGCCGCGGCTCGCAACCATCTCCTCCCACAGCGCCTCGCGGCCCTGGATGTGATTGCTCCCGAGCGCCATGAACTCGGCGAGCGACATCACCATCGGATCGATGAAGCCGCTCAAGCCCTCCATGTCGAAGACCACGATCTTCTGCAGCGTCGGGCAGCGCGCGCGGCACGACAGAATCTTGTCGAGCTGCTCCTCGTCCTCGGCGAATATTACTTTGGTGCGGGAGTCATTGACGAGATATTCCACCTGGACTGCAGAATCGGTCGGATAGATGCCGGACGAAACGCCGCCGGCGCACAGGATTCCCATGTCGGCAAACACCCATTCCGGCACTGCATTGGCGATGATCGAGGCGACGTCCCCCGGCCGGAAGCCAGTGGCGTGCAGTCCGTAGGCAATTTCCTTCGATATCTGCAGCCACTGCCGCCAGCTGGTCGGCTGCCAGACGCCGAACTTCTTCTCGCGGATCGCCGGCCGGTCGCCGCGCGTCTCCACCGCGAGCAGAAAGCTCTTCGCGATCGTGTCCGACACAGTCAGCACTGCGGGTCTGACCATTGCTCGTTCCCTCCCTCGCCTGGCCCGCTTCGGGTGCCGGCTTTGGCAGCCGGTCTTTTCCGCAAGACAGAACCCGTATTTAACGCCAAGTCCTTTTTAACGCCACGTTTTCTTCTTCTTCCAGCGCCGTTCGCCCCGCGCGCCTGCTTCCTTGGCGCCGAGATAGAATTCCTGGATGTCCCTGGAATGCATCAGCCGCTCGCAACTGTCGTTCATGACGACCCGGCCGATTTCCAGAACATAACCATAATGCGCCGTTTCCAGCGCGACCTTGGCGTTTTGCTCGACCAACAGGATCGACATGCCCTGCTCCTCGTTCACGCGCCGGATGATCGTGAAAATTTCCTTCACCAGGATCGGCGACAGGCCGAGTGACGGCTCGTCGAGCAGCAGCAGCGTCGGCCGGTTCATCAACGCGCGCCCGATCGCGAGCATCTGCTGCTCGCCGCCCGAGAGCTGCCCGGCCGGCTGGTTGAGCCGTTCCCGCAGCCGCGGAAAATACCCGTAAACCCGCTCCAGATCGTCGGCGACGGCGTCGCGATCCTTGCGAGGATAGGCGCCCATCATCAGGTTCTCGCGCACGCTCAGGAACGGAAACACCTCGCGCCCCTCGGGCACGTGGCTGACACCGAGCCGCACGATCTTGTCGGCTTCCATGCGCTGGATCGGCTTGCCCAGAAATTCGATTGACCCCTTCTGCGGATCGAGAATGCCGGAAATGGTCTTGAGCACCGTGGTCTTGCCGGCGCCGTTGGCGCCGAGCAGGGTGACGATCCGGCCGCGCGGAACCTCGAGACTGATGCCTCTGATGGCCATGATCGGCCCGTAATAACTCTCGATGTTGCTGAGCTTCAGGATAATGTCGGGAGCGCTCATGCCATCATCCTCAGGCGCCGAGATAGGCGGCAACGACGTCGGGATGGACCTGCACTTCGGCCGGCGATCCCATCGCCAGCACCCTGCCGTAGTTCAGCGCGATCACGCGGTCGGACACGCGGTTGACCAGCGTCATGTCGTGCTCGACCATCAGCACGGTGACGCCGAGCTCGGTCTTCATGTCCCGGATCCAGAACGACATGTCGTCGGTCTCCTCGACGTTCAGTCCGGACGACGGCTCGTCGAGCAGGATCAGCTTCGGTTCGGTACACAGCGCGCGCGCAAGCTCGATCACCTTGCGCACGCCATAGGGCAGCCCCGAGATCAGCTTGTCGCGGTAGGCGGCCAGATCGAGAAATTCGATGACCTGCTCGACGCGGCGGCGATGGACTTTCTCGGTTGAGCGCACGCTCGGCAGGAACAGCAGTTCCTGCCAAAGCTGCGTGGTGGAATGCCGGTGCCGGCCGACCAGAAGATTGCTGAGCACGGTCGCATTCTCGAACAGTTCGATGTTCTGGAAGGTGCGGGCGATACCGAGTTTCGCGATGCCGAATGCCGGCTCCTGCGTGATGTCCTGATCCTCGAAATAAATCCGGCCCGATGTCGGGTTGTAGATCCGGGAGATCAGGTTGAAGATCGAACTCTTGCCGGCCCCGTTGGGACCGATGATCGACAGTATCTCGCCCTTCTCCACGGCGAAGCTGACGGCGTCGACCGCTTTCAGGCCACCGAAATGCAAGGAGAGATTTTCGGCGCGGAAATAGCTCATCGGTTCCGCTCCGATTTCACGTAGATCTTCTGCCGCTTGAAGGTGGCGCGCTTGTAGAGCGGGAACAGCTGGAAGAAGAGTTTTATCTTCAGCCAGCGCCCGTAAAGGCCGAGCGGTTCGAACAGGACGAACACGACAATGATCACACCGTAGATCGCACCCTTAAGGCCGTTCGCGGAAGCGAACGCGGCGACATTGCTCTGAATGTGCGCCGCGCGCTCACTTCCCGCGCCAAGCGTCGCAGCGACGGCGGCGACCATTCCGGGAACATCGTCCTTGAGGTAGGTCAGGAACGGATCGATCATGACGATGAAGATCGCGCCCAGCACGGCGCCGTGCGGGCTGAATGCGCCGCCGATCAGGATCACGATGATGAACTCGATCGACAGCTGCAGCGTGAACATTTCCGGGCTGATGAAGGACAGCTTGTGGGCGAACAGGCAGCCGGCAAACCCGGTGATGGCAGCGCTGATCGCAAACGACTTGACTTTGTAGAGCGATACGTTGACGCCCATGCTTCTCGCGGCGGTCTCACTGTCCCGGATCGCGACGAAGGCCCGGCCCGTCGGCGAACGCAGCAGATTGAGCGTGCCCACGATGGTCAGAATCAGCACGCCAAGACAAAGGAAATAGAAAGCCGGGCTGTCGCGCGGCACTGACGTGCCGAGCCACTGGATGGTCTTGACCCGCATGCCCTCGTTGCCATGCGTCACGCTTTCCCACCGCGCCAGGATTTCCTCGACAATGAGGGCGAAGGAAATCGTAGCGATGACGAGATAGATGCCCTGCAGCCGCAAAGCGGGGAATCCGACAAGCGCGCCGATAACTCCGGTCAACAGCCCGGCGGCGAGAAAATAGACCGGGAAAGGGACGTTGAATTGCTGCAGATATGCAGCCGTATAGGCGCCGATCGCGAGAAAGGCGGCGTGGCCCAATGACGCCTGCCCGGTGAATCCGGTCAGGATCATCAGCCCTACGCCGACGGTGGCGTAGATGCAGACGAAGACCAGCTGACTGACGAAATAGCTGGAGAGAACGAACGGCGCGATTGCCAGGAGCACAAGCAGGGAGCCATAGGAGACAAGATAGCCGCTGTGCGGAAACAGCCTTATGTCATCCTCATAATCGGTCTTGAACATGAACCGCATGACTGCTCCCTAGACCTTCTTGCGCATGTGAACGCCGAACAGGCCTTCGGGCTTGAGCAGCAGCACCATGAGAAGAACGATATAGGGCGCGACGTCCTTCCATCCCTCCGCCAGATAGAAGCCGGCCATGCTCTCGATCACGCCGATCAGCACACCGCCCACGACCGCGCCAGGTATCGAGCCGAAGCCGCCGAGCACGGCCGCCGGGAATGCCTTCAGCCCCAGCACCAGGCCGACATTGGAATGAATGAACGTGATCGGCGCCAGCAGCACGCCCGCGCAGGTCGCAACCGCGGCGCTGATCGCCCATACGATCGACACCACGCGCTTGACCGGAATGCCCATATAATAGGCCGCCAGCATATTCTCCGAACTCGCGCGCATCGCGGTGCCGAGCATCGTCCTGTTGAAGAACAGATAAAGCAGCGCGCAAAGGATGATAGTCGCCGCGATCACCGAGAGTTTGTCATAGGCCAGCACCAGGCTGCCTAGCCTGACAACGCCCTGGCTGAAAGGGGTCTCGATCTTAAAGTCGTCGGTGCCCCAGATCATGCCAACGACAGAGCGCAGAAAATATCCAAGCCCGATCGTCGCCATGATGATGGAGAACTGCGGATAGCCAAGGATCGGACGCACCACCAGGCGCTCCGCCAGCATGCCGAACAGCGCCATCGCCGCGACGGCGCAGGCAAAGCCGACCCAGTAATTGAATCCGAGAATGCCGATGAAGGTGAAGGCGAAAAATCCGCCCAGCATCATCAGGTCGCCCTGCGCGAAGTTCACGACCTCGGTGGCCTTGTAGACAAGGACGAAGCCAAGCGCGATCAGGCCGTAGACGCAGCCGAGTGCAATGCCGCTCACCAACTGCTGAACGAAGTCCAGCATTTGCCGCCCTCCCTCGATGCGCGGCGATTCTAGCGATCGCCTTTGCCGCATCTTGTGTCTACCTGCTGCTCAGCGTTGCTTGCGTCGAAAGGCCTCGTGGTCAGCTGGCGGTTATACAGCCCAAAGCGCCGATCCCTGTCAACAAAGCGCAGGTTGCCGGCCGCAGCTCCAGTTGCCGATAAATGCCGCGGTCCTGGGCAACTTGCGAGCATCGGCGGGATTTGCGGCCCTCGATTCACCGCGCCGAAATATCTTGGGTCCATGGTCGCATCCGAAGCAAAACCTGGATTGTCCCGACATCATGATGCCCCAAGAGTCCGCGCTGCAAGTGCGCGGGTTAACAAAGCGTTTTGACCGCCTCGCGGTCGACGCGCTCGATCTCACCGTCCGATCGGGCGAATTCTATGCGCTGGTTGGCCCCAACGGCGCCGGCAAAACCACGACGCTGCGCATGGTGGCCGGGCTCTCGCGGCCCGATGCCGGTTCGGTTGCGGTGTTCGGCATCGACGCGCTCCGCGATCCCGTGGCCGCCAAGCAAATGATGGCGTGGGTTTCGGATGAACCCATGATCTACGACAAGCTGACGCCGCTGGAATACCTCGAATTCGTCGCCGGCCTCTGGGGCGTCGATCCCGTGGCCTCAGAGCCGGCCGCGCACAACCTGCTCGTCTCGCTCGGACTTGAGCCGCATCTGCATGAGCGCTGCGAGGGATTTTCCAAGGGCATGCGCCAGAAGGTCGCGCTTGCCGGAGCGCTGGTACACGACCCCCGGCTGATCATCCTGGACGAACCACTCACCGGGCTTGACGCCGTGTCCGCGCGTCACGTCAAGGGATTGCTTGGGGATCGCGTACGCTCCGGCTGCACCGTGATCATGACCACGCACATTCTCGAAGTTGCCGAACGCATGGCCGACCGGATCAGCGTCATCGCATCGGGGCGGCTTGTCGCGGAGGGCACGTTGACCGAACTGCGCCAGCAGAACGGGCACAACGATACCAGCCTCGAAGACCTGTTCATCGCGCTGGTCAATGTCGAGGCCGCCGCCGCATGAGCTCGGCCGCAGCGCTTACCTGGTTTGCCCGGCACGAACTCCGGCTGGCATGGCGCGATTGGCTCGCGATGATGACGGCCGGACGTCGCGGGCGAAAACGCGCCGCGGTCATCGGCCTGATTGCCTTTGCCGCGATCATGCATCTGCCGACCTATGCCGTGATCGGCAGATTTGCGGATCTTGAGGCGCCGCTCGACAAATCCACCCTCATTGTCATCACGGCGACCATCTTCCTGGCCTGGGCCTTGATGCTGTCGCAGGCGATCGAATCCGTAACGCGGGTGTTTTACGCGCGCGCCGATCTCGATCTGATCATGTCCTCGCCGGTTAAGCTTGCCAACGTGTTTTCGGTTCGCATCGCGGCGATCGCGCTGTCGGTGATTGCGATGGCGTTATTGCTGTCGACGCCCTTCGTCGACGTTCTCGTGATCGGCGGCGGCATCAGATGGTTCGCAGCCTACGGCGTTGTCGTCGCCATCGGCCTGTCGGCCGCGGCGGTTGCGATCGCGGTCACCATCATGCTGTTCCGCCTGATCGGCCAAAGCCGGACCCGGCTGGTCGCGCAAATTCTCGCCGCTGTTATCGGCGCCGGTTTTGTCATTGCGCTGCAGATTGCTGCGATCCTGTCCTACGGCACCTTGTCGCGGTTCGCGGTTCTGACCTCGGATGCCGCGGCGGCGTTTGCTCCGGACACCGGCAGCATCGTCTGGTGGCCGGCGCGCGCGGCGCTCGGCGATGGCGAAGCGCTGCTGCTTCTGTTGGCCGGCGGCCTCGTCCTGCTCGGCACCGTGATGGCGATCTTCTCAGCCAGATTTGCCGGCACCGTCATTACCGTTTCGGCGAATGCCATACCAGGCCAGCAGGCTTCCCGCACAAGAGCGTTTCGCGCGGGCTCGCGGCAACAGGCGCTGCGACGGAAGGAATTCGTGCTGCTGCGGCGCGATCCGTGGCTGATGTCGCAGACCCTGATGCAGCTGCTTTATCTGGTGCCGCCGGCGCTGATGCTGTGGCGAAGTTTCGCCGACAGCTCCGCGGCCATCGTGCTGATCACGCCGGTCGTCGTGATGGCGGCCGGCCAGCTCGCGGGCGGTCTGGCATGGCTGACGATATCGGGCGAAGACGCCGCCGATCTGGTGGCGACCGCGCCGTTGCCGGCTTCGCGCGTCACCCGCGCCAAGATCGAAGTGGTGCTGATCGCGATCGGCGTCATGTTCGCGCCGCTGGTCCTGGCGCTGGTGTTTGCCTCGCCGCTGCAGGCGGCGGTCACCGCTGCAGGCGTTATCATCGCGGCGGCATCGGCCACCGCGATCCAGCTCTGGTTCCGCGTGCAGGCCCGGCGCAGCCAGTTTCGCCGCCGCCAGACCTCGTCAAGGCTGGCGACATTCGCGGAAGCCTTTTCCTCGATCGGATGGGCCGCGACCGGGGCGCTGGCGCTGGCGATTCCCATGACCGCGCTTATCACCGGACTCGTAACCGCGGGAATTTTGGCGGCGACCTGGAAGATCAGCCCGCGGCGGGAGTGATCGGCAGATCGATTGTTTCCGGCGGACCATGGGCGAAACACCCCTCGTCATTCCACCCTGTCCCGCTCTTGATTGTAAGGCCTTTTTACCTTACATTTTGACTTCAAAATGAGGCCACCCATGAGCACCCTAACCGTTACCGCCAAGGGGCAAGTTACACTGCGCAAAGATCTGCTGAAGCATCTCGGTGTTCATCCTGGCGAAAAAATTACCGTGGACAAGCTTCCTGACGGCCGGATTGAGGTGAGGGCCGCTCAGCCTGTAGGGGCGATTTCAGATGCTTTCGATTTCCTGAAAAAGAAGGATGGCCCATCCCTATCTGTTGAGGAAATAAACAAGATCGCCGCGCGGGGCTGGGCCGGCAAGCGATGAAGATCACGGCCGATACCAACGTGCTGGTTCGGGCCGTTACCGGCGATCACGCGCAACAAAGCAAAGCTGCCCGGACGGCGTTGAAGAAAGCCGAATTGGTTGCGCTGGCGATACCGGTGCTCTGCGAATTGGTCTGGGTACTGTCGCAGGGCTACAAGATTCCGCAGCGCGACATCGCAGAAGCGATCCGGCGCCTGATGAATGGCGCAAACGTCGTAGTGAACCGGCCCGCGGCGGAGGCCGGATTGGCTCTGCTGGATGCAGGCGGTGATTTTGCCGACGGTGTTATCGCTTATGAGGGAAACTGGCTCGGCGCGGACACCTTCGTCTCCTTCGACAAGAAGGCCGTGAAGCTGATGGAAGCACAAGGCGCGTCCGCACGGCTGCTGGGCGAAATATCCTAATGCTACAGCATCGCGCCAATCGGCACCCAAGAATTGGCGGCGTAGGCTGAGACGCCGGGCCCCTCGCGGCGGCGAACGACTATAATTACCTCCATGACGGGCGCAGAATTCAGCGATACTGTGCCATTAGGCGTCACCGCAGACAGGCATTGCCATGTTGCGATCCATTTCCACCGTCTTTGCCCTGCTGGGTTTGCTGATCGCGTCAGCCGCCGCCCAGGATGCCCCGCGCAGCGAGTGTCTCGCGATGGCGGATGCGTCGCCGCGCGCCACGCCGGTCAGCCTGCGCCGGATGGCCGCGAAGACCGACGAGGTCGCGATCACCTATGCCGGCCATTCGACCTATTATATCGATACGCCCGGCGGCGTGCGGATCGCGACCGACTACAATGGCGCCTATAGGACAGGCCGCCTGCCCGATGTCGTCACCATGAACCGCGCGCATAGCACGCATTACTCGCTGTTTCCCGATCCGCGCATTCCGCATGTGCTGCACGGCTGGGGCGATGATGGACAGCCCGCACGGATCGCGGAGCGCGTCGGCGACGTCTTCATCCGCAACGTGACGACCGACATCAGGCGCTATTTCGGCGACGCTTCCAGCGCCGAGATGATCAAGGACGGCAACTCGATCTTCATCTTCGAGGTCGCCGGCCTCTGCATCGGCCATCTCGGGCACCTCCATCACAAGCTCGATGACAGCCATTTTGCCGCGATCGGCAGGCTCGACATCGTGATGGTGCCGATCGACGGCACCTATACGATGTCGCTCGACGGCATCTCGGATATCACGCGGCGACTGCGCGCCTCCGTCGTGCTGCCGATGCATCGCTTCATGACGCCGCTGGATGAATTCATGCGCCGGATCGGCCAGCAGTTCGCGATCGATCTGCGGACCGAGCGAACCCTTCAGATTTCGCGGGATTCGCTGCCGGGCACGCCGACGGTCATTATTCTCGACGGGGTTTGACGCATCTTTCGATACGGTTGTGACAATAAGAAAATTCAGGGAGTGAAAAGCCAATGGCCGCCAGCAATACCCCCGCCTCAAAAAGCGGGCTCTATGCCGATCCGCGCGAAGACTGGCTTGCTCAGTACACAGAGGAAGTCATCGATCCACAGCGCCCGATCGTCGATCCCCATCATCATCTGTGGGATCGCGGCGGCCAGCGCTATCTGATCGAGGAGATCGCCGCGGACATTGCGTCCGGCCATAATATTATTGCGACGGTCTATGTCGAGGCCCGATCGATGTATCGCGCCGGTGGCCCGGAAGCGTTGCGCCCCGTCGGCGAGGTGGAATTCGCCAACGGCGCCGCGGCGATGAGCGCGAGCGGCGGCTACGGTCCCGCCGCGATCTGCGCTGGTATCGTCGGCCACGTTAATCTCTTGCTCGGCGAAGCCGCGCGCCCGGTGCTGGAAGCGGAAATCGCCGCCGGCAACGGCCGTTTCCGCGGCATCCGGCATTCTTCGGCCTGGGATGCGGACCCCAACGTCGCCCACATGTACGCCACGCGGCCGAAAGGCCTGCTGCTCGATGCGACCTTCCGCAAGGGCTTTGCCTGCCTCGCGCCGCTGGGTTTGAGTTTCGATGCCTGGCTGTTTCACCCGCAGATCGGCGAGCTCACCGACCTTGCCCGCGCCTTCCCGGACACCAAAATCGTGCTTGATCATTGCGGCGGCCCGATCGGGCTCGGCCGTTATGCCAACCGGCGCGAGGAGATTTTTCCGGTGTGGAAGGGGTCGATCCTTGAAATCGCAAAATGCCCCAATGTGGTCGTCAAGCTCGGCGGGCTGGCGATGCGCCTGCTCGGCCATGATTTTCACGAGCGCCCGATGCCGCCGTCGTCGGAGGAAGCGGCGGCGGCATGGCGTCCCTATATCGAGACCTGCATCGAGGCCTTCGGCCCCGAACGCAGCATGTTCGAGAGCAACTTTCCGCCGGACAAGGGCCAGTGCAGCTATCAGGTGATCTTCAACGCGTTCAAGCGCCTCGCCGCGCAATACAGCGAGCCTGAGAAGACCGCGTTGTTTTCCAAGACGGCGGCGGGTTTCTACAGGCTTGGGCTTGGCTGATGACCAGGTCGATGCTCGCGTCTCGGAAAAGTCCAGCCATCAAGGAGTATTGCGCGGGACACCAGATCCTAAGCGACGGACTGGCTCAAGCGGCCCTGATATTGGCAAGGAACCTGTCGACATCGGCGCGCAGTGCCCCGGCTTGGCGGCCAAGTTTTTCAGCCGAGGCGAGGACCTCGCCCGATACAATACCGGTTTCATGGGCGGCTTCGTTCACCCCCGTGATATTGCTCGAAACGGCGTTCGCACCGTTCGCCGCCTCCTGCACATTACGGGCGATCTCCCGTGTCGCGGCGCCTTGCGCCTCGACAGACGCGGCGATGGCCTCCGCGATCTCGCTGATGGTTGTGATGGTGCAGGTGATGTTCCCAATTGCATTGACCGCATCGCCGGTCGCGTGTTGCATCGAGGTGACCTGGGCGCCGATCTCCTCCGTCGCCTTCGCTGTCTGATTGGCGAGAGTCTTGACCTCTGCCGCCACCACCGCGAAGCCCTTGCCGGCCTCCCCGGCTCGTGCCGACTCAATTGTCGCGTTAAGCGCCAGAAGATTGGTTTGTTCGGCAATCGAGGTGATGAGCTTCACGACATCGCCGATCTTCTGCGCGGCCTGCGAAAGCGTCAGGACTGTCGCATTGGTGTGGCCCGCCTCCTCAACCGCCTGACCGGCGATCTTGCTGGAATGGTCGACCTGGCGCCCGATTTCGGAGACCGACGACAGAAGTTCTTCGGCCGCCGCAGCGACGGTCTGCATGTTGCCAGAGACTTCCTCGACGACACCGGCGACCGCTGTAGTCCGCGCGGTAGTCTTGTCGGAGGTCGCCGACATGCCCTGCGAGGTTGTGCGCATTTCCGCAGCCGCAGAGGTAAGCTGATCAAGCGTATCTCGGACGCCCTGTTCGAAGGAAGCAATGTGCTGCTCGACGGCAGCCTGGCGCTGCAACTTCCTCGCCTGCTCCGCGTTCTGCTCCACCTGGAGCCGCTCGGTCTTGACCGCATTGCGTTTGAAAATCTCAACCGCGCTCGCCATCTCGGCGATCTCGTCGGCTCCCGCCTGCACAGGAATCTCGACCATGTGGTCGCCCTCAGCCAGGCCGCGCATGGCGGTCGTCATAGCGGTCAGCCGCCGGGTAATGACGCGTCCAAAAATCGTGCGGATGGCCAGGATCACGAGCAACATAGCCACCAATGCCCCGCCCGACATCCACAGCAGCAGCCGGCGCAAGGCCGCGACCTCTTTGACCGTCGACAGACTGCTGGAGAATACTGCGATTACTTCGTCGTTATTTTGGCCCATGGCACCGGTATGGCATGCGCCGCACGCGCCGCTATTTGCATTATTGCCGAGCACGATGGGCATGCTGTAACGATAGGTATCGCCGACGAATCGTCCGATTGATTGCCCGGTGCGCAAGACCTCGTCGTCGACTACATCCTGCGACAGTTTTGGCGCTTGCGCCGGAGCGGACTTCGCCATGTAGGCCCTCATTTTAGGGGTCCACACGCTCCACAGCTTGCCCGCATACTCTTTGTTGCGGCTCTCGAACCAGCCATCGAAGACCTGGATGGCGACGTCTTGCGGGTCGTTCAGTCGTCGTTCCATGGTGCTTTCTACGAGCGCCCTCAGCGATCCAAGTTCATTCTCCGAAAGCCGCCGCAGGTTTTCTTCCAGTGTTGAGGATTCGGCCCAGCCGACCACGGCCAGGGCGCAGACTGCAAGCCCCAGCGCCCCCAGACTGGAAATCATCATAAATCTGGCTTGAAGCCTGAGGTTTTTCCACCATCGGGCCATTGCTCATCTCCGGGTCTTCTTGGCTGATGGCGGTATCGAGGTTCGCGACCCGTTGGCTATTCAGCCCGGAGCAAAGTGCGCAGAATCGGCCTCGCAAGATGGATCGAGCACGCAGCCACAACTCCGAGAGCCGCTATCAGCAGAAAGAAACTGGCGTTCGGCAAGGCGGACCAAAAGCTGCCGATCCAACCGGCAGCTATATTTCCCAGAAAGGTCGTTGTCAGCCAAATCCCCATCACCGTCGAGCGCGACTCATTGGACGCCATGTTTGATACGAGCGAAATGCCGATCGGCGAAAAATGAAGCTCGGCGATTGTGAGCATTGCGAAATAGAGCAGGAGCCAAAGCCAGCTCGCTGAAGAGGGCGCGCCAGACCACGCGGCGGCAGCCATCGCCAAATAGGCCAGTGCAAGTAAAATGCAGCCAAGTGACATTTTTCCGATCGTCGACGGCTCGCGCCCAAACCGCGCCGATCGCGACCAGCACGCGATCAAAGGCGGCGTGAAAGCAAAAATCATCAGAGGATTGATTGCCTGGAACCAGGTCACCGGAACTTCGCCATGCCAGAACAGGAGATCCAACCGGCGATCGGTCGATTGCTCGATCCAAAGCGCTATGGTGTTTCCCTGCTGTTCGTAAGCTGCCCAGAACAACGTGGAGGGAATGAGCAGGATCGCCAGGCCAAGAAGCGACTTCCTCAAGTCCAGATTTGCGGATTTCCCAACTCCGGTCGGAGCATCTCGAAACTTTTGTTTGGGTAATCGCGGAAGGCCGGCCACGTAAGTCGCAAGCCCGATCGCCATGCCTATGCCCGCGCTTGCAAAGCCGTAGTGCCAGCCGACGTTTTCACCGAGAGAACCGCACACCAGTGGTGAAAAGAACGCGCCGACGTTGATCCCGACGTAGAAAACCGAGTAAGCGCGGTCTCTGCGCCGATCGTCAGGTGCATAAAGGTCACCCACCTGCGTCGAAATATTCGGCTTGAAAGCCCCGTTGCCAACAATGAGAAGCCCAAGTGCAAGCAGAAAAAGATGCTCGAAGGCCATCATGAAATGGCCCGCGACCATCAGCATCGCGCCAAGGATGACAGTTGGTGTTCGACCAATCCATCGGTCGGCGAGAATCCCGCCGAATATCGGCGTCAGATACACCAAGCCGGTGTAGAGCCCATAAATCTGCGACGCCAGCGGCTGAATGCCCAGCGGTCCGGATACCGCTTCGAGTCCCCGCTTCAACGTCTCGAGGCCCAATACGTCGCTGGCGATTTCCGGCTTCAACAGATAATCGACCATGTACAGAACGAGGAGTGCCCTCATTCCGTAATAGGAAAAGCGCTCCCACATCTCTGTTGCGAAAAGAAACGAAAGACCTTTTGGGTGACCAAACAACTGGTCGCCGCGAGCGCCGACGCGAACAGAGCCGCTCGATGCTGGATCGGTCTGATCTATGACTCTCTCCCATTCGGCGAGCTAACCGCCATCGCCTCAGTCCATGAACTGGCGGAATATACAGAGTTTAGCATCGGGCGCGCGTTCGCGCGGCCCGTTGGCTAATCCGTCTTGCGCCGCCACAGACTTGTCAGGCCCACTCGCCTTTTCGGAATACCGGCACGCGTCTGCCGTCTGTGAGAGTACCGTCGATGTCAATTTTATCCGAGCCGATCATCCAGTCGATATGGATCAAGCTCTTGTTGCCGCCCTGCGCGGCGATCTGCTCCGGCGTCAGCTTGCCACCGTCGACGAAGCATTTCGAATAGCATTGGCCGAGCGCGACGTGGCAGGCGGCGTTCTCGTCGAACAGTGTGTTGAAGAACAATAGCCCGCTTTTCGAGATGGGCGAGGAATGCGGCACAAGCGCCACTTCGCCGAGACGGCGCGCGCCCTCATCCGTATCCAGCACCTTGTTCAACACTTCTTCGCCGCGCGCGGCCTTCGCCTCGACAATTCGTCCTTCCTCGAACCGCACCGCGATGTCGTCGATCAGCGACCCCTGATACGATAGCGGCTTGGAGCTGATGACATGCCCGTTAACCCGCCGCGCGTGCGGGGTGGTGAACACTTCCTCAGTCGGGATATTCGCATTGCAGGTAATGCCGTTCTTGGCGGTAGAGGCGCCGCCCTGCCATTCATGGCCGTCAGCGAGCCCGATCGTCAGATCCGTGCCAGGTCCGGAGTAATGCAGCGCGCTGAACCTTTGTCCGTTCAGCCATTCGGTCCGGCTGCGCAGCGTGGCGTTGTGCTTCTCCCACGATGCGATGGGATCATCATTATCGACGCGTGAGGCAGCGAAGATCGCGTTCGCCAGCTTTGCGACCGCGACATCCTCTTCGTCTCCTGGAAAGACCTGCTTCGCCCAGGACGGGCTCGGATAGGCGATGATGTTCCAGTTGATGTCGAAACCGACGATTTTTTCCAGCGCCGGTCGATACGCGATAGAATTGGCTTTGCTGGCGCGCGCGACCTTGACGGGATCTTCGCCGGAAAGCAGCATTGGATCATCGCCGACGATGGCGAGCCGAGCGGTGTTGGCATCGAAGGCTTTCGACATCCCCTCATAGAGCCAGCCGGCAGCGCGGTCGAAGCTATCGTCCTGCGCGAACCGATAGCGCGACAGCGTGACCGCCTCGTCAGACAGGATTGGGGTAACGAGACCCGCCCCGGCCCGGTAGGCATGCTCGGCGATCTTCCGTACCAGCGGCAGCGCTACCGCGGGCGCCGTCAGAAGCAGGTCCTGTCCTGGCTTTAGCTGCAGCCCGACCTTGATGGCCACTTCGGCGAGACGGTTTAGTTTTACGGGATCGATCGATGCCGAGATGTTGCGTTCGTGTACGGTCATGAAAGTTCGGCCTGTTGTTTGTGGTTGCACAAATGTGCGGTGCTTACTGCAGGACCTATCAAGATCGCCCCTCATTTGGCGAGCCGGCCGGTCCCTCGCAAGGACCGCAAAACTCGATAATTTTGCGCGGTGGTCAGCTGCTAAGTGCTGGCTCGCCTCTGGCGAGGGCGCAGCGCGGCGAGCGCTGCAGTCAGCCGACGATGTAGGCCCCCGAACCGGTCGCGATTTGCTCGTCGGTGTCGTTCACGAGTTCCATATGGGCCACCGCAACGCGGCCGCCGAGCCGAACGACGCGGCCAATGGCCACGAAATACTGGCCGCGCCCTGGCCGCAGGTAGTCGATGCGCAGGTCGATGGTGCCGATATTCGGAAAATGTCGCGCGGGCGTTTCTTCGGCTTTCTGGGCGATCGAAGCCATAGCGATTGCGAGGCCGCCCACCACGTCCAGGGTGGCCGAGATCACGCCGCCGTGCAGAATTTGGCGGATCGGGTTGCCGACCAGCTCGGGCCGCATGTCGAACCTCAGTCGCGGCGCTTTAGGGTCGAGCGAGTCGATCTTAAGACCGAGCACGCGATTGAACGGAATGATCTGTTCGAAGGTGCGGCGGATTTCCGCCTCGATGCTCTCAACTTCGCGCCGGCTGCCCATATCGATAATCCCGATCGAGGCCTCGACGACCTCCCGTGCCAGCGATAGAGGCTGATTCCCCGCCTGCGCGCCAGTCGAACGGCGTGACTGCATGATGGATATGTCCGGATTCGACTGACGACAGGTGCCGTCTGCTACTCTCGGGCCAACATCTCCTGCCCGAGCTTTCTCGCCATCAGCCGTTCATAGAGCCGGGGCGCAAGGCGCGATAACCACCAGGATGCGCGCGACACGGCGTCGGGCAGCAACAGGCGCCGCTCCCTTGCCGCCGCAGTGAAGATCTTGCCGGCGATCGCATGCGGCGTGGCTCGGGTGCCGACAATGGACTGGGGATGGCTGGCGAGATTGCCGTCGCCGGCCAGCGCATGCTTCTCGATGCCGGTCTGGATGAACGATGGACACACCAGCAGCACCTTCACGCCGAGCGGCTCGACCTCCGCGCGCAGGCTGTCGAAGAAGCCGTGCAGCGCATGCTTGCTCGCGGCGTAGCCGGTGCGCGCGATCAGCGGCGCAAAGCCGGCCACGCTGGAGATGACGACGATCATGCCCCGCTGCGCGATCAGCGCCTGCAGCGCCGCATGGGTGCAATGCAGGGCGCCAAAGAAGTTCACCGCCATCACGCGCCGGATCACTTCAGGCCGAGTGCGCGCAAAGGCGCTGCGATGGGTGATGCCGGCGTTGTTTACCAGCACGTCGATGCCGCCAAAGGCTTGTATCGCCACCGCCATGGCACCGCGGCAGTCCTCTTCCCGGCTCAGGTCGCAGACCTCGGCGATCGCATTTATGCCGCTCGCTCGCAGATCGGCAAGCAAGTCAGCCAGCGAGGATGCGTCGAGATCCAGCGCGACGACTCTCGAGCCTGCGGCACCGAAACGAAAACACAAGGCGCGCCCGAGCCCGCCTGCTGCTCCGGTGACGACAACGACCTTGCCGCGAAAATCACGCAATGACACACCCTCCAATCGACGGCAGTCGAGCGGTTGACGCCGAAAACATCCTGCTCGTCCTATCCCCTGGCTTTCCGACTGGCGCGCCAGAAATCGAACACTTCGGATGAGGTCTTGCGCGGCACGTAGCCGAATTCCTCCTTGAGCCTGCGGTTGTCGAGCACCGGCCGGTATCGCAGGAAGTCGACTTGCTCCGAGCCGTACTGGGTGAGGTGGAGTTCCTTGAGCACGGTCAGTGCAGCTTTGATCAGCCAGGCCGGCAGCACGACGCAACGCTTGCCGAGCCGGCTGGCGATCTCCCTTATGGTCAGCGCGCCATCGCCGGCGACATTATAGATACCGGTCTTGTCGGTCGAAATCGCATGCAGGATGCTTCCCGCCACGTCCTGATCCCAGATGAATACGAAGGGGCTGTCGGAACCGCGGATCGCAATCAGGCGCGGCTTCTCGAAAAGGTCGGTGATCTGGTTGTGCACCGTCTCACCGAGGATGGTGCCGACGCGCAACACGACCTGTTTCAACTCCGGGTGTTCGGTACGCCAGCGCGCCAGCATCTCCTCCACCAGCCGCTTGTGGTAAGCGTAAGCGAAGGCCTCGTTGCCGCGCACGGGCCAATCCTCGGCGATCCAGGCCGGGTTGTCCGGGTAGTAGCCGTACGCCGCGCCGCTGGACGTGACGATGATCTTCTTCACTCCCGCCGCGAGGCACGCCTTGAGCACGTTCTCGGTGCCGAGCACGTCCACCGAGTATTCGAATTCGCGATTGCTGTGTTTGCCCGGCGTGACGATGGACGCCAGATGCACCACGACCTCCGGCGCCCTGCTGTTGAACAGCGCGGCCAGTTCGACCGAGCGCACGTCGGCTCGACAATATTCGACGCCCGGCAGCCGTTTGTCCGCCGGTATGTCCCGCACATCCACCGCGACGATACGCCCGGCCGCGGCCTTGCCGGAGGCAAGCGCCACAAGCAGTTGGGAGCCGAGATAACCGGCCGCGCCGGTGATCAAGACCGAGCGCGCGTTCATTGCGTCATCCCCGAGAGATAGCTCATCGATTTGCCCTGACCGGTCGACCGAAGAAGCGTCCACGCAGCGGCGTAGCGCAGGAAATGGAGTTCAAAACCATCGTCACTCCTTTCCCGCGGGAATGGATTGGGGGAATGGCGGCCGCTTCGACCAGAACGTAGCCAGCGACAGCCCGGCAACAATGTGCCAGATGCCCCACCAGGCTGCGACCACCGCCATGCCGCCCAGGCCGTCGAAGAAGCTGAAAATGAGGATGAGGCCGAGGCCAGAGTTCTGGATGCCGCATTCGATCGACACCGCACGCCGATCCGGCTCCGGCAACCCGGCGAGGAAGCCCAGCCCGTAGCCTGTGGCCAGCGCCGAGGCGTTGTGCACCAACACCACGCCGACCACCATGCCGACGTAGCGGACGAAATACTGCCAGTTCGCTCCCAGCGCCGCCAGCACGAAGATCAGGAAGAAGCCGAGCGAAAAATATTTCATCGGTTTGCGTGCCAGCTCGGTGAAATTCGGCCAGCGGCGCGACACCAACAGTCCCGCTGCCAGCGGCAGACCGAGCAGCAGGAAGACGTGCAGGAACATCTCCAGCGGGTTCACCGCAACCTGGCGCAGGATAGGCTGCGCCGGCGCGTACAGCCCGCCCCAAAAGGCGATGTTCACCGGTGTCATGAAAATCGCGGCGAGCGTGGATGCCGTACTGATGGACACCGACAGCGCCGTATTGCCGCGCGCGAAATGAGTAAGAAAGTTTGAGATGTTTCCGGCGGGGCAGGATGAAACCAGGATCATGCCCAGCGCGATGCTCGGCCGCGGCTGGAGCAGCAGCACCAGCAGGAAGGTTGCAGCGGGAAATACCACGTGGTGGGCGACGAGGCCGATGACCAGCGCGCGCGGGGTTTTCAGCGCCGCCCTGAAATCCTCCGCCTTGAGCTCGAGCGAGACGCCGAACATGACGAAGCCGAGGACGCAGTTCAGCAGGAACAGCGTCTGCGGATTGAAGTTGAGGCGAACCAGATCGATATCGGCCATGGCGCGGCCCCCGCTTGCTAGGCCTTCGGCTCCTCGTGCATTTTCTTGAAATGGAGCAGACCCGGCGCCCACATGTGCTTGACCGGATCGACATCGACATGGATCACCGCACATTTGCCCGAGGCCAGCGCCTGCTCCAGTGCCGGTTTCAGCTGCCTCGGATCGGAGACGCGCGCACCGTAGGCGCCCATGCTCTGGCCGAGCTTGTCGAACTCGATCTCGCCCAGGTCGGCGTTGATCGTCTCTTCCGGACCGAGGTGCTTGAACAGCATGGTCTTGAACGGTCGCAGCATGAACTGCTGATTCATCTTCACCATGCCCCACTGCTTGTCGCACAGCACGATGTAGACCACTTGCGCCTTGTTCCGCACCGCGGTTTCGATCTCCTGCGGATGGAAGCCCATGGCGCCGTCGCCGATGATGCAGCACACCGGCTTACCCGGCCGCGCCACGGCGGCGCCCACCGCCTGCGCCATGCCGGCACCGAGCATGCCGAACTTGAAAGTCGACAACACCGTGTTCGGCACCTTCACCTGGTGGTAGAACATTGCCCAGATCGTAGCGTTGCCGCCGTCAGCCACCAGCACGGTATCCTCCGGGAACACCTCACGGCACACCGCGCCGATGTGCGCCGGGTTCATCGGCACCGCCAGGTCGGAGAGCGCCTTGTCCCAGCTCGCGCGGTCTTCCTTCATGGTCTTGGCATAGCCGGCAACGCGAACACGGCGGGCGTCGAGCCGACCCGATTGCGCAGTTTCGCTCTTGCGCCGCTCCAACTCGTCGCCCAGCAGCTCCAGGGCGCACTTTGCGTCGGCAAGAATGGCGAGGTCGACCGGCTTGTTCAGGCCCAGCATATCGCTGTCTAGGTCGATCTGAATCGTCGTCTGCTCGGACGGATTGCGCCAGTAGGGCGGCTTGCCCCACCAGTCGGTTTCGCCGACGCGCGATCCGATGATCATCGCCACGTCGGAGTCGTTGCGGATCTTGTGGTTGAGCTTGACGTGCGGCATCGGCACGGCCAGAGGCGAGGTCTCGGACAGCACGCCCCGCGCCGCCCAGCTCGTCGTCACCGGCGCGTGCAGCAACTCGGCAACCCGGCGCAACGCAGCGAAGGCGCCGGCATGGATGATGCCGCTTCCGGCGTGGATCATCGGCGCCTCGGCCGCGATCAGTATCTGCGCCGCGCGGCCGACCTGTTCGGCGGTCGGCGTCAACGGATCGGTGTGGCGGTACTGGTGCGGCGCCCAGATAGCGACCTGCGCCTTGAACTTGCCGTTCATGATGTTTTCCGGGACGTCGAGATGCACCACCCCCGGCCGGCCTTCGTAGCTCCTGCGCAGCGCCTTGCGCATTAGTTCCGGCACGCGCTCGAACGATGAGACCGCTTCGCTCCACTTGGCAAACTTGCCGATGACGCCGGCCTGATCGAAACACTGGTAGGTTCCGCCGCGATCGGGATACATGATGCCCGGCCGGCGCGCACTGGTGATTGCCAGCACCCGGTTGCCCTCGCCCTGTTCGACCACCAGACCGGGCAGGATGTTGGCCACGCCCGGGCCGTTGCTGGCCATGCACACGCCGAGCTTGCCGGTGAGACGCGCGTAGGCGCCGGCCATGTGCGCGGCAGAAGTCTCATGCCGCGGCGTAACGATCTCGATGCCGAGCCGGTGCAGCGCCGAATAGAAGCCGAAATAGGTGCCGTCGATGATGCCGAAAACCTTGTCGACGCCCTCCTTCTGCAACATGCGGGCAATGACTTCGCCGCCGCTGATCTCCGCCATCCTGTCTTCTCCTGTTTCCTTCAGACTCGATACATTTCCAGCTTCGATCCAACCCAGTGATTGCCACGGCGATCGGTCCGGTTTCTCCGCGCCTCCGAATCCGGGTCAGCAAGAGAAGGTCCAGGAATGAGAATGTTCCTCCACCGATTACGTTGACGATCGCGAAACGCGGACGGCGAGCGCTCCGACTGACTTTCCGGCGGCGGCGGGCGAGAAACACGAGAGACGGGCAAATGCGCCGATGTGGGAATTTCGCGCAGGCGCCGGGCAATCCTGGCCCGGCCTGGCAAGCCTTGCTGATACTCAGAGGCCATACGTTTTTTCTTAGTCCGGCTTGCTTGTACCGGTCACTGATTTCCCTCCTGCACACGCGGCGACCGAGTCGCGTTCTTGGACCGCTTATGTAGGCCTTGCGCGGAAGGTTCTAATCCGTTTTGCAGTCGCGCAATCTAGGTTCGCTGGGCGACATTGGCATTGCGCTAGATCAATCGACGCGCTTTTGGCCTGGCAAAGCATAGTACTCGACGCGGTTGGATAAGGCGTTGAGTTGATTCATAAATGTGATTCTTGGCCTGGCAGCGAAGGATCGCACTCATGCAATCTATATTCTCGAACGCCTTATCCAGAGCGGTAGCAAAACACATCGGTCTGTCTGCGACAAGGCGGGAGACGCTGTCGTGGCTAACGCTGTTGATCATGCAACACGGCACGATCAGCCTTTGGCGGCTGGCGGCCTATGTGGCAAGCGTGGCGCAGACGGCCTCGGTGCAGCGGCGGTTTTATCGGTTTTTCCAGTTTGTGCGGCTTGACGGTGCGCACTCGGCGCGCGTGGTGGTCGAGCTGCTGGGTCTTTCCGGCAAGCCGTGGGTTCTGGCGATTGATCGCACAAACTGGGATTTCGGCAAGACCACGATCAACATCCTGATGATCTGTGTGCTGCAGGAACATATGAGAGGAGGAGTAATGAACTGACAATCATATGGAAGCTGTTTGAAAGATGATGGTAGGCCCATCGGCATCGGCTTTCAGGAGCAGGTGTCAAACTACCCCAAGCTGCGGTGATTAAGAGTCACGGTAGTGAGCGTTGGGGACAAAGTGCAGGGCGACACCCTGTGCTGGTACGTGTCAGAGAGACGAATGCAAGTGAACCCACCGATTACGCGTCGTAAGGATGAAACGTCGTCAGAACCAGAGGCGAGATCATCTTCTGGGAAGAGCCTGTCGGAGCCCTGATGACTGGGCAGGCGGCGACCGGCGTAGAGGGGGCGTGAATCTGACACAGGCTTTCAAACGGAACTGCAGGAACCAGTCGCTCCAATGCCAAGGGAGAAGCACAAGTGGTTGAAGCCACGAGGCGAGCGTACCGACGTGGAGCACTGGGGCGGACCGATCCGTAAGAGCGATGAAGGCCCTGTAATGGGGCCGGAGCAAAGGGATCGGGTCAGGTGGTTGCATCAGCGTGCAACCGGAAACGGGATGAAGCGATGCATGCAACAACAACGAAGCCGTATAACATTGACAAGAAGTTGGTGTACGACGCCTACAAAGCGGTCAAAGCCAATGCGGGTGCGGCCGGAGTGGACAAGCAGACGATCGAGCAGTTCGACGCCGACTTGATGAGGAATCTCTACAAGATCTGGAATCGGATGAGCTCGGGAAGCTACTTCCCACCACCGGTGCGTGCCGTTCCCATTCCAAAGAAGAATGGCGGACAACGTATATTGGGGGTGCCGACAGTGGCGGACCGTGTGGCACAGATGGTGGTCAAACAGGTTGTGGAGCGAGTCTTAGAACCGATCTTCATGCCAGATTCCTACGGTTACCGGCCCGGGAAATCGGCGCTGGATGCCATTGGAGTAACGCGCAAACGGTGCTGGCAGTATGATTGGATTTTGGAGTTCGATATCCGGGGCCTGTTCGACAATATCGACCACACGCTGCTACTGCGTGCCGTCCGCAAACACGTGAAGTGCAAATGGGCTGTGCTGTACATCGAAAGATGGTTGAAAGCACCGATGGAACGTGAGGATGGCACACGGGTCGAAAGAACCCGAGGTACCCCCCAAGGCGGTGTAATTAGCCCTGTGTTGGCAAACCTGTTCATGCACTACACGTTTGATGCGTGGATGACGCGAGAGCACCCAGACCTCCTATGGTGCCGGTATGCAGATGATGGATTGGTACACTGTCGGACGGAAGCCGAAGCCGTAGCCGTAAAGGCAAAGCTTGCTGCACGTCTGGCGGAATGCCAACTGGAAATGCATTCGGATAAAACCAAGATCGTGTACTGCAAGGACGGGAATCGCAGAGGCAAGTATCCGAATATGAAGTTTGACTTCCTCGGTTACTGCTTCAGACCAAGGACCACAAGAAACCGCAAACGAAATGAAGTGTTTACGGGCTTCGGACCTCAGGTCAGTGCGTCATCCCTGAAAACCATGCGGCAAAAGATCAGGGAGCTAAAACTTCGCAAGCGCACGCAAATACGACTGGCGGATATAGCCCGAGAGATCAACCCAATCCTACAAGGATGGTTGAACTACTACGGACGCTACAATCCGGCGGCGATGTATCCGATGTGGAGGTACGTTAACGTCACATTGGTCGCGTGGGCCATGCGAAAGTACAAGCGTTATGCAGGACGTAAAACACAAGCCGGCCGAATGATTGCGGCCATAGCAATCAAGCGGCCGAGACTGTTCGTACACTGGCATCAAAGCAAAGCCGGCACGTTTGCCTGATGGGAGCTGGATGAGGCGGGAGTCTCACGTCCAGTTCTGCGAGAGGCCGGGGGTGCAACTCCTCCGGCCTACTCTCCCGGTAACCTGGAACGGGATGGGCATTCCGCTGCTGTGGATGGTGCTGTCAACCGCGGGAAACTCGAACACCTCGGAACGAACCGAGCTTCTGGATCGCCTGCGCGCGGCATTTCCGGACATGAAGATTGCGGCACTGATGGGCGATCGCGAGTTCATTGGCGATGCATGGATGGCCTATCTGCAGCACGAGAAGATTCCGTTTATCCTGCGTCTGCGCGAAAACCAGCATGTGCTGCGCGCCGGCTATGCGGCTATGCCGATCTCCGTCATCGCCCAGCATCTCAAGGTCGGGGACAAAATGATCGTCAAGGGTAGCTGCGGGCTCGGCCGCGACAATAAGACTTTGTCCGCGTCGGTGCGGCTGGTGATGATGCGGCTCGCGTCAGGCGAGTTGTTGGCATTGGCCTGTTCTGGCAGGGCGCGTCATGCGCTCGCGCGTTATCGCCAACGCTGGACCATCGAAACCATGTTCGGAAATCTCAAAACCAAGGGCTTCGCGCTGGAGGCCACGCACC
>Ga0097691_1000398_pt1 | contig 39112 bp, 35 predicted proteins | sample NGESurdeep072012_8_FD_72858 | JGI IMG/M metagenome (GOLD analysis project Ga0097691, IMG submission 72858) | Arctic peat soil microbial communities from Barrow, Alaska - NGEE Surface sample 210-1 deep-072012 | ecosystem: Environmental > Terrestrial > Soil > Wetlands > Peat ... | reverse complement strand
GAGCCGTGACGCACGCTCGGTACAACTCTTCGAGCGGCACTATCTCCTCGTGGGCGGCAATCTGGAAAACCGAGTCGGCCGACGTGTAAACGATCCAGTCTCCCGTGCGCATGTGCTCTTTGCCGAACGAGTCGAGTATCGCCGTTCCGCTCGCCGCGACATTGCCGAGAACGCCACGCCCCGTAAGCGCGCTGAAACTCGCCAGAACTTCGGGAGGAAACCCGTTTGGGTAAGTGGGAAACGCCTTCGACAAGTGCACTCCAGCAATTTCCCAATGGCCGGTTGTGCTGTCCTTCCCCGCCGACGCTGGACTCATCGTGCCCCATGCGCCAAGCGGCGATGCCTTCCTCCCGACGCCCTCGAGCGTCGCGATGTTGCCGAGCCCGCAGGCCTCCAGACTGGGCAGCTCGAGCCCACCGACCGCGGCGGCAACGTGGCCAAGAGTGTTGCTTCCAACATCGCCGTATGCATCGGCGTCGGGAGCTTCGCCCGCTCCGACTCCGTCGAGAACGATTATCGTCGCGCGCCTCAACTCATCCTCCGGCATAGTGGCGGCTCAGCCGGGCACGGAATCCCGTCAACACTTCGTACGCCGACATCTCTGCAAGACGCGCGACTTCGGCCACCGGAATCTGACTCCCGCCGTCGCCAGTTCCGACAAGCGTTACTTCGTCTCCGACTTCGCAATCGGCATCCGTCACATCGAGCATGATCATGTCCATCGTGACGAGTCCCACCACGGGAACTCTGCCGGTGCGTGTGAGCGCCCCGGCGCGATTGCCCAGAATGCGCGGATAGCCGTCGGCGTAGCCCATCGGAATGGTGGCGATTCTGCGACGCGATGACGCTCGCCATGTGGCATCGTAGCTGACAGTGTCGCCAGCTTCGATCCAGCGGGTCTCGGCAACCCGGGCCCGTATGTGAACCACCGGGTCTGGCTCAAGCAATGACCCGCGGCCGCTGCCCACACCGTAGAGAAACATCCCCGGTCGTATTGCGTCCCACTCCGATTGTCCGTGGCGCTCCATGGCCGCGCTTCCATCGGTGTGCAGCAACGGTGGGCGAGCGGGGAGAGCCGCTATTGCCTCACGGAAGCGGCGCTCCTGCTCCGCCATCGAGCCGTCGTTGAGCTCGGCGGAATGAAAGTGGGTGAATGCGCCATCGGGGGCGTGCTTCTCCAGCACTTCGGCGATCGTTCCCACGTCACGCCATTGGATGCCGGCGCGGGACATTCCGGTGTCAATCGACAACTGCCAGCCGCCACCCTCCAGGCACCAATGGCTGATCTCCGCGGCTGAGCCGAGCGTTGGAGTGAGTCGCAGCTCTCGCGCCGCCGGAAATTCGTCGAACAGGAGCGGACTGAACACGATGAGCGGCCGTGTAATGCCCGCCACGCGCAAAGCGCGGCCTTCGGCGACTGTTGCTATGCCATAGGCATACGGCTCGACCGCTTCGAGCGCGTGCGTGACGTTCTCCGCCCCGAGGCCGTACGCGTCCGCCTTCACCATCGGAATGAGGGGCACGCCGGCACGCGACTGGGCGGCCCGCGCGTTTCGCAGGACGGCGTCCAGATCAACTTCCATCCACGCGCGATCTACGCGCGGACGCATTGGCGAGCTGTGGGGTGCCACCCTAGTATTCCAGTCACAGCGGGCAATTTAGCCAGCAGGAGCCTCATGCACGACAAAGCGACACTCAACGACGCCCTCGATTTGATGCGCGACCTTCGCAATAGATGCGAGTGGGACGCAGCCCAGACTCACGAGTCACTACGTCCCTATCTGATCGAGGAGGCGCATGAGCTGGACGAGGCTATTCGCCTGTCCAGCTCACCTCTCATGCGAGAGGAGCTCGGCGATCTGCTTTTCCAGGTGCTCTTTCACTCCGTGATTGCCGAAGAGCGTGGTGAATTCGACGCCGGCGACGTCGCCTCCGGCCTCATCACCAAGATGCGCGCCCGCCATCCGCATCTTTTCGGCGCTGGAGACCGCGAGTCGTGGGAGCGCATGAAGTCGAAGAAACGCGAGTCCATTGCCGACGGGCTGCCGGAGTCGCTGCCGCCACTCCACCGCGCCCATCGCCTGCAGGATCGCGCCGCCGGGGTGGGTTTCGACTGGCCTGACGTGGCGGGGCCGGCGGCCAAGGTGGAGGAGGAGCTCGCCGAAGTTCGCGAACAGCTCGAGGGCCGCCCCGTACTCGCTCCAGGGGCCGCGTCCACGCTCGATGCCAGTCACGCGCTGCTGGAGGCCGAGCTGGGCGACCTTCTTTTCGCCTGCGTCAATCTGTGCCGCAAGACCGGCGTGCACGCGTCACTCGCGCTCGATCGCGCAAACGCGAAGTTCGAGGCGCGGTTCCGGCGCATCGAGGAGATGTGCCGCGAGCGTGGAATCCCGTTGAGTGAGGCCGGACTCGACAAGCTCGATGCGCTGTGGAACGAGGCGAAGCTCGCCGAGTGACGCTTAGGGCTTGAGCCGGTTCATCGTGCGGGGGAACGCGATGGCTTCGCGGAGATGCGGGATGCCGCAGATCCAGGCAACTGTCCGCTCGAGCCCCAGGCCAAACCCCGAATGGACGAATGTCCCGTACTTTCGGAGGTCGAGATACCAGCCGTACGCCTCCACGGGAAGATTCTCCTCGTTGATGCGGTCGAGCAGCTTGTCGTAGTCGTCTTCACGTTGCGACCCGCCGATTATCTCCCCATAGCCTTCCGGCGCCAGACAGTCGTTGCAGAGAACCGTCCGGGGATCATCCGGGTTCTCTTTCATATAGAAGGCCTTGGCCTCCCTGGGGTAGTTGAACACGAAAATCGGACGGTCATACCCGTCGACGAGGAGTGTTTCGTCCTCCGCCCCCAAGTCGTCGCCCCATTGAATTGCGCTGCCTTTGGCTTGAAGGGTCGCGACCGCATCGGAATAGTTGATACGCGGAAACGGCGCCGTCACGGTCTCCAGTAGCGCGAGATCACGCTCGAGTTCCGTAAGCTCCGGCCGGCGGCGGTCGAGGCAGCGGTGGACGAGGTACGAAATGAACTCCTCCTGCAGCCGCATGTTGTCGTTCGAGTCGTTGAAGGCTACCTCCGGCTCACACATCCAGAACTCGGTCAGATGCCGCCTGGTCTTCGATTTTTCGGCGCGAAAGGTGGGCCCGAAGCAGTAAATCCTCCCAAAGGCAGCCGCCGCCGCTTCTCCGTACAACTGCCCCGTCTGGGCGAGATAGGCGGTGCCCTCGTCAAAGTACTCGGTGGCAAAGAGACCGCTTCTCTCTCCGATGGCAGCGGTGAGGATGGGGGTATCGACGAGGAGAAACTCGCGCTCGTAGAAGAAGTCGCGAATTCCCTGCTCGACCTCGGCGCGCACGCGCGCAATTGCCCGCTGGCGCTCGCTGCGCAGCCAGAGGTGCCTGTTGTCGAGCAGGAAATCCACCCCGTGCTCCTTGGGCTGGATAGGATAATCCGCGGGGCTGGAACCGGTGATTTCGAGATCGCTCACGGACAGCTCATAGCCGCCGGGGGCACGCGCATCAGGTCGTACCCCGCCGGTGACCACGATCGTCGTTTCCTGTGTGAGTTCGGCGAACCGTTCCCACGTCTCGGGGGCCAGACTACCTTTCACCAGCACGCACTGCAGCGTTCCACTGCCGTCACGCATGACGATGAAGGCAACTTTACCTGATGAGCGTAAGTGCGTAACCCAGCCTCGCATACGGACGTCGTGTCCGGAGTGAGCGCTCAGCTCGGCAATTCTTGGCGTTGGGAGAGTCATTGCGGATTAGATACAGACGGCAAGTGCGCGGCAAGCTAGACAGGGCCCAAAGAGGTGTCAACAGCGCATGACACTGCGAACGCGCCTTGGAATCGGGATCGTATCGATTACGATCGTTCTGCTCGTTCCTCTTCTGCTCGCGCTCCGTTCTCTGGAGAGCGTGCACCAGACAACAAGCAGTCTGCGCGACCGGGAGTTCGCCGGGTCGCTCCAGCTCGGACGCTTCCGTCAGGTGACGGACGAAGTGAGACGAAGTGAGGATGCTCTCGTGCTGCTGCACGACAGTGCGAGCCTCGCGCGGATGCGCGGCAATCTGGGGACGCTTTCGTCAATTGGCGATTCGCTCGACAGATTCAAGCTGAGCCCGCCCGGCGAGATCAGGAGCGCGATCCTTGCGCTTCGCGCATCCACCGACGCCGAGTACGCCGCCGCGGTGGCGGGCAACGGAAACGTTGCGGAAGAGATCTCGATGCAGCGCACGCGCCCGGCGATGCTGACGATCGACCGGCTGATTGCCCGCACCGAAGCCCGCCTGCGCGAGGAGACGCGCGACAAGGCCGACAAGGTCGCCGGCGTCACCGATGACGCCCAGCGAACGGCAGCCGGGTCGCTGGCCATTGCCTTGCTTCTCGCGACGCTCATCGCAATCTGGCTGACTCGGTCGATCAGCCGCCCGGTGCACGATCTCGAGAAAGGAATGAAGGCTGTTGCCGACGGCGATTTCACACACCGGCTGCCGATGGCGGAGAGCCGGAACGACGAGTTCGGCCGGCTCGCTGGCAGTTATCAGCGAATGGCATCTCAACTGGCCGAGCTGGACAAGCTCAAAGCCGAGTTCGTCTCTGTTGCATCGCACGAGCTGAAGACCCCGATCAATGTGATCGTCGGCTACCTCGAGCTGCTTCAGGAAAACATCTACGGTGAGCTGAGCCCGAAGCAGCGAGAGATCTGCGCAACACTCGGCAAGCAGGCGCAGACACTGACGCGGCTGGTGAAGCGCCTGCTCGACATCAGCAGGTTCGAGGCGGGCGGCGGCAAGCTCGAGCGCCGGCAAATCGACCTCGACAGGTTTCTGCACGCGTTCGAATCGTCGTTCCAGGTGCTTGCCCTCCAGCGTGAGATCTCATTCCGTGTCGCTCGCGGCGACAATCTCCCGGCTCACGTTCTGTGGGATGAGGACAGGATCAACGAGGTGCTCGGCAACCTGCTGTCCAACGCTTTCAAGTTCACCGATCGCGGCGGCACCGTCGAGCTGGCCGTGGAGGGAATGGACAATGAAGTCACCATCACGGTGCGCGATTCCGGTGCGGGAATTCCCCCGGAGCAGATTCCGCACATATTCGAGAAGTTCTACCAGGCGAATAACCAGGCCCAGTCGTCGGCGCGCGGAACCGGTCTCGGCTTGGCGATTGCAAGGGAGATAGTCGAGGCGCACGGCGGGACCATTTCGGTTTCCAGCAGTGTAGGTGTCGGCACAACGTTCACGATTACTCTTCCTGCCCGGGCGGTGGTAACTCGCAGAACGCCGTTCCGGCGGACACCGGTTGTGGAGGAAGTCGTTTGAGAAGATCGGGATTGCTGGCCGGGGTTGTACTGGTAGTCGCCGCATGCGCTGGACATCAGGCGGCAGCGCCGGCGCCGACGCCCGCAGCCGGCTTTGCCGCTGCGATCGAAGGTGCCCGGACGAAGGTCGACGCCGGCGATTATGTCGGAGCTGATCGTGTGCTCGCTGAGTACGGGCTGCGTGTTCCGGGTACGCCGGAGGCCCGCGAGGTGTCGTTCTGGCGGGCGATGTACATCGTCGACCCGGCAAACCGGACGGCGTCGATCGCCCAGGGAATTCGCGCGCTCGACATCTATCTGGCGACCGAAGGCACGGTCTGGTACCGGCCGCAGGCAGAGGTGCTGCGCCGCTCGGCGCTGGTAATTCAGTCCGTCCGGCAGGCGCAGGCGCCGCGCCAGGTGAACGGCCGCGATACCGTGTTCATCTCGCGTGAAGAAGAAATTGCGGCGCTGAGGGATCAGCTCGCGAAGGCCAATGCCGAGCTGGAGCGCATCAAGAAGCGCCTGGCGAACCCCGGTCGATAGGCGGCCTCAGCCGACTCTGAAGAGCTGCATCGCTCGCGAATAGCGCGAGGAAAGGACCCGGCGGATTCCTTCATGCGCCGGTTCGCTGAGCTCGGGATCCGCATGCAGCAGGAGCTCCGCGGCTTCCCGCGCGAGGACGTTCAACGCTTCGTCGCGGATCGGATCGGCCACTCGAAAGGTCGGCGCGCCGCTCTGTTCTTCCCCGAACAGATTTCCCATGCCGCGGATGCGAAGGTCTGCGCGCGCGATCTCGAACCCATCTTCCGTGCCCGCGAAAATGCGAAGTCGCTCGGCCGAGTCGGGGCCGTAGTCTCCCAGGAGGATGCAATAAGAGGCTTCCGCCCCGCGGCCCACACGGCCGCGCAGCTGATGAAGCTGCGACAGGCCGAATCTCTCCGGATGTTCGATGAGCATCACCGTGGCATTGGGCACGTCGATTCCCACCTCGATCACTGTCGTGGCAACGAGGACGTCGATCAAACCGTCGCGGAACGCCCGCATGGTTGAATCGCGCACGGCATATGGCAGCCTGCCGTGCAGCAGCGCCACGCGTTTGCCGGCAAAGACGCCTTCCGAGAGCTGCTGAAACATCGTCGTCGCCGCCTTGAGATCTGTTTTTTCCGACTCCTCGATCACCGGATAGACGATGTACGCCTGACGTCCCGAGTCCGTCTCGCGGCGGACGAACTCGAGAACTTTCTCGCGCGTTTTCTCCGGCCGCATCACGGTCGTCACAGGCTGGCGGCCGGCGGGCCGCTCGTCGAGTGTGCTCACGTCCAGGTCGCCGTATAGCGTCAGTGCGAGTGAACGCGGAATCGGCGTCGCACTCATCAGCAGAACGTCGGGCGCTTCGCCCTTTGCAGCGAGTGCCGCTCGATGCTCGACGCCGAAGCGATGCTGCTCGTCGATTGCGACGAATCCGAGTTTCGCGAAGGTCGCGCTCTCCTGGACGAGCGCGTGCGTGCCGATGACGAGTACCGGCGCGTCACCGGCCATCAGGCGGGCGGCCTTCAGCCGCTCCGGGGCAGGCATTCCGCCGGTCACGAGCAACGGGCTGATCGCGAGCGGATCGAGCAGTCCCGATATCGTTTGGAAATGCTGTTCGGCAAGCAGCTCTGTCGGCGCCATCAGCGCCGCCTGATATCCATTCTCCATCGCCAGCAGCGCCGCGAAGAGACCAACGATCGTCTTGCCGCTTCCAACGTCGCCCTGCAGCAGACGGTGCATCTTGCGATCGCTGCACATGTCGGCGACGATCTCTCGTATCGCCGTTGTCTGAGCGCCGGTGAGCTTGTAGGGCAGATTGGCCTTGAGAGCCGTGGTGAGCTCCCGACGGTTCTCGAAGGCAATCCCTCCGCGCCGTTCGCGGGCGAGGGCGTTCGCGCGGCGGTGAAGGATGTGCACAAACAAGAGCTCCTCGAAGGCGAGTCGCGATCGGCCCCTGAGCGCTTCGGCAATCGTTGCCGGCCGGTGCACCATCCGAAGGGCATCCGGAAGTGGCGGGAGAGCTGCGACGCGGAGCATGCCGGCGGGCAGATACTCCTTCACGGAACGGAGCAGCACGTCGAGATGCTCGTCGACTATTCCGCGAATCACCTTGAATGACAGACCTTCCGTTGCGGGATAGACGGACAGCACACGTCCTTCCTTCAGACTTCCAGATTCGCTCCCGAGATTGATGTACTCGCGCGGCTGCAGCTGGCGGCCGTGAAAGAATCGGACGGTGCCCGTGAGAAGCAGCGTGTCGTCCTTGGAGATGGAGCGATCGAGAAATGGCTGACCCGGCCACGCCGCCTCGATCACGCCGCTGTCGTCCCGCACGACGGCCTGAAAGATCCGAAGTCCTCGCCGCGTGGGGATGATGCCCTTCGACACCACGCGGCCCACTATGGTAGCGTCCATGCCCGGCTCGAGCGCCGAGATGGGGCTGACGGTGCTCGCGTCCTCATAGCGGTGAGGCACGTGAAAGAGAAGATCGCGCGCCGTGACAATTCCCAGGCGGCGAAGCGCTTCGGCGCGCCTCGGGCCAACGCCCTTGAGGTAGGTGACGGGCATGTCGAGGTACAGCTTGCCGGACGGTCGCGTCCGCTGCCCCTCCTCGCCCAATCCCTAGCCCTCTACCAGCTCGCGCGCGAATGCCACCGGGTTGAACGGCTCGATGTCGGCCATTGTCTCTCCTGTGCCGATGAATTTCACTGGAACCCCGAGAGCCTCCCTCACCGCGAGTACAATTCCTCCCTTCGCTGTTCCGTCGAGCTTTGTCATCACCAGGCCGGTGATCGGAATGGCGGCAGCGAATGTCCGCGCCTGGGCAACGGCATTTTGTCCGATGGTCGCGTCGAGGACGAGCAGTGTTTCATGCGGAGCACCGGGAATGCGTTTGCCGATCACGCGGTGGATCTTCCGCAGCTCATCCATCAGGTCGGAGCTCGTATGAAGTCGCCCCGCGGTATCGACGATGACGACGTCACGCCCTCGCGTGACACCTGCATCGATCGCGTCGAAGGCCACTGACGCCGGGTCTGCGCCGGCCTTGCTGCCCACGAATTCAGCACCGCTCCGCTCGGCCCAGGTCCTCAGCTGGTCGATGGCGCCGGCGCGAAACGTGTCGGCCGCGCCGACGAGCGCGCTCTTCCCGCGCGCTGCCATGAGCGCGGCGAGCTTGCCGATGAACGTAGTCTTGCCGGCACCGTTCACGCCGATCACGAGAATCACTGTGGGTTTTTCGGGAGCAAAGTGAAGCGACGTGTCGTCGCCGTCGGCGCCGAGCGAGCTGGCCACCGCTTCCTCGAGAGCGGAGAGGAAAGCGTCCTGCGTCCGGAGCATACCCCGCCGTGCCTGCCGCTCGACATCCTCGACGAGCCGCATGCTCGTTGCCACTCCAAAGTCGGCCTCGATGAGTACTTCCTCGAGTTTTTCCAGCGATCCCTGAACCGCGCCGCCACGAGTGACGACGCTCAGGTCCATCAGCGCAATGTCCTTTACCCGCTCCCAGAGCGAGCGCCGGGGGACGTCGTCTGCGCGGCGGAGAATACGGGCCATTTAGAGAATCAGAGGTGGGATGGATGCGATGCCGGGACCGGCTCGCGGTGCAAGATCAAGTTAAGCACGAGCCTGCCACAGAAACACAGAAACACAGAAACACTGAAAACTACTGAATGTTTTTTGTGGACTGCGCTCGTTGCCGACGGAGCGTGGCGCAATCTCCAGTCGCATTTGCCGTTGTAGTTTAAAAGCAACAAAAAAGGGCTCTGCCAAAACGGGCCGGACTCTTTGAAACACCACATGGCTTTCTGTGTTTCGGTGTTTCTGTGGCAGATTTGCGGGCGGGGAACCCGGCTAGTTGGCGGTTTTGTCCGTGAGGCCGAACGACGCGATCGTCCTCGAGCGCATGCGATTGAAGAGACTTCGCTCGGAGGTCGCAATCGGCTGGCCGCCCTTCATCTGGAGCGCCACGCGCGGGTCGCGCTGGACGCCACCAACTAGCACCTCGAAGTGAAGATGCGGTCCGGTGGCGAGACCTGTCATGCCCACGTAGCCAATGGTGCTGCCGATGGAAACCCGGGAGCCGGTGTGGATGCCCTTTGCAAAACCTCGCATGTGCCCGTAACGACTGACGAATCCGTTACGGTGGCGAATGTCGATGGCGTTGCCGTAACCGCCCTTGCGGCCGGCGAAGATGACGACCCCGTCGCCGATCGACCGCACCGGAGTGCCCATTGCCGCCGCGTAGTCTGTGCCCTTGTGCTGCCGCCAGATGCCGAGCACGGGATGCCGCCGTCCGCCAAAGATGCTGGAGATGCGGCGGAAGGCCACCGGAGCGCGGAGGAATGCTGCCCGAAGCGACTTTCCGGTGCCGTCGAAATACTCGCCGCTGGCGCCGGTGCTCTTGAATAGAATGGCATCGATATCGTTGCCGGAGAGCGCCAGCCGGGCGCCGAGAATCTTGTTGATGATGATCGCGCCATTCGGCTTCTGCAGCCGCTCCACGAGCACGTGGAACTTGTCGCCATCCTGCAGATCCTTGCTCATGTCCACGCGGTATTCGAAGATGTCCGCGAGCGAGAAAGCGAGCTCGGCCCGCGCCTCGCGCGGAAGGCCGACGGCGGCGCTGTGATCCAGAGCGGAAAAGAGGTTGGAGTGAATCACACCGCTCACGCTCAGGGTGTCGACTCTGGTGGCGCTCGACGCGACGACATACACCGGGGACACTTCGAAGCCTGCCGGACGGACGACAACGGGACGCATCATGACCTGCGCGATCGCGCCGGCAGGAGCTGCAAGCGGAGCTGACGCGAGGGAAACCAGAGGAGAGACTACTGCCGCCGGCGCGGGCTGCTCAGCGAATGCCGCGAAGAGCCGGCCGTCTGGCGGCGGCGCGATGGGCGGCGTCATTCGCAGCGCGAATAACGCGAACAGCCCAGTGAGTGTGTATGTGATTACCCGCGCAGTGCGGACGGTCAATCCATCTGTCTCCGAATGAACGTCGGGATCTCCATGTCGCTGAGATCCTGCCCGTTCCCATCCATCTTCTCGTGAGACGGTGGAGGCGCGTGCGGCGTCACTTTTCGCGGAATGTCGTGAATGGGAACGCCCCTGGGCGGAGTGACCGTGCGTCCCACCGTCCGCTGTATCGGCAGCTGAATGACCGGAGTGCCGCGAGGGATTGTATTGCCCGACGTGGCGAATGATGAAGCGCCCGCAGCCGACGTCGGCGGGTTCTTGTCGAACCCGGTGGCGATGACTGTCACGCGACACTCGCCCTGCATCGCCTTTTCGTTGACGGTGCCGAAGATTATCTCGGCGTCGTCGCCGACGGCGTCCTTCACGATCTCGACAATCTGATGGACGTCGCCGAGGGTGAGGTCGTCGCCGCCGGTGATGTTGACGAGCACACCGGTGGCGCCGGAGACAGAGACATTATCGAGCAGCGGGCTGGCGATTGCCTGCTGCGCGGCATCTGTCGCGCGGTTCTCGCCGCGTCCAACCCCGGTGCCCATGAGAGCGGAGCCGCCCTCCTGCATCACTGTGCGGACGTCTGCAAAGTCGACGTTCACCAGACCGGTGACGGTGATCAGCGTGGAGATGCCCTGAGTTGCGTGGAGCAACACCTCGTCCGCCTTCTTGAGCGCGTCGTGGAACGGAATTCCCTTCCCGACAACGGCGAGGAGGCGCTCGTTGGGAACCACGATCATGGTGTCAACGTGCTTCCGCATTTCGGCGATGCCGAGCTCGGCCTGACGAAGCCGCTTTCGCCCTTCGAACAGGAATGGGCGGGTGACGATTCCAACTGTCAGTGCGCCGGCGGCGCGGGCAAGCTCGCAGACTGTCGGAGCCGCGCCGGTGCCTGTGCCGCCGCCCATTCCGCAGGTCACGAAAACGAGGTCGGCGTTGGTGAGCGCGCGCGACACTTCATCGCGGTTCTCCTCCACAGCCTGCTTGCCTATCTCCGGCCGCGCACCAGCTCCCAGACCGCGAGTAAGCTTCTTACCTATCTGGATCTTGACGTCCGATTTTGAGCTCAGGAGCGCCTGGGCGTCAGTGTTGACCGATATGAACTCGACGCCGGAGAGGCGTTCCTCGATCATGCGGTTGACCGCGTTTCCGCCGCCGCCGCCGACACCCACAACCTTCATTCGGGCGTTCTGGGACGCGCTCTCCTCGAACTCAAAATTCATCGGGCGGGACTCCGGCACGGGGTGCTTCAAGGTGGCAAAAACAAACGCCAATATATACGTGCTTCCCGTAACCCTCCAATAGCAAATAAGTTGGGAGTCCAAGAATCTTTCGTGGAGAACTGCGCGGCACCAGTTGTCCACATTTTGCGGGCATTCACGCACTTTTATGATGTGGAGATTGTTAACCAGCGATGCCGCCGCAAGTTGCGCGGCAAATCGCACTGCAAATCAGGATCTAGAAGAAATCCTGAAGCCAGGTCTTGAGACGGTGCACCAGACGGTCGACATTTGGCGACGCAAGCGGCTTCTTTTTTCCCGAGGCCGAAGCCCCTCCGATGGCTACCCGATTGGCACCATAAAGCGCCAAGCCGACCACAGTTGAAAAGCGCGGCGCATCCACCGAATCGGAAAGTCCGCCGATGTTTTCGGCCGGCTTGCCGATGCGGACGCCGGTCCCGAAAACATCCGTGGCCAGCGCCGCCACTCCTTCCATCGCCGCTGCGCCACCGGTCACCACCACTCCGCCACTCAGCCGGTTGGCATATCCGGCGCGTTCGATCTCCTGATGCACGAGATAGAAAATCTCATCGATGCGCTGGTGGATTATGTGCGCCAGCACCTCCCGCGCGACGTGGCGGGGACCTTGCGCAGCCGTGCTCGGCAGTTCGATCACGTCGTCCGGGTCGACCATCGGCTCATAGGCACAGCCGTGCCGCTCCTTCAGCCGCTCGGCGTCAGCCTGCGTCACCCCGATCCCCTGGACGATGTCGTTGGTGACATTGCCGCCGCCGAAGCTGATCGTCGCCAGATGGCGGATCTTGCCTTCATGAAAGATCGCAACGTCGGTTGACTCGGCACCCATTTCCACGAGCGCTACGCCAAGCTCCTTTTCATCCTCCGTGAGAACCGCGAGAGCGCTCGCCAGCGGCTCGAGCACCAACTCCTTCACCTGATAGCCGGCACGCTCCACTGACTTTCGGAGGTTCGTCGCCGGCGAGCTGCCGATCGTGACCAGATACATCTCGGTCTCGAGCCGCGTCCCGACCATTCCGATGGGATCGCGAATCCCCTGGTTCTTGTCCACCGTGTACTCCTGCGGAATCGCATGCAGAAGCTCGCGGTCCTGCGGAACGGGTTGGGCGCGCGCGACTTCGTTCGCGCGGTTCACGTCCGCCTTCGAGATCTCATCTCCGTTTACGGCGACGATGCCCTTGCTCGTCATCGCGCGCACATGCTCGCCGGCGATGCCCGCATAGATCGAGTCGATCTCGGTTCCAGCCATCCGCTCGGCGTCTTCAACGGCTTTCTTGATCGAGCGCGTCGTCTCTTCGATGTCGGACACGATGCCGCGGCGCAGGCCGGTGGTTCTCGCCTGGCCAACACCGAGAATCTTGATGGTCGGCTGGCGATGCATGTCGCCCGTCGCCTCAGCGATGACCACGGTGGTTTTTGCCGAGCCGATGTCGAGGCCGGCGATGACGCGTTCCTGAATCATTGAAGCCTTGCGATAACCTGTTCGCGGTAACGTAAATCGATTTCGCCGACACGGGCACCGCGCCGTCGCAGATCGAATTCAACGGGAAAGATATCGGTCAGGCGCCCTGCTGACACCCCCATGCGCGCGCGAACGCGCAGCGTTGACGGAGCGGCCACAGCAACCGGAGACGCGCTATCCGCCGCAAACCCAGCCGAGTCCGGGCTCCGTGGCGGTGAAGGCGGCTCGTTCGATGTCAGCAGCAGAAGCACATCTCCGGCAGCGTCCCGCGACACTTCACTGATTCGCCGGTAGAGCACGGCGTTCTTCGCCCGCACCTGCCCGAGCATCCGAATGAGGGGGACATCGCGTTGATTGGAGATCGGCAAATCGAGAGCTTCCCTGGACGGATCGATTGGCAGTGGTACTCCCGAAGAATCTACCGGCTCGAGACCCTGCGGCCCCGGAACCAGCGCCACCGGCAGATTCTCGACGATGCTCACGACGAGAGTGCCGGGGAGCTTGCGGGATATGGAGACGGACGCGACCTGCGGCAGCGTTTGCACGCGCGCGAGGAGAGGCGACGTGTCGTCCCATACCGAGTTGAGAGTGTCGAGCCCAAGGCGCGCAACCACCGAGTCGGTGGACAGATACCTCGTGCCCTCGACGACCACCCTGCGCACGTGAAAGAACGCGAGCCTCGACGCGCCACGCCGCGCCAGCCATGGTGTTGGCGCAAGTAAGGCCAGCAGTACAAGAATGGCGACGATTCTCCAGCGGCCGCGCGGTGCCGGTTTCGCTTCGCCCAGGTCGATCGGTGCCGGGCTCACCGCGCGGCCGTGAGAAGATCTCGGAGCTCGGCCCCGGTGCGTGTTATGTCCCCCGCGCCCAGTGTGAGAACCACATCGCCATCGCGCGCGCCTCGCGCGAGAGCGGCAGCGAGCTCCGAGCGTGGTCCTTCCCAGTCGGGCGCGCGTCCGTTTTCGCGCATTGCTTCGGCTATCAGCGCTGCACTCACGCCGGCGATTGGCTTCTCGCGCGCCGGATACAGGTCGCAGAGGTAGACGACGTCCGCTCTCCCGAGCGCTTTCGCAAAGTCCGCATGAAAGTCACGCGTCCGAGTGTACAGGTGTGGCTGAAAGGCGGCAATGATTCTCCTTCGCGGGAATGCTGCCCGCGCCGCCTCGAGCGTGGCCGCGATCTCGGTTGGGTGGTGCGCGTAGTCATCGACGATGGTCACCCCGGCAACTTCCCCGAGGCGCTGGAACCGGCGCTCAACTCCGGAGAATCCCTCCAGTCCTGCACGCATCGCGTCAAGCGTCGTCCCGAGCGCGATTCCTGACGCCACAGCGGCCAGTGCATTCCTCACGTTGTGCAGCCCGGGAACCGCGAGGGTCAGCTCACCCAGCTCCTTTCCGTCGTACGTCACCCGAAAAGATGAGCCGCCATTTCCCTGCCGGACTTGGTCTGCCCTGAGCCGCGCGTCCGGCGATTCTGTCCCATAGCGGATTATCTCGGCGCTGTTGGGAACGGGAAGGGTTGACGCCCCAGCGTCGTCAGCGCAGAGCACGATCACCTTCGCTCCCTGCACAAAAAACGCAAATGCGTCGCGAATCTCGTCGATTCCCCCCGGATAGATGTCGAGGTGATCCTCTTCCACGTTCGTCACCACCGCGACCGACGGCGCGAGAGCATGGAACGACCGGTCGTACTCGTCGGCCTCGACCACGAACAGTCTGTCGGAGCCCGGGCTCAGGTTTCCATTCCAGCTCCCAACCCTCCCGCCCGCTACACCGGTGGGATCGAGGCCGGCCGCTTTGAGGGCCTCGCTTGTCATCACCGTCGTCGTCGTCTTTCCGTGCGTACCCGCGACCGCCACAAGCTCTCCGCCTGAAACGGCGCGGCCGAGCGCCTCCGCACGGCGCGTCACGGGGACGCCCAGCTCCCGGGCGCGCTGGAGTTCGGGATGGTCGCGCCCAACCGCTGACGTCACGATGATCTCGCGCGCGCCGACGACGTGAGCAGGATCGTGCCCGTCAAAAAGTTGGATTCCGAGGCGCCTCAGATCATCTGCCGCGGAGAGATTCGTGTCGCAGCCGGACACGCGGTATCCACGCATCACGAACAGCTCGGCCAGCGCGCTCATGCCGGCGCCGGCAATTCCCACAAAGTGAACCGGCTTATCGGTCTCTCGCGTGGAGTCATTCATTGATCGAACCTGATATGATCGAACCGGGGTGGCATGTCAGCCGGCGATTGGCTCGATGTCGAGCATGCCAAGTATGTGCCGCGCGATGTCCATTGCCGCTTCCGGACGCCCGCGGTTTGCCGCTGCCGCGCTTCGCTCGGCGAGGAGCTGCGGGCTGATCACCAGAGCGCGAACCGATTGATCGAGCCGCTCCGCGGAAAGCTCGGACTGTGGGATGAGCTCCGCCGCGCCGGCGGCGGCCAGCGCCTTTGCGTTCGCCGTCTGGTGGTCCGCCGCAGCAGTCGGCAAAGGAACGACAATCGGCGGAATTCCCCAGGCGCAAAGCTCCGCAGTTGCCATCGCGCCCCCTCTGGTCAGCGCGAAGTCCGCGGCGGCGTAGGCATTTGCAATTGGCGAGAGGTATGGGAGAATTCTCACACGCTCATTCGCCAGCGGCGAAAATTCTGCGAACGTGCGGTCTCCGGTCGCCCAGATCACGTAGACGTCGGCGAGCTCTGTGCGCGCGAGCCACCGGGCGACGGCGTCATTGATTGCCTTTGCGCCCTGACTTCCGCCGTAGACGAGCATGACGCGGCCGCCTTCCGCCGGAAATCCCCACTCGACCCTCGCCGCCCGGCGGTCGGGCAATGGCGTGGGCGGAGGCTCGATTGGATTGCCGGTGTCGAATATCTGCGTGCGCGGGCCGGGATGGAGATGCTGACTCGCCTCGGGAAACCCGTTGTGAACCTGACGGGCGTAGCGGCTGAAGAACCTCGTGGTGAGCCCGGGGAAGCTGTTCTGCTCCTGAATCGCTATCGGAATGCGGTGAATGGCAGCGTACGCCAGCGCAACTCCGGATGCATACCCTCCTGTGCCCACGACACACGCCGGATGCGTGCGATGAGCGTTGACGGAGAGTCTTCTCCACGCGCTCACCGCTCCCCACAGCGTGCGCCAGTTGAGCCATGGCCGCGACCGGTAGAGGGGGTGAAGGTCGAGAAGCTCGTGAGGGAACCCGGTGCCTGGCAGCACCTGCCGCTCGATTCCGCGCGCTGCGCCAATGAAGAATGGGTCGACTGACGGCTCGAGCATTCGCATGGCGCGGGCGATCGCAAGACCGGGATACAGATGTCCGCCGGTTCCGCCGCCGGCGAAAAGAATGCGCACCCCTACGCCCGCTCCAACGCAAACGACGGATCGGTGGCTCTGCCGCCAATGACCTTCTCCCGCGTGCTTCCAATGTTCACGAGGATCCCGGTCATCAGCATCGACAGAATGAGATTCGATCTTCCGTAGGAAATGAACGGCAGCGTAAGCCCGGTTGTCGGCAGGAGTCCGATGGCCACGCCGATGTGGAGATAAGCCGTGAGAACGATCGTCACGGTTATTCCGATTGCCGTCAACTGCAGAAACTGCGACCGCGCGGTGCGGGCGATGCGAAAACCGAGCACGGCAAAAAGCGCGAACATCAGAATGACGAACGCCAGGCCGATGAAGCCGCGCTCCTCGCCGATGTTCGCGGCAATGAAATCGTCGTAAGCCAGCGGGAGGAACCCATACTGCTGCCTTCCCTGCCCGAATCCAACTCCGAAGATGCCCCCCGAGCCCACCGCAATGAGCGACTGCTTGAGCTGGTAGTCGAGGTGCGGCGGAGCCGATCCCGGGTCGAAAAACGCTGTCATTCGAAGAAGCGCGTAATTGAGTCTCTGAAACTGCGTCCACAGCAACGGGATCGAGATGATCCCGAGAACGACGAAATGGCCGATGCGAACTCCACCGGCGAACAGAATGATCCCCATCATGAGCGTGTACGTCATTGACACGGAGAGATCCGGCTCGAGAGCTGCAAGCACATCGAGCAGACCGACGATGATGAGAAAGGGAAGCAATCCTTTCGTGAGGCCCTTCAGCGCGTCGCCCTTCTTCACTATCAGCATCGCGGTCCAGACGATGACGGCAATCTTTCCGAATTCCGACGGCTGGAGCGAAGCTCCAACCAGAAACCGCCTGGATCCATGCCACCGGGGGGCAATGGACTCGGTGAATGGGAGAATGACGAGCGTCAGCATGACGATCGACAGGATCATCAGGGGCCACGCCCAGCGGTTCCACTGTTCCGCGTCCACCTTGGCAAAGATGGCAAAAACGACAAGCCCGACGAGCACGCCGCCGAGCTGTTTCAGAAAGAAAGTGGCGCTGCTCTGCCCTGCCTGCTGGGCGGCCACTGCGCTTGCGCTGTAAACGGTGCCGAGCCCGAGGGCGAGGAGGGCGAGTGTGACGACCACGAGAACGCGAGCTTCGACGCTCATGTTCCACCGGTATCTGACATCTGCGACTCTCTCCGCCATCTAACTCTCCGCCGCCAGCTGCCTGAAGCGAGCGCCCCGCTCCTCGTAGTTCCTGAACATATCGAAGCTGGAGCAGGCGGGCGACAACAGGATTGCGTCGCCGGGAACCGCCAGCTCGCGAGCCCGGCGAATGACCGCGTCGAAATCGGCATCCAGCCGGTCAAGCGGAACGACCCCGGACAGATCCTGTTCCACCACAGGGCCCGCCTCGCCAAACGCGATGACATGCTTCACCCGCTTCCTGATCGCGGCGGCGAGAGACGTGTACGGCTCTCCCTTGTGTCGCCCGCCAAGCAGGAGGATCGTCGGGCGCCGCATGCCTTCGATGGCGACGAGAGTCGAGCTGACGTTGGTTGCCTTGGAGTCGTTGATCCACTGCACTCCGCCTTTTTCGCCGACGACCTCGAGTCGATGCGGCAGAGCGCTGAACGTTGCCAGCGCCCGTCGAATCCCTGCTCTCGCGTCGGGTGTGCGGAAAGCGTCGTCGGCAACCGATACCGCAAGCGCCGCTGCAAGCGCGTTCGCAACGTTGTGGTCGCCAAGCAGGCCGAGATCGTTTCGCTCGAGAAGATGCTCTCCAAAGAGAACGAGCCAGCCTCCCGCCGCGTCGAGCCACGCGTCCGATTGCTGCCGAATCGAGAAGCCATATTTCTCACCGGCGACTTTCGCTGCCATTCCCTGCACGCGGTCGTCGTCGGCGTTGAGCACCCACCTGCTGGCGGCGGAGGCGTTCGCGAACAAGCGAGCCTTGTCGGCGTAGTATTCAGTAACGGCGGGATATCGGTCGAGATGATCGGGTGAAAGGTTTGTCATCACGCCCACGGCGGGCGTGAGGCCAGGAGTGTCGTGAAGCTGGAACGACGACATCTCGAGCGCGATCCATTCCGGCTGCGGACTTCGCAGCGCCACCTCGGCCAATGGTGTACCGATGTTGCCGGCGTCGACAGCGTCGACTCCCAGCGTTCGCAGGACATGTCCAACGAGTGCCGTGGTGGTGGTCTTGCCATTCGTGCCCGTGACCGCAATCACCCGCGAGGAAGGGAGATGCCGGAGCGCAATCTCTATCTCGCTGACCACCGGGACATTGGCCCGTCGCGCGGCGGCGAGTGATGGCGCGTCGGGTGGAATGCCGGGACTCGCCACGACGAGCGCCGCGCGCGCTATCCTGTCGAGATCGTGTGATCCGGCGACTGCGTCCGCTCCCAGGGACCTCAGCGCCTGTGCGTTGGCGCTCGTCTTCTCCGACGACGCAGAATCGGATGCGTACACTTTTCGTCCGCCGGCGAGCAACAGGCGCACGACCGCCGTTCCGCTTTTGGCGAGACCCAGCACGGCTATCTCGCCGGCGGGAAGTTCCTGCGGCTTCATCTCAGCTTGAGGGTGCTCAGCGCCACGAACGCGCAAAAGATTCCCAGAATCCAGAAGCGCACGACCACCTGTGCCTCGTCCCATCCACCCTGCTCGAAGTGGTGGTGCAGCGGCGCGAGCCGGAATACGCGGTGCGCCTGGGCGTACTCCAGCCCCCGCCGCCGTTTGCGGTACTTGTAGACGACGCGCTGCAGAATTACCGACACCATCTCGGCAACGAAAACTCCGCCAACCAGCAGCAGCAGGAACTCCGACTTGAGGAGGATCGCAACCGCTCCGAGCGCGCCGCCCAGCGCCAGCGACCCGGTGTCACCCATGAACACCTGGGCGGGGTGCGCATTGTACCAGAGAAACCCGATGCACGCCCCCATGACGGCGGCGCAGAAAACCGTGAGCTCGCCCGCTCCGCGCAGGTAGTAAACCTGGAGGTATGCAGACGCGTCCACACGGCCGATCACGTATGCAAACACTGCCAGCGTGGCCGCTGCTATTGCAACCAGCCCGGGAGCCAGCCCGTCGAGGCCGTCCGTGATGTTGACCGCGTTGCTGGTTCCGGTGAGAACGAATGTCACGAACAGGACGTAGAGCCAGTCAAGCGCCGCCGTGGCCGGCACGATCAGGATGTACTTGTAGAACGGCAGCGTGGTGGATGCGCCCGGGAGCGTGGACAGCGGATACTTCCATATGTACCAGCCAAGCGCGAACCCGATCGTTATCTGTCCGATCAACTTGTAGCTCTCGATCAGCCCGGTGTTCTTCTTTCCCATCTGCCGCTGCTTCAGCTTCAGGTAGTCGTCGGTGAATCCGATGAATCCCATCCACAACATCACGATCATAGCCAGCAGGACGTAGACGTTGCTGAGCTTCGCCCAAAGCACCGTCGGAATGAGCGTAGCGGTGAGAACGATGAGGCCACCCATCGTCGGCGTGCGCTTCTTTTCCTGATGGCTTTCCGGAGTTCCTTCGCGAATCACCTGATGCAGCCGCATCCGCCGCAGGCGGCGAATGATGATCGGCCCGACGATGAACGACACCAGCAGTGCGGTGACCGCCGCGCCGGCTGCCCGAAACGATATGTAATTGAAGATTCGCAGGAACCCGAACTGCTTTACGAAGGGTACCAGGAGATAGTTGAGCACTATTGAGTTGCCCAGGTTGTGAGATGCGGAACGAGCCGCTCGAGCTGAACCCCGCGCGAAGCTTTCAATAGAATAACCGCATCCGGAGCGAGCCGTCGTGAAAGCGGCGGCCAGATCTCCTCGACCGTCGCTGCCGTCAGCACCCGATCGTCTCCCGGAGCCACTCGCCGGAGCGACGCTGCGAATTCACCAATCCCCGCCACGATGTCCACCCCGGATTCCAGGGCCAGACGGCTGATGTCGTCGTGGCACGTGTCGGACGCTGCGCCAAGCTCGCGCATTGTTCCGAGCACTGCCACGCGCTGCCTGCCCGTACCGAGGCCGTGCAACAGCCCGATCGCCGCACGGGTCGAGCCGGGATTTGCGTTGTACGCGTCATTGATCAAGGTCGCCCGGCCGACCGTTTCCCACGCCACGCGCATTTTCGGGGCGGGCATGCGAGCGATCCCCGTGGCGATCGACTCGTCAGTCACACCGACAACGCGGGCAACCGCAATCGCCAGCATCGTGTTCTGAAGATTGTGCGCTCCACGCAGCGGCGGACTCACTGTGACCGTGCCAAGATCGAGTGTCCCCCGTCCATCGGAATCCAGTTTCCAACCTGCCGGCCTCACGTCTCCTTCATCGAGGCCGGCGGCGATTATCCGCTTCGCCAGAGGGCGGCCCGCATCCGCAATTTCCGGCTGGCTTGCCGGCGCCACTCCGACCTCGACGCCCTCATAACACGCCGCCTCCTCTCGCAGCACACCCGCCAGATCACCCAGTCCCTCCAGATGCTCTTCCGCGACAGACGTCACCACCGAGATATCCGGCTCGGCGATATCGCGAAGAATCGAGACTTCCCCCGGAATGCTGGTGCCCAGCTCGACGATGGCGATTTCAGCTTCCGGAGGTATCGCGAGGATGGTCAGCGGAACGCCGACTCTGTTGTTGAGATTGCCGCTCGTTGCGTGCACGCGCATCTCTTCTCCGAGCGCCGCGCGTATAAGGTCCTTCGTCGTGGTCTTGCCGTTGCTGCCGGCGACAGCGACAACGGTGTGGCCCCATGCGCGGCGCCAGTGGCGCGCGAGCGCACCGAGCGCGACGAGGGTGTCGTCAACCTGAAAAACCGGAACGCCAAGCACGCCGAGCAATGGTGCCCGCGATACTACGACTCCCGCCGCACCGGCAGCGACGGCCGCCCCGAGATAGTCATGGCCGTCGAACCGCTCTCCCTTGAGCGCAACGAACAGTTGTCCGGCGCCGATCGAGCGCGTGTCGGTGGTGATCGCCGCAATCTCCGTTGTGCCACGCGGAAGCGGCGCCGCGGCGTGATCTGCCAGGGCGGCGGAGACTCGGTCCAATGTCCAGAAGGATTGGGTCAATGCGCGTTCAGCAGTTCGCGGACGATTTCCTTCTCGTCAAAGGGAGCTTTCGTCGTGCCGCGGATCTGATAGGTCTCGTGACCCTTTCCGGCAAGCAGCACGACGTCGCCGGGCTCCGCGTGCTCGAGCGCGCGACGAATGGCTTCGCGGCGACTCTCGATTCGCTCGTGCCGTCCGGGCGTCATTCCCGCCTCGATGTCATCCAGAATACGCTCGGGATCCTCGGTTCTTGGGTTGTCACTGGTGACGATCACCTCGTCTGCACCTTTTTCTGCTGCTGCTCCCATTTGCGGGCGCTTGCCGCGATCGCGATCCCCACCGCAGCCGAACACAACGATGAGACGGCCTCCGACGAACGGACGAATTGCCGCGAGAGCGCGCTCCAGAGCGTCGGGTGTGTGGGCGTAGTCGCGCAGTACCGTCGGCACCTGCGACACCAGCTCGAGACGTCCCGGCACCTGCGGCAGATCACTCAGTCGCGAAGCAAGCGCGTCCAATGGCAACCCCGATACGAGACCAACTGCAATCGCGCCAAGCGCGTTGTGAACATTCACGTCGCCAATGAGCGGGAGGCAGACCGGAAACGACTCGCCGCGGTATTCCACTTTCCATTCGCTTCCGGCCGGTGAGAACCTGACGCCGGTCGCGCGAACTTCAGCGCCCGGCGATACGCCGAAAAGAATTCTCCGGCGTCCGTCCGGCAATCGGCGCCATGCGGGGTCGTCGGCATTCACGGCCAGGGCTCCGTCGGGCTTCACGTAATTGACCAGCGCTGCCTTGGCGGTGAAATAGGCTTCCATCGTGCCATGGTAGTCGAGATGATCGCGCGTCAGGTTGGTGAATACCGCCGCGTCGAACGCGAGGCCATCGATTCGCCGCTGGTCGAGACTGTGCGACGAAACCTCCATCGCAACCCATCTTGCACCGCGGTTCACCAACTCCCGGAGAATGCGTTGCAGCTCCACCGGGCCGGGGGTGGTCAGCTCGGTCCCGCCCGGCACGACTTCCCCGTTTGTGCCGAGCAGAACACCGAGCGTCCCGATCGATGCGCTGCGCGCAGCGGGATCGTCGAGCAGGTGGCGGAGAATTCCGGCCGTAGTGCTCTTCCCGTTCGTCCCGGTGATGCCGATCATCCGCAGCTCGCGGGACGGATTGCCAAACGCTGTCGACGCCGCAATTGCGGCCGCCTTGCGGCCTTCGCGCACCACGATCGCCGGCAAGGACGTGCGGGCGGGATCTTCGACCACCGCGGCCGTGGCGCCCTGTTTCTCCGCCCGGTCGAGGTAGTCGTGTCCGTCGAGCACGGCACCCTTTACCGCAAGGAAGAGTGAATTGGGGCGTACAGTGCGGCTGTCGTCCGAAAGGGAGTCAACGTATTCGGGCAACGTTCCCCGAACCTCGACCAGAAGGCCCGCGGCCTGGAGGGCCGTGGTTACGTTTGCCAGCGCGAAGCGCATCACTGAAGGTGCTGAAGTTTTACGATGCTCCCCGCTGCGAGCGGCATGCCCGCCGCGGGGAGAGTCGCACTTCCGCGCTGCGGGATCAGGCGGACTCTGAATCCAGACTGATGCAAGGCTCGAACCGCGTCACGGAGCGTGAGGCCCGAGACGTCCGGCACCGGGCGCTCGGTCTGATCGACTGCTCGCGGATGGGCGACAAATGGCAGGCTGACCACCACCGGCCCGCGTGCCGTTCGCTGCTCCTCGGTTGCAACTTCTGCCTCCTCGACCGCCTCAGGCGGAGCCGCGGCGACTTCTCCTGCCTGAGCGAGCGTGTCCACAGATCCCGGCAGCCTCACACGCTCGGCGGTGGCGAGCTGCGCCCTGTCGAGCGCCGCGTTTCGCGCCGCCAAAGCTGCGCGCAGAACAACCTTCGTCACCGGCGCGGCAATCTCGCCGCCAAAATACGCGTGCCGTGGACTGTCTATCTTGACCAGCACCACGTACTGCGGCCTGTCAGCGGGAAACAGTCCCACGAACGACGCCGTGTAATTGCCCACTACGTATCCCTTCCCCTGTTCAGTGCGCCGCGCGGTCCCGCTCTTTCCGCCGAGCAGGTACGTCGCCAGATCGGCGCGCGTGGCGGTGCCGCTTTCAACCACCTGGAGGAGCATCTGGCGAACGTCCCGCGCCGTCGATTCCGAGATGACCCGGCGGATCGCCCGCGGCCTCGCGCGATAAATGAGATCTCCTTCGGCCGAGCGGATTTCCTTGACCAGATGCGGCTCCATCAGCTCGCCGCCATTGGCGATTGCCGAGTACGCCGCCACGAGCTGGAGTGGAGTGACGGTGACTTCATATCCCATGACGATCGACGAGCCCGAAGTCCGGTTCCAGCGAAAGGGCTCGCGCAGCGTACCGTCCGACTCCGCCGGCAGCGGGACTCCAGTAGCCGTGCCCAATCCGAAATCGCGCAGCGTCTCGTATTTCTCCCGGGGCGAAAGGCGCTGGGAGAAGCGGACGATGCCAATGTTGCTCGAGTATTGAATCACCTGGCTCAACGTGAGCTGCGCCGCCTTGTGCTCGTCGGTAATGAGCCGGCCCTCAATCACGGTTTGCCCGTTGAATGTCTCAATCACCTCGTCCGTGCGCGCACGACCGCGCTCGAGCAACGCTGCCGCGATGAAGGGCTTGAGTGTCGATCCGGGCTCGAACGGCTCGCTCACTGCCGTGTTCGCCACCGCAAGCGGGTTGGATCGCCGGCTCGCCATCGCCAGGATCTCACCCGTTACGGGATTCATCACGACAATGTCGCCGCCCTCGGCCTGCAGGCTGTCGCTTGCGCGCGCGAGCGCCCGCTCGCAGATCTCCTGGAGCGTCTCGTTGATGGTGAGAGTGACGCTGGCTCCGGGATGCGGCGCGGAAATCCAGCCTTCGGGAGAGTCCATCCGCCGTCCCCGCACGTCGACTGCGCGATGCTCCCTGGTGCTGTCTCCGCGCAGAACAGCGTCCATCGCCAGCTCGATCCCGTCCAGCGGGCGTCCGTCGGGCCCCACCCGGCCAACGATTCTTCGGATGCCACCCGTCGTGGCAAAGTCACGCTGGAGGATGGTCTTTGCGTGGACACCGGCAAGCGACGCCAGGGCGGTAATGTCGGAGGCGACGAAGAGATCAGGCAGTGATACCCACTTCACCTGGGGATCCACTGCCCGCTGTATCAGCGCCGGCGCGACGTGAGCAGCGCGCAACAGCGTGGCAGCTTTCTGCGTGTCGCGAATCTCTTTCGGCGCGATGTCGAGATGAACCAGCTCGTGACTGTCCACGAGCACGTTGCCCGAAGCGTCGAGAATCGGCCCTCGCGGGGCCGGCACGGTGTCGTTGTCGAAATGCAGCGCGCGGGCCTTTTCCGTCCACCGCTCGCCTTCGATGATCTGCAGCTTTGCCGCCTGGGCCAGAAGAGCGACGGCAAACAGGAGCAGCGCGGCGTAAATGATCGTGAGACGGTTAGGGAATACCACCGCGCCTCGCTTGCCGCGGCAGGATCACCACCTGATCCTCCGCCGGCAGATGCATGCCAAGCCGTGATTCTGCAATCGGCACCAGGCGCGCACGCGACGATGCGTCGCGAATCTCTCCCTCCAGCCGCACCCGTTCGTTCCGCAGCTCGCGCAGCCTTTCATCGGTACCGCTCATCTCGCGAGCGACCTGGTCTCCGTAGCTGCGCCGCGCGACCACCGCTGCCGTAGTGATCACGAAACCGATGAGCACGGCCGCGACAATCCAGCGGCCGCGGACGGCTACGCGGCGCTTCGCCATGCTCTGAGCCGGGCGCTTCTCGAGCGCGGGTTGCGTGCGATCTCGTCGGACGACGGCTTGACCGCCTTGCGCATCACTAGGCTCCCGAGGGCGCGTCCGCCGCAGGTGCACTGAAGCTGGCGTGGCGGGCAGACACAGTCGCGACTCCATTCCCGCATGGCATGCTTGACTATCCTGTCCTCACCGGAGTGATACGCGATGACCGCAAGCGTTCCACCTGGCTCGAGCCGGTCGCGCAGCAACGGCAAGGCGCGCTCGAGCGAGCCGAGCTCGTCGTTGACGGAAATGCGCAGGCCCTGGAAGATCCGCGCAAAATCGCCCGGTCCGCTCCTCGCGCCGAGCGCACCGCGAATCGCCTTGACGAGATCGTCACTGGTTCTGTAGGGAGCGTTCTCGCGGCGCCGGACAATCTCCCGCGCAACGCGGCGCGCGCGCGGCTCGTCAGCGTAATCGCGAAGAATCCGGACGACTTCCTGCTCGTCGAGCGTGTTGAGCATTTCCGCGGCAGTCGGTCCGGCGCCGCTGGTCATGCGCATGTCGAGCAGCGCTCCCTCACGGAAGGAAAAGCCGCGCGTCTCATCATCGAACTGGTGCGACGAAACGCCGAGATCGGCCAGAATGCCGTCGAATTTCAGACGCGAATCGTTGAGCAAGCTGTCTGCCTCTGCGAAGTTGCCCAATATAACGCGAAATCGGCCTGCCGCCTCATGGGCCGCAAGCCGATCTCGTGCAGTGCGCACGGCGGCCGGGTCGCGATCGATTGCCGTCACCCGCGCACCCAACGCAAGAAGGGCGGCAGAATGTCCGCCGCCCCCCAGGGTGCAGTCCAGAATCGTGTTCGCGCCGCGAAAAAGCTCTACGATCTCATCGGCGAGCACCGGCGCGTGATAGGTGCTGTCCCACGCGCCGGGTGACTCCGGAATCATTTGCAGAAGCGCTTGACCATCTCGTCCGTTGCCGGTGTGTACTGCGGGATTGCCGTCAGCACCTGCTTTGCGGCATCGGGAAAGTCCTTGAGACCAGCCGGCACGTTCTCCTGGGCAGTGGCGAACGACTCCTTCGCAAGGCGCGCGAGCGGACAACTTTTGCTGCCCTGAGCTTCAACAATCGCGCTCTGACCGACGCTGAAAGCGGATACGCCGAGAAGGAACTTGGCGTTAGGTGATGGATCGAGCTGATCCGACAACGCCAGGAGCTGCATCGCCCGCTGAAAATCGGCGCGATTCTTTGACGCGTTGCCCGCCTTGTATGCCGCCTGCCCAGACGCCAGCGCAACCGCGGCCAGCGGGCTCTTGTCGGCGCCAGCCGCGACGCCGGTTCGAATAGTGGCCATCGCGGCATCAGCTTGACCCAGGCCGCCCTGAATCAGCGCGAGCTGAGCGTATCCGCCTTCGATTTTCGGATTGAGCGAGACAGCTCGTTGCGCCAGCGTAACCGCCGCCGCGTTGTTGCCCGCCTTGCTCAGCTCGCTCGCCTCGTTCAGCAGAATGCCGGCGTTACCTGGATACTTCGCCGCCGCCACCGCCAGCATATCGGCCGCCTTTTGATGCTGATTCTGCGCCGCGTACGCTCCGGCCGTCTTCATGTAGTACGTGGAATCCGCGGCGGCGGTGTCGACCCGGATCAGCTCTGCTCCCGTCTGGAACGCCACGTCGTACTTCTTCGCGCCGAGGTAAACCAGCCAGGCGAGGCGAAGCATCTTTGCATCGCCCGGGTTGTTTCTGAGGGCTTCGTCGATGATGGGCACGGCGAGCTCGAATTGGCCACTGGCCGCGAGGTCGTTGATGACCTGCTCGCGGAGTTTGTCGTTGCTGGGGTCAGCGGCCATGAGCGAGATCAGCATCTGAATGGCGCGCGGATCCTTGCGGGTCTGGTAGATGTCGGCGGACCAGCGGAGCGCCGAAATGTTGCGCGGGTCGATCGCCAGAATCCTCTGCGATACGGCGAGAACGGAATCGGTCTGGTTCTGGGCATTCAGCGCGTTGCCGAGGCAGACCATGGCCATCGTGCCGTTCGGGTACTTGGCGATCCCGCCGCGCGCAGTCTGCTCCGCTTCCTTGTATTTGGCGGCGCGGAAGAGGCTGGCGCATTCGCGCTCGGCGTCGAGTTGGGCACGGGCGGCGAGATAGGACTTGGAGATCATCTGCGCTGCCTGGTCGATCTTCGCCGTTTCGACTGTCGGCAGGGGCTGCTGAATGCTGTTGTCGCGGGCCAGCACCATGCGGGCATCGACCTTGACGCCGGCCGGCGTGCGGCTGACAGTGCCTTCCACATATTCGTCGGCACGCAGGAGCACTGCCAGAGCACGCGCGTCGTTCGACGCGAGAGACTCGGTTGTCGAGTAGCCGGAAGCGGTGAGCGTCGAATTCACGTCCTTCTGCGAAATCACGGTCAGCTTCTTGTCGTCAGCGTCCTGGGCGATTCGCTGCCGGATGGCTTCTGCGGTCTGCACGCCAAGACCCGGCTCGCTTCCCGCAAAGGTCGTGATCATGACTTTAGGCGGAGGAGGAGCGGGACGCTGTGCCGCCACACCGGCAAGCGGCGCGGCAGTCATGAGCGCAACCAGAGCGAGCAGCTTTCGCTGTCCGGAAATTCGGTAGTGCCGCAAAGCCTGACTCCTTGGACTCAATGTCGTAGCCTCTGAAACGTGTGAAACAAATGTACACCGTGAAGTTTTTCCGGGTCCGTCAAAAAGCGATGAGCGAGGAGGGACTCGAACCCCCGACATCCTGCGTGTAAGGCAGGCGCTCTAACCAACTGAGCTACTCGCCCTGGTGCAGAAACCGAGCCGTTTCGTTACTTCAGAATGGCAATGGGCACCAGCACACAGTACCCGAGCACAAGGAGGATCGGGGCGATAGTCGTGCCACCTGCGGCAAGATCGGCGAATCCGACGACGATGACCGCCAGCGCCGCTACCCAAAGAGAGATCGATCGCGTACGCGAGCGGATTTGCCCGTTTGGTGACGAAGTCTGGCCCGCGGCGGAATCGATCATAAGCGCGGTAGTGTAGAGCGGCAGCAAAAGCGTGTCAAGCACGCCGGCGCCGGGGGCACTGCCTCTCATTGTTTCTTAATGAAGCTCTAACGTCGCCGGCCGTCCGGCGGACAGTCGCGCCGGCGAAGCGCGCCTAGGGCGGGTGTTCAACTGTAGCTGATCGATTTCTCTCCGCGATCGGCCACTCGAAGAGCCTCTGCGCACCGTTTGCCCCAGATGTTGAATCGGTTGACCTGGTGTCCCAGCTTCCAGGTCTCCCGCGCATCTGTCGCATGTCCGGCAGCGAGCTGAGCGCGGCCGAGCTCGTAATAGCCCTCGATGAAACTGGGCGCCAGAAATACGGTGCGTCGAAAACAGCTCTCGGCCCCAATGAAATTTTCTTCGGCGGCGAGCAGCAGACCAAGATAAAAGCAGGCGTATAGCGCGGCCTTCGGGTCGCGAGCGTGGCGTGACGCATGTGTCAGCAGATCTGCCGCGCGCGCGAGGTCGCCCTTTCGGAAGCACACGTACCCAAGATTGACCCTCACCATCGCGTGCAGGGAATTCTCAGACAGGAGATTCGCGAACAGCTCCTGGGCTTCGTCGTAAAGGCCCTGCCGCATTCGCGCCCACCCCAGCATCGCCCGGCCACGCACATCGCTGGGCGCGAGCTCGAGGGCATGCAGCAGCACCGCCTCTGCCTCCTCGAAGCTTCCGTTTGCGATCAGGTTCCATCCCTTCTCCACAAACGTCGATGCTCCGAGATGATCCTCCCGCAGCACCCGCCGTACCGCATTCGTCGATCCGGGAGTCAAGCAACCCTCCGATCAGATGCGAGCAGGCGGGTGATCGCTCCAGCGATCTCGCGCGCCGGCAGAACACGATCGGCGCCGGCGGCAGCGAGCGCGGCAGCCGGCATTCCATAGATGATCGAGCTGACGCGATCCTGCACAATCGCCGCGCCGCCCGCACTGCGAATCGCCCTCAGCCCCTCGGACCCGTCGTGACCCATGCCCGATAGAACGACGCCAACGACATTTCGCTTGAACACTGCCGCGGCACTGCGAAATAGCGGGTCGGCGGCCGGACGCGCGGCGGACAACCGATCTGCGGATTCGATCTCCATTGTCGCCGCACCGCGGCCGGGACGAATCAACAGCTGCCCGTCACCTGGCGCGACGTAGACGCGACCAGCGCGCACCGGCTCACCGCTTGTCGCCACCGATACTGAAAGTGGACAGAGCTGGCCAAGGCGATCGGCAAGAGTCGGCAAGAACTCCGCCGGCATGTGCTGGACGATAAACACCCCTGCATCGAGATCCGCGGGCAGTCGTGAGAAAACCTCGGAAAGCGCGCGGGGCCCGCCGGTGGACGCCGCGACGACAACCACGCGGCTCGCGGGCCCGTCGGCCGGCCTGGGCGCAACGCGGTCCTGCCGAGGAAGACTCGTCGGCGGCTGAAGTCCGGACTTGCGAAAGCTCACCAGCGACGCCGTGTCGAGCGCGCGGATGAGCTGATCGCGGACGAGCAGCAGATCGATGCTCACCGGACCGGACGGCTTGCGCACGAAATCGACGGCCCCCAGCTCCAATGCCCGGACCGCCGACGCATTGAGGTCCGACGACCCAGCGGCGCTGACGACGATCACCGGCCGCGGCATCTCGTCCATTATTCGCGCGAGCGCAGCCAGACCGTCCATCTGGGGCATTGCGATGTCGAGTGTCACGATGTCCGGAGCCAGATCGCGAACTTTCTCGAGTGCCTCGACTCCGTCGCCCGCCGTTCCGACCACCACGAAATCGGCACGAAACTCCACGATCTCGGTGATGAGTCGGCGCATGAATGCACTGTCATCGACGACCAGAACGCTTTTTGTAATCTGTGGCAACGTTTTGTCCGGGTACTGGTATACCGCTCAGGTGCGGCGATAGACCCGCTCACGGGAGCTCACCGGCGCGAAGCTTCCGCGCGATTTTCCGAGTAGCGACTCTACTTTACCAAGGACGAGGAAGCCTCCCGGCAGCAACGCATCATGGAACCTCTGGATCACCTTCTCCTGCGCTTCGCGCTTGAAGTAGATGATCACGTTCCGACAAACGATCAGATGCATTCGCGGTATGGCGCGCGATGTGTCGAGCAGGTTGGACTGGTGAAAGGAAACGCGCTGCCTCAGCGCGGGAACCGCAGTATGGAGTCCTTCCGAGACCGGAAAATAAGTATCGCGGACGGAAGGCGCCGTGTCGGCGAACGACGCCGCTGAATATCTGCCGAGCCGCGCCGCGGATAGAGCGTCGGCGTCGATGTCGGTACCGGTGACATCGAAGCTCATTCCGCGGCGTGCGACTCCGTGATGTTGAAGGTGCTGGTGGCACAACACGGCGAGCGAGTACGTCTCCTCTCCGAGCGCGCACCCGGCACTCCATATCCTGATCGGGGATGTGGAGTGCTCCCACAGGTCCGGCAACACCTTCGCGGCAATGCATGCGTACGTCTCGGGATTTCGAAAAAACCTCGAGACGTTGATGGTAAGCGCCGCTATCAGGCGATCGTATTCCCGGGAATCCTCATCGAGAATGCCGGAATATTCATCGAATGACGTTGCGCCTTTCACGCGCATCCGCACCGATATGCGGCGCCGCAGGCAGGTGTCCTTGTAGTTCGAGCAGAGAAACCCGCGGTCGCGCTCGATCTTCCGGCAGAGAGCTACGAAGCGCGGATCGTCAGCGGGCGGTTCCACCGGTATTCGCGGCCCTCGTATACGCGGCCTGCGCCTCTTCGGCGCGTCCCGCACGCTTGAGGATGTCGCCGAGATTCCTGTAAAGCTGCGGCATGGCGCAATCTGTCTGAACCGCCCGCTCTATGCTCTGTCGTGCGCGCTCGAACTCCCCAAGAGCTTCCTGTGATACAGCCAGATTGTTCAACAGCACCGCATTCGGGTAGCACGCCACGCCGTCGGCGAGGACGGCTGCCGCGCCCTCGACGTCGCCCCGCATTGTGGAGAGAAGCCCAGCGTAATGGTACCACGCCGCGGGCGGAGTCGTGCCTCCCCAGGCATTCCTCGCCGCGGCAAGCGATGCTGCGCCGGCATCCAGATCGCCGCGCTGGAGGGCGAGTGCGGAAAGCCCGAGATGCGCCAGCGGCTCCGAGTGCGTCCCGCGGCTCACTGCCTGCTCGAGCGCAAGACGCGCTTTCTCGTACTGGCCCATTCGCTCGTACGCGTAAGCCAGGTTGACGAACACCGAATTGAGTCTCGGCGCCGATACCGCGGCGCGCTGGAACAACTCCGCGGCGTCGGCCCACCGCGCGTCACGAAGCGCTATCAGGCCGAGATAGAACGACGCGGCAGCGTCCGTCGGTCGAAGCTCCGTGATGCGCTTGAACTCGCGCGCGGCATCGCTGTACATCCGCGCTTTGTAAAATGCGATTCCAAGGTTCCGATGTTCCGCAATGACGCTGTCGGGAACAACTGGCGGAGCGTCGCGCCTGCTGACCGCCACCACGAACGCGCCGCTGAGAAGCCCGTAGAGCGCCTTCCCCACCGCGAACTCGCTCAACTGAGACTCGCGCATCAGCGCGCGAACGTCACGGTTGCCGTCGATCAGCGGCAGCAGTACCTGCTGCTCTCTGCTGAACGCGATGCTGTTTCCCAGCAGCTGCTGTCTGTCCAGTGCAAACACAATATCCAGGCTCGGAATCTTTTTTTCGATCTGCGACCACTCGTCCACCCGGCGCGCACCTTCGAGCAGCAGCTCCTGGGGGTCTACCGGAACCCGCGACGCGCCGGCGGGCGGCATGATCCCCGGCTCGAAGCTGAAAGCGCCGTGCGTCCAGTTGAACATCGCAAAGACGGCATCGTCGGTCGCGAGGCTGCGGCCAGTGACGCCGGCGTGAGAGATTCGTCCGTTCTCGAAATAGATGGAGCCCGACCCGTCGCCGACGTGAAGGGTCAGACAGCCCGACTTGTTCCCCATCGCCAGAAGCTGAAGCACGTCGGGAAGACTCGCCTCGCTGAGGTTTCCCCGGATTGCCATCAGCGGAGCTCCTCGATCACGCGGTCTCCCGCCTCGGGCCAGAGCACGATGACCTTGGCCGTGTCGAGCATGTTTGCGCGCGCACCGAGATGCCCGGCAACGCCGAGGCGGCCCATGCTCTGCTCGAGCGCCGGCGTGATCTCCGCGAGGAATTCCTCGAACTCTCCGTCGTTCAGCTCACCCTTTTTCAGTCGACTTCCCTCGCTCGACATTGTCCGACCGCTTTCGCACTTCGCTGGCGGGAGACTCTCACGTCAAAATATCGCTCTTCCGGGAATAAAGGGGTGTGAACCAACCGAGAACCGCCAGCCAGGAGCCTGCAGCATTGTCTGCCTTCAGCCCGGTGCTGACTACGCTGTGACAGTAATGTGTATTGAGCTCCGTCCCGCTGCTGTGGAGACATGAAAACGATCTGTCATGTCGTGTGTAGCACAAGGCTCATGGCATCGTTTCGATGAAGGCTCCAGGCAGGTAGTCCTTCGTTGCAGTTGTCCATGTCGCTCTGATCAGGTGAGCGGGCCGAAGAGAGCGTCCAGGCTGCTGTTCAGATCTGACTCCAGGTCGCGGGGCAGCTCAACCACCGCGCCGCGCCCGTCGACCTCTCCAAGCGCATCGCGAAACTCTCCGAAATAAAGCCTTACGAGGCCAAGTGTGCTCTCTCTGTCGAACGCCGCCAGAAGCAGACATTCCTTTCCTCCTGCGGCACACGATCCCATGAATACGCCCTGGGTTCGCCCTCCCTGATGCATTCCGAGAAACGGCTTTCCCGCCAGCTGCCTTCCCAATTCGCGGCCGGACGCATTGATGGCCGCGGCCAGCGCGCACGCCGTTCTCACCTCGGCCGAACTCTGAAATCCGAACTGGCCGAGAACCTTTCCGTCGGGACGCAAGACGACGGCTCGCTGCACTCGCGAGTCCTGCACAAAACGTCTCAACGGCGCGTCGAGCCACGCCGAGTTCACCGTTCCCGCTATCATAGCTGCTCCGTCGCGCTCAGCATCTCGAGCCGCAACGTTCCGAGATTGATGTTTCGATTTGTCACAGCGACGAGCACAATGTCGCCGCGTGCCGTCGCGCAGACGTGGCCACGGTCGGCTTCCAGGCGCACGAAGCTCGCTTCGCCAAGGCCGGCGTCGGCGGCGGCCTGACGCGTCCGCCGAAAAAGCGACGACGCCAGCGCGGAAGCCGGTTCCCAGCTTTCACCCAGCCCATCTGCCCCGGCGATCACCAGGCCGTCTTCCATACCAACGAGCATCACCCCGAGCACACCGGGGTGACGCTCAACCTGCGCAACGATCGAGTCGTACTCGCTCATCAGGCAACCTCCTCGCGCCACGCGAGAGCCCGCTGGGCCGCATGATCCAGGAGCCGTCGGACAAAACCCATCGGAACGCCGGGAGCGGCCGCAACGACCACGACGTCATCGCCGTCACTGGGCGCAATTGCCAGGTTGGCGTCCTCGCACTCGCAGGAGATCGCGCGCCAGTGTCCGAGCGGCAGGTGACGCATCGCCTGGCTCGCTTCGGTTCCAATCGCGCCAAGCGCCACGCCTATCTCGGAGCTGACGTCGCGTCCGAGACTGTCGACGTAAATGCCCGCCGTCACGCAACCGGCGCCATCGAGCAGGAGCACCGTAAGGTCGCCCTCTCCGATCACGTCGGCAAAAACGCGTTGCGCCCGCTCATCCATTTGCCATCACCTCGGCGCGTCCCGCCGACTCGAGCAGCCCGGTTGACATCATTCCGTACACTGTCCTGGCGACGCCGAACTCACTGACGCCCAGTGACGATGCGATTTCACGCACACTTCGCTCTCCATCGATCATCGTCAACACCTCCCATTCGTTGGGCCGCAAATCAATCGCTGACTCCGGCGCATCGCCGAGAGGGGCGATTTTCGCGATCACAAGCGCATCAGGAACGCGGTCCGCCATCCTCGACCATTCGTCGATTCTTCGCGCTCCCTCCATCAACAGCGACCCGATGCTGACGCTAACCGCTGCGTCGCCAACGAAGTCATCGCTGTCGCCGTCGGTGAACGTGAAGCTCCCCTCTTTCCAGGAAAAAAGCTCGAACACCACAGTCTCGATCTGGAGCCGCATGTACCGCTCCACATCGCGACGAGTCACCACGCCCTGCGCAATGAGAATCTCGCCCAGCCGTCGCTTGTCACCCCGGCGCTGAGCGCCTCCGGCTTCGCGCAGCTGTGCCTGAGTCGCCTTTCCAGCCTTCAAAAGCAGGACGCCGAGAGTGTGGGGATTGTCACGCATCGTCGCGTGGACCACGGCACCTGACTGAAAGTAGACGTATCCCTCACTTTCCCTTGCGGCGGAATACAGCCGAAGCCGGCCGCTCTTGCGGGCGAGGTCGAGCAGCTGGAAAACATCGTGAATGCCGATGTCCTGAAGCGGGCCTTCGATTGCCATCAGCCGTTCTCCAGCCGCGCCAGCTGGCTGTATTTCCTGGCAAGCGCGTGATCCGGGGCGAACTTGAGGACGCGGGCAAAGGCTCTCGCCGCGTCGCGAGTGCGCTTGAGGTCGAGCAGGGATTCACCCAGCACCACCAGCGCCGCAAAGTGATACACATTCGAGCGCAGCAGGCCCACCGCGCGGCGGAGGGCGTCGACCGGACGGCCCATTGCGCGGTGCACCGAAGCAAGCTCCACGGCGACCGAGTCGTCCGACGGCACCGCACCAAGCGCCAGAGAGAGCTCCTTTTCGGCGACGTCATAGTCGCCGCGGGCGGCAAAGCACCGCGCAATAAGCACCAATCCCTCCTTGTCGCCGGCCCCGCGCGCCATCGCGCGCCGTATTTCCGCAAGCGCGCGGTCGTACAGTCCCTTCGACAGATAATCACGCCCGAGACTGTAATCAGGAACTGCGGATGCGGCCGTCGCGCCGGTTGGGACTGATGCGGTATTCTCCGGAGAATCCATTTCCAGTGTCATGGTCCGTGGTGTTGCCCGGGGATCGAGCAGGCGGGCTGTTGCCTCTTCTTCCGCGGCGCCTTCCTCGTCATCGAGTCCCCGGAACGCCGCACTCAACGTCAGGTGCGCCTGGGCCAGTGTCGGTTCGGTCTGAATCGCGCGCACGCATGCGTCGCGCGCTTCGCTGAACATGGAGAACTCGATCAGCACACGACCTATTCCGCTCCATGCCAGAGCGTGATCAGGCTTCTGCTGCAAAACCGCCCGATACGCGTCGAGCGACAGCTGGAAGAGCCCTTGACGGAACAGCGCCAGCGCGAGATTGAGCCGCGCGGTTTCCAGGGAGACGTCGTCGCGAACCGCGCGCCGGAAGCAGTTGGTGGCGTCCCGGTGATTGCCCCTGTCCCATAGAAGAGCGCCAAGATTGTTCTCCGCCGCGGGATAGGTTGACGCGCGGCGGATGCAGTCGTGAAATGTCTGCTCTGCTTCCGATGTGCGGCCCAGCAGATAAAGCGCAATGCCGCGCTGATTCATGATTCGCTGAGTCACGCCGCCCAGCGAGATTCGCTTTTCGTACGCGGCGAGCGCGTCGGCAGGCTGCCCCAGCAGCAGGTGCAGGCTCGCCAGCGCCTCGAGCACCGCGGGCGGATCCTCGCCGGCGTCGAACCCGGCCCGACATTCTCTCATCGCCTCGGAGTTGTAACCCTTCAGTCTGAGCGCGAGAGCCAGAGTGAGATGTGGGCTGCCACCCACCACCGCCGCGGGCCCTGCCACGGCCTCCGGCGCCGGGCCGTTCCCACTCCGCGCGTTGTCGAGTGAAAGGTTCGCTTCCGCTCTGGAGAGTCGCGGATTGAGCGCTACTGCTCGCCTGTTGGCATCGCGCGCTTCATCCACCAGTCCCAGATCACCAAGGATGAAGCCGGCGAGATAATGAGCGTCAGGATTGGCCGGGTTGAGATCGATCGATCGCTTCAGGAAGCGCAGTGCTTCTTCGCCGTTTCCGCGATTGTAATAGATCTCGGCGAGAAAGAAATGCAGCACCGAGCTGTCCGGATCGTGCTCCATGGCGCGACGGAATTTGTGCTCGGCCTGATCGAGACGTCCGGCACTCTTCTCGGCGATTCCGCTTTCGACGAGAGCGCCGATATCGTCGGGCGACTCGGCCAGCCGCTGCTCGAGCTCCATTGCGCGACGCTCGGGGATCCCGGCTTTGCCGTAGGCGATCTCGAGGTTCCTGCGCGCAACGCGCATTCGCTCATCCAGAGCGAGGGCCCGGGAAAATTCAGCGATCGCTTCATCGACGAGACCACGGCGGAAATACAGCACGCCGAGATTGTTGTGGGCGCCCGGATCCGCGGGATCGATCCGTCGGGCAAACGTGCGCAGAACGTCAGCATCCCTCACGACGGCGGCAGCGGCCTCGGGCATTGGCGTCACTCCAGGCGCACGGCGCGGAAAATCGCGCTGAAGGAATCCGGGTCGGGCAGCAGCAGAAAAAATCCCCGGAAGCGGTCCCCGATCTCTTCGAACGAGAATTCGGTTTCCACGCAGCAAACCGCAAAATCGGCTGACGGAGAAGGGTTGCAATCCTCGAGAATCTGCGAGGCCGTCGCGATGCGCAGACGCGGCGGAGACGGCATCAGCTGCATCTCGAGAAATTCGCTCAGCGCCGTCATGTAAGCCCCGCCGAGAATATTCCCTGCTTCCTTGAGGGCCGACTCTTCCAGCCGGTCGAAATAATCCTCTCCGCCGCGCCTCTCGCGACGCAGCAGCAGGTCGGCCAGCCGGTGTCCCGTGACGAGAGGCAGAGCGAGCAGCGTCTGCCCGTTGAGCGACCCACCCATGTCCATCATCACGCTCACGAGCAGCGCTTCCGGCGAAGCGATCGTCGGCATCAGCTCCGAAAGCTGGCCGACATTCACCGTCGGGACCTCGATCATGATGCGCGCGCCCGTCAGCAAAGACAGTGCGGTCGCGGCATGCCCGGCGCCGATGTTGGCGACTTCCTTGAGCGCGTCGAGCCGAGCCGGCGACAATGATCGCAGCGCTCCTTCCGTCAGCGTCGCCTCGGGTACCCGGATGTTCTGCATGTTCCCGCCTATGCGACGCCGCGCGCGTCGAGGATCAGCGCCGGCGCACCGTTCGAAAGTATCGTCGCGCCGCTGAACAGTCGCGGCATTCCGCGCGCAGCGTCGAACGGCTTGACCACTATCTCCTGCTGTCCGATGAACTCGTCGACGACGAGGCTGACGCGGCGCTCCGGGAGGTCGAGGACAACCACATGTCCCCTGTCGCCGCCGCGCGGTGGATGCCCAAGCCGCGCCCGCAACCGCACCGCGGGAATCTTCTCGCCACGGATGGTGAGAACTTCACGGCCGTCTTCGAAGCTCGACATTCCGGGCGTCAGGACCATCGTCTCGACGACGTGAGTCGATGGCAGCGCGTAGACATCGCCTGCGGTGCGCGCCAGCAGAGCATGAATGATCGCCAGTGTCATCGGCAGGCGGATCGTAATCGTCGTGCCTTCACCATCCGCTGTGTTGAGCTCGAGCGATCCGCCGAGCGACCTGACCTTCGTGGCCACGACGTCGAGTCCCACACCGCGGCCTGACAGTCGCGTTACGCTCGACGTGGTGGAGAAGCCAGGGCGGGCAATCAGCGCGAGTAGCTGGGCTTCACTGAGCTCGGACTGCAAGGGCGGCACGAATCCCCCGGCGCGCGCGTTCTCGAGCACCTTTTTCCGGTCAATTCCCCGCCCATCATCGGAAACGTGGATCACCACGTCGGCTCGCTCCCTTTCGGCGGACAGAACGAGTCTGGCCACCGGCGGCTTGCCCGCCTTTCGCCGCTCGGCCGGCGTTTCCACGCCATGATCGAGGGCGTTCCGCAACAGGTGCATGACCGGATCTCCGATCTCGTCGAGGACCGATTTGTCCGCTTCGATGTCGGTTCCCGTCAACTCGAACGCCACCGACTTGCCGAGCTCATGCGACGTGTCCCGGACAAGACGTTCAAACCGGTCGAACGCCTGCCCCACCGGAACCATGCGACTCTTTGTGATCTCGTCCTGCAGATTGCCGATGAGTCGGGATGCGTGGGATACAATTCCGATCAACGCCTGGTCGCGAGACTGCCGCGAGATTTCCGCCAGCCGTCCGCGCGCAATCACCAGCTCGCCGATGAGCGTCATCAGTGTATCGAGCCGCTCGGCGTCCACGCGAATGCTGCGCTTTCCCTCAACGACTGGCATTCCGTATGGTGCCGTGCGCGCCGCTGCTACCGGGCGAACAGGCGTGACTCGCGGCGGAGTGGTTGGCGTGGCCGAGGCGCGCATCGGCGCCGTGGGCGTTACCGTTGCCGGCATCGTTGGCCACTCCATCGTCGGCAGCACCATCACTTCGGGAACGGAGTCGGCGGCGCTGGCCAGCTCTTCCAGGATCGCGACCGCCTCTCCGACGTCGGGATTCGCGGTGGCGTCGGACGACACGAGCACAATGGCGCTTTCGAGCGCGTCGACAGCGTCGAAGAGCGCTTCGATCACCGCCGGCGAGGGCCCGGATTCGTCGCGGCGGAGCTTTTCCAGCAGTGCCTCGAGCGCGTGCGACAGATCGCGAATGGATTGATAACCCATCGCGGCGCTCATTCCCTTCACGTTATGCACCGCTCTGAAAAGCTCGGAGACGCGCTCCGGCCCCGCGCCCCGCTCGATCGCGAGAAGGGCGTTGTTCATCTCATTGAGCCGTTCCCGCGCCTCGGCGCGAAAGAGCTCGGCATAACGCTGGGTATTCATTTCAGCCAAGCACGCGCTGCACCGCTTCCAGGACTCTGCTCGGCTGGAACGGCTTGACGACAAAGTCCTTCGCCCCGGCCTGGATCGCTTCGGCAACGAGCGCCTGTTGACCCATGGCGCTGCACATCAGCACCCGCGCCTGCGGATCGTATTCGGTGATCGCGCGGACAGCGTCGATTCCTCCCATTTCCGGCATGATGATGTCCATCGTCACGAGATCGGGGCGC
>Ga0097691_1000397_pt1 | contig 39127 bp, 36 predicted proteins | sample NGESurdeep072012_8_FD_72858 | JGI IMG/M metagenome (GOLD analysis project Ga0097691, IMG submission 72858) | Arctic peat soil microbial communities from Barrow, Alaska - NGEE Surface sample 210-1 deep-072012 | ecosystem: Environmental > Terrestrial > Soil > Wetlands > Peat ... | reverse complement strand
GAAGATTGCCGGGGGCTTTGCGGTGATCAATGTTGGAGCGGCCACCGAGAGCGAGATGAAGGAGAAGAAGGCTCGCGTCGAGGACGCGCTGCATGCAACCCGTGCGGCAGTCGAAGAGGGAATTGTCCCGGGCGGCGGAGTCGCGCTCGTCCGTGCGCAGAAAGTTCTCAAGGCGCTCAAGCTGGAAGACAGTGACGAGCAAATCGGTGTCGGCATCGTCAGCCGCGCCATCGAGGAGCCGATCCGGATGATCGTCCAGAATGCCGGCGGCGAAGGCTCGATCGTGATCGAGAAGGTTCGCAACTCGAAGGACGCGAACTATGGATACAACGCTCTCACCGACCAGTACGAGAACCTTGTCGAGGCGGGAGTCATCGATCCGACAAAGGTGACGCGCACCGCGCTTCAGAACGCCGCGTCGATCGCCGGGCTGCTTCTCACGACCGAAGCGCTGATCGTGGAGAAGAAGGAGCCGCAGGGCAACGCGCCGCAGGGCGGGCCGCCGGGCGGCATGGGCGGCATGTACTAGCACTTGCTGGACTGAGAATAGAAGCGGGGGTCGCGATGAGCGGCCCCCGTTTTCTTAGGTGATAACAACGGGCTGTTCAGCAGTTCAATCGGTAATGACCATCTCCACTTTCCTCGGCAGGTGGACGGTGTGCGTCTCCCCCTTCTCGATCGCGTTCTGGTACCAGCTCGAGTCCTTGCCCACACCCGCTGCTTCCATGACACGCATTGCCAGGTCCGCCGCCTCGTCCGGGTCCATTCGCAGGCAGCCGTGCGATGCCGCGCTCCCGATCGTTTCCAGCTGGTCTGTTCCGTGGATGTAGTAGTCCGGCTCCCGGAAAAAAATCTTCACCAGCTTCATCGGATTGTCGGGATGTCCCGGCTCCTTGGGAGTCTTGCCTCTTGCCCATCTGGCGGCGGGGGGAATCCACGCCGGGTTCCACACCACCTTGTCGATCGTGAATGTGCCGCGCGGCGTAGGGTACTTCGGCCGCCCGTCGGCAAAGGTGTACGTCTTCACCACCTTGCCGTCCTCCTCCACGTAAAGGATCTTATCGGAGAGGTCGGCCTTGAGGCGGAGGGGCGCCAGTTGCTCGCGCGCTTCCTGCGCTTCAGCGTCCCGAGCCCTCAGATACTCGGCGCGCCCCGCGTTGACCAGCACGCCCGCGACTGGAAGAAGAAGTAACCCGAGTATTTTGCGTTTGTTCTGCATCTATGCCTGCACTCCATTCCAATCCTGTTTTGATGTCATTCCAAACGCAAGCCACGTTCCACATTTGTTTGCGAGAAGGCTGAACCGTGGACTCGGCGCAGATCTTCATCGATCGCTCACGGTACTATCTGACCGAAGAGTACCTTCCCAAGCTTCGTCAATGTCTGGCCGGCATGTCCGACGAGGTGATCTGGCAGAGAGCAAATGAGCAGTCGAACAGCATCGGGAACCTCCTCATGCATCTGGCGGGAAACGTCCGCGAGTGGATTGTCGGAGGCGTCGGCGGTAAACCGTTCGATCGTCACCGTGCGGACGAATTCGCAGCCCGCGACGGACTCCCGCTCAAGGGCCTGATGAGCCACCTTGGAAAAACGCTGGCGGAAGCCGACGATGTACTGGCGAACCTGTCCGCTGATGATCTCGCCGGTCCGTGCACTATTCAGAACCGTGAAACGACGGTGCTCGCGGCCATCTATCACGTCGTGGAGCACGTCGCCATGCACACGGGACAGATAGTGCTGCTCACGAAGGCGTACGCCCCGGGTTCGGTCCATTTCTACGACGACTCCGACGGAGCAGCTCGCCCACTTTGGGGCGGACGGGAAGGAATTCGGCGGAAATGAGGTTGCCCCCTGCCGAAACATGTCGCAGAATGAGCATCGCGGAAGCACCGTTTTCCACCTGAGCGGGACCACCTGCATATGACATCCCCAGCACTCCGTATTGCGGTCGCGATGACTCTTTGTGTCAGCCCGCTCGCCGCCCAGAATGTGACAACTGCATCGGGCGCGTTCGTCACCAGGCTCGGAAATGACACTGTCGCGGTGGAGCGCTACATCCGCTCGGGCGACAAGCTCGTGGGTGACCTGCTTCTCCGAAACCCCCGTGCGCGCGTGTTTCACTACGTGGCCGATCTTGCTCCCAACGGAATGATCAAAGCCGTGACGGTAAACGTCCGCCCCGTCAGCGCGGACTCAACGTCACTGCCAACGATATCCATCACGACGATGTTCGTGGACACGGTCGCGACGGTCGACGTCGCCCGCAGCGGCGCTCCCGACACGACCGCCAGTGGCAGGAAGATCTATCACGGAAACGTCGTCCCGCAGATACAGTTCGCGCCGGCGTCCTACGCAATGTACGAACAGATTCTCTCGTCATCGAAGCTGAGGAGCGCCGACAGCGTTGCCTATGTCGTGATTGCGCCAGGACGAGCGCCACCACCGTCGATGTGGCTAGCCCGCCGGAGCCGCGATTCAGTGACTTTTTCCAACACAGTCTTTCCCGGCTGGGTGGAGGTTGCACGCGTTGACGCTCAAGGCCGCCTGCTCGGCGTCAACTCCACCGCCACAACGGTGAAGACGCTCGCCACCCGTGTGGACAAGGTGGACTTCAATGGCATCGCGCAGGGGTGGGCGGCCGCCGAGAAGGCGCGCGGCCCCATAGGACAGATGTCGCCTCCGGACACGGTGCGGTCGTCGATAGGCGCGGCGAAGATCGAGGTCGCGTACAGCCGTCCATCCAAGCGTGGCCGGGTGATTTTCGGGAGCGACGTCGTACCATGGAACAGAGTCTGGCGCACCGGAGCGAATGCGGCCACCCAATTCACAACGAGCAATGATCTAGCGTTTGGCAGCACCGTGCTGCCGGCCGGGAAATACACGCTGTGGACCTTGCCAACCCCGACGGGTGCCAAGCTCATCATCAACGGGCAGACCGGACAGTGGGGAACCGACTACGACATGAAACGCGACGTTGTCCGGCTGGATCTCGAATCGAAGTCTCTGCCGCAGCCTGTCGAGCAGTTCACCATTGCGGTCGTGCCGCAGGGAACAGGCGGGATGCTCCGGTTCTCGTGGGACACAACCGTGTATTCGATTCCGTTCACCGTCAAGTAAGGGAAATAAGGCGGGCGCACGCGACCTGACATGACCCGCTCGCCGCTCGACCTCGATCAGGAGACAATGCGGCGACTCGGACATCGCGTCGCAGACATTGTCGCCGAGCATCTGGCGACCATCCGCGATGAGCCGGTGATCGCTTCGGTGCCGCGTCATGAGCTTGGCCACGCGTTGGCGCGTCCGGCGCCGCGAGCGGGCGTGGATTTCGAGCAGCTCGTATCGACACTCCAGCAAAGTGTTTTTCCGTTTCACGCGCGCGAGCCGCATCCGGGGTTTCTCGCCTACGTTCCCAGCTGTCCGACGTTCCCCGCTGTACTCGGGGACTGGATCGCAGCCGGCTATAATTTTTTTGCCGGAGTGTGGCCCGTTGCTGCGGGTCCGAACGAGCTCGAGGTGGTGGTGCTGGAATGGTTCCGCGAGTGGATGGGTATGCCAGCCGGCAGCGGAGGGATTCTCACCTCCGGTGGCTCCGGCGCCAACCTGACGGCTTTCGTCGCTGCGCGTCATGCGGCAGTCGATGCCGGCGCCGACCTCTCGAAACTCACCGTTTACACGTCGGGGCAGGCGCACTCTTCAGTCACCCGCGCCGCGTGGATCGCCGGCATTCCGCGGGACAACGTGCGCACAATCGGGATGGACGATCGGTACAGGATGATCACCGACGACCTGGAACGCGCCGTCGAATCTGACCGGGCTGCGGGATTGTCGCCGTTCATCGTGGTGGCGAGTGCGGGCACGACAAATACGGGAAGCGTCGATCCGCTTCATGACATCGCCGACTTTTGCGTCGGCGCAAAGCTCTGGCTGCACGTTGACGCGGCATATGCCGGGTTCGCGGCTCTCACGCCAGAAGGGAAGCGACTGCTGAGTGGACTCGAGCGCGCTGACAGCCTCACTCTCGACCCGCACAAGTGGCTTTTTGTTCCCTTCGAGTGCGGATGTCTGCTGGTGCGCGATCCGGCGACACTGACAGCCGCATTTCGCATCATGCCCGAGTATCTCAAGGATGTTCAGCCCGGCGAAGAAGAAGTGAATTTCGCCGACCGTGGCGAGCAGCTCACCCGTTATTCGCGCGCCCTGAAGGTGTGGCTCTCGGTGAACTACTTCGGTACCGAAGCAATCGCCGGCGCGATAGAGCAGGCGATGGACCGCGCGCGCCTGCTCGAGGAGCTGGTGCGCGCGTCAGCGGACTTCGAGATTCTCTCGCCGGCGCAATTCGGCATTGTCTGCTTCCGCGCCAGGCCGCGGAACGTCTCCGACAGTACTGATCTCAACGCGCTCAACGAGAGAATCAACGCCCGCGTGGTCGCCGAGGGGCGTTTTCTGATCTCATCGACCCGTCTGCGCGGAGCATTTTCTCTGCGGATGTGCACGCTCGGATTCCGTACAACGATGGAGGACATCCGCCAGCTCTTCGCGGCGATTGAGCGGGCGCTCGCTGCAGAGCAATGAGGAGCATGTTCCGGCTGTGGCGAGTACTCGCCGCTCTGAGTCAGCTCTGTGTCATCGTGTACGCGCCGAGGGCGGCACCGGCGCAGTCAGTCAATCGGGCTTCCACGCTCCCGACAATCGAGCTGCGCCAGGGACTGGTGATCACGAAATCCGCGCGTATCGCTCGCCGGATGTACCGCCTTCCGGCGGCGAGCTCGCTCGACTCCGCCGTGATCATAGTCCGCGGCGACAATATCACGGTTGATTTCGCCGGAGCGACGATGGAAGGGACGGCGGCCGATGCGAATCCTGATGCTGCCTCCGGGGTCGCGGTCCGCATCGAGGGAGGCCGCAACGTGCGCATACTCAATGGCCGTATCCGGGGCTACAAGGTCGCGGTCCTCGCGCGCGGCACGCGGGGCCTGTCGCTGATCGACAACGACCTGAGCTACAACTGGAAGCCGCGGCTGTACAGTCTCATCGAGCACGAAAGCCTGATCGACTGGCTCTCATTTCACCACAACGAGAAGGATGAGTGGCTCCGCTACGGATCGGGTATTTATCTAGCCGGCGTTGCGGGCGGCGAGATTCGCGGCAACACCGTGGAGCAAGGTATGAACGGCCTGATGCTGGTCGGGAGCAGCGGCCTTCTGATCTGGAACAATACGTTCTCGTTCAACTCGGGGGTCGGCATCGGCCTGTACAGGTCGAGCGGCGATACGATCGTACACAACCGGGTGGATTATGATGTGCGCGGCTACAGCGAGGGATTCTACCGGCGCGGGCAGGACGCAGCCGACCTTCTCATGTATGAGCAAAGCTCCCATGGCGTGGTCGCGTACAACTCCATGACGCACGGTGGTGACGGAGTTTTTCTCTGGGCCGGCCAGAGCACGATGGATACCGGCGCCGGCGGCGCGAACGACAATCTTTTTTACGACAACGATTTCAGTTTCGCGCCGGCTAATGGGATCGAGACGACGTTCAGCAGAAACTCATTCATCGCCAATCGCGTTGAAGGCTGCGAGTACGGTGTGTGGGGCGGCTACAGCTTCAACTCAAGGTTCATCGGCAATCAGTTCCTGCGTAACCGCACCGGTATTGCCATCGAGCACGGACAGGACAACCTCATCGCCTCGAACACGTTCTCGGCAGACTCGACGGCGATCAGAGTGTGGGGAGACCCGATCGAGCCATCGGATTGGGGTTACCCCAAACATCGCGACACGCGCAGTCGCGATTATCGCATCGAGACCAATGTCTTCAGTGGGAATCGCGTCGGCGTGCGCGCCGCGGGCACGAGCGGGCTCACCCTGACGAAGAACGAGTTCATTGCTGTCGATTCCGTCATCGTCGTTCGCGATTCATCGAAGTACGCGCTCGTGGAAAACGCGGTGAGCAAAGGCGCCAGTGGTCTGGTGCCGCAGGCTATCAGCAACCTCAGCGAGTTTTCCCAAATGGCCCCGGCGCCGCTACGCAATGGCTTCATGCCTTCGCGCGCAGCCGCGACATCGACTGCCCGACGTCCGCGCTCGGCCATCGTTGTCGACGAGTGGGGTCCGTACGACTGGCGTTCTCCGAAACTCTGGCCTGTTGACAGCTCACACGAGTCACCACTCCATCTTCGTGTGCTTGGTCCGCCCGGCCGATGGCGCGTCGTGAGCCGGCGCGGACTCGCTGGTGTAACGCCGCCGGCCGGCCGAATGACTGACACAATCGTGGTGACACCGAAGCCAGATTCGGTCCGTGACTGGAATCTCGTGCTGGAGTACGTTGGCGGTGCGACGATCTCTCCGCGCGGTGAGCGCCGGAGTGCCGGCACTCCGTATCGCTTCTCCTATGCTCGCTTCGAGCCGACAGCCGATTGGACGACGCGATTCTACAAGTGGAGCGATAGCACCGGCGACGTGCGCAAGAACCCAGCGTCTCAGCTCGCCTTCGCGGGCGCCGCACCACTCCTGGCCATTCACGCTTCGCGTCTCGATTTCGAGGGATACCGCGCGCTACGTCAGGAACTGCCGAGAGAGTATTTCGCCGTCGAGGCGACGGCCGCCGTTGATCTCGCACCCGGCGAGTACACGCTCCGCAGCATCAGCGACGACGGCGTGCGCGTCTGGGTCGATGGAGCGCTTGTCATAGACGACTGGACACCGCACGAGTCTGCGCTCGACTTCAGGGCACTCCAGGGAGGCCACCACAATCTTCGCGTCCAGTACTATCAGGCGGATGGCTGGTACGAGCTTCGGCTCGAGATCGTGCGAGGAAAGCACCGGTCACCCGGTTCCCCGGGAGCACACGGTTCGGACTAGTCGGACGAGCTATCCTTCGAGCGCTGAGCTCAGGCGCCGCAATCCTTCCTGAAGCTGCGCCACGTCCATGCCAAATCCGACGCGAAAGTGATCCGCCACACCGAAGAAGCGACCCGGGGCAACCAGCGTGTCGTGCTCGGAAAGCAGTCTTTCCACCAGACGGTCCACATTGCCGTTGTTGAGCCGGACGAATCCGACCGCTCCCGCCTCGGGCCGCACCCAGGACAGTTTTGCATTTCCTTCGACAAACTCTGTTACGGCCTTCCGATTGCGGGCGACTCTTTCGCGCTGCGCCACCAACAACGGCGCGGCGTTGTCCAGAACGCGCGCAGCAAGACGTTCCGCCGGATGCGACATTGAGCTCGTGAAAAGTCCATTTAGCCGTTTCATGCGATCGGCCAGACCAGCTTCCGCGAGAATCCAGCCAGCGCGAAGTGCGGCGAGTCCATACACCTTGGTGAGACTCCGCGTCGTCACGAATCTCGGCGAAAGATTAATCGCCGAGCGAGGCTCACCCGGTGCGCCGTACAGCCACTCGAGGTACACCTCGTCAACGAGCACTCGAAAATCGTGGGCATCAGCGAGCGCCGCGAGGCGTTCGAGCTCGGCACGCGTCGTTACCGCTCCCGTTGGATTGTGCAGGTTGGAAATGATCACCAGCCGTGTGCGCGGCGTCAGCGCACTCTCGATCAGTTCCATGTCGAGGCGATAACCGTCCTCAGCGCGACGCTCGAACTCCCGAACCTCGCAATGCAGATATTGCGACACGACTCTGAGGGGATCATAACCCGGGCTTTCGAGTAACACCTCATCGCCGGGCTCCAACAATGCCGCGCAAGCGAGGTGGTTCGCCATCGATGTGCCGTGAGCGAGGACGACGCAGTCCGCGTCGACATCGTAGCGCCTGGCGATCCGGTCGAGGAGAGGCTGCCAGCCGTACTCATTGTCGGCAGTCATCGTGAAGTCATCCGCCGATGGCGAGAGCAGCTCGACGTCGCACGGGGGCACTCCGCTGGCCGCCAGATTGTAAGTGACCTTCCCATGTGCCTTTGCCCACTCGAGATAAGTGCTCTCCAATGGACGTACGGCTCGAAAGCTCATTGGCATCTTGTCACTCCGCGACCGTCACGGGCCGGCGATTTTGCCGGCGCCAGAAAATGAATGCAGGGACGCCGGCTGCCATGAGAAGCACACCGAGCATGGCGTTGCGCGGGTTCGACCAGATGGCGCTCGCGACGACGAACGCCGCGGTAACGACGAAAAGTGCCGGCAACAATGGATACCCTGGAATGCGATAAGTCCGTGGAGTCTCAGACGCACCGGCCGCATCGCGGCGACGGTAACCGAAAACAGTAGCGACTATGAGCCCGAAAAATATCCAGTCTCCGAACACTACGTAGTCGAGCAGTTGGCCGTACGTTCCCGAGAGAACGAGGGCGATCGCCCACACCGCCTGGATGACGATTCCTCCTGTCGGCGTGTGATACCGCGGATGCAATCGCGCCGCGAATCGAAAAAAGAGCCCGTCCGCAGCCATTGCCTGAAGCATGCGTGGGGCGGATAGTATGCCGCTGTTCACGAAGCCAATGGTCGACACCATGATTCCCGCCGCCATCAAAGCGCCGCCGAGCGGGCCCATCACCGCGCGCATCGTGTCGGCTGCCGGCGCGAGGCTCGACGCCAGACCGGCGGCGCCGAGCGTTCTTATGTACGCAACGTTGGCCAGAACATATACGGCGACAACAACCGACACTCCGATCGCAAGCGCCTTTGGAAGTGTGCGTTCGGGAGCAACGATCTCGCTCGCGATGTTGTTGGAGTATTGCCAGCCTCCATAGGCGAAGAGAACCGGAATGAGGGCATAACCAAGCGCGCGGATGACGCCGAAGCCACCCTCAATGGATGTGGGCGCGCTCTGCGATATTGGATGGAGCGCCTGGCCCGCAAAGAAAACTCCCGCACCGATCAGTGCGGCCAGCGCGACCAGCTTGAGAACCGTAAAGATGTTCTGCGTTATGCTGCCGGGACGGACTCCGAAATAGTTCACCCCGGACAACGCCACCAGGGCGGCCGCCGCCAGGGGTTTGATGTAGCCTGTCGAGAGTCCGAACAGATCCGCGGTGTAACGCGCGAACGTTACAGCGACGGCTGCAATGCCGCCGCTGTTGATGATGAGCAGAAATGTCCAGCCATAGAGGAATGCGGCCAGCGGTCCGAAGATTTCCGTGAGGTAGATGTATCCTCCACCGGCCTGCGGCCTGCGCGCCCCCAGCTCAGCGAACGAGAGCGCGCCGACGAGTGCGATCGCGCCGCCGACTGCCCAAGTAGTGAGAATGAAGGCAGCTGTATGTACTCGCTGCGCTACGATCGCGGGGTTGAGGAATATCCCGGCGCCAATGATGCCGCCGATAACGACCATCGTCGTGTCGAACACCCCAAGGCGACGGACGTAGTGAGTATTCGTCGGCGTGGCGTCGGTCATTTCACAAGGATACCATTCATTCCTCGTATGTACAATTCAGCATGAGTGCTCGCCTCAGTGAGACGTCTAACGCCGATCACCCGCGTCGATACTTTCGAGAGATCTACGGCGCCGAGGCGAACGTGATTGGCTCTGCCCCGGGAAGGGTGAACCTCATAGGGGAGCACACAGACTATAACGGCGGTCAGGTTCTGCCTTTGGCGATCAATCGTCGGACGTATGTCGCAATGAGGGCGAGGCCGGACGCGAGCGTGAGCCAGGTTGTCTCGGACAGCCAATCGGCGCCGGTGAAATTCGATATTCGCTCGATAGCCCGCACCGGACATTGGTGTGATTACGTGACTGGCATCTGCGCCGGCTTTGCATCTCGGGGCATGCGCCTGCCGCAGATCGAAGCGATTGTGACGAGCGACGTACCGGCCGGATCAGGCCTCGCCTCCTCGGCGGCGCTCGAGCTCGCCACGTCGGTCTCGCTCGCCGCCCTCGTGAGCGATAGCCGTTCACCCAGGGATCTCGCGCTACTCTCCTGGGGCGCGGAGACCGGGTTCGTCGGAGTAACGTGCGGAATAATGGATCAATTTGCGTCCGCGCTGTGTGAAGAGGGGCATGCACTTCACGTCTGGTGCGACAGTCTCGACACGGAGCAGGTAAAGATGCGGGAGGCCGTGCTCGTCTTCGACACCGCTGCCCCGAGGTCGTTGAGCGCGTCGCAGTTCAACCGGCGACGGCTCGAATGTCAGGAAGCGCTGGCGCTGCTTCGTCAGCGCAATCCAAAACTCCAGAATCTCGCCGCCGCGCATCCTGACGAAGTTCGTGCCGCCCGGTTGCCCGGCGACCTGGCGAAACGGGCATTGCATGTCACTGAAGAGAACGTCCGTGTGGCGGAGGTCGTAGAAAGTCTGAAGACATCCGGCTCAGTGTCGGGCGAGGCACTCTATGCATCACACGAGTCGCTTCGGACTCAGTACGACTGCTCGACGGCGGAGCTGGACTGGTTCGTCGACAAGGCGGGAAAGATTCCTGGTGTGCGGGGCGCGCGACTGACGGGCGCCGGCTGGGGAGGGTGCGCGATTGCCGTAGGAAGTCTTGAAGCATTGACCGGCGCGCAACGCCCCCTCTGTTCCGAGTATGAGGCGTCGTTCGGGAGGAAGCCGAGGGCCTGGCTGACGAACGCGGCGCAGGGTGCAAAGCTGGAGATGAATGAATGAACCACCCTCCGGTGACGAAGGCACTGATTCCCTGTGGCGGCAAAGGAACGCGGATGGCTTCTCTCATTGAGGGGAGCGCGGCGAAGGAGCTGCTGCCGGTTGGGGGAATTCCCCTCGTGCTCCGCGTGATGGAAGAATGCGCGGCGAGCGGCATACGCGAGGTTCTCATTGTGTCTGGCCCCGGGAAAAGCGACCTGGAGAGTGCCGTTCTCGCTGCCGCGGGGTCTTCGGGAATGCCCGCAAAGGTTCGAGTAGTAATTCAAGATGAGGCGCGCGGGCTCGCCGATGCCATCCGGCTGGGAAGGGACTTCGCCGAGAGCTCGGCCCTGGCGGTTGCTCTGCCAGACAATCTCTTTCTCGGCGACACTCCCGCGCTGGCTCAACTCCTTGGTGTCTACAAGCAGACCGGTATGAGCGTTGTCGCAATCGTCGAACTCACCGCGGCGAGCAGGAATCGGTATGGTCCAACCGCGATATATCCGGGACGTGTCGACAAGAACCAGTTCATCATCGAGCGCATACCGGATAAGGGCCCCCGCGACAAGACTTTTGACCCAAAGGGCGCGGCGTCCGCGTTTACCGGAGTTGGCCGCTACGTGTTTCTGCCCGAAGTGTTCGCGGCAATCGATGAAATCGAGGCGAGTTCGCCGAGCGGCAAAGAGCTGGATGACATTCCGGTATTGCAGTTACTTCTCAGTCGAGGCAGTCTCACCGGTTGTCTCGTTAACGGAGATTTTCTCGACGTTGGGTTGCCAGCCGGATATCTCGAAGCGGACACACGATTCCGGCGCGGATAGATTATCCCGATGGGTCGATGATCGCTCCGCGGCCCATCGCAATGCCAGCAAGAGGAGACGCATATGGTCAGCAGAATCTGGCAGCTCGCACTATTGCCCCTTCTAGTGGGTGTATCTCTGGCTTCGCGCGCGACGCCCGACAATGGACTGGCGCTCACGCTCCCGATGGGGTGGAACAGCTGGAACCATTTCGGCTGCGATGTCAGCGAGTCTTTGATCAGGGAGACAGCGGATTCCATGGTGGCGAGTGGAATGCGCGACGCGGGCTACCGGTATGTCGTGATCGACGATTGCTGGCAGGTGAGCCGCGATGCCAACGGGATGATCGTCGCTGATCCAGCGCGTTTCCAGCACGGAATCAAAGCACTCGCAGACTACGTCCACGGCAAGGGTCTCAAATTCGGAATTTACACGGACGCAGGCACGAAAACGTGTCAGGGCCGGCCCGGGACCTACGGGTATGAGGAGCAGGACGCGCGGACATATGCCGCGTGGGGTGTCGATTACGTAAAAGAGGATTGGTGCAACGCGAGCGGTCTCGATGCGCGGGTACAGTACGCGAAATTCCGCGACGCGCTGGCGCGATCGGGACGTCCGATCGTGCTCAGCATCTGCGAGTGGGGATCAAACCAGCCGTGGGAATGGGCGCCCAATGCCGGGAATCTGTGGAGGACGACCGACGACATCGAGGACAAGTGGCCATCGATGCTGGCCAATCTCGATCAATCGGGACAGCACGCGACCGTTGCGAGGCCGGGCGCCTGGAACGACCCCGACATGCTCGAGATCGGCAACGGTGGGATGACGGATGAGGAGTATCGCGCGCATCTGAGCTTATGGGCGATCATGGCTGGGCCGCTGATTGCGGGAAATGACGTGCGCACAATGTCCGCTGCGACCAAGGCCGTACTTCTCAATCCGGAAGTCATTGCGGTCGATCAGGACTCGCTCGGCGCGCAGGGGATACTCGTCTGGGAGCCAAGGCCAGAGCTTCAGGTATGGGCCAAACCGCTGCGCGATGGATCCCGCGCGGTCGCGCTACTCAATCGCTCGTCGAGCGCTGACACGATTACAGCGTACTTCTCGCGAGTCGGATTTCACGCGGACTCCGCGAGAGTGCGCGATCTCTGGTCGCATTCCGAAGTCGGGAGATTCAAGGGAAGATATTCGACGGTGGTGGGACCTCACAGCGCGGTCATGGTCCGGGTGACGCCCATACGCCACCCCGGGGACTAAATCGCCAGTTGAAGCTGCGCCGCGCCGCGATAGGGCATCCCCTTCGGCGTGAACGGACCGGTAACGCGCCCCTGCGATGCAGCTGTCACGTCGCCCGTGAAATCCGTTCCTTCGAGCGCGGCCCGGACCGCCTCGGTCGCAATGTCCGGCCGGTTGTTGTTCTCGCTCAGGTGGGCCAGCACGACGTGACTCAAGTTCCGGTGCGCGCACCTGCGCGCCGCGGCAGCGGCATCGTCGTTGCTCAGATGCCCGTAGCGACTGGCAATCCGGCGCCGAAGTGATGGAGGATACGGCCCGTTGCGGAGCATCGCGACATCGTGATTGGCTTCGATCATCAGTATGTCCACACCTCGCAGCGCGCGCATCAATGCCTCTGTGAGGATGCCGAGGTCGTACACGATTCCCGTGCGCGCCCCTGTCTCTCTCGAGGTCGCGAAGACGGCCATCGGCTCGTTGGCATCATGCGATGTTCCGACGGTGGTGAGGTCGAGCTGCCCGATTGTGAACCGGGCGGAAGTCGAAACAGTCTCCACCGACGCTCGCGCCAGCGAAGCGCTGCCGGTGCGCGTTCCGGCGCTCGCCAGCACACGCCATCCCCAGCGTTTCGCGCAGGCCGCAACACCGCCCACGTGATCAGTATGCTCGTGAGTGATGATCACCGCTTCGATGGAATCAGGCGTGACTTCCATTACCTCGAGACGCTTCTGCATGCCTCTCGGCGAGAACCCGGCGTCAATCAATACACGCGTACCGCCCGCTTCCAGAAGAACCGCGTTTCCCTTGCTGCCGCTGCCAAGCACGCGGACGATCATGTTCTTCTTTCTCCGGCTACCGCATGCGCCGTAGCAAGATGCTTTCTGCCCCTTTCGGTGAGCTCGACGTGGCGGCGCTCCATCATCCGCCGGGCGACAGCGATGAACTTTTCGATCTCGTACAACCGATATGGCTCGGCGCTTCCCCAGGCGAAGGGCGCGACGTACTTGGGAACCGTCGATGCTCCGTAGACATTCGCTCCGGCTCCAAGCACGGTCCCGGTAGTCAGCATGGTGCCGATGCCTGTCTTCACGTGATCACCAAACATCGTTCCGAGGAACTGAAGTCCGGTGTCGCGAACGCCATCGGGAGTCCACAGCTGCACGTTACCATAGGTGTTCTTGAGATTGCTCGTCGTTGTTCCGGCGCCAAGGTTGACCCAGCGGCCAACGTACGAGTGGCCGACAAATCCGGTGTGTCCCTTGTTCGAATGTCCGAGCATCACGGAATTGCTGATTTCGCCCCTCACCTTGCATAGCTCGCCAATCGAGCATGCCCGCACGGCGTCACCCATGACGGTCGCGCTTGGCCCGATGTAGCAGGGACCAACGATGCGGCTGAACGACGATATTGTCGCGCCGCCTCTGATGAGGATTGGCCCCGCCGTCGCGTCCAGCACCACGAACGGCTCGACGCGGGCACCGGTCTCACAGTACACCGGAAAGGTTCCGATGACCGATGCGTCTTCCGTCTGGCCGGCGGAAATCCCTGATGCGATGTGAGGAATGTCCTCGGCGAGCTGATCACCGAGCTGCCCGATGAGGTCCCATACGTCTCCAAGCCATCGGCCGGAAATCGTCGAGCCGCGCGAGCCGCCTGACCGTCCAGCCCCGAACAAAGTATCGGAGACACCCGAAGCTTTCATGGCGATTTTCGTTCTGACCGCGCAGACGGCGTCGCCGCCAATGAGCTCGGTGGCCTCATCCGCGAAGCCGCGTTGCCCGGACGCGGCGACCCCAAGAGAAGGAACGAACCGGGAATTGGCGATCACGGAGCCCGCTGGGATCTCCTCATCACCAGTGAGCCACCGCGGCGCGCCGGGCTCGTCGAAGTGAGCGAGATGCGCAGCACCAATGAACCCCGCGGCGATCGTGCCGGTGATGCGCTGCCATCGCTCGCGAATGATCTCAGCGCCGGCCATCAGCTCGCAGACCGGGCGCGTGAGCGAGAAGGGCTCGAAGGCGCGCGCGGCGGAGTCTTCATACAGGTACAGAGCGGCCACGTTTTCGCGTTTCACGTTGCCGCCTTTACGTCGTCGGGGAGCGCATCGAGCAATGCCTTCAGATCCTGCGAACGCTCAGTCGTCGTCACAAGCGTCATGCCCGCCTTGGTCACCACCACGAGATCGCTCACGCCGTACAGAACCACCGTGCCTGTTTCGGCGTGCACCACATTGCCTGCCGAATCCACGGCGTAAACTTGCCCAGCCGTGACGTTGCCGGTGTTGTTCTCCGGTTTCACGCGTCGCAATGAGGCCCATGTGCCGACGTCATCCCAGCCGAAATCGCCGGGGATGACCCGCACCCGTCCGCTTCGCTCGAGAACCCCGACATCGACGGATATCGGCGTGACACTTTCGAAGTAACGCTGCGCGCCGCCGTCGCTCGTTCCGCCGGATCGATTACCAGTCTGCGCATCGAGGGCGACCGAGACCTCGGGGGTCACTGCGCGAATCTCCGCCAGAAAGTCGCCGACTCTCCACACAAAAATGCCGGAATTCCACAGATACCCTTCGTGCAGCATCCACTCCGCTCGCTCGCGAGTGGGCTTCTCCACGAATCGGCGCACCTTCAATCCGCCGCTTTCCGTACGCTCGCCTGGCTGGATGTAGCCAAGACCGGGGTCAGCGCGCGTGGGTACGACACCGACCGTGACGAGGGCACCCTCGCTCCCGGCGACAGTCTCCGCAGCCAGCAGGGCGTCGCGAAATGCGTTGTCATCCCCGATAGCCCAGTCAGCATGGACGCACATCATCACCGCGTCGTCGCCACTGCGCCGGCTTATCTCCTTCGCTGCCCATGCCAGCGCTCCCGCAGTTCCGATGGGACGCGGTTCGGCGATGATGTTCTCGCGCGGAATGCCGGGTGCAGATGCGGCGACCGCGTCGCGGAGCAAAGCCGTCGTGAGAATCAGCGTCTGTTCCCGGGGTATTATGGGCTCGAGGCGGCTCAGGGTATTGGCCAGGAGCGACGCATCATTCACCAGCGGCAGCAGCTGCTTCGGGCGGTCGGGGGTGCTCAGCGGCCAGAAGCGCGAGCCGACACCGCCGGCGAGAATCACTCCCCAGCGACTCAATCCGTGTCCTCGGGAATTTCTGGTCCCTCCTCGCCGGTCACGCCGGTGAGCTGAGCGATGAGAATGTAGAGTTTTTTCGGGCTGAACGGTTTGGTGAGGAATTCCGTGGCTCCGCCTTCACGAGCGTCCTGCTCGTATTTTTTTTCGCCGGCGGCGGTGAGGATGATGCACGGGATATGACGCCACTCGGGACGCGAGCGAATGTGATCGAGCACGTCGAACCCGCTCATGCGCGGCATCATCAGGTCGAGAACGACGAGATCTGCACCATTCTCGCGCTCGAGAACGTCGATCGCCTCCTGGCCGTCGAACGCGAGCGATACGCGAAAGGGGCCCTGCTCGAGCTTGATCTTGATGATGCGGCCGATGTGCGCTTCGTCATCCGCAACCACGATGTGGCGTGTGTCGGTCTGCTGCTCATTGATCATCGGCTTCTATTAAAGAATGGACGCAATGGCCTGCCGGTGGCGCCTCACGTCATAGAGGAGCATCCCGAGATCGGCCGTGGGATCGGTGAGCACGCAAAGCAGTGCATCATCGCCGACGGACGAGATGATGGCGTATCCATTCTCGTGCTCGACGAGGGCAAGGCGCATTTCGCCGCGCTGTGTCGTATGACCGATTTCGTCGGCCGAGGCAACCAGTCCGGGGATACGTGCTGCCAAATCCTCTGGATTGACTGGGATTGTAGACTGGGCGTCGATCAGCAGCCCATCGCGGCCAAGCACTACAACTGCTTCGATGCCGGGCCGCTGTCGGATTGCGACGGTGAGGTCGCGAATGCTCGGCATCGGTGAATTCCTGGAAAGTGTTGCGAAGCTAGGCCGCATAGAGGGTGAAGTCAAGCGGCCAATTGCTTGAACTGTCACGATTTACAGGGTATTATCGAATGCTGCGGCGCGCTCGCCGCAAACTCCCTTTTTAAACGTAATGAATCTTAGAAACTCAACGTTAGGTCTTGCGGCCGCGCTCCTGGTTCTCGCCGGCTGTGGCTCCACAAATCCGTACCAGGCTCAGTTTCCAACGGAGGCGGACACGTTCACGCTGTTCGCGCTCACGGGAACGCCGGCAGCCTATCCGAGCGGCCTCAACATATTCTCGCGCGCTGTGACGCGTGTCGACGGAAACGCGAATTTCGATCTCGCTTTCGACATCAACGCCGACGGCAACGCCGTCATCTATCCGGTCAAGCTGATCGTAACCGCGATCAGCGGCGATCGGACCATCGGCTTGAAGAAGGTGGTTGCCCAGTTCGATTCGGTCACCTCGGCGCCCAAGGGAACCTACCAGGCCGACAGTGCCGTCGTGCTCGCCGTGGGGGAGACCGTCGTGATCGAAGCCAACCGCGGCATCGCGGGTGACGTCTGCTACCTCAATCTTTCGCCGAACATCTACAGCAAAATCGAGATCAGCAGCATCGATCTGGTCACACGGACCATCGTCGTTCAGAGCGTCGTGGATCCCAACTGCGGATTCAGATCTTTCGCGGCGGGCCTTCCCGCGAACTAGTCGTGCACGATCTACGGATGGTTCGAGAGCACGCCCCAGCGCTCCGTGAAGGCATGCGCCGCCGCGGGATGCTGGAAGCGCTCTCGCCAACTATAGACCGCGCTCAGGCAGCGGACACCGAGCGTCGGGCGCTGATCCAGGCGGTGGAGGAGCGGAAGGCGGCCCGAAACGCCATCAGTCAGGAAGTCGCGCGGCGCAAGAAAGCCGGCGAAGGCGCGGACGAGCTCCTCGCCCAGTCTCGCTTGCTCGGAGATGAGATCGCCCGGCTCGACAGCGACCTCACGGCGCTTCAGACTGAAGTAGGGGACGCACTTCTCGGAATTCCAAATATCACGCTTCCGGATGTGCCGGCAGGTGGCGAAGAGTGCAACTCGATTGTTCGCGAATGGGGAACGCCCCGCGAAGCCGGCAGCGTTGCCCCGCACTGGGAAACTGCGACGCGGCTTGGGATCATCGATTTCGAGCGCGGCGCGAAAATCGCCGGCTCCGGATTCATTCTGTATCGCGGCCTCGGCGCGCGCCTCGTTCGCGCCCTGATGAACATGATGGTCGATCTGCACACTCGCGAGCACGGCTACGAGGAGCTCTGGGTGCCGGTGGTTGTCAACCGCGCGTCGATGACGGGAACCGCTCAGCTGCCGAAATTCGAGGATGACATGTACGCCATTCGAGATGAGGACCTTTTTCTCATCCCGACGGCGGAAGTCCCGGTGACTAATATCTATCGCGATGAGATAATGGGCTGGGCCGACCTCCCCAGGGGTTTCGTCGCCTACTCCCAGTGCTTTCGAAAGGAAGCGGGCGCCGCCGGAAAGGACACGCGCGGGATTCTTCGCGTTCACGAGTTCGACAAGGTGGAGCTGGTGCGCTACTCGACGCCCGAGCGATCCGCCGAAGAGCTCGAGCTTCTGACGGGGCACGCCGAGAAAGTGCTTCAACTTCTGGAGCTCCCCCATCGGGTGAAGCTGCTCGCTTCGGGTGACACGGGTTTCGCCAGCGCCAAAACCTACGACCTCGAGCTGTTCGCGCCCGGCGTGGGGGCATGGCTGGAGGTGTCGTCGTGCAGCCTCTTCACGGACTACCAGGCTCGCCGCGCCAATATCCGGTACAGGCCGGCTGAAGGTGGTAAGCCCCGCTTTGTCCATACGCTGAACGGGTCGGGAACTGCGTTCCCGAGACTCATGGCCGCGCTTCTCGAGCACGGACTGCAGCCCGATGGCAGCGTAACGCTTCCCGACGCGCTTCGGCCGTACGTCGGCGCCGACCGGTTGGGCTGAGCGGTGCGCCGGATTGCTCCGGTCACAATCGTATCGATCTGCGTCGCTGCGCTGCTGGTCTGGTATGTCATTTACACGCAGGGCGTAGTTCGCGAGCTGAGACGCGAAGCTTCACGCGTGGGACTCATGTATGCACGCGTGTACGACGGCCTGAACGATCCCGGGCCCGATGCGGCCAACACCGCACTGTATGATCTCGCCGGTCATATCCGTGAATCGGGCGTTCCCCTCATCATCACTGACAGCCACGGAAACCCGACGGCAGCGGCGAACCTCCCGACCGACGCCCCTCTCAACTCCGTTGAAGTCAGAGAGTACATCAAGACGCTCGACATGCAGAATCACGCGATCGTCGAGGGCGACATCGGCACCGTGCATTACGGGAATACTCCGCTGGTCCGCGGGCTTCGGATCATTCCGCTCCTGCAGTCGCTGCTCATCGGGATGTTCCTGCTCGCCGGAGCGTACGCGCTGCGCACGCGTGGCCGCGCTGATCGCGAGCAGATCTGGGCGGGAATGGCTCGCGAGTCTGCCCACCAGCTGGGCACTCCACTGTCGAGTCTGAGCGGGTGGATCGAGCTGCTGCGCGAAGCCGAGGGCGATCCGATGACGATGAGCGCACTCGAGCACATGGACGCGGACCTCGAGCGCCTGAAGCGGGTTGCCAACCGCTTCGAGCGCATCGGCCGGCCGCCGAAGAAGGAAAAGGTCGATATCGGCGATCTCATGGAGCGGGTTGCTGCATACTTCAGAGCGCGCGTGCCGACGCTGGCTCAACGGGTGACGGTGACCTCCACGCGCGACAGCGGACCGCTGTTTGTCGACGGCGACCCGGTACTGCTCGAGTGGGCGATCGAGTCGCTGACCAAGAACGCAATCGACGCCCTTGCCGGGCGCGATGGGCGAGTCGACATGTCGGCCACGGCCCTTCCCGAGGGACGCGTTCGCGTTCGGGTGTCGGACACGGGGCCCGGCGTCCCGCACGAGCTCGGCAAGCGAATCTTCGAGCCGGGCTTCAGCACCAAGGATCACGGCTGGGGAATCGGCCTGCCGCTTGCCCGGCGGATCATCCGCGACAACCACGGGGGCGAGCTGGCTCTCGTTCCCTCCGAACGCGGAGCGACGTTCGACATTATCTTGAGTTGATGAACAGAATCACCGACACCGCCGCGGCCGAGTCCGTCGCCGGCGATGCCGAGCCACTCGCGCGGCTCAATCCCGCACAGCGCGAGGCAGTTCTCCATCACGAAGGTCCGCTCCTCGTCATCGCCGGCGCCGGCTCCGGCAAGACACGAGTGCTGACGACGCGCATTGCGAGACTCATCAGGCATCACGGAGTGGAACCAGCGCGCATCCTTGCCGTGACCTTCACCAACAAGGCTGCGGGCGAGATGCGCGACAGAATTGCCCACCTTCTCGCCGAGGACAGCGGCACTGCGGGGTCGCCTGTACCGTCACCGGAAGCCGTGCGGAAGATGTGGTGCGGAACGTTTCACGCGATTGGCGCGCGCATGCTGCGGACAAATGCGGCGCGAGTCGGACGAACCGCCAGCTTTACCATCTACGATGAAGACGACTCGCTCGGCCTCATCAAGCGGGTGATGGAGCGCGTGGGAGTTTCGCCCAAACAATGGACTCCGAAATCAATAGCATCGCTCATCTCCGACGCCAAGAATGCTCTCGTCACGCCGGCCGAATACCAGCAGGTGGCGATGGATCCTTTGTCCCGTGCCGCGGCGGCGGTGTACGCCGAGCTGGAGGGCGCGCTCCGCGCGGCCAATGCCGTGACGTTCGACGATCTCCTCGTCCTGCCGGTGCAGGTGCTCCGCGAGAATCCGGAAGTCCTGGCCCATTATCGCCATCGGTTCCAGTTCATACTCGTAGATGAGTACCAGGACACAAACCCCGCGCAATTCCAGTTCATCAAGCTGCTGGGAAGCGGGCACGGAAACGTCGCGGTGGTTGGCGACGACGACCAATCCATTTACGGCTGGCGTGGCGCCGATATCCGCAACATCCTCGATTTCGAGAAGGAGTTTGCCTCGGCAACGGTCGTCCGGCTCGAGGAGAACTATCGCTCTACTCCGGGAATCCTCGACCTCGCCAATGCGGCGATCAGTGCCAACATCAGCCGCCGCGGCAAGACGCTCCGCGCCACGCGGCCCGGCGGAGAGCCGGTGACTCTCGGTGCGGCGCTCGACGAGCGCGATGAAGCGGATTTCGTCGTAGATGAAATTCTCGCCCGGCAATCCACCGAGCAGCGGCGCCTGCGCGACTTCGCGATACTCTATCGCACCAACTCGCAGAGCCGGGCGCTCGAGGACGCGCTGCGCAAGAACACGATTCCGTATCGTCTCATCGGGGCCGTCAGGTTCTATGATCGAAAGGAGATCAGGGATCTGATGAGCTATCTGAAGCTCATCGCCAATCCTTCTGACGACGAGGCCTTTCGCCGCGCGGTAGCCGTGCCGAAGCGGAAACTCGGAGAGACGACAATCGAAGCGGTGGCAGTCGCGGCGCGCGCGGCGAAGGCGTCCATGCTCGAGGCCGCGTCCCGTCCCGATCTTCTCGGCGCGGTGCGCGGCGCTGCTCGTGACGGCCTCCATGAATTCGCCGGTCTCATTCAGCGACTGCGCGAACGCGCGAAGGACGCGAGCGTGGACGAGCTCCTGCGGGAGCTGGTCGACGCGATCAGGTACAGTGACTATCTGCAGGCCGATGCTCCGGAGACCGCGCGCGACCGGCTCGAGAACGTCGGGGCGCTGATTGACGGCGCGGCAGAGACCGTCGTGGATGAGGGCGGGGAAGTCGGGCTCACTCCCCTCGACCACTTCCTCCAGCGCGCCATGCTCGTCGCCGCAATCGACGCGCTCGATCCCGACGCTGACGCCGTGACGCTGATGACGCTTCACAACGCAAAGGGCCTGGAATTTCCCGTCGTCTTCATAACCGGGCTCGAGGACGGGCTTTTTCCGCTGTCGCAGTCAATCGACGATCCTGCGAAGCTCGAGGAGGAGCGGCGATTGTTTTACGTCGGAATCACGCGGGCCGAACAGAAGCTCTACCTTTCGTTTGCCGAGAGTCGGCGCCGGAACGGTGAGTTCATGGCGTCGATGCGATCGCGGTTTCTCCGTGAGATTCCGCCAGGCATGCTCGAGGAGCGACGGACGATCAAGGTTCGTTCTGCCGGGCGAGGCTATTCCCGTGAACAGCTTTCACGCGATCCGGTTCAGCGGGCGCCCAACACGTGGCGGACGCAAACCACTCGCAGCTTGCACCAGGTTCCGGCATGGCGGCCGGCTCCCGTCGCGTCAGACGCCGATGTGTCGCAGGACGAGCCGCTTTACCGCCCTGGCGAGAGAATCAGTCATCGTCTGTTCGGCGGAGGCGCGATCGTCGAGGTGAGCGGTTTGGGACGCGACGTGAAAGCGGTGATCGACTTTGACGACGAGACTGTTGGACGGAAGACAATCAAGCTCGCCTATACGACGCTCGAACGGGGAATCGACTAGTGGCGGTCACTCACGATGACGTACGGCACATCGCCGGGCTGGCGCGGCTTGGCGTCAGCCCATCGCGCCTGGATGACCTCGTTCGCGAGCTGAACGGCATCCTGGCCCACATGGAGGTGCTGGCGCAGGTAAACACCGCGGAGCTCACGAGTGAGAATCCGGCCATGGGAATGCTCGCCGCAAGCACGCCCCTGCGCTCTGACTCGAGCGGCCCGATCCCAATGTTTGGCCCCCTGGAATCGTTCGCCCCTGAAGTGCGTGACGGATTCATCATCGTCCCGCGCCTTGCATCTCACGCGGTTTCGACTGAAAGCGGGGATGTCATCCCGGATGACGATACCGCCGCACTGAGCGGTGGCGAGCCGGACGACGATCCGGGCGAGACCATTCTGTGAGCGTCGCGGATTTTCCAACGCTCACCGCGGACGCCATCGCCGCACGCGTCCGGCAGGGCACGGTGACTCCGGCGGAAATGGTGCGCGCGAGCTTTGAGCGGGGCCGTAGCGTGGGTGCCGGGCGGGACGCGCTCAACATCGTCCTCTGGAGCGACGAGGACGCAGCGGTCAAGGAAGCGGAGACTCTTTCGTCGCAGTTCGCGGGTGCGTCGAAGGGCGGGCGCCTTGCCGGCGTTCCCATTGCCGTCAAGGACAACATCGCCACGCTCGGACTGCCGACAACGTGCGCGTCGAAGATCCTCGCCGGATATATCAGCCCCTACGAGGCCACCGCAATCACGCGGCTGCGCGAAGAGGGAGCAATCGTCGTTTCGAAAACGAACTGTGATGAGTTCGCGATGGGATCGTCGACTGAGAACAGCGCGTACGGCCCGACTCGCAATCCAGTCGATATCCGGCGGGTGCCTGGCGGATCATCGGGCGGCTCGGCCGCTGCAGTCGCGGCTGGAATAGTTCCGATTGCGCTTGGATCAGAGACCGGCGGCTCGGTGCGGCAGCCGGCTGCTTTCTGCGGCATCGTTGGAGTAAAGCCAACGTACGGCCGGGTAAGCAGGTATGGCCTCGTCGCTTTTGCATCGTCGCTCGATCACATCAGCGCCTTCGCGCGCAATGTCGACGACGCCGCACTCACGCTCGAGGTGATGGCCGGAGTCGATCCGAGAGATTCGACCTCGGCTGACCTGCCAGTCCCGTCGTACCGCGAACAGTTCGTGTCGCCGGTGACGATGGCGAAGCCATTGAATGGCGTCACGGTTGGCGTGCCGCGCGAATACTTCCCGGACTCGCTCGACGCCGGCATCAGGAAGCTCTGCGATCGCGCCCTGGACTCTCTCCGATCACTCGGGGCCACTGTCCGCGACGTGTCGCTGCCGCACACATCTCTCGCCATCCCCGTTTACTACATCATCGCTCCGGCCGAGGCGTCGTCGAATCTCGCCCGGTTCGATGGCGTACGGTACGGCCAGCGCATCGCTTCGGGAGATGGTCTGCGCTCGATGTACGACGCAACACGCTCGGCGGGATTCGGACCGGAGGTGACGCGGAGAATTCTTCTCGGGACGTACGTGCTGTCGGCCGGCTACTACGACGCGTATTACAGGAAAGCCCAGGAAGTGCGGGCTCTCATCACGGGCGACTTCACGAGCGTTTTTGCGGACGGAGTCGACGTTCTGTTCACTCCCACCACTCCGACTACTGCGTTCGCCATCGGCTCCATCAGCGACCCGTACGAGATGTATCTGAGCGACATCTTCACGGCCACCGCGAACCTCGCCGGCGTTCCCGCGATGTCCATGCCGGTTGGCCGCGTAGAGGGACTTCCCGTGGGAGGCCAGCTGATCGCCGATCATTTCGCCGAGCCAAAGATGTTTCGCGTCGCCTACGCGCTCGAGCAGGCGCTTGGCGATGAGGCGCACCGATGAGCGCCGACCGGTACGAAATGGTGGTCGGCCTCGAGGTGCATGCGCAGCTGCGCACGCGCAGCAAGGCGTTCTGCGGATGCTCAACGAGCTTCGGCGCTCAGCCCAACACGAATACGTGTCCCGTCTGCCTCGCCCTTCCGGGCGCGCTGCCTGTGCTCAACAAGCAGGCTGTCGCGCTGGCCACGCGCGCGGCGCTGGCACTCGGGTGCACAGTGCACCCGACTTCGATCTTCTCGCGCAAGAATTACTTCTATCCCGATCTGCCCAAGGGATACCAGATCTCCCAATACGATCAACCTCTTGCAACCGGTGGCCGGCTGGCGATTCAGACTGCCGAAGGCGGCGAGAAATCGATCGGCATCACCCGCGTCCACATGGAAGAGGATGCAGGCAAATCGGTCCATGACCGGTATCCCGGCGTCACCGCAATCGACCTGAACCGGGCCGGCGTACCGCTGATAGAGATCGTCAGCGAGCCGGACATGCGATCGCCGGCTGAAGCGGGTGCCTACCTCCGCACGCTGCGCCAGATACTCCAGTACATCGATGTCAGCGACGTCAGCATGGAGGAGGGAAGTCTGAGAGTGGACGCCAACGTCAGCGCCCGCCTCAAAGGCGACACTCGGCTCGGCACAAAGACGGAGGTGAAGAACATGAACTCCTTCTCCGGCGTCGAGCGCGCTCTCGCCTTCGAGTTCGCGCGTCAGTGCGAGCAGCTCGAGCGGGGAGGCACGGTTGCGCAGGAGACATTGCTGTGGGACGCTGCCAGGGGCGAAGCGCGGATAAGCCGGACGAAAGAAGGAAGTCACGACTACCGTTATTTTCCCGAGCCCGATCTGCGCCCGCTCATGCTCGATCAGGACTGGATTGCCCAGACCAGGGCGGCGATACCGGAGCTGCCTTCGGCACGCAAGAGCCGGCTTGCCGCGGACTTTCAGGTGAGTGCAGAAGACATCGAGAAGCTCACCGCCAACCCGGCCATCGCGGAATACTTCGAGAGTGTCGCCCGCGCGTCGGGCGACGGAAAAGCTGCGGCAAACTGGGTGATGGGTGACGTGCTAGCCACGCTCAACGCCGCCGGCCGTGACATCTCTCAGTTTGCGGTTCGCCCGGCTGACCTGGCACAGTTGATCAACATGATTCGCGACGGGCTGGTGAGCCACGCGGCCGCACGGCGGGTGTTTGCCGTGATGGCCGAAACGGGAAAACCGCCTGCCCAGATTGCGCATGAAGAAGGGCTGCTCAAGGTTGGCGACGATGCAGCGCTCGCCACGTGGATCGACGAAGTACTCGCCGAGCATCCGCAGGAAGCGACTCGATTTCTGGCCGGCGAGCGCAAGCTTCAGGGCGTGCTGGTTGGCTTCGTAATGAAGAAATCAGGGGGGCGCGCCGACCCGAAGCGAGTCAATCAGCTGCTGGCGTCGCGGGGTGGCGGGGGGTAGAGCGGCAGCGCCAGACGCTGGGCGTACCCAAGAGTGGACCGTGGCATGCCGAAGTGAGTTCGGGCCTGATCCGCGACGTCTTCCTCCCGGCCGCCGCGCCTCAACGTTGCGCGCCGGACTTTCTTTGCCTCGCGCAGAGCGATGGTTCCCGCCGGGTCGAGAGCGTACGGATCGGCGGCATCGAACCGGTTCAGCAGGTCGATGATGAAATCGTACGATCGCGCCATGTACAACGAAACGTCCTCCTCCAGCAGATCCCAGCGGCTCTTCTCGGAAACGAGGTGAAAGATTCGCTGCCATGACTCGGTATCGGCGACGTAGACCATGCCCCGGAATATCCGGCGGTTGGTCGGTGTGCTGAAAATCGTCGGGCTCAGTATCCGGTCGAGGTGCTCGTCCGACGCTGTGTGATCCAGCAGAATCACCTCGCGCGCCCGCCTGGTGTATCTCTCGCCGATGTGCGTGTCGAAACGGCTCTCCCAGTAGCTGTGGCCAAGGGCAGTGGTCGTCGACGTAATCGCCAGCTGGTGCGGCACGAAGTAGTTGTGAGCCACTGCATCCGCCGCGAGGTGGGCGAGATATCCGAGGCCGAACGCGCGCATCTTTGGTGCGCGCGCGTCGCTGTAGATCTCGAGGCCGACATTCCACGAATGACAGTGCCTGCCGGCTGCGGCGTATTTCTTGGCCATGCTGGTGTCGGCGGCGATGCTTCCATACAGGAAGTCGAACGGAAACGCGCCAATCAACTCGGCGATTGCCTGCGGAAGGAGCGGCAGCGATCGCATCACCGCCTCGCCGAGAAAGATGTGCGTGCCCGGCGTCCACGCGTACGCGAACGATGGCGTCGCGGCAACCAGCAGTACCGCGACGCAGAAGGCACCCAGCAGAACAACCAGCGGCTGTCTCATGGACGGCCGCTCCGGCGATCTAGATACCGATCCGCTTGCGTTGGCGGCGCACTGCTTTGCGAAGATCCGACATCTCTTCGCGAACGACGTTGTTGATCGCCTCGCGCGCGGAGTCGACGTACTCGCGCACGGACTCACTGACCTCGTCGATCGGCAGATCATCGATCAGCTCTTCGCCGCGATCACGCGCAACGCGATAACCCTTTGCGGTTCGTTTGCCCGCCCACCGCGCACCCTCGAGTCCCTGGTCGGCAACCCATCGCGCACCAGGAGCGGCGCGCTCGCCGGCCCACCGCGCACTTTCCAGCCCGGCGATTCCGGCCAGGCGGGCGCCACGTCCCGCCGCGCCCAGAACCGGTCCGATCGGACGGCGGCCACTTGGCCCGGTGCGGAACAAGAGCGTCACTGCCGCACCGACGGCCGCGCCCAGAAGCGCCGCTGTCAGCAGGTCGAACTGCTGCTCGCGATCGTCACCCGAGTTGTTCGTCGCGGGGGCGGACGCGCGGGCGCGGCTTCTCCCAGCCGGGCTCGCCTTCAATGTATCTGTCATCTAACGACTCCTCCTTTTCGAAAGCATCATGAATTCCCGTCCGCACTCCGCGAATTGTGGAGGCCGTGGAGACGAACGCCGACTCCGCTTCCTCCTGAACCACGGCAAGGAGCGCGTTCAGCTCCTTGATGCGGTCTTCCGCCAGCTCGACTGACGCCATCAGCCGCTGATTGGCCGAGGCGACGGTCTGGCTGACTTTCTGCACGTCGACGCGTACCGAGGTCGTGATGTAGTTCACGTTGTCGGCAATGGTGCTGGCGTGCCGCATGATCGGATTGACGTCACCATAAATCCGATCCATCATGTCGCTGATCTTCCCGTAACTCTTTCGGAAGTTCCAGGCCGCGGGCACCAGTGCCACGGCAAGAATGAGCAGCGCGATTGACGCCAGCCCGCTTGCGTAAGTGGTTACCTTCTGAAACAGTCCCGGATCGGTCACCACCTGTTTGGTGACGATCGTATCGGGCAGAGTCCGGGCGGCCTGCAGCAGCCACGCGGACCCCGACATCAGCCATGCGGTCATGGGGCAGTTGTGTGCAAGGGTAGGGCCATCCCTGAGTGCTCCAAACGAAGCGGTACAAAGACTGCTAGTAGCGATATATTAGCGCAACCGCTCGAACTCAATGGCTCCTCTCGAGTCCGATGGTCGTGCCGGCAGCCCGAACCGCTCACCACTCGCCGCTAGAGAGAGACACAATGCCAGCAGTCCAGTACATCGTCGAGGGTGGTCGCACCCTGCACGGCACGATACGGCCCTCGGGCAACAAGAACGCCGCGCTTCCGATAGTTGCCGCGGCCCTGTTGTCGGAGAACGTCGTCCATCTGGAAAACGTGCCGCACATCCGCGACATCGAGACGCTGATGCAGCTCATCCGGTCCGTCGGCGTGGGCGTGGACTGGACCGGGCCGAACTCTCTTTCAATTCATGCCGCCCAGGTCAGCGCCCGCGACCTCGACCCCGAGCTGTGCGCCAAGATCAGAGCATCGATACTTCTCGCGGCGCCTCTTCTTGCGAGATGCGGGGAGATCACACTGCCCCCTCCGGGCGGCGACGTCATTGGCCGCCGCCGTCTCGACACCCATTTCCTCGCCCTCGAACAGCTCGGCGCGAAGATGTCCTTCGAGAAGGGGCTGCTGCGCCTTAGCGTTGCCGGCTTTACCGGCGCCGACGTCTTCCTCGACGAGCCGAGCGTCACGGCGACAGAGAACGCACTTGTTGCCGCATGCGCGGCCAAGGGGAAGACCATCCTCCGCAACGCAGCGAGTGAGCCGCACGTTCAGGACCTGGCGCATTTTCTTGTGGCGATGGGCGGACGAATCGACGGCATCGGCACCAACTGCCTGACAATCCAGGGCGGCCTTCCCCTCGGCCGCAACGAAGTGTCGCACACCATCGGGCCGGACCACATCGAGGTCGGGTCGTTCATCGGGCTTGCCGCAACGACTCGCTCGGAGCTGCGCATCGAGAACGCCGGCGTCGAACACCTCCGTTCAACGCGGATGGGCTTCGCGCGACTGGGCATCGAGTGCGTCGAGGACGGCGACGACCTGATCGTTCCCGCCACACAGCGCCGGAAGATTCAGGCGGACATCGGCGACCACGTGCCCAAGCTCGAAGACCAGCCGTGGCCCGCGTTCCCGGCCGACACGATGTCGATTGCGATCGTCACTGCGACGCAGTGCGAAGGGCTCATCCTGATGCACGAAAAGATGTTCGAGTCTCGCCTCTTCTTTGTGGACAAGCTCATCACGATGGGAGCCAGGATCGTCCTCTGCGATCCGCACCGCGCTCTTGTCGCCGGACCGTCGGCCCTGCACGGCGCGACGCTCGACTCGCCGGACATCCGCGCCGGGATGGCTCTGCTCATCGCCGCGCTGGGGGCGGAAGGTCAGAGCGTCATCAACAATGTCGGCCAGATCGAGCGCGGCTACGAGCGTATCGACGAGCGACTGGTCGCGCTGGGCGCCGGAGTCCGACGGGTGGACGACCGCCGGAAGTGACGGGCGCGCACTCAGTGCTCGACAGGGAAGACGTTCCGGATTTTCAGAATCTGGGAATCCGCGCGTTCACCACCACGCGGAACGCAGGAACGTTCGGACTCGGCGGGCCGGACCCGGTTGGCGAAGTGATGGCTCGCTGGACCAATCTCCAGGATGAGCTGGCGGAAAACGCCCGCAGGGTTGTCATCGGCCGCCAGGTTCATGGGACGCGCGTGCTTTCCCATTCAGGAGGCTGGGAGGGACTGCTTCGCACGGGAGAAGCCGACGGACATTTGGCGACGGAGAAGGGAATCGCGCTTACTGTCTCTGTGGCGGATTGCGTTCCAGTGTTCATTGCCCACCCGTCTGGGGCGGTAGCCATCCTGCATTCGGGCTGGCGGGGCACTGCGGCCCGGATCATCGACAGTGGCCTGGTAGCGTTCGCGCGCCACAAAATTCCTCCTGACGAGTTGATGGTCCATCTTGGGCCGGGGATCTGCGGCCGCTGCTATGAGGTGAGCGCGGAGGTCCGGGCTGAGCTTACGGGGCAGCCTGCCAATCGCGCCGGCAACGTGGATCTTCGGTCGTTACTGGCCGAGCACGCGCGGGAAGCGGGGGTGCTCAAGGTGACGGTGTCACATTGTTGCACGCGTTGCGACAATGATCGGTTCTTCTCGCACCGGGCTGGCGACACGGGCCGTCAGGTTGGGGTGATCGTGGCTAGTCTGTGGTAGGCTAGTCTGTGGTAGGCCAGTCTGGATCGCCCGCCTCGCCTCCGGATTTCTGCTTCACATGAATCTGTGTGTTGGCCACCGAGGCACCAAGGCACCGAGAAACTGCACCACAAGGCGCTTGGAACGGATCCTTCGAAATAGCCGGCGTTCTTTTCTTTGGTTTTTGACCGCAACCGCGGGCGCACATGGTCGTAGCTGGTGCAGTTCCCCATTAAGTTGCAGTTCCTCGCTGTCTCACTGCCTCGGTGGCTATCGCACAGATCCGTGGACGAGTCGAGTCTGTCTCAGGCGACCGGTGACACAGGCGACCGGTGAGCTTGACTCTATAGTTTCCAGAGCCTAGATTCCTTTCTCGCTCCACGACGATTGTCGCGGGCGGAAATGTGGGGATGCCCCCCACATTTTTTTGTTTCAGGAAGGCAGCTCGAAAGTAGATGAGCGACGCGTTACAAGGCATTGTTAAAACGGAACTTACGCCTCTCGGACTGGAGCTTTTTGAGCTGCGGACTGGGGGCACCAAAGGCCGGCCCGTGGTGGACGTTCGAATCGACCGCGTGGACGGCGAAAAGGTGACTGTGGACGACTGCGCGCGAGCATCGCGGGCAATCGAGGCAAGGCTGGATGCGATGGCGTACGCGGGCACTCGCTATGTACTCGAGGTGTCATCGCCGGGTGTGGAGCGACCGCTCCGAAATGCTGGGGACTGGCGCAGGTTCATCGGCCGCGATGCGGTCGTGACAAACGACGATGTCGAGGGCGGGCCGGTTGCCGGCTCGCGTGAAGTCAGCATTGCCGCCGTCGAAGGCGGAGACGGTGACGAATTGATAGTAGTGGAGGACGCTGGCGGTAACACGCTTCGCATCCCCCTGGCGGCCGTGAAGAAGGCCCGCCTGGCGTTCAACTGGAAACGGTAAAGGAGCAACGGATGGCCGGTTCACTCGAAATCTTGTCTGCGATAAAGGAGCTGACGAATTCCAAGCAGCTCGATCGCACGGAATTGCACGGCCTCCTGTACGATGGTATCCACGCCGCGCTCGCCAAGAAACACGGCCCCAATGTCCAGGCCGAAGTCGACATCGACGAGGACAAGGGAACGATCCGCATCGTCCGCCTGATGACGGTTGTCGACGAAGTGACGGACCCGGCGCGTGAGATCTCGCTCGAGGAAGCCCGCTACGACGATGAAGAGTTCCAGGTGGGCGACGTGATGGAGTCCCCCGTCGACTTCTCGGAATTCGGCAGAATGGCCGTGCTTGCCGCCAAGCAGCGGATCATCCAGCGCGTCCGCGAAGGCGAGCGCTCCAAGATTCGCGACGAATTCACGAGCAGGGTGGGCGACCTCCTCTCTGGAGAGGTGCAGCAGATCGAGCGGGGCAAGCTCGTCATCATGCTCAACAAGTTCCGCGAGGCCGAAGCGATCATTCCCTACCGCGAGCAGAACCACCGCGAGCATTTCCACCAGGGAGATCCCATTCGCGCCGTGCTCAAGCGCGTCGAGGAGACTCCGAAAGGCCCGCGCCTGATGCTCAGCCGCGGCGATCCGATGTTCGTTCAGGCGCTGTTCAAGCTCGAGGTGCCGGAGATTCAGCAGGGGATCGTGGAGATCAGGGCAGCAGCGCGGGAAGTGGGCAATCGCACCAAGATCGCCGTTTTCTCGCGTGATGATTCTGTGGATCCGGTGGGCGCATGCGTTGGCCTCAAGGGCTCGCGCGTTCAGGCCGTGGTCAACGAGCTCGGCGGGGAGCGCATCGACATCGTGCCATGGTCGGCCGATCCGGAGCGTTTTGCCAAGCTGGCGCTCGCGCCGGCCCGGGTTGCCCGCGTGTTCAGCGATCCGGCAACGAAGACAATTCAGGCAGTGGTGGATGAAGACCAGCTCTCGCTGGCCATTGGCCGAAACGGCCAGAACGTGCGCCTCGCGTCCGAGCTCACCGAGTGGAAGATCGAGCTGTACTCCAGCCGCGAGTGGATGGAGCGCGGAAGCGAGACGCAGATCTTCGCTCCGCTGCCGGGCGAGCAGGAAGAGGTCGTGAATCCGCGGCTGTCGGAAATCGAGGGTCTGGAGCCGGCAACGGTGGCAGTTCTCGAGGAGGCGGGTTATCGCACTCTCGACGACATCATCGATCTCGAGCGCGAGGATTTCCTGCGGCTGGCGGGTATTGCGCCCGAGGAAGCCGATCGGCTGATGACTATCATCAATGAGCTGACGACTGAGGAGGGCGGTGAAGCTGCTGCCGGTGCCGACGCGGCGGGCTCGGTTCCGGCAGAAAGTGCCAGTGTTGGCAGCGAAGCTGGCGCGGGTGACGCGACCAGGGCGAACGATGGCGGCGCGAGCGCTGCCTCCGATGGCGAGACCGCTCCGTTGACGGACCCGGGAACGAAGAAGGGCGAGTGATGGATGCGTCCGTCCGGCGAAAGGTGCTCGGCCTTGTTGGCCTGGGGCTCCGCGGACGGCGCGCCGTCGTAGGGGTGCAGCAGGTGCGTGACGCGGCACGACGTGGTAAGCTGAAACTGGCGCTTGTGGCCGGCGATGCGTCGAAGAATAGTTTGGACAAGGTGGTACCGCTCCTCACGGCGCGGGGTGTTGTGATCATCGAGGGTTTTTCGGCAGGCGAGCTTGCGGGCGCCTGCGGCCGGGAATCGGTTTCGGTGCTCGGTGTTCTCGACGCAGGATTGGCGCGGGGTATTCGCGAAGCGGCACCCGGCGCGGAAAAGAATGTTGTGGGCGACGTCGGCAAGTCGCGGGTTGTCAGGAATCAAGGAGGCAGGTTTTGAGCAAGCTTCGCGTTAACGACATGGCAAGCGAATTCGGGATATCCGTCGACGAGGTGATCACCCTCCTCCGTCAGATGGATGTGCCCGTGCGGAGCCATGTCAGCCCGCTCACGGACGACCAGGTCGCCCGGATCAGAGCGAGGTGGGAGCGCGAGAAGCGGGCGCGAGCAACGGCGCCGGCAGCTGCTCCGGCCCGTCGCCGTCGCGGCACCGCCGCACCAGCCGCCGCGGCTCCGCCGCCGGTGGTCGAGGCGCCGCCAGAAGCCGCTGGGACACGTCGTCGCCGCCGCGTTGTGGAGGCACCCGCTCCAGTCGTCGAAGCGGCTACGGAGACTCCAGTTGTCGTCGAGCCGCCGCTCCCCGGAGCAGGGATCATCGACAAGACGGCAAAGCCGAAGGAGGTTGTGCCGCCCGCTCCGCCTGCGCCCGCTCCTGCCGCCGAAGACCGCGAGCCAGAGCGCGCAGGACGAACTCATGCGCCGCGCGCTGCCGAGGCAGCGGCGCCTGCAGCTCCGCGTCCGGCGCAGCCGGCGACTTCGCAGACGCCACCGTCGTCCGCACCTCCGCAGGCGCCCGCTCCGACTTCCACTCCGCCGCAGCCGGCTGGCGCGGCCGAGCGACCGCGCCCACGCCCCGTCGTTCCTGGTGCACCGCGCCCTCGCCCGGTTGCAACCGGAACTCCGTTCGCCCCACCGCGTCCCGTTGCTTCGGCAGCCCCGGGAGCGGCCGCCGGTTTTCCGGGAGCGCGTCGCGACGATCGGCCGCGTCCCGACGATCGCGGCGGTCGCCGCGGTAAGAAGGGAAAGCGCGGATCGGTAGACCAGGAAGCGGTGTCGTCGAGCATCTCGCGCACCATGACGGCTCTTCGCGGCCCCGCCGCGGTGCGCCGGCCTGGCTCACGTCGCTCCGATGACGCGAGTTATCGAGAGGAGATGGAGGCTGACCGCATTGCCGCCGTCGAGCGCGAGAAGAAGACCGTCCACGTCAACGAGTTCATCACCGTCAGCGAGCTTGCCGGAATTCTCAAGGTGCCCGCCACGCAGATTGTCGGATTTGCCTTCAAGAATCTCGGGTTGATGATCACCATCAACCAGCGGCTCGACTTCGACCAGATCGACCTGATTGCCGGCGAATTCGGTTTCCAGGCGGTACGGGAAGAGGAGTATGCTGCCGGCGTGACCGAGGCGACGGAGGAGGAAGCCGCCGAGAACCTCAAGCCGCGGCCGCCGATCGTCACGATCATGGGACATGTCGATCACGGCAAGACGTCGCTGCTCGATTACATCCGAAAAGCGAACGTCGTGGCCGGCGAGTCCGGCGGAATCACGCAGCACATCGGTGCGTACCACGTCACACTGCCGAACGAAAAACACATCACGTTCCTCGATACGCCTGGCCACGAGGCGTTCACCGCTATGCGCGCGCGGGGCGCGCAGGTGACCGACATCGTCGTGCTCGTCGTTGCGGCCGATGACCAGGTGATGCCACAGACGATCGAAGCGATTTCGCATGCGAAGAATGCCGGCGTGCCGATGATCGTCGCCATCAACAAGATCGATCTTCCTTCTGCCAACCCGGGCAAGGTGAAGCAGGATCTCCTCCAGCACGGTGTGGTGCTCGAGGAATTCGGCGGCACCACTCTTTCATCGGAGATCTCGGCCAAGAAGGGAACCAACATCGATCAGCTCCTCGAGCAGATTCTGCTGCAGGCGGAGATTCTCGATCTCAAGGCCAATCCCGACCGGCGCGCTACAGGCGCGGTGGTCGAGGCCCAGCTCGATCCGGGCAAAGGCCCCGTTGCCACCGTGCTCATTCAGAGTGGAACTCTGCACGTCGGGGACGATTTCATCTGCGGCATGTACTCCGGCCGTGTGCGCGCGCTGCTCGACGAGCGCGGCAAGATCATCAAGGACGCAGGACCGGCGATTCCGGTGCAGATCCTTGGAATAGGCGGAGTGCCGATGGCCGGCGACCAGTTCGTGGTCGTCGAGGACGCGATGGAATCCCGCGAGATTGCCCAGCGTCGCCAGCGGCTCGACCGCGAGGCGAAGAGCCGCCGCACTTCCAAGAGCATCGTGTCGCTCGAGGATTTCATGACTGCTGCCGCAGCAGGCGAGAAGCGGACGCTGCGAATTGTCATCAAGGCCGACCAGGGCGGGCCGGCGGAAGCTCTCGCCGACGCGCTCGGACAGCTCTCGCATGACGAAGTGTCGGTGGAAGTCGTACATCGCGGCGTCGGCTCCATCACCGAGAGCGACATCCTCCTGGCGCGCGCGTCCGGCTCGATCATTGTCGGGTTCCACGTTCGCCCGGACAACAATGCCCGCGCCGCAGCCGAGCGTGAGGGCGTCGACATCAAGCTGTACAAGGTCATCTACGAGGCCGTCGAGGACGTTCGCTCGGCGCTCGAAGGGATGCTTCGCCCGGAAGAGCGCGAGGTGGTGCTCGGCGAGGCGGAAGTCAGAGAGACCTTCAAGGTGCCAAAGATGGGTGTCATTGCCGGCTGCTCGGTTCGCAGCGGGCTCATCAGCCGCCAGGGGCGGGCGCGCGTGATCCGCGACAGCGTCGAGATCTACGACGGCGTGATCGGGTCGCTCCGCCGGTTCAAGGACGACGTAAAGGAAGTTCGCGAAGGATTCGAGTGCGGAATCGGGATCGAGAACTTCAACGACATCAAGATCGGGGACGTCATCGAGTGCTATCGCAAGGAGCAGGTCGCGCGCACTCTGACGTCAACTGCAACTGCGTAACACTCGTCGCGCGGACCGCGTTGCTGCGGCGGTCCGCGAAGAGGTCGCGACCTTCCTCGCCGAGTCGGCGAAGGACCCGCGGATAGTGGGCTTTGTCACCGTCACCGGCGTCGAGATCACGCCGGACCTCCGCCACGCGAAGGTGTTCGTCAGCGTGATGGGAAGCGACGCGGAGAAGCAGGCTACGTTCGACGGACTGGATAGCACTGCGTCGCACCTTCGGGCGCGGGTCGGACGCGCGCTCCGGCTGCGCGTTGCGCCAGAGTTCCAGTTTCGCGAGGACGACAGCATCGCCCGCGCCGCCCGCATCGAATCGCTGCTCGCTGGAGTCCGCGATTCCGCTGAGGCGGCAGCCGTTGCCCAACGCGATTCCGGCTCCACGGCGCCCGCGGAAACCGGTGATGGAAGTCACGACGGATAGCGAGGCGCCGCCGGCCCGTCGCGGTGAGGGGCTGCTCCTCGTCGACAAGCCCGCAGGTGTCACATCGCACGACATGGTTCTCGCGGCGCGCCGTGCGTACAACGAGCGCAGCATTGGCCACCTCGGCACACTTGATCCGTTCGCGACCGGACTCCTGCTGCTTCTTCTGGGAAGAGCGACGCGGCTCGCGACTTTCATCGATACCGAGCCAAAAGTCTACGAAGCGACAATTCGTTTCGGTGCGGAAACGGACACCGACGACGCCACCGGCACAGTCGTTCGCACCGCTCCCCTGCCTGATCCGCAACGCGTCCGCGACGCGATCGCCGCACTCACCGGCCGGCTGATGCAGGTGCCTCCCGCATACTCGGCCAAATCGGTCGACGGCCAGCGGGCATACGACGCGGCGCGGCGCGGTGAGCCCATCGAGCTGGCGCCGGTGCCGGTGACCGTTCACGAATGGCTGGTCACGGAACAGCACAGCGACTGGCTAAGCGCGACCATCACCTGCGGCGGCGGCACTTACATACGGGCACTGGCGCGCGATCTCGGGCGCGCCACCGCAAGCGCAGCGCATCTCGAATCTCTTCGCCGCACGCGGTGCGGCAGATTCGACGTTCGCGATGCCGCGTCGCTCGAGGATCTTCGGAACGCCCCGCCCGCTCTGCGCACACTCCTCGTAGTCAGCAGCGATGAGTGATCTCGCGATAATTTCGGCAGACTCGGCGCTGCCGCCGAACGTCACCGGCACTGTCGTCACCGTCGGCACGTTCGACGGCGTCCACCGCGGACATCTCGACGTGCTGGCGCGGCTGGTTGGTCGGGCTGCGGCAACGGGCCGGCCGAGCGTGCTCGTGAGCTTCGATCCGCATCCACTGGAAATTGTAAATCCCGTCGCCGCGCCACCCCTGCTCAGCTCTCTCGAGGAGAAGCTCGAAGTGATCGCCGAAACGGGAGTGAACTATTTCGCGGTGGTGCCGTTCACCAACGCTCTCGCGGCGTATTCGGCGGAAGCGTTCGTAAACGAGATCCTGCGCCGGCGATTCCGCATGCGCGAGTTGTTGATCGGACACGATCACGGTTTCGGCCATCATCGCGCCGGAAACGTGGGCGTCCTTCAGCAGCTTGGAGCGGAGCAGGGATTTGCCGTCGAGGTGGTCGAGGCAGTCTCGCTTTCCGATGGCCAGCATGTGTCGTCGACCTCGATCAGGCGCGCACTTGCCGGAGGCGACCTGGTCCGGGCAGCCGAGGGACTCGGCAGGGCGTATTCAGTGGGAGGCGTTGTGGTGCATGGAGAAGGGCGGGGGCGGGATCTTGGTTTTGCGACCATAAACGTCGCCCCTCCTTCTTCGCGCAAGCTGCTACCCCCTGTGGGCGTGTACGCGGTGCGGGTGCAGACGCCCCGCGGTCCATTCGACGGGATGATGAATCTCGGGCCAAGACCAACCTTTGGAGAAAGCACGACGTCGCTCGAGGCGCATCTGTTCGGTGCAGAGGGTGACTTTTACGGCGCAAACGTGAGGATCGATTTCATCTCGTTTCTCCGTGACACCCGCAGGTTTGCAAACGCTGAAGAGCTGACGCGCCAGCTCAAGCAGGATCGCGAGGACGCGCAACGCGCGTTGACTCCCTTCATCGCTCCCGGTAACCTTAACGGCTATCCCGGAACAATAAATTTCACCCAGTCAGTCGCATGACTCTGAAGTATCGGCTGTTAATCATCGCAGGCCTGATCGTGGCCTCATTTATTGCCCTGTACCCGCGCCAGGTTGTGGAGCGCGTCAGGAGCGCCAACGGGTTCGTCTACGACACCGTAAAAAGGGTTCCGCTCAAGCGCGGCCTCGACCTGCAGGGCGGAATGCACCTCGCTCTCGAGATCGACGACTCGAAGGTCATCGTGCCTGACAAAGCCGAGGCGATCGACCGGGCGCTCAAGGTCGTGCGCACGCGCATCGACCAGTTCGGCGTGTCCGAGCCCGTGGTCCAGAAGGCGGGCAACGACCGCATCATCGTCGAGCTTCCGGGAATCGACGATCCCCGCCGTGCTCAGGACGTCGTCCAGAAGTCGGCGTTTCTTCAGTTTCAGATAACCGACAAGACCCAGGCGCTGGAGAAAGCGTTCCCGCGGCTCGATGCCGCGGTGAAGCAGGCCGGCGGTGCAGCGCTGGTCGCGCAGGCCGGCGCAGCGGCTGCAAGACCCGACAGCGCCGCTGCCGCCAGCGCAGGTCTTCAGTCGCTCTTCACCAAGGACACGACGAAGAAGGCGAAAAAAGACAGCGCCAAGGCCGACAGCACCAAGGCCGACAGCGCCGTCGTAGCCACCGGTGGGGATTTCTCGAAACTCATCCAGCAGGGCGGCATGCCGGGCGAGTACTACGTCGCGCAAAGCGACATGGACAAGATCGATCGCTTTCTCTCGCTGCCGCAGGTCCAGGCGGCCATTCCCCCGGGCAAGGTGCTGCGCTGGGGAAGCGACAGCACGTCGCTCGGCAACAGGATGTATCGCCCGTTGTACGTTCTCGACGCCCGGCCAATCATCACCGGTGAGTATCTCACCGACGCCAAGCCGGAAACGAGTCCGCAGGAAGGCACGCTCGTGACCTTCAAGCTGAACAACGAAGGTGGACGCCGGTTTGGTGTCGAGACGGCGAAGCATCTCCACGATTACATGGCGATCGTTCTCGACGACCGGGTGATGGGTCGCCCGCCGATCATCAACGGCGCGATCAGGACGAACGGACAGATCACGATGGGCGGAAAGGATCTTCAGGCGGCGTCGGACCTTGCTCTCGTCCTCAGAGCCGGCTCACTGCCGGCCCCGCTCAAGATCGCCGAGATCCGAAACATCGGCGCAAGCCTCGGCAAGGATTCCATCTCCAAGGGAGTCACCGCCGGGCTCATCGCCATCATTCTCGTCGTGACGATCATGCTCGGCTATTATCGATTCTCGGGCTTGCTTGCTGTTCTTGGCCTTTGTCTTTACATGCTGTTCACGCTTGCTGCACTCGCCGGGTTCAGTGCCGTTCTAACGCTGCCGGGCCTTGCCGGATTTGTTCTCTCAATAGGAATAGCTGTCGACGCGAACGTGCTGATCTTCGAGCGGATCAGGGAAGAGCTCGATCGCGGCAAATCAATTCGCACGGCTGTTGACGAGGGCTTTCGCCACGCGATGAGCGCGATCATCGACTCCAACGTTTCAACCGCGCTCACGGCCGCCGTGCTTTATCAGTACGGCACAGGGCCAGTGCGCGGATTTGCCGTAACGCTTCTCGCCGGTATCGCGGCGTCGATGGTCACGTCGATCTTCGTCGTCCGCACCTTCTACATGATCTGGCTCTCCCGCTCCAAGAGCCCACAGACACTGAGCATCTGATGCTTCGTTTACTCCACGACACTCATTACGATTTCATTCGCCGGTGGCGCTGGGCCGTTGGGCTCACCGCCGCGTTCATCGTCCTCGGGATGGGTGCATTGTCCCTCAGAGGCCTCAACAGGAGCATCGAATTCACCGGTGGGACTCTGATGCAGCTCGAGTTCTCCAAGGCGATCGACGTCGCTGTTCTGCGAGGGGTCCTGGACAGCGCGGGCATTCGCGGCGCCGAAATTCAGCAGTTCGGAACGAATCGCGAGTACACGGTGCGCGCGCAGGAAGCCGGACAGAGCGGCACCGCCGCCCCGGGCGCCGAGACGCGCGCGAGGCAG
>Ga0097691_1000396_pt1 | contig 39188 bp, 32 predicted proteins | sample NGESurdeep072012_8_FD_72858 | JGI IMG/M metagenome (GOLD analysis project Ga0097691, IMG submission 72858) | Arctic peat soil microbial communities from Barrow, Alaska - NGEE Surface sample 210-1 deep-072012 | ecosystem: Environmental > Terrestrial > Soil > Wetlands > Peat ... | reverse complement strand
GGTGCGGTACTGCACAAGCGATTTCGTAGCCTCAACGGGCTGGGTAGTACTGGCCATCCTCGACTCCTTTTGCGTTTCTAAATCAGGTTGTGGAAGGTACCGTCCGCTGTTTGCGGGCCGGCGGCTTCTGCGAATTCCCCACAGAACTCGGCTTGGCGTTCCTAGCGCGCGGTTCGTGCGTACCCAGCAGGCCGCGCAGGAAAATCTCCGACATCTGCTCGGCGAGATCGGCGGCCTGAATGTCGCGGCGCGGATCGTGCCAGGTATAAATCCAGTTCATCATGCCGAAGAGGCTGAGGACCGCGATGCGCGCGGAAATTCGGTCGGTCGGCAGGCCGCGGTCGCGCTTCAGGTCATCCACCAGCCCGCGGCAAAGCTGGTAGTACTCGCGCTTCATGTCCTTGATTTCCTGCCCCAGCGGACCGGCGAGCGCCTCGTCTTCGTGCGAGAGGACCTTCATCGCCTTCAGGTTCGCCAGGAAATATTCGAGGTGATTGCGGATGAAAATGCGCACCCGCTGCTCGGGGTCGGTCACCATCTCGAGTTGATCGCGAAGCATCTGCATGATGGTCGAAAAGGTGTGCTTCTGGATCAGGTAGAGCAGCTTTTCCTTGGATTCGAAGTAGTAGTAGAGGCCGGCGAGAGACATGCCGCTAGCGCGCGATAGGTCGCGCATGGAGGCGCCTGCGTAGCCCTTGTCGTAGAAGACGTTGGTGCCGAAATACAGTATCTCGCCGAGGCGGCGGTCGAAGCGGCTCTCCGGCTGGGGATCGTCGGCTTTGCGGCGATTGACTCGTTTGCGGGCGCGGGTCGGCATTCACTCACCAATTCGAACGTTCGTTCGTATCGTATGGGATGAGGCGGGGGGAAGGCAAGGTGCAGAAAGACGTATTCCGTATTCCGGAATTGAGACTTACTTAGGCGTTTTGTCGCGTTCGACCAGTTGAATACGTTTTACCTGGTTGCGGTCCAACGTCTGCAATTGGCCGCCTATTCGGACTTCAACCGATATTTCTGTCACCGTCTCTACGTCGCAGGTTAGAACCGATCCGTCCCTCAATTCCACGGTATCGTGCGCTGAACTGCCGAGTTCGTAACTCACGCTTCCGCCTGACGTGTCGTTCTGCCCAATTTCCAGCGGGTAGTGCCCGGTGTTGTAGCCGGACTTGCTGAACTCGAGCACGTGTTTGCCGACCGTTAGCTCGGCGAGCTTCGGCGTCGTTCCGGCATCCACACCGTCAACTTTCACGATCGCACCCTGCGGGACAGAATTTACCGTCATCCTCACTCTACGAAGTTCGCCGTAAGCCTGCAGTTCAGAGGGGACGTTTTTCGCTCGAAGCGATAGCGAGACCGGCTGGCCGATTGTGCTCGTATTGAACTCAAACTTCACACTCTCGCCGACTCCCACGTTCGATAACTGAATGTAGCCGTCGCCAATCCTCACGCTGTTCTTGTCGAAGAGGTACACATCGAACTCTATGCGAGAAATCGGTTTTCCCCACAGGTTTTCGGCGACTACGTTGGAGGTGTAAGCACGCCTGCCCTGAACAGTCGCGAATCCATTGAACTTGGCGAAACTAAAGCGCAACACGGTCGGGCCATTCGAAGGCCAGGTCATCACTTGAGCCGGCGGATCCTTCGCGAGGACAGCAAACGGAACAAGCAATGTGACGACAACCAAGAAGATGCTGCGTTTGCGCATTTTTCCGACCTAGTTCTTGATGTTCTGCATTAACTGCTCGACCTGCTTCTTGTCCTCGGCGGTGAGCGGCAGCAGCGGCAGGCGCACGGGGCCGCCGAAGTAGCCGTTGAGGTCCATCGCGTACTTCACGCCGGGGATGCTCATCTCAGAAACAACCTTTTGCGCGGCTTCGGCGATGCGCTGCTGTTTCTCCTTCGCGACCGCGTCGTTGTTCTCTTTCCAGGCAGCGTAGATTTCGAAGCACGCGGTCGGAGCGGGACAGGCAAATGCAAGAATCGCGCCCACCGCGCCGGCATTGAGCGACGACTCCAATTTGTGCGCGGCGCCCACCAGAACCTGGAAGCCGACTTCCTTCTGCCGCGTCTTCAGCGCGCCCACCACTTGCACCGCCGTAGATGAAGATGAGGTCTGTCCGGCGATGGGGAGCGATGCGGCCATGGCTTTGGCTTCGGAGAGCATGCGCCCGGTGACGGCTTCCTGTACGTCGGTGACGGTCGTGGTGCGCTTGATATGGCGCGTGCCCTCGACCATCTTTTGCACTTTCTCGATGGAGCCGCTGGATTCCTTGATGGAGATAATGTTCACATGCTCGGCGAGTTCGATCACGACTTCCGCGGGGATGTCGTAACCCGTGGCTTGCGGAAAGTTATAGATGATGAGTGGCAGCGGCGAGCGGTCGGCGACGGTGCGATAGAACGCCAGCATGTTCTGCGGCCGGTTCATCTGGCCCTTGTAATAGTGGGGCGTGCGCACCATGGCGGCGTCGTAGCCGAGCGTGGCGGCGTATTCGGTGAGGCGCAACGTTTCGATCGCGGACTCGATTCCGGTTCCGGCGATCATGACCTTGTTGGGCGCGGCGGCGGCCAAGGCGGCCTTGAGCACGTCGCGGCGCTCCTCGTCGCTCATCAGGATCGCTTCGCCCGTCGAGCCTTGCACGACCATGCCCGCAATCGGTGCGCGCGAGTAGCGGTCCACGTTGTGCTCGAGCTTCTTGTAATAAATCCTGCCGTCCGGATAGAACGGCGTGGTGATGGGAGGAAAGATGCCGTGGAGAAACATAGTTCTGAGTTCCTAGTTTCGAGTTGCGTACCGTTCAGGATAACCCTGCGGCGGCCCATGTGACTATGGAAGACCGCCACAGTTCCGCGTGATGCTCAGATCATTTCAAATCAGCGTTTATCTGCGTTCATCAGCGGCCGATTTCATTTTGCCTGCGCCACGATACGCTCGATGAGCTTGGGATCGTCGGGCAGCAGTCCCGACTTCGGCAGGCGCGGCGTGAGCTCGACCCATCCTTTCTCGATCGAAAACGCTTTCTTGAACAGCGGGAGCGATTCGTCCACGCGGTTCATGTTTACCAGCGCGACGGCGTGCCAGTAGACCATCTCGGCCAAGCGGCTGGGGAGCACGCCGGGAGTTTTCCGCGCGATCTGCTCGGCGGCGGAGTACTCGCGCAGCGCGGCCTCGTTGTCCTTGTGCTCGACGGCAAGGTCGCCGGCGTTCATGTGGTTGTAGGCGCGCTGGAGAGCAACGAGGCGGCGCAGTTCCTGGAGCGGTTCGGCGGCATCGTCCACCCGCAGGTCGAAGACGCGGCCCATCCACGGCGCGGGCTGGCGTTTCCCTTCCACGATCAGGATGGCGGCGGATTGGCGTCCGCGAATGTCGCCACCGACGGCTTGCGCCGCATCAAGCGCGGCGAGCATTCGGTCAGCAAGGTCGCCTTTGGATTCTTGATAAGCCTTCGCCATGGCGGGCCAAATTTTGTCGTTCGACATCAGGTTGGCTTCCGTGGAGAATTCTCGGCCGTAACGCAGCTCGCTTTCACATTTCCCGTCGGATGATTTGATCGAGTCCATCGCGAAAGTGTCGTTAGGACTACCTGCGATATGACCTGCTGCCTGCATATCCTTGCAGCCGGTGAACACTCCGACCTTTCCGTTTGAATCGACAAATGCAACCTGTCTTCCCTCAGTGAATTTGTCCTTCGCGAGCAGTTGCTTGAGCGCTTCTGGCGCTGCTGTTCCCTTCCGCATCAACTCCAGCCCGTTCGGTCCATAGCTTGGATCGACGAACGACTGCGTGGCCACAGCGCCCACGCCCGCTTCCGCCCAGGTGACGATCGAGCCGACCGAGAACCAGTGCGACTGCACAGCCACGCCGATCTGTCCCGTCACCGGATCGCGGGCGACGATGGAGAAGGTGTGGACGGGACGAAGCTGCGAAAAAGCTGAACCGCAAAGGACGCAAAGTACGCAAAGGAGTCGTTTCATGGGGGCACCTTGTAGAAGGGAGGATTCTAGAAGCGAACCGCAAAGGACGCAAAGGTTCGCAAAGGAATACATTCGCGTCCTTTGCGACCTTTGCGGTGAAAGCTCTACGTCTTCGTCGTCAACCGGTGCGCGTGCAGAGACTGGATGGGGCGCACGGTGACGTGTCCCTGCTGGAGGGCGGCGATGCCTTCGACGGCGGCGCGGGCGGCGGCCAGCGTGGTGATGCTCTGGATGCGGTGGGTAACGGCGGCGCGACGAATGGCTTTCTCGTCGAACCACGGGTCGGCGCCGTGCGGCGTATTCACGATGAGCTGGATGCGGTCGCCCTTGATCAGGTCCACCACGTTCGGGCGCCCTTCTTTAACCTTAAAGACGCGCTCGACGATTAGTCCCGCGCCTTCCAGCACGCGTGCGGTGCCGCTGGTGGCGACGATCTTGAAACCAAGCTCGGAATAGCGGCGCGCAATTTCCACCACCGCCGCCTTGTCGCTGTCTTCGACACTGATGAACACGGCGCCCTGGGTGGGCAGGCGGTTGCCGGCGGCGATCTGCGCCTTGGCGAACGCTTCGCCAAAGGTGTCGGCCACGCCCATCACTTCGCCCGTACTCTTCATCTCGGGACCGAGCACGGTGTCCACGCCGGGAAATTTCGACCACGGGAACACAGGCGATTTGACGAAATAGCAGCGGCCGGTCTCAAGGTCGGTAGCACGCTCGACGTTCTCGGGCAGGAACTCGCGCAACTTGCGTCCGGTCATGAGGCGCGCGGCAATCTTGGCCAGCGGCACGCCGGTCGCCTTGGAGACGTAGGGCACGGTACGCGAGGCGCGCGGGTTTACTTCAAGCACGTACACCTTCCACTCATTCTCGCGCGGATGCTGGATGGCGTACTGCACGTTCATCAGGCCGATGACTTTCAGCGCGCGCGCCAGGCGGAAGGTGTATTCGCGGAGCGTCTTGAGTACCGAATCCGTTATGTCCACCGACGGCAGCACGCACGACGAGTCGCCGCTGTGGATGCCGGCTTCCTCGATGTGCTGCATGATGCCGCCGATCACGACGTCTTCGCCGTCGGACAGGCAATCGACGTCCACTTCCACCGCCGACTCGAGGAAGTGATCGATCAGCACCGGGCGGTCCTGCGAGTACTCGACTGCCTGGCGCATGTACTGGATGACCGAGTCCTCGTCGTAAGCGATCACCATGGCGCGCCCGCCGAGCACGTAGGAGGGCCGTACCAGCACGGGATAACCGACACGGTTCGCGCCCGCCACGGCTTCTTCAATTGAAGTTGCCATCGCGCCCGGAGGCTGGGGGATTTTCAATTCGTCGAGCAGCTTGCCAAAGCGCTTGCGGTCTTCGGCAAGGTCGATGGATTCGGGAGAGGTACCGATAATCGGCACCCCCGCGGCCTTGAGCGGCAAGGCGAGGTTGAGCGGCGTCTGCCCGCCAAACTGCACGATCATGCCGATCGGCGCGCCGCCCGACGACTCGTGCTCGTAGACGGCGAGCACGTCTTCCAGCGTGAGCGGCTCGAAGTAAAGGCGGTCGCTGGTGTCGTAGTCGGTGGAGACCGTTTCCGGATTGCAGTTCACCATGATGGTCTCGTAGCCGTCCTCGCGCAGCGCAAACGCGGCGTGGCAGCAACAGTAATCGAACTCGATTCCCTGCCCGATGCGGTTCGGCCCAGAGCCCAGGATGATGACTTTCTTGCGCTCGGTCGGAGCGGCCTCGTCTTCTTCCTCGTAAGTCGAATAGAGGTACGGGGTGTAGCTTTCGAACTCCGCGGCGCAGGTGTCCACGTGCTTGAACACCGGCGTAACGCCGTGCAGCTTGCGAATCTGGCGAACCTTTTCGGCCGCGCCATGTCCGTTGCGCAGGTTCCACGAGGTAGCGAGCCGATTGTCGGAGAGCCCGGCGCGCTTGGCTTCGCGCAACAACTCGGGAGATGCCTCGTCGGCCGCGACCTTCTCCACCGCCTGCTGGACGTCGGTGATTTCCTTGAGCTGATAGAGGAACCACGGATCAATGCCGGTCATCTGCGAAAGCTCTTTGACCGTCATCCCCTCACGCAGTGCGTAGCGGATGTAGCTGAGGCGCTCCGGATGCGGCGTGACCAGACGCTGGGTCAGGATCTTGGGCTCGATGTTTTCGCTGCCGGACTTCTTGCCGGTTTCCAGCGAACGCACGGCCTTGAGCAGCGCTTCCTTGAAGGTGCGCCCAATGGCCATTACTTCGCCGACCGACTTCATCTGCGGGCCGAGGTTCTCGTCGGCGCCGGGGAATTTTTCGAACTGCCACTTCGGGATTTTGACGACCACGTAATCCAGCGTCGGCTCGAAGCAGGCGGGCGTCTTGCGCGTGATGTCGTTGGGAATCTCGTCGAGCGTGTAGCCGACGGCGAGCTTGGCGGCGATCTTTGCGATCGGGAAGCCCGTCGCCTTGCTGGCCAGCGCCGAACTGCGCGAAACGCGCGGGTTCATCTCAATCACGACCATGCGCCCAGTAGTCGGATCGACGGCGAACTGGATGTTGCTGCCGCCGGTCTCGACGCCGATCTCGCGAATCACGGCAATGGATGCGTCGCGCATGCGCTGGAATTCGCGGTCGGTGAGCGTCTGCGCGGGCGCGACCGTGATCGAGTCGCCGGTGTGCACGCCCATCGGGTCAAAGTTTTCGATCGAGCAGATGATGATGACGTTGTCCTTCACGTCGCGCATCACTTCGAACTCGAACTCCTTCCAGCCGAGCACGGATTCCTCGATCAGCACTTCGTGTACGGGCGAGATGTCGAGTCCGCGGGCAAGCAGGTCGAGCAGCTCCTCGCGGTTGTAAGCGATGCCGCCGCCGGTGCCGCCCAGCGTGAACGACGGCCGGAGGATGACCGGAAAACCGATCTTGGCGGCGAACTCGAGACCGTCTTTCAGGTTGTTGACGAGCGCCGAGCGTGGGACGTCGAGCCCGATGTTGGTCATCGCGTCTTTGAACATCAGGCGGTCTTCGGCCTTCTTGATCGCTCCCAGTTGCGCGCCGATGAGCTGAACGTTGTATTTCTCCAGCACCTGGCCGTCGGCCAGTTCGACCGCGAGGTTGAGCGCGGTCTGTCCGCCGACCGTGGGCAGCAGGACAAAGCCGCGGCCGTCGCACATCTCGCTTTCGATACGAATAATCTCTTCCAGGTAATCGCGGGTGAGCGGCTCGATGTAGGTGCGGTCGGCGAATTCGGGATCGGTCATGATGGTGGCCGGGTTCGAATTCGCCAGCACCACCTCGTAGCCTTCCGCCTTGAGCGCCTTGCAGGCCTGCGTGCCGGAGTAATCGAACTCGGCGGACTGTCCGATGACGATCGGGCCGGAGCCGATGATGAGGACCTTCGAGATGTCGTTGCGTCTGGGCATTAGTTACTAGTCGTCAGTTGCGAGTTGCCAGTTTGGCGCGGCTGAAGCCGCGCCCTTGCAAAGAATCAAAACTTCACTCCGCGTTGGCGCAACAGCCTTTCCAACTCCGCCCGATGTTCGATGACTGCGGCGTAGATCGCAGTGTAGTGATCGGTTTTCTTCCAATCGATGACCTTGCGCGCGCGCTCCGCACCTACGAGGTCTTCCATCGCCTGCCACTCGAGCATACAAACGGCGAGGTGATAGTAGCTGGTGAGCGGGCCACCGTCGCCTTGCGGCCACTGGTACGGCATGCGAGGGACCAGTTGCTCCAGGTCGGCCTCAAGTTGGCGGTTCGCGAACGGCAGGCGGTCTTTGAAGATCCAGTGTGCCTGCTCGTGGACGTAGGCCGAGAGCGCGAGGTCGTCGTCGTTCAGGAAGCCCGCGTTCAGCGTCAGCACCGGCATGGAGTGGTTCATCGCGTTCGCGTCGATTTCCAGGTCGCGCGTCTTGGTGTACTTCTTCAGGTCGTACTGCTGGGCCAGGCGCTCGATCTGCTCTTTCTTGCGCTGCTCGACCTCGGTGCCGTTCTTGAGCTTGATGTTGAGCTTGGGCGTGGCGGCAAAGGCTATCGCTGTTCCAACAATTAATGCCGAGCCGATGATGAGGACCTTCGAGATGTCGTTGCGTCTGGGCATTTACTGGTTCTTCGGTCCTTGTTTCTTTGCGGCCTGCTTGGGTTGAAATACGATCGAACACTCTCCGCCGCCAGTACTGAGGCTTGCGTTGACAGGCAAATTCTTTTCGTTGTCTGTACCCGACACGGTGAGGTACGCGCTCGACGGTACAAATCCGTTAGCCCGAACGACAATTTCGTATGTGCCCAGCGGCAGGTCCTCGAACGTGTAGTGCCCCGCTTCATCGGTAACGGCCGTTGCGAAGGCGTCGGTATCCGCCGGTGTCATTAACCGTTTTAGCGGAGTACGGACAGCGGATTCATATGGCAACGTAGTTGGGTAAATGCTGACCGTTGCTCCGACAATCGGCTTGCGAATGTCTTCAAATCTGTACCCGAGCTTTGCCTTGTCGTCTTTTACTGCCTTTGACAGTGTTTGGAAAACTTCTCCCGACGGCCGATTTCCGACCACGACCTTCTCGAACGACACGAAAAAACACGACTGCGCGGTCGGTGCTAAGACGAGCAGCACAGCAGCGACTTGAGCAGTGCCCCTCATCTTCCCTTCCACTCCTCCATCATCTTCACGAAGTCGCCGAACAGGTAATGTGAGTCGTGCGGGCCAGGGGCGGCTTCGGGGTGGTACTGCACCGAGAAGAGCGGCAGCGAGCGATGGCGCAGGCCTTCGAGCGTGTTGTCGTTCAGGTCGATGTGCGTCAGCTCGACTTCGCTCGGCTTCAGCGAGTCCGGATCGACCGCGAAATTGTGGTTGTGGGCGGTGATCTCGATCTTTCCGGTCTCCATCTGTTTCACCGGATGGTTCCCGCCGTGGTGCCCGAACTTCAGCTTGTAGGTCTTTCCGCCCAGCGCCAGTCCGACCAACTGGTGGCCCAGGCAAATGCCGAATATCGGCACGCGACCCATCAGGCGGCGGATGCTCTCCTGGGCGTAGGTCACCGGTTCGGGATCGCCCGGCCCGTTCGACAGGAAGACTCCGTCAGGCTTCATCGCCAGCACATCTTCCGCGCTGGTTTCGGCGGGCACGACGGTGACTTTGCAGCAGTTCCCCACCAGCTTGCGCAGGATATTGTGCTTGATGCCGAAATCGTAGGCGACGACGTGGTACTTGGGCGGGGCGTCCTTGGCGCCGACGACCTCTGTCGGATCAATCGAGCGCTCGCCCACGTCCCACACGTAGCGTTGCTTGGTGCTGACGACTTTCGCCAGGTCGGTGCCGTCCATTTTGCGAATGGAGCGTGCCTTTTCTACTAGCTTCTGCGGATCGGTTTCGATGGTGGAGACCACGCCGCGCATGACGCCGTGGTCGCGCAGATGGCGAACCAGAGCGCGCGTATCGATGTCGGCGATGACGGGAATGCGGTTGCGCTCCAGGTATTCGTCGGCGACCTGCTGCGAGCGCCAGTTGGACGATACGCGCGAGAACTCGCGCACGACCAGGCCCTCGATGTAGGGCTTGTTGGCCTCTTCGTCTTCTTCGTTGGTGCCGTAGTTGCCGATCTGCGGGTTGGTCAGGACGACGATCTGTCCGCAGTAGCTGGGGTCGGTAAAGATTTCCTGGTAGCCGGTGATGGAAGTATTAAAAACGACTTCGCCGTAGCACTCGCCCTTTGCGCCAAAACCTTTGCCCTTGAAGATTCTCCCGTCTTCGAGGGCCAGAATTGCCTGCATCAATTTCCCCGGCGGTGGATTTTTCCGATTTTATCAGGCATCGCCGGAATGCGCTCACGGAATCCGCGCGCGCATGAAGCCTCTCGCTGTGGAAATCAGGGCATTTTTGCGGGCGCGGGGTCGGCCGAGCCGCCGTCGGCAATCACCTTCCAACTGCCGTCTTTCTGTTTTTCCCAAACCGTCAAATAATTGCCACGGATTTCGACCGCTTCGCCCTTTGGCGTCTTGTTGCGCAGCGTCCAACGTCCGGTGGTGTAGCCGACTTTGCCGGCCGGGTAGATCTCGCCGCGATTCGGTTCCCATTGGAGGGTGAAGTTGGCATTACCGAAGTTCGGTTCGTAGAACTTGCGTACCGCGTCCTTGCCGACGACGGGCGGCGTGACGCCGAAGAGCACGACATTGTCGGCCATGAACGACATCCAGCCTTCCAGCCGGTCCGCCTGCGTGGCCTTGTTGAAGGCGCGGTCGGCGTCCATGACGGGCTGTGCGGAGGGTGCGGACTGCGCCAGACAGGCGACGGAGAGAAGCAGCACTGTAAGTATGCGAACGATCATGGGCGGGAATCTTAAATGAAGAATTAAGAATTAAGAATTAAGAATGGGGCCCGGATACGCTCTTAATTCTTCATTCTTAATTCTTCATTCTTCATTATCTGAGGACGCCGAGCTTCTCCATCGGCCAATACACGAAGACCGCTTTGCCATAGATGTACTGGCGCTCCACCGGGCCGAAGTCGCGGCTGTCGCTGGAGGAACTGCGATGGTCGCCGAGGAGGAAGTATGTATTCCTGGGGACGACGGTCTCGGGATAAGAACGGTCGTCACGATAATCGTCGGGGACGTAGAGTTCGCGAATGCGGCGGCCATTGACGTACACCCGTCCGTCGTCAATCTGGACGCGGTCGCCGGCCACGGCAATCACGCGCTTGATGTAGCTCTTGGCGGTGTCGCGCGGATAGTGGAAGACCACGATGTCGCCGCGCGAGATCGGCTCCAGGTGATAGACGAACTTGTTGATGAAGATGCGCTCCTGGTCGGTGAGACCGGGCAGCATGCTGGTTCCTTCGACTTTTACCGGCTGGTACAGGAAGATGATGATGAGCGCGGAAACGACCAGCGATACCGTCAGGTCGCGCGCCCATCCGGCCAGCGTAGGCAGGACCCTGGGTTTGGCCGGAACGGCTTCGGGAAGTGGAGAGGGAACGTGCGACATCTCTGTTGATTCTATATTGACCTTCGCTCGGCCGGGAAAGTTGCGAGCATTCGCAGATCAGGTAAGATATCGGACATTGAGGATGCAACCGTGAAGCGACTATTTTCTGTTTTCCTGCTGGCGCTGGTTTCCGTGGCCGTATTCGGACAGGGCGGCAATCCCGCTATTCCCGCCTACAACAAGGCCGCACCGCTCAAGGGCGCGAACCTGCCGCCCATCCTGCCCGAGGACCAGCTTTGGGGACCGAGCTTCCAGTATCCCGTGCAGAAGCGCGCCTACATCCTGGCGGCGAAGATTGGGGACGTCCTTTACCAGCAGCCATGCTATTGCTACTGCGACCGCTCCGTCGGGCACCACAGCCTGCGGAGTTGTTACGAATCTACCCACGCCGCCCACTGCGATGCCTGCATGAAGGAGCTTTTCTATGCTTACCAGCAGACAAAAGCCAAGAAAACTCCCACGCAAATCCGGGCCGGCATCATCAAGGGCGAGTGGAAGTCGATCAACCTGAATCAGGCGGCGTCGATCGAGTAATCTGGGCTGGGTTGACGCCCGCCTCCCTTTCGCCGTATAACGTGCTCTCGTTAACATTCGGATCATCCCGACTGTGGGGATGACCGGGCGCGGTTCGCGTCGTTGGTTGCACAGGTGCAACTCGATGAAAAAGAAAGCTCCGGCAAAGGTTAAGCGTTCAACCGCTAAACCCAAGAAAATAAAAGTAGTGGCAAAGTCGGCCCCGTTGCGTGTGGTAAAGATGACACGCTCCGCCCCGGCTCCGGTAAAGCTTGCGCAGGACCCCAGGTTTGCCCAGGCGGTGGAGAGCTACCAGGCCGGCCTCAAGGCCATGCAGGAGCGCAAGTTCGACAAGGCGAAGGCGGCCTTCCAGAAGGTCAGCGGCTCCGGTCTGCGCGATTTGGCTGAACGCGCCAACGTATTTCTTAATACCTGCAACCAGCACCTGAGCAAGACCACGACCAGCTTCAAGACGCCCGAGGAACACTACGACTACGCCATCTCCCTGATGAACCTGGGCGACTACGTCGGCACGCGCGAACATTTGGAGAAGATCACCAAGCAATCCGCCTCGGCCGATTACGGCTGGTATGGGCTTTCGGTGCTGAACTGCCTGACCGGCCACTTCGAGGATGCGCTGAAGCACCTTGCCGAGGCGATCCGCCTGAATCCGCGGTACCGGTTCCAGGCGCGGAATGACTCCGACTTCAAGAACATGTCCGACGATCCCCGCTTCACCGAATTGATTTACCCAGAGGTGGAGGAAGCTCCTCGTCCGGCCCGCAGATAGGTCCATGCCAGCATCCAAGAACTCCGCCAGCGCACGCCAGCCCGGTGAGGGCCTGCGCATCGTCGCCATTGGCGGTGGGACCGGCCTCTCTACCCTGCTCAAGGGTTTACGCGATCACGTCCGCGAGGCGGCGCGGCCGGATAGCGCCGTTCCCTGCATCAGCGACCTGACGGCAGTTGTTACCGTCACTGACGACGGTGGTTCCAGCGGACGTCTGCGCAAGGAACTCAACATCCTGCCGCCGGGCGACATCCGCAACTGCATCGTCGCCCTTTCCGAAGACCAGGCGCTCCTGGCCCGCTTGTTTCAGTATCGTTTTGAGGGCGTATCGGCACTCACCGGACACAATTTTGGGAACCTGTTTCTGGCGGCACTGGCGGGCGTGACGGGAGATTTCGCCGAGGCGGTCAAGCTATCGTCCGAGATTCTGGCCACGCGCGGCCACATCTATCCGGCGACCACCGCGAACGTCGAGTTGGAAGCAATCATGAACGACGGCTCGCGCGTGCGCGGCGAGACCAGCATTACCGCCAGCCAGCATGGCATCACGCGGTTGGAGATGGTCCCGCCCGACGTCTCGCCGATGCAGGAGACGCTCGACGCCCTGGCGCGCGCCGACCTGATCACCATCGGCCCGGGCTCACTGTTCACCAGCCTCATCCCCAACGTGCTGGTGCGCGGGATTCCCGAGGCGATCGCAAAGTCTCCGGCGCTGAAGGTGTACGTCTGCAACCTGATGACGCAGGCGAACGAGAGCCTGGGGCTGTCCGCGTCGGACCATATCTGCGCGATTTACGAGCATGCAGGTTGCAAGATTTTCGATGTCGCCCTCGTCAACCGTGTTCCGGCTTCCCCGGAGATGAAGGCCAAATACGCTTTGGAGGGCGCGTCGCAGATCGTCGCCCGCGAAGAAGAGATCAAAGCGCTGGGCGTGCAGCCAGTCTTCGGGGACTACCTGTTCGAGGAAAACGGGGTCGCGCGCCACGCCTTCCACACCATCGCCGGCGACCTGATGAAACTTGCCATGCAACGGCCGGCCGCCGTGGGAATGAAGAATTAAGAATGAAGAATAGCGAAGTCTCAGCATTTCTGGCTGTCTATTCTTCTTCGTAATTGTTTTTAATTCTTCATTCTTCATTCTTCATTCTTAATTGATACTATTCCGCCATGTCATCTTCCAAGTCCGCGCCGCGCCTCGCTGTCGCCATCATGGCGGCGGGCAAAGGCACGCGCCTGAAGTCGAAACACCCGAAGGTCCTGTTCGAGGTCGGCGGGCGGTCGCTGTTAAGCCACGTGATTGCCGCTGCGAGCCAGGTGGTCGCGCCCGGCGACATCTTCGCCATCATCGGGCATGAAGCCCACCGCGTGCGCGAGGCGGTGGGGTCCACCGGCGTGAACTTCGTCTTGCAAGCGGACCAAAAAGGGACGGGGCACGCCGTGATGTGCGCGCGCCAGGCGCTGAAGGGATACGACCAAGTGCTGGTTCTGTCGGGCGATGCGCCGCTGCTGACGCCGGAAACGATCTGCCGTATCCGCGACTTCCACCTGCGGCATGGCGGCGCCATGACGCTGCTGTCGACCGACTTTGCCGATCCGACCGGTTACGGCCGGATTATCCGGCGCAAGAAAAAGAGTGGTAAGCCGACAGACGAGGTCGCACAGATCGTTGAGGAAAAGCAGCTCGCAGCCTCGCAGAAGAAAATTACTGAAATCAATGCCGGCATGTACGCGTTCGCGGCCAGGAAACTCTTTGCCAATCTTGACAAGCTGCGCACCGATAACCCGCACCACGAGTACTACCTGACCGATATCGCGGAGGTCCTCAACAAGGCGGGCGAAAAGGTGATGGCCTACAAGACCGCCGACGCGCACGAGGTCGCGGGGGCCAACACGCGGGCGGAGATGGCGGAACTGGATCGCGAGATGCGCGAACGGAAATGCACCGAACTGATGGCGGCCGGGGTGACCATCTTCAAGCCGGAAACGTGCCTGATCGACACCACGGTCAGCGTTGGCACGGATACGATCATCGAGCCTTTCGTTCAGCTATTGGGAGCAACGCGAATTGGCTCCGACTGCCGCATCCGCTCGTACTCGGTGATTACCGATTGCGAGCTGGCCGACGGCGTGACCGTGCGCCAGGGCTGCGTGATGGAGAAATCGACAGTCGCGTCCGGCGCGGTGCTCGGTCCGTACTCGCATGTGCGTCCGCAGACGGAGATCGGGCCGGAATGCCATGTCGGGAACTTCGTCGAAACCAAGAAGACGAAGATGGGACGCGGCTCCAAGGCCAACCACCTCACCTACCTGGGCGACGCGGTAATCGGAGAAAACGTCAACGTCGGCGCCGGCACCATCACCTGCAATTACGACGGCGTCCATAAGCACACCACCACCATCGAAGATGGCGCTTTCATCGGCAGCGACAGCACGCTGGTGGCGCCGGTGAAGATCGGGCGCGGCGCCTACGTTGGGGCCGCGGCTTGCATTACCGAAGATGTGCCGGAAGATGCGCTGGCCATCGCGCGCGCGCGACAAATCGTGAAGGAAGGCTGGGCAAAAAAGAAACGCGAAGAGATAACTGCGAAGAAGGGCGGCCGCTGAGCCCGCCGTATTTGTAGCGCCGGCTTCCAGCCGGCAGTTGCCTGGGCATTCTGCCCGCGTCCCGCTACTGGGCTTTCAGGCTAGTTGCAGGCTTCATGCTTTTCGAGAAGACGCCGGCGATGTGCGTTCCGCAATGCCTGCAGGCGCCGTTCTGTACGTCGTTCTCGATTACCGCATGCCAGGAGCGGCGCAGGATCGTCTGCTTGCATCCCGGGCAGATGGTGTTCCCGCCGTCGCTGAAGATGTTTCCCTCGTAGACATATTTCAGGCCCATCTGCATGGCCAGCGCGCGCGCCCGGTGCAATGTCTCCGGCGGCGTGGCCGGCTTGTCGGTCAGCTTGAAGTCCGGATGGAATGCCGTGAAATGCAGCGGGACGTCGTCGCCGAGGTTGGTCAGCACCCAATCGCAGAGCTGCTTCACTTCGTCTTTGTCGTCGTTGAGCGTGGGGATCATCAGGTTCGTGATTTCAAACCAGACGTTGGTCTCGTGCCGCAGCCACTTCAGCGTGTCGAGCACCGGCTGGAGGTGGGTGAGCGTGATCTTGGAATAGAAATTTTCCGTAAACGCCTTCAGGTCGATGTTGGCGGCGTCGATGTGCTGGTACACGTCGAAAAAAGCCTCGCGCGTGATGTAGCCGTTGGACACCATCACCGTGTTCAGCCCCTCCGCGCGCGCAATCTTCGCGATGTCAATCACGTACTCGGCCCAGATGGTCGGCTCGTTATACGTAAATGCCAGCGAGGGCGCGCCGTTCTCCTGCGCCAGTTCCACCACCTGCTCGGGTGTGAGGTCCGCGGAATTAACCTGGTCGGCTCTGGCTTTCGAGATGTCCCAGTTCTGGCAGAAGAAGCAACCCATGTTGCAGCCGGCGGTGCCCATCGACAGGATCTTGGTGCCGGGAAAGAAATGGTTCAGTGGCTTCTTCTCGATCGGATCCATGGCGATCGCCGCCGGACGACCATAGCCGAGCTGAACCAGGCGTCCGCCTTCGTTCTTGCGGATAAAGCAGAAACCGGCCTGACCGTCGCCGATATGGCAATGCCGCGGGCAGAGATAGCAGTGCAGGCGTCCGTCGGCCATCGGCTCCCACCAGCGCGCCTCGTGATGAACTTCGGGTTGTACTTCGGAAACAATGTGGAATGACATACCGCTGTTAACTCTATTTTAACGGGTATTCCTGTTGGTACGCGGTCCGGACCCAACCGGACACCGTTCCGCCCCCGCCCATGAGGCTTCTGCTGGAGAGAATCCTGTTGACAACGACATTCGGGTAACCGTATGGTTACACGTAATGCGACACCATTCGGTTACGCTTTCGCCCGATATTGCTTTTCACGCGCTCGCCGATCCGACTCGCCGGGCGCTGCTCGATCTTCTCCGCGGCGGCAGCCGGCCGGCGGGACAGATCGCACAGGCATTTCCCGTTTCCCGGCCCGCAATCTCCAAGCACCTGCGGCTGCTGCGCAAAGCGAACCTGGTGCGCGAGCACCGGCGGGGACGCCACCGCTTCTATGAGATCAACCCGGAACCGCTGCGGGCGGTCGCCCAGTGGCTGGAGCAGTACCGGACCTTTTGGAACGTCAAATTGGCGGGCCTCAAGACATTCGTCGAATCCGATGTTCCCGGCACGAACAGGCCTGATACGAAAAAAAGAAACAGGAGATCACGATGACAGCTTCCAACGCCATGCCCGACCAGGATGCGGTCGTATCCGAAATCGAAATTGCGGCCCCGCCGGAACGCGTGTTCCAGGCGCTGACCGACCAGAAGCAGCTCTTCCATTGGTGGGGAAAAGAACCCAGTGTGGAGCTGACGGTGTTCGAAATGGACGCGCGCAAAGGCGGCAAGTACCGGTATGCATGCACGCCGCGTTCAGCCGGTGATTTTGGCGCCGTCGCCGAGCAGATGAAGAAGAGCAAAGCTTCCGCCTTCGAATGTCACGGTGAGGTGCTCGAATACGATCCGCCGCGCTTGCTGGTATGGAGCTGGATTGCCAACTGGCACGAACAGCCGGACCATGCCACGACCGTTCGCTGGGAGCTGACGCGGACGGCGACAGGCACGCGAGTTCGCGTCACGCACAGCGGGCTGCGTAACGAACCGATTTCGCGCAAGGATTACGGACAGGGTTGGGAGGGCGTTCTGCGGCTGCTCGAGCAGTATTTCCGATAAGAAAGCGATTAACCACGGATTCTCACGGATCGACACAGATCAAAAGAGAGCGATCCGTGGATATCCGTGTAAATCCGTGGTGAATGTTGTCTATGAGCCGACCAGCCGCTCCAGGCCCGCTTTGTTCTTGATCATCAGGGTGGAGCCCTTCAGGATCGCCATTTGCTTTTTGCGGAAATTGGCGAGCAGGCGCGTGACCGTTTCGCGTGACGTCCCGATGACCTGCGCAATTTCTTCGTGGGTGAGCGCCAGCTTCACCCGGATGCCTTCCTTGGTCGCCTCGCCCTCGGTGGCCAGCTCCAGCAACATGCGCGCCAGTTTCTCGCTCGCCGAGTGCGAGAGGCCGATGGTGCGGATGGTGTCGTACGCGGTGTGGCAGGTGCTGCTCAGGTGCTGCGCCGCCATCAGGCAGGCATCGCCGTGGTCGGACAGAAACTTCTGGAAGTCGTCGCGCTTGATGAAGACCACCTGGCAGGGCTGCACGGTTTCCGCGGTCAACTCGTAGGGGATGCCGGTCACGCAGGCGTGCAATCCGAGCACCTCACCCGGCTCCGCGATCTTCAGGATCATGGTCTTGCCGTCGCTGGAATTCACCGACAGCTTCACTCGCCCCTTGCACAACACGTAAATGCCGCGCGGTGTCTGTCCTTCGACAAAGAGCACACTGTTGCGTGGAAGCGAACTCGGAAATTTGATTTTTTCGAAAGCCTCGAGCGTCTTGGGCGGCAGCGAGCAGAAAAAGCTCTCGGTGCGCAGCTTACAAAAAAGGCAGCTCTCGACCAGCTCCATCCCGTAGGGAGCGTTGCTCATGCGTTTCTCTTCCCCGAAGCGAGGTGCCACTTTTGGATTTGTTGACAGACTCATCAAGAATATCACCCGTGTCCAGCATTTCCAAGCTCTGCAATAGTTTAGACCTTTTCTGTATACGTGGCGTCATCACACTTTTCTGTGACTTCGATCACACGTGATTTGTGATGAAGAAATTCAGGAGCTTGCGCGCCTTAGGGGTTCGCTTCGATGGCCAGGGACAGGTCTTCCCACTCCGCCAAAAGCGCCTGGAGGTGGGCCTTGCGCTCGAGGAGCAGCGCCGACTGCCGCTGCGTCTCCTCGGCGTCCACAAAGGTGGAAAGGGCGCGTTCGCAGTTGGATATGTCGGTTTCCGTGCGCGCGATCTCTTCTTCCAGTTCGCCCAAGCGGGACTCCATCTGCTGCAAGCGGATAGGGTTGATGCGCTTGTTTTTCTTATCGTCTCCGATGGGAAGAGGGACATCGCTCAGCGTAGGGATGCGAGCGGGAGAAGCCTTCTTTGCCGGCTCCGCGTCGGCCGATTCCCGCTCCTTGCGCCAGCGGTAGTCCTCGTAATTTCCGGGGAAGACGTTCACGGCGCGGTCGGCGACTTCGAATACGCGGGTCGCCAGCTTGTCGATGAAGTAGCGGTCGTGGGAGACGAATACCACCGTCCCGGAGAACTCCTCGAGCGCGGCAAGCAGGACGTCCTTGGCGCGAATGTCGAGGTGGTTGGTGGGCTCGTCGAGCAGCAGGAAGTTCGACGGGTGCATCAGCATGCGGGCCAGCGCGTAGCGGTTGCGCTCGCCACCGCTCAGCACACCGATGCGCTTGAAGACGTCGTCCGCCGTGAACAGGAAGCATCCGAGCAGGTTGCGCAGTTCGGTTTGCGTCGCGCGAGGCGATAGCTTTTCCAAATCCTCGAGCACGCGCATTCCCGGATCCAGCTCCTTGTACTGGTCCTGCGCGAAGTAATCGACCTCGACATTGTGTCCCAACCTGCGCTCGCCTGAGCTCAGAGGATCGATACCGGCCAGCAGGCGAATCAGTGTGGACTTCCCTGCCCCGTTCACGCCGACCAGCGCCACGCGATCGCCACGCTCGATGACGAAGCCGACGCCGCGCAGCACTTCCTTCGCGCCGTAACTCTTCCCCACATCCTTGAATTCGATTACCGCGCGCCCGCTCGGCTTGGGCTGCGGAAATGAAAAGTGGATTGTCTTCTCTTCTTCCTGTGGGAGCTCGATACGATCGATGCGATCGAGTTCCTTGATGCGGCTCTGCACCTGTTTCGCCTTCGTGGCCTGCGCGCGGAAACGGTTGATAAACGATTCGAGCTGGTCCACCTTGTTCTGTTGGTTGCGGAACGCAGACTCGAGCTGCTCTTTGCGCTGCTGCTTTTGCTCGAGATACTTGTCGTAATTGCCGGAGTAAAAGTAAACCCGCTTGTTCCAGATCTCGACGGTTTTGGCGACGGTCACATCGAGAAAATAGCGGTCGTGCGAGATCAGCACGAACGCGTACGGATACACGCGCAAGTATTCCTCGAGCCAATTCCGGGCTTCGAGGTCGAGATGGTTGGTGGGCTCGTCGAGGAGCAGCATGTTGGGCTTCTGGAGCAGAAGCTTGGCCAGCGCGATGCGCATCTGCCAGCCGCCGGAAAACTCTTCGGTTTGCCGCTGCCAGTCTTCGCGACTGAACCCTAATCCCGACAGTACGGCGCCGACCTGCGCTTCCAGGGCGTAACCGTCACGGGCGCGAAACTCGTGGCCGATGCGGTGATAGCGGTCGGCAACTTGCGCATACTCGTCGCTCGCAGGGTCCAGCTCCGGCATGCGCGCGGTCAGCGTGCGCAGCTCCTCTTCCAACCCCAGCATCTCGGTAAATACCGACATGCACTCCGCGAAAACCGAACGTCCGGAAAGATCCAGGCCTTCCTGGGGCAGGTATCCGGCGGTCGTTCCCTTGGCAGTGGTGATGGTTCCGTAGTCGAGCGTCTCCAGGCCGGCGAGAATTTTCAGCAGGGTGGACTTGCCCGTGCCGTTGGCGCCGACGAGGCCGACGCGGTCTTGCGGCGTGACGAGCCAATCGAGCTCTTCGAACAGGAGTTTGTGGCCGTAGCGCTTGCCGGCGCCGGAAAGCTGGATCATGAGGGCGGACCTGCTCTCATTTTCTCATTTCGCGGCCATCACGGCGGATGCCTCGGGTCGTTCGGCCACCGGTTGCTGCACCCGGACGACCTCGCCCGTGCTGCCGTTCAGTTCGATGATTTCGCCCTGGCGCAGTATGCGCGTCGCGTCTTTGACGCCCACGACGGCAGGGATGCCGTACTCGCGCGATACAATGGCGCCGTGACTGATGATGCCGCCGACTTCCATGATGAGGCCGGCTGCGGTGAGGAAAAGCGGCGTCCATGCCGGGTCGGTAAATTTCGCCACCAGTATCTCGCCGTGATGCAGCAGCGCGCCGTCGGCGGGATCGAACAGTACGCGCGCGGGCCCGCGCACCACTCCCGGCGACGCCCCCGTCCCCTTCAATAATTCTCCCGGCGGCGTCGGCTTCATGACCGGCTTGCCATCGCTGCGGACAATCAGCGGGGGATCGATGCGCATATTGGCCGCCAGTTCGCGGCGTCGCAGTGCCACCTGCTCGCGCACCCACGTCTTTTCCAGTTCGCCGACAGCAAGTTTTTCGGCTTCCGGAATCGAAAGAAAGAAGTAGTCGTCGGCGCATTTCAGCGCCCCGCGCTCGACCTGCCTGCGGGCAACTTCCAGCAAGAGGTCGCGCACGTGCGCCAGTCCGTAAAGCGTATAGAACTTGAATGCCTCCCGCAACGGCATGCGCTGTTCGATCACGCGGACCAGCTTCCATGCGAGTAAGCGGCGCAGGGGCCGGTAACGTACCGCCTTTTGCAATTCAACCTTCGCGGCGGCGTGGTCTTTTTGCTGATGCTCGTAGTGGTGGCGTGGCGTCGCCTTTCCCGGCGGGTGCGAAAGGTAATTCCGCACGCTCTCGTAAACGAAGATCGGATCATCGCGCCATCGCGGACAAGAAAAATCGAACTCGCGCACCGCGCGGTGGCCGTTCTCCTTGAGAAACTGCGTCATCGCCTCGAGGAACTGCCGCCCTGACGCCGATTTCGCCAGGGCTTTCGGAACACGCGTGATTTCCTCGCGCGCAAAGATTTCCCGCACTTCTTCATCGGCGCCCTCGGCCAGGTCCCAGATGGCAAGGGCAGTCTCAACGGTCGGATTGTGTCCAAGGCCGGATATCAGCCGCGGGAACAACTCCGGGAGGCCCCAGCGTTCGAGGCACCAGGACAAGATCGTTGCCGCCACCAGCGAGGGCGCCGAAGCCAGCAGCGGAAAGATTGTGCGCGGAATGTTTTCTGTGGCGAAGTAGCGCGCCAGGGCGACCAATTGCTCTTCGCTCAGCAAGCGCACATCGGTTTTGCTGAATTCGTCCACTTCCTTCCGGCTGAATTCGAGCTCGTCCCATGCCTTGCGCGGGTTCGATTTACTGGCGATCCGGAGCATCGCACGCACGACGCGCAGAATACCGAACGGCGGCTTCATCGGAACCAGGTCGCCGGAAGCGATGATGGACTGCATCACGCTGGGCAATTCCGCATCGAGGATTCCGCCCAGGCGAATTGCAAGTTTCGGGAACCGGTTCGGCCGCGTGAGCGCACTCCAGAAATTCATGTTGTAGTAGGCGCGGGCATCCACCAGGTCGGCGATCGCTGGCATGCGATCGAATTCCGAGACTTCCTCGATGAATCCCGCCGCCTTCACCGCCGACGGCATCACCAGGTAATTCCAGAACGACCACGAAAACGGCGTGTGCGGGAAGGGCATGGTGTCCCGCAGGTTGTAATTTCCCCAGAACACGAGGTGGTTCTTCGCGAATTCAGCGTTATAACGGCTGCCAAAGCGCACGACCGGCAGCCTCGATCCGGCGGCAGTAACCGCGCGCGCTTGCAGCAGGTATACGCGCCCACCGGCGACTGCCCATTCGATGTCGGCCGCGCGGCCCAGCAGGCGTTCGCAGGAGAGTCCCACTCCCGCAAGTTCGGCCAGCGCCGGTGCCAACACAGCCGCGGTCTCGTCGCCTTCCCGCTCAATGATCTCGTAAGGAGCGCGGCGCTTGATCCGGTAACGGTCCGGTGTGACCTGTGCGGATACGACTTTGTCGCCCAGTCCGAGCGCAGCTTCGATCACCAATTCGTCAATCGCGCCGCTGACGGGATTGACGGTGAACAGCACGCCCGCCGCATTGGCCGCGACCATGCGCTGCACCACCACCGCCATGGCGACGCCGTCGTCGGGGATGTTGCGGTCACGCCGATAGGCGACGGCACGTTCGGTGAACAGGGACTTCCAGCAGTCCTTGACCGCCGCGACGACCGCAGCACTGCCTTGAACGTTGAGGAAGGTATCTTGCTGTCCGGCAAACGAAGCGTCGGGCAGATCTTCCGCAGTGGCGGAGGAGCGCACCGCAACCGGCGGCGAACCCATGGCTGCGTACGCTGTGATGATTTCAGCTTCCAGCACCGCGTCCATGCCGCCACGATAGGCATCGGTGGTGACGCAGAATCCGTCAGGGACCGGAAGCCCCGCGCGCATCGCCAAGCCGAGTTGAGCGCCCTTGCCGCCGACCAGCGGCAGGGACTCCAGTCCAACGTCGGTTAGCGCAACCGTTCCCGGCATTCTCAGTTCTCCAGGATGTGCGGAACACTATCACTGTTTGGCCGTCCCCTCCACTGCGGTGTACAGCCAGCGCAGGAACTTGCCCATCTCGTCGATCGACATGCGCTCGTCGTTGCCGTGGAAGTGCGGTCCGCGCTCAACGTCCGCCGCCGGTCCGAAGCCGTAGGCCTGAACGCCCTTTTTGCGCAACTGCGCCATGTCGGTCGTGTAGGGCGCCTGCAATGGCAGGATAGGAACGTTGCCGTAAACTTCCGTCGCGGCCTTCTTCAACGCCAGATAAAACACCGTGTCGGTGCTGGAAGGGGGATTGGCCGGGCGCAGCACCCCGCCTGTCGGCGCAAACGTCACCAGAGGATCGTTGATGAGTTTCTTCATCTCCGCGTAGAGCGCGTCCACGTTTTCGTCGGGAAGCGCGCGGATGTCCACGATTGCTTCGGCGCTGCCGGGGATGACGTTCTCGCGGAAGCCGCCGTTAAAGATCGTCGGCACCAGGGTGGTGTGGATCATGGCGTAGTACTCGGAGTGCTCGGCCAGCAGCCGCTCCTGCGACCGGGGGTCCTCCAGGTGCGTGTACACCTGCGCCCACTCCGGCGTGCTGATCTTGGCCAGGCCCGCGAAAAATGTGCGCGTGGTGTCGTTCAGGCGCATCGGCGTGCGCCAGTTGCCGATCTTGGCGATGGCTGCGGCGAGGTGGGTGATTGGATCGTCTACCTTGGGCATCGAGGCATGCCCGCTCGTCCCCCTCGCGGTCACCTTTACGCCGCGCGGCACCTTCTCGCTGGTGCCGACTCCTACCCACTGCAGCTTTCCACCCATGATGATCGGGTTCGGGCCTTCGGTATAGGCGAACTCGGCGGCGATCTCGTCCCAATGATTCGCGATGAGGTAGTCGATGCCGTACTCGCTGGTTCCCTCCTCGCCCGCTTCGGCGACAAAGATGACGTCGCGGTCCAGCGGCACTTGCAGACGCTTCAGCGTGAGAAATGTCTCGAGCACTCCGGCAACGATGTCCTTATCGTCAGCCGATCCCCGGCCGTAAAGGAAGCCATCCTTAATAAGGGGAACAAAGGGATCGACCGTCCACTTGTCGCGCTCGACGCCGACCACGTCCAGGTGTCCCATGATGAGGATTGGCTTCTTCTTGCCACTTCCCTTCAGCCGCGCCACGATGTTGCCCCGCCCGGGCGCTTTTTCGTAGATGTTCGAAGCAATACCCTCGCGGTCGAGCACACCCTTGATGTAATCGGCGGCGCGGCGCTCATTTCCCGGCGGGTTGGAGGTGTCGATGCGCACCAGGTCCTGGGTAAACTTCAGCATCTCGTCATGCATCTGTTTCCAGTCAGGCTGGGCGGTTTGGGCGAACGCAGCGGAGGCAAACAAGAGAACAGCGGCAATCAATCGGAGCATGGAGCGAGAGATTAGCAGGTCGGACGCGGACGAGCAAAGTTCTGTAAACTACCTCGTTCATCAGGAACCCCGATGCGATCCGATCATGCTTCTGCTCCTTCCTTGACTGTCATCCTGAGCGAGGACGCGCCAGACAACCAGCACGCCCGCTTTTGGCGTGCCGGTTGGCGCGTCCGAGTCGAAGGACCCCTTTGTTTTCTCGCGAAGCTTGCAACGATTCTGGTGTTTGCAGCTTTCCTTGCCCTCGCCCAAGACAATCCTGTTGCCGATCCAAAAGCCGTCGTTGTTTCCGGCAACGCGCGCTTCACCGTCCTCACGCCACAACTCATCCGCGTGGAGTGGGCCGAGGACGGCAAGTTCGAGGACCACGCGTCGCTCGTATTCATCAACCGGCACACGCCTGTTCCGAAATTTCAGCGGACGGACGTCAAGGGGTTGGAGTTTAAAGGCGACAAATCCGGGACCCCTATCACTATTCTTAATCTCGATACCGGCGATCTCCGTCTTCAGTACCGCGAAAAATCCGGTCCGTTCAACGCCGACAATCTGGAAGTATCGTTTGATCTCGTCGGCCAGCGCGTCGCATGGCATCCGGGCATGCCGGAAACCGGCAACCTCGGCGGAACCCTGCGTACCCTCGATGGAGTCAAAGGGTCCGCGCCGCTCGGGCAGGGGCTGGTTTCGCGCGATGGCTGGGTGGTAATCGACGACTCCGCGCGGCCGCTCTTCGACAACTCCGACTGGCCGTGGGTCTTGCCGCGTCCGGCGACGAAGCACCAGGATTGGTATTTCTTCGGCTATGGCCACGATTACAAAAAGGCGCTCGGCGATTACACCAAGGTCGCCGGACGCATCCCGCTCCCTCCGCGCTTCGCCTTCGGCACATGGTGGTCGCGCTATTGGGCCTACACCGACGAAGAATTCAAGGAGTTAGTCAACGGCTTCCGCAGCCACAACGTCCCGCTCGACGTGCTGGTCATCGACATGGACTGGCATCCGACCTTCGGCGTGAAGTGGTGGGAGAACAAGAAAGACCCATCCGGCCACACCCTGGGCTGGACGGGCTATACATGGAATCCGCTCTATTTCCCGGACCCGACGCGCTTCCTCTCCTGGATCCACCAGCAGGGATTGAAGGCGACGCTCAACATGCATCCCGCCTCGGGCGTACAGCCGTTCGAGCAGCAGTTCCCTGAGATGGCGCGCGCCATGGGCATTGACCCGGCCACCAAGCAGTACGTCAAGTTCGACATCGCCGACAAAACGTTCGCGACGAATTACATGAACATCCTTCACCACCCGTTCGAAAAACAGGGTGCGGACTTCTTCTGGCTCGACTGGCAGCAGGAACCGGACACGACCGTTACGGGATTGAACAACACCTGGTGGCTGAATTACGTGCACTTCACCGATATGGAGCGCGAAGGCAAACGCCCGCTGCTCTTCCATCGCTGGGGAGGACTGGGGAACCATCGCTACCAGATCGGATTTTCCGGCGACACGATCTCGGTATGGGAGTCATTAGCGTTTCAGCCATACTTCACCAGTACCGCCGCGAACGTGGGCTACGGTTTCTGGTCGCACGATATCGGCGGACACATGCCCGGCGAGGTTTCGCCGGAGCTCTACACGCGCTGGATCCAGTTCGGCGTTTTCAGTCCCATCCTGCGCACGCACACCACCAAGAACCCGGAATCGGAGCGCCGTATCTGGGCGTACCCCGAACCGTACTCCGACATCATGCGCAATGCTTACACCGTTCGCTACGCGCTCATCCCGTACATCTACACGGCCGCGCGCGAGGCGTACGACACCGGCATCTCGATGCTCCGCCCGATGTACTACGACTACCCGGAAGCTCAGGAAGCTTACGAGTTCAAGGACGAATACATGTTCGGCGACTCGCTACTCGTCGCGCCCATCACGGCGCCGCTGTCGCCGGATTCGGACCTGGCCGCAAAGTCCATCTGGCTGCCGCCGGGCGAGTGGATCGAAGCGTATACCGGCACGCGCATGAAAGGTCCGGCAAAGGTGGAACGCAGCTTCCCACTCGACGAGATTCCGTTGTACGTGAAAGCCGGCGCCATCATTCCCGAGCAACCGCCCATGCTGCACACCGGCGAAAAGCCCGTCGACCCGCTCCTGCTTATCTTCGAACCTGGCGGCAACGGCAGCACGCGCGTCTACGACGATGCCGGCAGCACGCTCGGCTACAAGAAGAACGAATTCACCTGGACGGAGGTACGCCAGACGCGCAGCGGCAACAGCGTGAAGATCGAGATCATGCCGATAAGCGGCTCCTATCCCGGCGTGCCGACCCAGCGCGCCTACCAGGTGCATCTTGCGGAAGCTTGGCCGCCGCAGTCTGTCACCGTGAATGGAAAACCGACGAAGTGGACGTATAGCGGTGATTACACTTTCGCAACGATCAGCACACCGCGCTTTCCCGTCACCCAAAAGGTGGAAATCGTCGTAACCACGGCGCCCGAACTCGCGCGCCAGGAAGCCCTGCTCTCCGGCGTTCGCGGACGCATCGCGCGCTTGAAGCATGCGATGGCGCAATCGGAGCGCTCATGGCCTAACGGCTGGACTCCCGACGCTCTCCTGAGCGCCGCGCAGACGGGCAACCGCATCAGCTTGAATCCGCAAAGTGCGCTTCAGGAGGTGCAAAAGCTGCGTGCCGCCAGCCCCGAGATCACGCGGCAACTACAGGCGCTACTGACGAGTTTGGAAAGCGGCCCCGCCAAGTCTGACGATCTGGCCGGCGTCGGCGCCTCCATGCAGCAGCAGCGCGAGGCGGTAAAGCGCGCCCTGGCCCACATCGCGGAATAGGACTGAGTAGGAATGAAAAAGGACTGGCCTATTTAAGGCTAGCCCTTCGTTCCCTCAAGCACGTCCCCTGAAGCCTACTTCACTTTGACGATGAGCGACCTGGTCGTCGTGTCGTCCAGTTTCACGCCCAGCGTGTAGCAGCCCGCGGCAATCCCGTTCGTCTTCCAGTTGAAGACGAACTGCAGATCGGTCGCATCGAAGCGCAGCTTGGAGCCGCCTGTTGATGCAGCCGTCTGCCAGCCACCTTCGGGTGCTCCGGCGCAGTCGGCGTTCCACGCGTACTGGATTGCCGTGATCGCGCTGGTATTGGTGATTAAGGCGCCGAGTCCGTTCGCCAGTTGGAATTTCACGGGCACGGTGCTGCCCGACTTGAATTGACCGCCCGAATTCAGCGGCGAACCAAAGCCACCGAACGCATACGCGACGGTGAAGTGCGCCGACACCGGATCCGCCGCGTTGCCGACTTTATCCACCGCTCCGCTGCACGTCGCGGTGAACTGGCCCACGCCGGTGGCGTTACCGCCCGTAAGGTTCAGCGTCGCTGCCGTCGCTACGCCCGCCATCGCGTCGGTCGTGCTGCAACCGGGCGTCGGAACCACACCCAGCAGGTAGGTTGCGCCTTCGGTCACGCCCGTCACCGCGACCGCCGGCGGATCGTTGTCCACCGGCACTGCGATGTAAGCCACGCCCGGATCGTGGTCCGAAACGCGCTCCGGACGTTTATCGTCTTCGCGCATCGACTCGGGGAAATCGGCGTCCACTCTGGCGTAAGCGAACCGAGTTACGTGCGAGAGAGCATTCGGGTTGACCAGGAAATGATCGAGCGTTTGCGCGCTGCCGTCGAACGAGTATGAATACCGCTGGTCGGCCGCCAGGCTCGTGAGCAAGTCGGTCAGGTCCGGGTTCACCAGGTCGGACGTGCTCAGTACCACCTGGTCGGCTGGCGCGGGCGTACCCATGACCGTGCCCATGACGTCCACGTAGCCGTCGCTGAACTCGTACGCGTTGTAATCGCCGACCGAAATTACGTTGTCCGACTGCATGCCCTGGATCAGGTTCGCCAGGAACTCGGCGTTGGCGGCACGCTTGGCGCGCACGCGCGGTCCGTCCACCGCGTCGGTCAAGCCGCTGAGCGAGCGCAGATGATTCGCGATCACCGTTAGCGGAATCGACAGTTCCTTCCCGCTGGCCTTCACGTTCGCATGCAGCACCAGCGGCGGGCGATCGTTCACCAGGTCGGGTTGGCCGTTGCTCGGATTGATGTAGGTCGCGTCCTTGCCGTATTGGGTCACGTCCACTACGTCAATGCGCGACTTCTTTACCAGGAAGGCCACGTTGATGAAGCTGGGATCGTTGCCCTCGGAGAGGTACGCCAGGTACTCCGGATCGGGCTGCCCCGCCGCCACCGCGTCGGCGCTGATTCTGGCCGCCAGCGATTGCAACGTGGTCAGGTTGTTCATCTCCTCGAGGGCGAGAATGTCCGGCGAGTTCAGCACATTCCGGATCGCCAGCGAAGCCTTCGCCAGCCGCTTGTTGAAAGCCGCAGTCGTCAGGGTCGCACCGCTCGATGTGGTGGTGGTGTCGTCATAAAAGCGCTCCAGGTTGAACGACGCAACCGTGACTTCGTGCGCATCCGGCGCGGGAAGCGGCGCCGCCGACATGTTTCCGCTTGGGACGATCCCGAGGCCTGGGTCGGGCAGGATGGTGTAGAAGCCGCTGCCGAAATCGAGCACGCCAACTACGCCGGTGAGAACCGCATTTGACGTGACCTCGATCTTCGCCGCGCCGGTCTGGCCGTCGCTGTCCACGCGCAGCAGTTCGGGATTGCCGTCGAAGTGCGGAACGCAGCAGGGCGAACCGGGGGGCAGCACGTCGCCCGGTACGATGCCCGGCTCGCGGAACGGCCGCGGAACTCCAGTCACGACGGCAAAGAAGATGCCCGTGCTGGTGGACGTCGCGCTCGTCTCGTTGACGCTGCCCTCGGTCGGAGATACCGCCGTCAACGACGCCGCCGTGACCCGCATCCCTTCGTACTTCTCCAGTGCCAGGCTGTTCGGATCGGCGCGCAGAGCGTTTTCGTCGGCCGCGGTAATCGTAGCCGGCGCGGGCAGATCGGTCGCCGTGCCGAGCTTGGCAATCGTCTCCACGATCGTGCACAGCGTGTCACCGCAGATTTCGGTGTTGCCGCTGAACTCGTGCACGTAGCCGCGTACTTCGACGATGTTCTTTACCGCCGCATCGGCCGGAGGAGCGCCGGCGGTGTAAACAAAGATTCCTTCCGAGGTGTTGTCGTCGCCATCCACGTCGGTCGGCAGCGATTGCAGGAAGAAGCCATTCGACTTCCGCGCCGTCACGATGCCGGTCGTTTTGATGAACTGGCCAGGATCAATCGGGCTTGCCGCGCCCGCGCCCTGCAGCTCGTTGATCTTGCGCACTTCCGCGTGCGGCTGGACGGTCAGGGTGATCGTTCCCGCTCCACTGCGTCCCTGCGCGTCCGTTACGGAAACCGCCAAAATAAACGTCCCCGCCGTCACGCTACCGGGCAAGCTGTAGGAGAACGAAAACACGTTGTCGCCTGCGGTAACGTCGCCATTGCTGGCGTCATCGAAGAACGACTGCGCCCCGGAGCCGGCGATTGACAACAGATTCGCCTTCACGCTCAAACCGGTGCTGGCCGGATTGGCGCCGGGAGTGATCAGTGCCGACAGCAGCACGGTCCCGCCCATTTCGGTGAGCGCGTTGCCGTTGGTGACACCGGGATTCGTCGCAGCCAGGCAGGCATTCGTCGGCGACGCGGAGTTGCGCGGATTGGGCGCGCCCGTGCTGAAGTCCGTGGAGTTCGAGTCGGTGTCTGTACAGCCGTTGGCCTTGCGCAGCCCCGCCGTCGTGTTCGTCAGCGTCGCGGTCGGCCCCGAACCTTCGAAGCAGTTCGCGGCGCCGAAACCGACGAAGTCGACAACCCCCGACGTCGGACATGCGCCCGACAATGCGGTACTGCTGTTGACCAGCGCCACCTTGCCCGCGGTTGCACTCATCGCAATCGTAGCGCTGACGTCCGGCGTCGGCAGGTTCGTGGTTCCGCTAGCGCCTGGCGCTTCCTGTACCAGCAGGTATCCGCCTGCCGGAATCGTAACCGCCGGCAAGTTCGTTTTCTGCCATGATGTGCCGGCGCTCGAAGCGTATTGCACGCTCCAGCCGCTTACGCTGACGCTGACGCTACCGCGATTGAACAACTCGATAAAGTCGTTCTTCAGCGTGGCGCCGGTATTCCCGCCGCCCCCGTACACCTGGCTAATGACAATGTTGGGTGAGCCGGACTGCGCCCAAGCCGACAGGCCGAATAGAAGACACACGACCGCGAAGAGTGCGACCGTGGTCACACGAATACGTAAATGTATGGATTGCATAAGTGGCAAAGTATTTCCCGCGCCGAAAGACCTGGCAAGAGAATTCTCTCCCGGGCGCACCATTGTTGGTCTCGAGATAGACAACTCAACCGCGCCGATGCACATTGGCCGCAGCGGAATGGATTGGCGCGCATCCAACGTTCATGCCTCACCTGTTCGAACCGCTGAAGCTTCGCAGCGTTACTTTTCCTCATCGTATCGTCGTTTCGCCCATGTGCCAGTACTCGAGCCACGACGGGCACGCCGGCGACTGGCACCTGGTTCACCTCGGCAGCCGCGCCGTCGGCCGCGCTGCCGCCGTGATCGCGGAAGCTTCCGCGGTGACTCCCGATGGCCGCATTTCTCCCGGCGACCTCGGCATCTGGAGCGACGAGCACATCGAGGGTCTGGCTCGCGTCTTTCGCTTCGTCAGTTCGCAGGGTTCTATTCCGGGTATCCAACTCGCGCACGCCGGGCGCAAAGCCAGCACCGCTGCTCCCTGGCTGGGCGGACAGCCGCTCGCGCCGGAGGAAGGAGGATGGACCCCGATCCTCGCACCCAGCGCGGTTCCCTTCACCGACGCTTATCAGGTGCCGCAAGCGATGTCGCACGAACAGATCGCATCGGTGACCTACGCCTTTGCCTCCGCCGCGCGGCGCGCCCTCGAGGCCGGCGCCAAACTGGTGGAGATCCACGCCGCGCACGGATACCTGATTCACGAGTTTCTTTCGCCCCTGTCCAATCAGCGCGACGACGAATACGGCGGTGGCTTCGACGGCCGTACCCGTTTCCTGCGCGAAGTCGTGGAAGCGGTCCGGCGTATCTGGCCCGATGACTTACCGCTGTTGGTTCGCATTTCGCAAACGGATTGGGTCGAGGGCGGTTGGACGCTCGATGACTCGGTTGCTTTGGCGCGCATGATCCAGCCGCTCGGCGTGGACCTGGTGGACTGTTCGTCCGGCGGAAATGTGGCTACCGCGAAGATTCCGATGGGCGCGGGATATCAGGTTCCAGGGGCGGAGCGGATTCGGCGCCAAGCCGGAGTGCCAACGGGCGCGGTTGGCATGATTACCGAAGCCATGCAGGCGGACCAGATCATCCGTCTCGGGCAGGCGGATCTCGTCGTGATGGCGCGCCAGTTTCTGCGCGATCCGTACTTCCCGCTGCACGCCGCAGCCGCGGTCCACAAGGACATCGCCTGGCCCGTGCAATACGAACGGGCGAAACCGCTTTAGTTTGAGTTCGGCACGAAGTATCCGCCGCGGTAGGCGATCTTTCCGCGGTGTCCACGCGCTTTCATCTGAATCTTGCGAAACTGTCCGGGCGCCATCTCTCCGGAAGGACGGTAGGCCACGAAATACTGGCTGCGCAGCGACTGCTCGATCTTCGCCAGTGCATTCGCCAGTTGCTTGGGCTTGCCGCCTCCCCACACGTTGCCGCCGGTCATGCTCGCCAGCCGCTTGATTTCTTGCCTCGGAGTATTCGTGCCGATCGTGTTGACTACCTCGACGACAATTTCGGCCCGCAGCACCGCCTCCAGCGCGTCATCAAATCGCAGGTGGCTGGAGTTGTCCTCGCCATCGGTAATCAGCACCAGGGCGCGCCGGACCTGTCCGTTCGCATCGTCTTTTGCAATAATCTCGCTCGCAAAGCCCAATGCATCCCACACCGCGGTCGAACCCCGCACGCTGACGCGGCGAACGCTTGCCTCCAGCTTGTCGATGTCGGATGTGAATCCCTGCACCAGCACCGGCCTTTCCGTGAACTTGATCAGGCAAGCCTGGTCGACTCCGGGCCGTAGAATCCGCTTCAGGAACCCGATCGCCACTTCCTGCTGGAATTTCAAATAGTTGGTGATGGAATCGCTGGCGTCAATCGCGACGCAGATACGCAGTGGAAGTTCGGTCAGGCTCTGGAAGCGATGAACGCTCGCTGGCGGATGGTGGTCGTCGAGGATGGCGAAGTTGTCCTGCGTAAGACCGGTGACGAAACGGCCTTTGCCGTCGGTGACCGTGAATGTCAGGTTAACTTCATCCACCTGCTTCCGAATCGTCGTTTCATCCAACGCGCTGGCCATCGACTGGCTGAACCCTTGCGCGGCGCACAATAAGACAACGATGGCAGCAACGCCACGGACGCAACGACGAACGACGTTCATTTGCCTCACCTCACGGTGCTCCCTTCAGCAAAGGAGCGGGTGTGGCGATCACTTCACCTATCGATTGAGTCCCACACAGCCAACAGGGTTACCAGGGGCACCGCCCGTTGCGGACGGCAGGGTCCAAATGTTGGAAGGGAGTCTAGCACCGGACGTTGCCCTGCGCGATTTCCCGGTAGCCGGATATCCAAACCCTGACCAAGTGCCCCACGCCCTGTGCTAGCATTCGATAGTTTCTGCCCGGGTGGCGAAACTGGCAGACGCACGGGACTTAAAATCCCGGGCCTCGAAAGGGGCGTGCCGGTTCAATTCCGGCCCCGGGCACCAACCATTCTGGGCGGCGCTTCTCCTTTGTAAGCAATCACTTACAAAGAGCTTGCAAATTAACGCTTCCATTCTGCGTCCGGGCGCGTCTAACTATCTGCTTTGTAAAGACTTAGTCTCGGTTCGGGAATCTCAGGTTGAGATTCGATTTCGATGTTTTTTGCTTGAATTTCGCCTTGAAACCCCTTACTATCGCGCGTTTTGGCGGTGTTTCGCGTACATGCTGTAAGACTCAGTCCACAGGCAACTTACGGCCTCGGCTGTGAATCCATCTGGCGTAGTGCGGAATCCAACCCATAGGGCCTGAATCGTAATACACATTGAATACTGAAGACAGGAAACATACTTATCATGGCGAAGCGACGAGGAAATCCTAACTGGGGCAAGCCCGAGCCAATTGGCCCGGTAACCCCTACGATCACCGAATTCGAGCAGGTGGTTCGCGAGTTCAAGCTCGCGCCGGACCAGTACATTCGTTCCACCCGGCTGCGGGAATGGGCCCGCCGCAACAAGAATTCGAAGTACATTCCTGAGCCCCTGTTGGAAGCATGGGGCTTCGAGATCGAGTCCACGCTGTAATCCGGACTGGTCACCGATTCGGGCCGCCGCCAGGCGGCCCTTTTACTTTGCAGCTCAGGCCCAGCCCTGAATGGCGCTCTCCCGCGAACGGATCATCACAGGCTGGTGTGACGCGGACGTTCGAAAAACCCAATAAACATGAGTGTTTCCTCTCCTGGCTGAAAACTGGCAACAAACAACTCACGACTCGTTTGACCTCATCGTTCCTGCGTGAGATATTGATTGGCCCCTGTCGACTGCCGTTCCGATTGGGTGCACGCGCCCGGGTCGGGCACGACATTCGCAAGCGGGGTCCCCAGCGCGCGCCGCCGTTGCGCCAGATGGGGCGCTCGCAAAGGAGCAGCGATGGTCCGCATCATCCCGCGGGAAACCAAGTTCTTCGACCTCTTCGCCGAGGTGGCCAGCAACGTCACCGACGGCGCGCGCTTGCTCACTGCCATCCTCGAGGACTTCGACAACATCGAAGTCCGCATCGACAAGCTCAAGGACATCGAGCACAAGGGCGATGACCTGACCCACTCGATCATGACCAAGCTCAACCAGACCTTCATCACCCCGTTCGACCGCGAAGACATTCATCGCCTCTCCTCGGCGATGGATGATGTTCTGGACCTCGTCAATGCCGCCGGACAGCGATTGCTCCTCTACAAGATCCGTTCCGCTCCCAGCGCCGCGAATGAGCTCTGCAAACTCATCGTCCGCCAGAGCGAGGAACTCAACAAGGCCGTCATGAAACTGGAAAAAACCCAGGGCGTGATGGACCACTGTGTCGAGATCAACCGCCTGGAGGATGAGGCCGACCGCATTTGCCGCGAAGCTATCGGCAAGCTCTTCGAGCATGAAGAGGACGCGATCCAGCTCATCAAGATGAAAGAACTCTTCGAAGTGCTGGAAGCTGCCACCGACAAGGCGGAAGACGCCGCCAATGTCCTGGAAGCCGTGGTTCTCAAGAGCGCTTAGGCGCGGCGTCAGCAGCTAGGGGATAGCGAGCAAGGTGGACACATCTCTCATCCTGGTCGGCATTACCGTCCTGACCGCACTGCTTTTTGATTTTTTCAACGGCTTCCACGACGCTGCCAACAGCATCGCGACCGTGGTATCCACGCGCGTGCTCTCGCCCAAGCTGGCCGTCATCTGGGCCGCCTTCTTCAACTTCGCCGCCGCATTCCTGCTTGGCACCGCCGTCGCCCACACCATCGGCAAGGGCATGATCCAGCTTGAAATCGTCACCCAGTACGTCGTGCTCTCCGGCCTCATCGGCGCCATCGTTTGGGACTTGCTCACCTGGTTATGGGGACTGCCGACCTCCTCCTCCCATGCTCTGATCGGCGGCTACGCGGGCGCCGCCATGGCGCGTGCCGCCATTCTTCACGGCCCCAGCCAGGCATTCGGCGTGATCATCGCCTCCGGCTGGACGAAGACGCTCATCTTTATCGTCCTGGCTCCGTTGATGGGCCTGGTGCTCGGCTTCGGCTTCATGGTCGCCGTCATGTGGATATTCCAGCACAAGGCGCCCCAGAACATCGACCGCTGGTTCCGCCGCGCGCAACTGGTCTCCGCCGCCTTCTACAGTCTTGGTCACGGCGGTAACGACGCGCAGAAGACCATGGGGATCATCGCCGGCGCGCTTTATACCGCCGGTTACTTGACCAAGGACGAGATGATTGGCAATTGGGGACGCCTGCACTGGCCGATCATTCTTTCGGCGCATGCCGCCATCGCTTTCGGTACGTACTTCGGAGGCTGGCGCATCGTCCACACCATGGGATCGAAGATCACCAAGCTCAAGCCCGTGGGCGGCTTCTGCGCCGAGACCGCGGGGGCCATCACGTTGTTCGGTACCGCACTGGCGGGCATCCCGGTCAGCACCACCCACACCATCACGGGCGCAATTGTCGGCGTCGGCACCACCCACCGCTTATCGGCCGTGCGTTGGGGCGTGGCCAAGCAAATCGTGTGGGTATGGATCCTCACCATCCCTGCCTCGGCGACGGTTGCCGCCACTTGTTATCTCGTGATGCGTTTCTTCTATCACGGCGCTTAGACAGACTTTGGGTGGCCGTAACTGCGCGCGCCCGTTAGAATCGCTAGAGTGCTCATGAGTCCCACCAGCCCATTTACCGACGTGCCGTCGGCCATCGACGAGATTCGCGCCGGACGCATGGTCATCGTCGTGGACGACGAAGACCGCGAAAACGAGGGCGATCTCACCCTCGCCGCCGAGAAGGTCACGCCCGAAGCGATCAACTTCATGGCCAAGTACGGCCGCGGCTTGGTCTGCCTCGCGATGACCGAGGAGCGGCTGGACCAGCTCCGCATCGGCCCCATGACCGCCGAGAACACCTCGCAGTTCGGCACCGCGTTTTGCGAAGCCATCGACGCGCGCGACGGCGTCACCACCGGCATCAGCGCCTACGACCGCTCCCGCACCATCCAGGTGGCCATCGATCCCAAATCGCGCCCCGGAGACCTGGCGCGTCCCGGACACGTCTTCCCGCTGCGCGCGCGCAAAGGCGGCGTGCTCGTCCGCGCCGGCCAAACGGAAGCGTCGGTCGATCTAGCTCGCCTGGCGGGTATGATTCCCGCCGGCATCATCTGCGAGATCATGAACGAGGACGGCACCATGTCGCGCGTCCCCGACCTCATCAAGTTCTGCAACGAACACGGCATGAAGATGCTGACCGTCGCCGAACTCATCCGCTACCGCATGGCGCACGAGCGCTACGTGCGGCGCGTCGGCGAGGCCCTGCTGCCCACCAGTCACGGCGAGTTCCGCATGGTCGCCTACGAGAGCGAGATCAACGGCGACGAGTCCCACATCGCGCTGCTCAAGGGCGACGTCGAGAACGCGAGCGAGCCGGTGCTGGTCCGCATGCACGCGCATTGCGTTGTCGGCGACGTCTTCGGCGCCACCTGGTGCGAGTGCCACCGCTTCATCGAGCGCTCCATGGAGATGATCAGCCGCGAAGGCCTCGGCGCACTGATCTACCTGCACCAGAGTTCGAAAGGGTTCACGGTCGAGAAGCTCGGCGAGCGCACTGTACTCTCGTTCCACCGCGACCGCCGCCTGCCTTCCCTGCCCGAGAGCGAGCGCAAGACGCAGCGCGATATCGGCATCGGCGCCCAGATCCTCTCCGACCTGAACCTGCGCCGCATCCGCCTCCTGACCAACCATCCCCGCCGCGTCGCCGCCCTGGAAGGCTTCGACATCGAGATCGTCGAGCAGGTACCCATCGCCGCCGAACGCGCCGCCAGCAAGTAGTGCTGTCATCCCGCCCTCCGGGTTTCCCGAATCGGAACGCAGGCGGGAGCGGCGGCCCCCTATTAACCATCTAGTAACTTTGTGATCTGCGTTGAAAAAATCTAAAAGTGCGAATCGTTGGAATCAACAACATAAGCCCGGGTAACCCGGGGTTACTTGGAGCTGGTTTTGGCCGGTCGCGACCGTGGGACCGGGCTCGCGGAGAGGGGCGTAGCGGGCTGCGAATTCCCAGAACGGGAGTCATCAGCCCCCACCCGGCGGAACTTAGCTGGCGTGATCGGGTTCCACGTATCGGGGCGTGCGACACACGGAGTTGCCGGTGCGCAGCTTGTGGGAAAAAGCAAACCTGAACTGGGTGGGGTCGTGGATGGCTCTTTACGGCGGCTCGTTTATCGTGCTGGCGGCCTACGTCGCGTCCACGATCGTCGCCGCTGCCGCGCGGGTCTTTTCCGATACACAGAATATTTGAAACGAAATCAGCAACTTCCACCGCAGGCGGGCGCGCGACGGATCTGCCGAGGAGCCCAGCCAGTCGGTATGGAAGCTTTATGGTTTCCTACTGTGCCAATCCGCTATGATGCGCAACCAAGGGAGAGGTGAGGATATGAGACGACTGATTGGGGTGGCATTACTCACGTTCATCTGCAGCAGCTGGGGCTGGGGTCAGACTCTCAGCAAGCGGCCGGCAGAACCCGCCCAAGCGGTGGCGGGGTCCACGCCGTCAGCCGCGCCGAGCGGGTCGATTCCGCTGACGGTGCCGACAGGCACCCCGCTCAAAGTGGTTTTGGACAAGGAAGTCCGCATTCGGAAGGTGGGCCAGCCCATTCACGGCAAGGTGGTGGAGCCGGTTTATGCATTCGACAAGCTGGTTGTGCCGGCAGGCACTGAGGTTGTCGGCAAAGTCTCCGAAATCGAGGGCGTTTCCAAAAAGCTGCGCACCGTGGCGGCCATGAACGCGAACTTCTCGCCTGCTCACCAGGTTCATATTGAGTTCAACGAACTATGGCTGGCCGATGGAAGGCATATCCCGCTCGAGACAGTCGTATCGCCCGCGTCTCAAGGAGTCTTGCAGTTCGTGAGTGCCAACGAGACGAGGAAAGAGAAGAAGACGGGTGCGGCGAAGAACCTTGCAACGCGCAAGATCGGCGAGGTCCGGCAGGAGATCCAGCGAGATTGGGACACTGCGAAGCAACAAATACATGAGCCCGGCAAGATGCACCGGCTCGAACGATACGGCATCGCTCAGCTTCCGATTCATCCGCAGTACATTGATTCCGGAACAAGCTTCAATGCAGATCTGCAGCAAGCACTCGATTTCGGCACGGAAATGTTGCGTCCGGAGACGCTCTCGGCGATCGGAACCGCGCCGCCGTCCGGGAGCGTGTTGCATGCGCTTTTGGTCACGCCATTGAATTCGGCCACCAGTAAGAAGGGTGACGCCGTGGAAGCGGTCATCAGCCAACCTTTGTTCGCGTCAAACCAGTTGTTCATTCCTCAAGGTAGCCGTTTAAAAGGTGCGGTGCTGGAGGTGAGACCGGCCCGGCGACTGGGGCGTAACGGGCAACTCCGGATCGTATTTCATCAGGTGGTGCCTCCCAGTGGGATTGAGCAGAACGTGGAAGCCAGCCTGGAAGGCGTCGAGGTAGCCAAAGGAGAGCATTTGAGCCTCGATTCCGAAGGTGGAGCGCAAGTAACGACTCCCCGAACGCGTTACTTGACGACGGCAATTTCCGTTGCGCTCGCCGCCTCGTCGCTGAATCAGGACCACGATCACGATTTGCAAGCGCACGGAGGGGACGCCAGTGGCGGAGCGGTGAATGGCGCTTCCGGCTTTCGTCTCGTAGGTTCTCTGGTGGGCGCATTCGCGCATTCCAGAGTCGTGTCTTCAGGCTTTGGTTTCTTTGGCGCAGGCATGTCTGTCTATTCTCATTTCCTGGCGCGAGGACGCGACGTGGTCTATCCCAAGGACATGTCGATGATTATCGGTCTGGGAACGCGTGAGGCCGCACCCGCGAAGTAGATTGTCCTGGCGGGTGGCGACCGTGGGACCGGACTCGCGGAGAAGGGTACAGTATTTCTCAGATTTCCAACTTGGGAGTGACATCATCAGTGGCGGGTGCCCCACACATCGCGCCGCGAACGCTCCGGACCACACCCACGGTTGGTGCGCGGTGTGTGGGCAAATGGAAAGCAGGTCGCCCCTACTTGCTATCGCTGTTCCACATGTCGTGGACGGCCCTCCACTTGCCGTCCGCGCCCTTTCTCCACACGCACAGGTATTTTCCTTTTCCGGTGACCGTCTTCCCGTCGGCTCCCTTGACCGATTCCTGGTACGTTCCCGCGGTGAATCCCGTGTTGCCATCCACTCCGGCCGAAGTCGTCTTCCAGGAAATTTGGTAACCGGGCGTGGTTAATGCAGTAGCCCACACCTTGCGCACAGCCACTCGACCAACTGCGGCAGGCTCATTCGGTGGATACGCGACCGCATCGTCCGCGTAAAACGACACCACGCGGTCGACATTCTTGGCGATAGCGGCCTTCGACCAATCCGCGTCGAGCGCGATTAGTTCCTTCGCCTTCGCGTCGTCCGCCCCGGCGACGGCAACAGGATTCGACAGAACAACGGCACCGGCGCAAATCACACCCAACAAAGCGAACCTCAGGAAACGATTTCTCATTGGTGGTTCCTTACTGTGCGGTAAAGAGTTCTTCGAGGCCGCTTGGGATCCATTTTTT
>Ga0097691_1000395_pt1 | contig 39225 bp, 35 predicted proteins | sample NGESurdeep072012_8_FD_72858 | JGI IMG/M metagenome (GOLD analysis project Ga0097691, IMG submission 72858) | Arctic peat soil microbial communities from Barrow, Alaska - NGEE Surface sample 210-1 deep-072012 | ecosystem: Environmental > Terrestrial > Soil > Wetlands > Peat ... | reverse complement strand
CAAGGTCAACGCGGCCATCAAGGCGCAGGTGGACCGGCTCGGCCACGTCTCGACGCTCTACCCCACGCTCCCGATCGTCCAGCTCGCCGAGACGCTCGCGCGCATCACGCCGGGCCGCCTCCAGAAGTCGTTCTTCACGTGCTCGGGCACGGAGGCCGACGAGACGGCCGTCATGATGGCGCAGGTCTATACGGGCCGCACCGAGATCATCGCGCTCCGCCACGGCTACTCGGGCCGCTCAATGCTCGCGCAGTCGCTCACCGGGCACGCGCCGTGGCGCGCCGTGCCGACGCAGATCGCCGCCATCAAGCACGCGCCCTCGCCGTACTGTTACCGCTGCCCGCTGAAGCTCACGTACCCGTCCTGCGGCGTCGCGTGCGCGAAGGATCTCGAAGAGCTGATCAGGACGACCACGACCGGCCAGATCGCGGGCTTCATCGCCGAGCCGATTCAGGGCGTCGGCGGTTTCATCACGCCCCCGAAGGAGTATTTCGAGATCGCCGTCGGAATCGTCCGGAAATACGGCGGCGTCTTCATCTGCGACGAGGTGCAGACCGGATTCGGGCGCACGGGCGGCTCGTGGTACGGCATTTCGCACTGGAACGTCGAGCCCGAGATCATGACGATGGCCAAGGGCGTCGCGAACGGGATGCCCCTCGGCGTCACGATCGCGACGCCGGAGATCGCGGACTCGTTCAAGGCGCTCACGATCTCGACGTTCGGCGGGAACCCGATTTCCTCGGCCGCCGCGAACGCCACGATCGCCGTCATGGAGGAGATCGACGCCCCGAAGCGCGCCGCCGAGATGGGCGCGCGCCTGCGCGCCGGCCTCGACGGATTGAAAAGGAAATACCCGAAGACGCTCGGCGACGTGCGTGGCATGGGCCTCATGCAGGGCCTCGAGCTCGTGGCGGACGAGACGGTCCAGGACCGCACGCCCGCGCCCGAGAAGGCCGTCCGTCTCTTCGAGGAGACGAAGAAGCGTGGCCTCCTGATCGGCAAGGGGGGCCTCTACGGCAACGTCATCCGGATTTCGCCCCCGCTCATCGTGAGCGCGGGCGAGGTGGACGAGGCGCTGAAGATCCTCGACGAGTCGCTCGCGGGCTGGGCCTGAGATTCTCGACCTCGGATCGCGGCCGTGACGAAGACCGGAAACACCCTCAAAGTCGCCTTCCGAGCGCTGGCGCGCAACAAGCTGCGATCGCTCCTGACGGCGCTCGGCATCATCATCGGCGTCGCCTGCGTCGTCGCGGTCGTCGGAATCGGCGAGGGCGCGCGCATCCAGTCCGAGGACCGGCTGAAGTCCCTCGGGACGAACTTCCTCATGGTCATGCCGGGCACGATCACGTCCTCGGGCGCGCGAGCCGGTCTCGGCTCGAGCTCGAAGCTCTCCGAGGACGACGTCGACGCGATCCGAAGAGAGGTCCCGAGCGTCTCGTACATCTCGGCGTCCATCCGGACGGTCGGGCAGATCATCTACGGGAACCAGAACTGGTCGACGTCCATCCAGGGGGCCCAGGTGGACTGGCCGCTCGTCCGCTCGTGGAACCTCGCCTCCGGTCAGTTTTTCACCGATCAGGACGACCACGCCGCCACGAAGGTCTGCGTCCTCGGCCAGACGGTCGTGACGAATCTTTTCGGCGACGAGGACCCGGTCGGCAAGATGATCCGCATCAAGAACATTCCCTTCAGGGTCACCGGAGTCCTCGAGTCGAAGGGCGGCTCCACTCAGGGCGCGGACCAGGACGACCTCGTCGTCGCCCCGTACGAGACGGTGCGCAAGAAGATCATGGGCACGACCGCGGTCGGCCAGATCCTCGTGTCGGCCGCGTCCGACGAGCTCGTGACGCGCGCGCAAGAGGAGCTCTCCGCGCTGCTCCGGCAGAGGCATCGCATCACGAAGGCCGCCGACGACGACTTCATCATCCGGTCGCAGACGGAGATGATTCAGCAGGCCGAGGCGCAGAGCCACACGATGAGCGCGCTCCTGTGGTCGATCGCGGGCGTCTCCCTGCTCGTGGGCGGCATCGGGATCATGAACATCATGCTGGTCTCGGTGACGGAGCGGACGCGCGAGATCGGCGTGCGCATGGCGATCGGCGCGAGGGGCAGGGACATCCAGGCGCAGTTTCTGGTGGAGGCGCTCGCGCTCTCCCTGACGGGCGGCGCGGCGGGCATCGCGGTAGGCCTCGGCATCCAGCGCATCGTCGCGCGCTTCGCCGGCTGGCCCGTGGCCGTCCAACCCAGCGCCATCACGCTCGCGTTCCTCTTCTCGGCGCTCATCGGGGTCACGTTCGGCTTTTATCCCGCTCTCAAGGCCTCGCGCCTCGACCCGATCGAAGCGCTGCGGTACGAGTAGTCGTCAGCGCCGCGGGACCTTCGGCGCCGGCTCCGGCGCCGCGTAGCCCTCGGCCTCGTGCCCGCCGTGGTACTCGCCGGGGTTCGGGCGGCGGATCTGCGACTGCGGGACGACGTGGTCGCGCCTGAGGCCCCGGAAGTCCTCGAGCGACTTCCAGCCGCGGTGCGCATTCTTTTCGAGGAACGCGGTCATCCCGTCCTTGAGCGTCCGGATCACGTTCGGGCCGATCGCGTGGTCGAGCATCGCAGCCGTGCACACCTGCACCGTCCCGCAGCCGAGAAGGAAGTAGTTGAGAGCGTGCGAGAAGTCCGAGATGCCGCCGATCCCGGAGAAGGCCTTGTCGGGGAACGCGTGCGTCATCTGGGACATCTTCGCGAGCGCGAGCGGGAGGATCGCCGGGCCCCCGAGGCCGCCGCTCGACGTGTAGCCGTCCACGTTCATCTCGAAGTCGAGCGTCTCGGGGTCGATGAGCGGGATCGACGGAAACGTGTTCGACGAGGTGATCGCGTCCGCGCCGCCCCGGAACGCGGCGCCCGCCTCCACCGCGATGTCGGTCGTCGAGGGCGTCAGCTTCGTCCAGACGGGAACCTTCGCGACCTCCTTGACGGCCTTCGTGACGATCGAGGTCAGCCCGCTGCTTTTCCCGATGTTCGAGCCCATGTCGTCGCGGTCCATGTGCGGACACGAGAAGTTCAGCTCGAGGGCGTCCACGCCCTCGTCCTGGCATGTCTTCGCGAGCAGCTGCCAATTATGGAGCTCCTTGTCGTTGCCCGAGCCCGCCATGATCGAGGCGACGAGGACCTTCCCCGGGAATGCTTTCTTGATCTTCGAGAGGCGGCCGGCCCACCAGTCGAGCGGCTTGTCGGAGATGAGCTCCCAATTCCACGAGGAGTGGAGGACCGACTCGGGGCGCGCCTTCATCGAGATGCGCGGCGAGTCGACGTCGGCCCTGAGGAACTTCGTCTTCGCGCCCGCGACGTTGGCGACCGGGTGGAGGCCGATCGTCTTCGTGACGACGCCGCCCCAGCCGGCCTCGAAGGCCCGCATGATGTTCGTGTCGGATTCCGTCGGCGGAGCCGACGCAAGAAGGAACGGATTCTCGAATCGAATGCCGGTGAAGACGACCGAGAGGTCGGCACTCATGTGGTCTCCTCCGATGACGCTGAGCCGTCAGGATAGGACGATTCGCGGATGAAGGCGAACCGGGGAATGGCCCGCTGCGGTACGATTCCCGGACTTCATGGACGGAAACACCGGGGAAATTATCCACGCCGACGGGCGTGTCGAGCTGGCGAACGCATCCGCCGTCCTCGGGAGCGCTCTTTATAACGAAGATCTCGCGCCCATCCCCATCGCCCGGCGCACCTGGACGACCTACAACTACGCGGCGCTGTGGATCTCGATGGCGCACTGCATCCCGACGTACATGCTGGCCTCGGGCCTCATGAACAGCGGGATGAACTGGAAGCAGGCGCTGTTCACGATCCTCCTCGGCAACACGATCGTCCTCGTCCCGATCCTCCTCAATTCCCATCCCGGCACGAAATACGGCATCCCGTTCCCCGTCTTCGCGCGCGCGGCTTACGGGACGGCCGGCTCGAACCTCCCGGCCCTCATGCGCGCCCTCGTCGCGTGCGGCTGGTTCGGCATCCAGGCGTGGATCGGCGGCGAGGCCCTCTACACGTTCTTCGCGGCGGTGTTCCCCGGCTGGCCGACGCTCCTCGGCGCCGGCTTCTCGGGCCACACGACGACGGAGTGGCTCTCGTTCCTGCTCTTCTGGGGCCTGAACATTTTCGTGATCTACCGGGGCATGGACCTCCTCCGCAAGGTCGAGAACTGGGCGGCGCCGTACGTCCTCGTCGTCACGCTCGTCCTTCTCGTGTGGGCCGTCCGGGAGGCGAAGGGCATCGGGCCCCTCCTCGCGCAGCCCGGGAAGTTCCGCACGTTCTCGGAGTTCTTCCCCGTCTTCATCCCGTCGCTCACGGCGATGATCGGCTTCTGGGCCACGCTGTCGCTCAACATGCCCGACTTCACGCGCTTCGGGCGGAGCCAGAAAGAGCAGATCGTGGGCCAGATCGTGGCGCTTCCCACGACGATGTTCGCGTTCGCGGCCATGGGCGTTCTCATCACGAGCGCGAGTGCGATCATCTTCGGCGAGGCGATCTGGGATCCGGTCAAGCTCGTTGGGAAGTTCACGAACCCGCTCGTCGTCGCGGTCGCGATGTTCTCGGTCGTCGTCGCGACTCTCGCCGTCAACATCGCGGCGAACGTCGTCTCCCCCGCGAACGACTTCGCGAACCTGCTCCCCCGCCACATCAGCTTCAAGACGGGCGGCCTCATCACGGGCCTCATCGGCATCGCGATGCAGCCCTGGCGCCTCCTCGCGGATCCGAAGGGTTACATCTTCACGTGGCTCCTCGGTTATTCGGGCGGCCTCGGATCGATCGCGGGCGTGCTCATCGCCGACTACTGGATCGTGCGGAAGACGAAGCTCGATCTGAAGAGCCTTTACCTCCCGAAGGGCGCGTACGGCGGCTGGAATCCCGCGGCCGTGGTCGCGACCTTCGCCGGCTGCGCCCTGGCTTGGGGTGGTCTCGTCGTTCCCGTGTTGAAACCTCTATACGACTATGCATGGTTCGTCGGCTTCTTCGCGGCCGGCGGCCTCTACGCGCTCCTCATGCAGGTCCGCCCGCTCGAACCACCCGCCGGCTGACGGCGACCTAGAATCGCGGCATGCGATTCAAGGCCTTCCTCGCCGCCGCCGCCCTCGCCGCGCTCCCCCTCGCCGCCGACGATCTCGAGACCGCAGTCTCGCGCATGTCCCGCGTCGGGTTCTCACGGTCGCCGAGCTTCTCCCCGGACGGGAAGACGCTCTCCTTCGTCTCCAACCTGAGCGGCCTCCCGCAGGTGTGGACGGTCCCGGCGGCGGGTGGCTTCCCGCGGATGGTCACGTCCTTCGACGACCCCGTCGGCGGTGCCGAGTGGTCGCCGGACGGGCAGTGGATCGCCTTCAACCTCGCCCCAGGCGGCGGCATGAACACGCAGGTCTTCCTCGTGCGACCCGACGGCACCGGCTTGAAGCGCCTCACGGATGGGGGCAAAGAGACCAACCGTCTCGGCGGCTTCCGGCACGACGGCCGCAAGCTCGTGCTCGGCTCGAACCGGCGGTCAGGTGCGGCCATCGACGCATACCTGTATGACGCCGAGACAGGCGCCCTCGAGCTGGCCGTCGAGAACCCCGGCGTCGGCGGCTTCGAGGACCTGTCGCGCGACGGGACGCGCGCGCTGCTGAACCGCCTGCGCTACCGCGGGAGCAACGACCTCACCCTCGTGGACCTCGTGACGAAGAAAGAGACGCTCCTGACGCCGCACGAGGGACCCGGCACCTACACGGGAGTCTTTTCGCCGGATGGAAACGCGATTTGGATTTCTTCGAATGGAAATCGGGACAAGCTCGCGTTTGCGCGGATCTCGCTGTCGGCGGATGGCACCCCCGGTCCCATCGAGATCGTCGCGGCGCGCCAAGATGCGGAACTGTCTTCGTTCACGATCAACGACGCCGGCACACGCGCCGCCTTGCTCTGGAACGTGGCCGGCCGTCATGAGCTGGCGTTTGTAGATCTTCTTGGAAGGAAACAGACGGCCGCGCCGAAATTGCCGGGGGACATCGCCTCTGGTCTCACGTGGTCTCGCGACGGGAAGAAGCTCGCCATGAGCGTGTCGGGTGCCACGGCTCCGGCGAACATCTTCATGCTCGAAGAATCTTCCTCTTCCTTCTCCCGGATCACCGAGAGCCCCCATCCCGGCGTCGACCTCGCCTCGCTCGTCTCCCCCGAGCTCCTGACGTTCAAGGCTCACGACGGCGAGGCGCTTTCCGGCTGGCTCTACCGGCCGAAGGGCGCCAAGGGGCCGGGGCCGGTCGTCCTGTCGTTCCACGGGGGGCCCGAGGGGCAGGAGGTCCCGTCCTTCCGCGCGGACTACCAGGCGCTCGTCACGCAGGGCATCGCCGTCTTCGCGCCGAACGTCCGAGGCTCCGCCGGCTTCGGGAAGCGCTTCGTGAACCTCGACAACGGCGCCCTCCGCGTGAACGCCGTAAAGGACATCGCCTCATGCGTCGACGCTGTCGTGAAAACGGGCTTCGCGGACCCCAAGCGCGTCGGAATCATGGGCGGCTCCTATGGCGGCTACATGACGATGGCCGGGCTCGTCGAGTACCCGGACATGTTCGCGGCCGGAGCGGACCTCTTCGGCGTCGTGAACTTCAAGACCTTCTTCAAGCACACGGAAGCGTGGATGGCCGCGGTCTCGAAGATCGAATATGGCGACCCGGACACCGAGGGCGACATGCTCGACCTCCTCTCGCCGCTCACGCGGATTGACAAGGTCAAGGCGCCGACACTCGTTCTCCACGGCGCGAATGACACGAACGTGCCCGTCATCGAGGCGGAGCAGGTCGTCACGAGTTTGAAGAAACGCGGTGTGCCGGTGGAATACATCCTCTTCCCGGACGAGGGGCACGGCTTCCAGAAACTTGCGAACCGGATCCGCTCGAACGTCGCGCTCGTGAAGTGGTTCGCGAAGTGGCTCAGGCCGGCGGGGCAGCCCTGATCGCGAAATTCGAGTCCGGCAGGCTCTTCTTCTCGTAGTCGAGGTATTCGACGACCGTCGTGCCGGGCCTCAGCGTGTCCACGATCGTCATCTTCGCGAGCGACAGGACGCCGTGGTACGGGCGGTATTCGTCGAACGTCGTCTCCCGCGCGGTCTTTCCGGATGAGACGAGGAACACGGCCTTGCGGTAGAGGCCTTCCTTTTCGTCGATCCACAGCCGCACGACCGGATAGGACGGGCTCTTCCCGGGCTTCGCCGTGAGGCGGAGGACGACGCAGTTCCTGCCGTTCAGGATGTCGGTCCGTTCCACGATCGCGTCGAAGTCATCCGCGAAGCGCGTGCGCGACATGTCCGCCGCCGAGAACCCGCCCTCGAGGCGATGGCTTTTCGGCACGCGAATCGGGTTCTTCGTGTTCGGCAGGAGAAGCCACACGTCGTCGCCCACCTGCACGACGGACTTTCCGGCGTCGGAAGGGTTCAGGAAACGAATGCGAGACTTGTCGCGGCCCTTCGCCTCGACCGCGAACATCCCCGTGAACGGCGGCGCCCCCGGCTTCGTCGTCGTGACGCGAAGCGAAAGGACGACCTCCGGCCAGGCCTGCTTGACGCGGTCGGCGCGGCGCAGCAGCGCCGCGGGGTCTTGAGCCGCCGCCGAAAGGGAGAGAAAGACAATGCTGCTTAGAAGGAAAAGAGAGGGCCTAAACATGTCCCAGCGCCTCCACCGGATTCAGCCGCGCCGCGCGGCGCGCGGGCCACCAGGCCGCTACGAGGAGCGTGAGCGACATGATCGCGAATCCGAGGCCGTAGGCGAGCGGGATGAAGTCGACGTGCAGGATGGTTCCCCTCGTTCCGCCCGGCGGGGGCGGCAGCATGATGCCGGACGCGTTCAGGATCAGCCGCAGGACGAACGACGCGGCCGCGCCGACGGCCGAGCCGACGACTCCGAGGAGGAAACCCTCGAGCAGGAAGAGCGTCCGGATCTGTCCGCGCTCCATGCCGATCGCGAGGAGCGTCCCGATCTCGCGCGTCCTCTCGAAGACCGACATCGTCATCGTGTTGGCGGTCGCGAGAATGACGACCGTCGAGAGGACGAGGCCCATGAAGAAGAAGATCGCGACATAGAGCAGTTTGACCTGCTTGTAGAACGCGGCGGTCTCGAGCCAGGTTTTCACGACGACGGGCCGGCCCGCGGCCGCAAGCTCGCTGGCGACGTCGCGCGCCGCGGCATCCAGGTCGACGCCGTCCTTCAGGAGAACGACCACCGTATTCGCCCTGCCTTCGGCCTTCAGGAGCCTCGCCGCGGAGCGATAGGGCAGGAAGAGCAGGCGGTCGTCGATCTCCTTGATCGGATACGACAGGACCGCCACCACACTGGCATCCACCGCGTTGAGGCCGCCGTCCGGAGTCGTCGTCATGACGGTGACGAGGTCTCCCGTCTTCGCCCCGATCGCGCGGGCCAGGCCGGAACCGAGCATGACGTCCTCCGCGTCGGGATTCGAAAAGAACGAACCGGAGACGACCGTGTCCGACGCGAGCGACGCGCCGCGCTCCAGCGCGGGGATCGTGCCCGTCCCGAGGTAGGCGCCGCTCTTGTCGCCCTTCACCACGAGCCCGAAAAATGAAAGCTTCGGCATGGCCTGCGCGACGCGGGGATCCTTCCCGAGCAGCGCCGAGAGCCCCTCCCAGTCGTCGAGAAAAATGGCGGAGGCCTCGTCGTCCGTCTTTCCGGCGGCCTTCGGATCGAGGAGCCTCAGGTGTCCGCCGGTGCCGCGAATCGTGGCGGCCCCGAGCGACGTGAAGGTCTGCGAGACGAATCCCGCCGTCATCGTCACGGCGACGAAGCCGACGACGACGATCGAGCCCGTGAGGAGCGTGCGGCGCGCATGCCGGCGGAGGTTTCGCGCGGCGAGGCGGACCCACCGCCTCACGCGAGCGCTCCCACGGACGCCCGCTCGTCCGCGACGATGCGTCCGTCGAGGAGTCGGATCCGCCGTTCGGCCCGTTCGACGATGCGCGGATCGTGACTGGAGAACAGGAACGCGACTCCGTGCGCGCGGTGGAGCTCCACGAAGAGGTCGAGGAGGTGCTTCGCGGTCTCGGAGTCGAGGGAAGCCGTGGGCTCGTCCGCGAGGATGAGGACCGGCTCGCCCACGAGGGCGCGGGCGACCGCGACGCGCTGCCGCTGCCCGCCCGACAAGGCGTCCGGCCGCCTGTCCTCGAGCCCCGCGAGGCCCACGGCGGCGAGAGCGGCGCGGGCACGCGCGGCGCAGGCCTCTTCGGGGAGCCCGCGAATCCAGAGCGCGAGAGCGACATTTTCTTCCGCCGAGAGGACGGGCACGAGCTGATGCGACTGAAAGACGAAGCCGAGCTTCTCGCGCCGGAGGCGTGAGCGCCCGCGCTCGTCCAGCGCCGAAACGTCCTTCCCGTCGAAGACCAGGGCTCCCGAGTCCGGAAGATCGAGGAGGCCGAGCAGGTTCAGAAGGGTCGTCTTGCCGCTGCCCGAGGGCCCCGCGAGGACCGCGAATTCGCCGGCCTGAAGGCTGAGGGACGCATCCGACACGCCGACGACGCGCTCCTCGCCGAGGCGATAGATCTTCGTGAGGCCGCGGGCCTCGAGGATCGACACGCGGGGAGTATAGGGGCCGTCAGTCGCGCGCCGCGGCCTTGCGCAAATCGTCCACGAGCTCTTTCGCCTCCCAGTCGTTCCCGCGGCGGATCGAAAAGAGCTTCCCGTCGGGGGCGATGACCGCGGTCGCGAGGCTGTGAACGAACTGCTCGCCCGTCTTCAGGTAGGTGAGGCCGAAGAAGCCCGCGAACTCCTTGATGTGCTCGAGCGTTCCCGTCGCGAAGCGCCAGTGCCCGGGCACGACTCCCGGCACGCCCTTCAGAAACGGGTCGCGGAACGCCTTGAGCACCGCCGGCGTGTCGTACGCGGGATCGAAGCTGACCGAAAGGAGCTTCGTCCTGCCGTAGAGCTTCGGGTCCGCCGCGAGGAGGCGCTCCACTTCCGAGAAGTTCAGGTTCATGCGCGGGCAGAAGTCCGGGAGCGGGCAGCGCGTGAAGATGAAGGTCACGCCGACCGCCTCGCCCTTGAGATCCGCGAGCGAGAACCCCTTCCCCTCCTGATCCACGAGAGCCGTGGCGGGCGCGGCGTCGCCGGGCTTTCCGTAGGGTCCCAACGCGGGAATCGTCTCGACGGCCGGCGTCCCTGGAGGGCGCGACACGATGATTCCTTCGAGATGCGAGCTGCGGTCGTTAACGAGAAGCTTCGCTTCGATCGTGTCGCCGGGCTTCAGGTCGTCGAGGATCTTCGTCTCGCCGACGGCGAAGGGCATCGTCATGGCTTTCATGTAGCCCGGGACCTCGTCGTGCTTGACGGTGACCTTGCCGCCCGCGCGGTCCACCGAGACGACGACGCCCTTGAGCGGATACGGTTTCTCGAGACCCGTGGATGCCGGCTTCGGGGCCACCGGCTTCCGACAGGCCACGACCGCAGTGGACGCAAGTACCGCGAGGACGAGAAGGGCTCTCTTCACGCGTCTCACCATCCGAGGACGTACGCGAACATGAGCGGCGCCACGATCGTGGCATCCGACTCGATGACGAATCGCGGCGTCTTCTCCCCGAGCTTCCCCCATGTGATCTTCTCGTTCGGGACGGCGCCGCTGTAGCTCCCAAGGCTCGTCGTCGAGTCGCTGATCTGGCAGAAGTAGGCCCACAGCGGCACGCCCTCGCGCCGGAGGTCCTGGTGGAGCATCGGCACGACGCAGATTGGGAAGTCGCCCGCGATGCCGCCCCCGATCTGGAAGAAGCCGACGGGCGACGTCGGCGCCGTCGCGGTGTACCACTCGGCGAGGGCCGTCATGTACTCGATGCCCGTCCGCACCGTGTGGACATTCTTGATCTCCTTCTCGATGCAGTGCGCCGCGAAAATGTTCCCGAGCGTGGAGTCTTCCCATCCCGGAACGAACATCGGCAGGTTCTTCTCCGCCGCCGCGAGGAGCCACGAGTTCTTCGGATCGATCTGGTAGTGCTCCTTCAGTTTCCCGGAAAGGAGGATCCGGTACATGAATTCGTGCGGAAAGTACCGCTTGCCCTCGCGGTCCGCGGTCGTCCACTCGTCGAGCACGGCCCGCTCGATCCGCCGGATCGCTTCCTCCTCGGGAATGCAGGTGTCCGTGACGCGGTTCAGGTGCCGCGCGTGGAGGGCGGTCTCCTCCGCGGGGCTCAGCTCACGGTAGTGCGGGATGCGCACGTAGTGGTCGTGCGCCACGAGGTTGAAGACGTCCTCCTCGAGGTTCGCTCCCGTGCAGGTGATGGCGTGGACCTTCCCCTGCCGGATCATCTCGGCGAGGGAGAGTCCGAGCTCGGCCGTGGACATCGCCCCGGCCATCGTCAGGAACATCTTTCCGCCGCCTAGGAGATGGGTCTTCCAGGCCTCGGCCGCGTCCACGAGAGTCGCGGCGTTGAAATGGCGGAAGTGGTGCTTTACGAATGCGCTGATCGTCATGGCCGGAGCATAGGAAGAAGACGTGAAGTTGCCAAGCGAGATCCCGTAGGATCGGCGGCGTGAGCGCATCCGAGACCCTTCTCGTCACCGGCGCCGCCGGGTTCATCGGCGCCCGCTTCGTGGAATCCTGCAACGCCCGCGGCGTGCCCGTCGTCAGCGTCGACCGCAAGGACGCCTTCGAGGCCCGGCCGGAGCATGCGCGCCTCGACTTCGGAGACCTTCTCGACATCGAGGAGCTGGAAAGCTGGCTCTCGGCGCCGCGCCCCAAACTGGCGGGCATCGTGCATATGGGCGCGATCTCCGCGACGACCGAGCTCAGCGAGGCGCTCCTCGCGCGTTTCAACGTGGACTACTCGAAGATGGTCTGGAACGCGGCGCGCCGCCTCGGCGTGCCCTGCGTCTATGCCTCGAGCGCGGCCGTCTACGGGGACGGGAGCCTCGGATTCGACGACGCCGACGCGCTCGTGCCGCGGTTCCGTCCGCTGAACCCCTACGGCGAATCCAAGCGCCGCTTCGACCTGTGGGCTCTCGAGGAGGCCGCGGCCGGCCGCACGCCGCCCGCATGGGCGGGCTTCCGCTTCTTCAACGTGTACGGCTTCGGCGAGCGTCACAAGGGCGGCATGGCGAGCGTCGTGCTTCACGGGTACGACCAGGCGAAGGCGAAAGGCGAGATCCGCCTCTTCCGCAGCCACAAGCCGGGGGTGGCCGACGGCCATCAGACGCGCGACTTCGTGGACGTGCGTGACGCCGTGGACGCAATCTGGTTCGCCCTCGGGGCTCCGATCCGCTCCGGAATCTTCAACGTCGGGACCGGCGCCGCGCGGACGTTTCTGGACCTCGCGCGCGCCGTCTTCGAGTCGCTGGGGCTCCCGGAAAACGTCGCGTTCATCGACACGCCGCTCGCGATCCGCGAGCGCTACCAGTACTTCACCGAGGCGAGAATGGATCGTCTCCGGGCGCTAGGTTTCGCGAAAAAACCCGTCGGCCTCGAGGACGGCGTCGACTGGTACGTCCGCCGCCTCGAAGCCGGGCGCGGCTGACGTCACCCCTTCGGCAGGTTCTTCGCCGCGAAATCCCAGTTCAGCAGGTTGTCGATCACGGCGGTGGCGTAGTCCTTCCGCTTGTTCTGGTAGTCGAGGTAGTACGCATGCTCCCAGACGTCGAGCGTGAGGAGCGGCGTGGCGGCCGTCGTCAGCGGGTTCTCCGCGTTCGGCGTCTTGACGACCTTGAGCTTCCCGCCCTCGGCCACGAGCCACGCCCAGCCGCTTCCGAACTGCCCCATCGCGGCGTCGGTGAGCTCCTTCTTGAATCCCTCGATGCCGCCGGTGAAGGACGCGCCGAGCTTGTCGGCGATCTCCTTCGGCATCTTCGCGACGCCCTTCGGGCGCAGGCTGTTCCAGTAGAACGTGTGGTTCCAGACCTGCGCTGCGTTGTTGAAGATGGCCGTCTTGTCGGCCTTGCCCGCGGCGCCCTTCACGATGGCGACGAGGTCCATGTCGGCTTCCGGCTTGCCCGCGATGAGACCGTTCAGGTTGTCGAAGTAGGTCTTGTGATGCTTGCCGTAATGGAAACCGATCGTGTTCTTCGAGATGAAGGGCTCGAGCGCGTTGTCGGCCCAGGGAAGCGGCGGAAGAATCATGGGAGACGCTCCTTTCGCGATCGCGGGAAAGCCCGCGTCGTTTGCGGCGAGGACGGCGGCGGCGAGGGCGGCGGTCTTGACGAAACCGCGGCGGCTGCCGTTGCTGTTCTCGCTCATGGAACTATTCTAACAGGCATGAGTCGACGCGTATTCCCGATCGCCCTCGCCTTCGTCCTCGTCCTCGCCGCCTCCGCTCCCGCGCAAAGCCTTGCCGTCGAAAAATTCGCGTTGAAAAACGGAATGACCGTGATCCTCTATCCGGACCATGCTCTTCCGATCGCCTCCGTCAACTTCTGGTACCGCGTGGGCAGCAAGGACGAATTTCCGCACCGGAGCGGATTCGCGCATCTTTTCGAGCATCTGATGTTCATGGGAACGGAACGAGTCCCGAACGGCGACTTCGACCGGCTCATGGAGGCCGCGGGCGGCTCGAACAACGCGTCGACGTCCGCCGACCGGACGAATTACTTCTCCTCCGGCCCGGCCTCCCTCCTGCCCACGCTGCTGTGGCTCGACGCCGACAGGCTCGAGGACCTCGCGCGGGCCATGGACCAGAAGAAGCTGGACCTGCAGCGGGACGTCGTCCTGAACGAGCTGAGGCAGAGCTACGAGAACCAGCCCTATGGCCGCGCCGAGCTCGCCATCCAGTATCTGCTCTACCCCGCCGCGCACCCGTACCATTTCGCGACGATCGGCACTGAGGACGACCTCAAGGCGGCGCAGGTAAACGACGTGAAGGACTTCTTCGCGACGTTCTACACGCCGTCCAACGCGAGCCTCGTCGTGGCGGGCGACTTCGACCCGAAGGAGATCCGGCCGCTCGTCGAGGCGCTCTTCGGCAACCTGCCGCGCGGCGCCGAGGTGCCGCGGCGGCCGGTGCCTCCGGCGACCCTCGACGGCGTGAAGCGCGGCGTCGCGTTCGACAAGGTCCAGCTCCCCCAGATCACCCTCGCCTATCACGCGCCGAAGGGATTTGGCCCCGGCGACGCGGAGACGGATCTCCTCGCAGCCCTGCTCGCCGACGGAAAGAGCAGCCGGCTTTTCAAGCGCCTCATCGTGGACGAAGCGCTCGCGGCCTCGGTGAACGCGAGCAACAACAGCCAGCTGCTCGGCTCGGTCTTCCGCATCGACGTCCAGACGCGCCCCGGCGCGGACCTCGACCGCGTCGAGAAGATCGTCGACGAGGAGCTCGCGCGCTTCCTCAAGGACGGCCCGACCGCGAAGGAGCTCGACGAGCGTAAGGCCACGATCGAGGCCGGGAAGCTCTCGGCGCTGCAGCGCCTCGAAACGCGCGCCGACTTCCTGAACGAGTACGAGTTCTTCTGGGGCGAGCCGAACAGCTTCCAGCGGGATCTCGATCGGTATCGTCACGCGACGAGAGCGGCCGTCCTCGAGACCGCGCGGCGCGTGATCACGCAGAACGCCCGCGTCATCTTCCGGGTCCTGCCCGAGCAGCCGAGGCGCGGGCCCGGCCCCCGCGACGCGCGGCCGAAGGACGGCACGCCGGCCGCGTTCCGCCCGCCCGCGCCCGAGCGCTTCACGCTCGCGAACGGGATTCCCGTTCAGTTCTGGCGCACGCCCGAGCTGCCGCTGACGGCTGCCCGGCTCCTCTTCCAGCCGGGCGGCGCGCTGACGGCCGCGGACGGCCGCGACGCGGGCCTCGCATCCCTCACGGCCCAGATGCTCGACGAGGGCGCGGGCGATCTCGACGCGTTGCGCTTCGGCGAGGCCGTGGCCGCGCTCGGAGGACGGTTCTCCTCCACGGCCGGCCGCGAGGCGCTCGAAGTGAGCATGACCGTGCTCTCGCGCAATTTCGACAAGGGCGCCTCCCTGCTCGCGGATGCCGTGCGCCGGCCGAGGCTAGAGGAAAAGGACTTCGCGCGCGTCAAGCGGCTCTTACTCGACGACCTCGCCCAGTCCGACGAGAGACCGGACGAAGTCGCCGCGCGGGTCGTGAGCCGCGCGCTCTATGGCGACGGGCATCCCTACGCCTGGCCCGTCGACGGTACGCCGGCCTCGGTGGAGGCGATCACGCTCGAGCGCGTGAAGGTCGAACGCGCCGCGCTCGTCCGGCCCGACCTCGCGACCCTCCTCGTCGCGGGAAGCCTCTCCGCCGCCGAGACGAAAGGCGCGCTCGAGAAGACCCTCGGCGACTGGAAAGCCGAGGGAGGGAAACCGCCCGTGGTTCCGGTCCCGGCGACGCCATCCCGGGCGGGCGGGCAGAGGCTCCTCATCGTGGACCGCCCCGAGGCGCCGCAGACCGTCGTACGGTTCGCCGCCCCCGCGCCGGCGTTCGCGGATCCCGCGCGGCCGAAGCTTCGCCTTCTCGGAACTATTCTCGGCGGTAGCTTCACGAGCCGGCTGAACCAGAATCTGCGGGAGAAGAACGGGTACACCTACGGGGCGACCTCCCGTTTCGGTCTCGGGCGCGCGACCGGCGCGTTCACCGCCGGCGCCGACGTGACCGCCAAGGTGACCGGCGCGTCGCTCCGGGAATTTCTGTCCGAGTTCTCTCGCCTCTCGGGCGGCGACGTCACGCCGGAGGAGGTCGGAAAGGCCCGGGACATCGTGAAGAACGGCGCCGTGCAGGGCTTCTCGGGTCTCTCGGGAATCCTGGCGACCGCCACGAACTACGCCGAGCTCGGGGCTCCCTTCGAGACCCTCGGCGCGGACCTCGTGGCGCAATCCTCCCTCGATGCCGCCGCCCTGAACGCGGCCGCGAAGACCGCCATCCCGCTCGACCGCGGCGTCCTCGTCCTCGTGGGAGACAAGGCCGCGGTCCTTCCGCAGCTCAAGAACCTCGGACTGTCCGCCCCCATCGAAGTCGACACGTGGGGAAACCCGAAGAGCCCCTAAGCGAGCAAGGAGGGCGGGCCGTCCCGGTCGGGTGGAAAAAACGCGATCCGCTCAGTCGAACGTGACCGACTTGACCTTGATCATGCCGTCGGACATCTCGCCGACAACGGTGGCCTTGAGGCCTTCGGTCTTCTTCGCGGTCTTGAGGGCTGCGACGGTGAGGTCGTTTCCCTTGGAGTCGAACTTGACGAACTTCTTGTCCTTCCCGTCCGCCGTGATGACGCCATAGCCCGAGCTCTCGCACTTTTGGAGACAGTCCTTGGTGTGCTTTTCGGGAGCGTCCTTCAACTTGGCGAAGCACATCTTGTCAATGACGGTCACGTCCTTCCAGGTCTGCTCGGCGGCGGCGGCGGGCGAGGCCGTGACGAGGACGAGCGCGACGAGGGCGAAGCCGGAAAGGGCGGCAGCGAGTTTCTTCATGAATCCTCCTTGTGGATCGTAGCGGGAAGGATTCTCGCCACGCGTTCAGTTTACTCCCGCTCGGCCGCCACGAGGTCGGCCGAGCGCTTCCCCTGCGGGAGAGGCTAGATCTTCGACTCTTTGAAGGGGACGTGCTTGCGGATCTTGGGGTCGTACTTCTTCACTTCCATCTTGTCCTGATGGATCTTCTTGTTCTTCGTGATCGTGTAGAAGTACCCGGTGCCCGCGGTCGAGACGAGCTTCACCTTCTCGCGCATGGACTAGACCCTCTTCCCTTCGCGGCGCATCCCGGCGACGACGGCGTCGATGCCGTTCTTGTCGATCGTCCGCATCGCGGCCGTCGAAACGCGCAGGCGCACCCAGCGGTTTTCGCTGGCCAGCCAGAACCGCTGCGAGCGGATATTCGGCTTGAAGAGCCGCTTCGTCTTGTTGTTCGCGCGGGAAACCTTGTTTCCCGATACCGCGCGTCTTCCCGTGACCTGACAGATTCCGGACATCTCGAACTCCTTCGACAGAACTGGTGACTCTAGCAGATGGCGAGCCGAGGCGCAAGTCGAGCGTTCACAGCGGGTTCGGCGCCGATGATGGCGTGGCGGCGCGGGCCTGCGCCCGTGCCTCCAGGAGGTGGGGCCCGAGGAGCGGCAGCGCGACGAGCGTCGCGAGCGTCGAGACGAGGAGCCCGCCCACGACCCCGATCGCCAGCGGCCGCTGGAGCTCCGACCCCGCCCCGAAGGCGAAGGCGAGGGGGAGCAGGCCGAAGACCGTGCAGAGGGTCGTCATCACGATGGGCCGGAGCCGCCGACGGGAGGCCGCGATCAGGGCGTCAGCGGGCTCGTCTCCCTTCGCGACGAGCTCCTGCGCCTTTTCGACGAGAAGAATGCCGTTTTTCACGACGAGGCCCACGAGAAGGACGAGCCCCATGACGGAGGAGACGTTCAAAGGCACGCGGCAGGCATAGAGCGAGAGAATCCCACCCGAGAGCGCCAAAGGAACCGTGAGGAGAACCAGAAGCGCTGCCTTCACAGACCGGAACTGCGCGACGAGGACCGCGAACACCGCGAGCACTCCGAGGCCCAGGACCTCCGAAAGGTCGCGAAAGGCGCGGTCCTGGCTCTCCGCGCGACCCCCGATCTCCGCGCGATAGCCCCTCGGCAGCGAGAGTTTCGCGAGCCGGCTGGACACGGCGCGCGCGGCGGCGCCGAGATCGCCCCCCTCGACGTCGGCTGCCGCCGGTACGACGGGCGAAAGGTTCTCGCGATAGAGCACGCTCGCGCCGCTGCCGTCTGCGAACGGCGCGAGGCGCGAGACCGGAAGCGTCGTCCCGTTGACGGATATCGGAAACGATCCGGCTGAGGCCGGGACGAAACGAACCGAATCCGGGAGCCTCACCCGCACCGGCACGAGCCGGTCGAGGCGCGGAACCGATCCCACGACGCGCCCCTGAAGCGCAGTCGAAAGATCGTCCGACACATCCGACGCCGACATCCCGAGCCTGAGGGCCGCTTCCGTGTCGACCGTGAACCGCCGGATCGGCACCTGGCCTTCGACGCCCGCGTAGTAGTCGACGAGATTCGGCACGTCCGCGAGACTCGCCGCCAGCGCGCCGGCGAGGCCGCGGAGGACCTTCTCGTCCGGACCGAAGAGCTTCACCTCGAGCGGACGGGGCGCTCCGGAGAGGTCGTTCAGGACGTCTTCGAGGATCTGCACGAACTCCACGCGCACACCCGGCAGCTCCGCTTCGACTCTCGCGCGCAGGCCGGCAATGATCTCCTCCGCGTCCCTTCGCTTAGAGCGGGGGACCAGGCGGACCGCGATGTCGCCGCGACTCATGAGCGTCGCCGTCGCGGGCCCCAGCTCGGCGCCCGTCCGCCTGCTCCAGGAGTCGATACCCGGGGTCCTGACGAGCAGCGCCTCGATCTTCAAGGCGGCCCGCTCCGTCTCGGCGAGAGACGTTCCCGCCGGCAGGAAGTAATCGAGAACGAACGCTCCTTCATCCATCTCCGGAAGGAATCCCGACGGCATGCGCCGTGCGACCAGCGCTCCGGCGACGACGAGCGACAGCGTGATGGCGGCGAGGGCGAAGCGGTGCCTCCGCGCGATCGCGAGGGCGGCCCCGTGTCCCCGCTCGAGACGATCCCCGGGGGTCCGCGCACGCGCGCCAAGGCGCAGCGACAGGAGAGGGAGAACGAGGAGCGCGAAAAGCAGCGACGCGAAGACCGCCACGGAAAGGGTCAGCGCGAGAGCCTTGAAGAAGCTCCCGACGAGGCCGGTCATGAGCGCGAGGGGAACGAGGACGACGATCGTCGTGACCGTCGTGCCGACGACGGGCGACGTCATCTCGTGAAGGCCCTCCGCAACGGCGTTCGCGGGGTCCGATCCCTCTTCCCGCCGCCGAGCGATCGCCTCCACGACCACGATCGCGTCGTCGATGACGAGACCGATGGCGATTGCCATGCCTCCGAGCGACATGAGATTCAGGGTCTGGCCGAAGAGCTGCATCCCGAAGAAAGTCGAGACGAGCGCCACCGGAACCGAGAGAGCCGCGAGAAGTCCCGCGCGCGCGTCGCGAAGGAAGAGGGCGAGGACCCCCACGGTGAGCAGGATGCCGATCACGATCGCGTCGCGGATCCCGAGGATGGACTCGTGGATGAGGCCTCCCTGGTTGTAGACCTCCTTCAACGAGATGCCCGGCGGAAGGCGCATCGCACCGACCGCGGCCTCGACACCCCGCACGACGTCCGGCGCCGACGCGCCCAGCATGCGCGAGATGCTGACCTGCACCGCGTCCCCTTCGGGCCCGTGGACCCCGAGAACCCGGTCCGGCGCCCCCTCGGACACGTCCGCCAGCGCGCCAAGGCGGACGCTCCCCTGCCGGCTCACGGCGATCGGGAGGTCGGGAAGCGTCGCGGCGCTCAGCGAAGGCGACTCCGCGAGAACGGTGGCCGTCTGTCGAAGCGAGTCGAAGCGTCCCACGGCGCGCCGCGCGAGGCCGTCCCCCACCCGTCGCGCGAGCTCCGTCGGACGCAATCCGGCGGCGGCGAGCCGTCCCGGGTCCATGACGACTTCGATCTCGCGGGGATCCCCGCCCACGATCTCGACGCGCCCGACACCGGGCACGCGCGCGCAGACGGGCCGCACGACCTGTTCGGCGACCTCCCGCCGCTCGGTCGCGTCGCCTCCAACGAGGTTGTACGAGAGGATCGGAAAGTCCGCCGGCGTGACCTTCTGCGTTTCGATTTCGGCGCCCGGCGGCAGGTTCGAACGAGCGCGCGCGGCCGCGGCATCCACGAGCTGAAGCGCCCGCCACATGTCCGTGCCGTCCACGAACTGAAGCGACAGCTCGGCGGCACCCCGGATGATGCGGACCCGGAGCCGCCGGAGGCCGAGGACCGTCGCGAGCGACTCCTCGAGCGGCCGGACGACCGCGGCCTGAATCTCCTCGGGCGGAAGATCCGCCGTCCGCGCGATGACGACGATTCGCGGGAACTCGATCTCCGGGTAGATGCCCGTGCCGAGCTTCCCCGCCGCGACGAGACCCGCCAGCATGAGGCCGATCGTCGCGACGAAGACGAGCGCGCGCTGGCGCACGAGCCGATCGAAGAACCTCAACGCGCGATCTCCAGCACCGTACCATCGGGGAGGCCGAGCGGATCCTCGACCACGACGACGTCCCCCTCCTTCAGTCCCGAGCGAATGGCGATCACGTCCCCGTCTTCGGGACCCGTGACGACAGGAGTGGACTTCGCCTTCCCCTCCACGACCGCCACGACCTCGGCGCCTCCCTCCGCTCCGCGGCGCACCGCGCGCTTCGGCACGGCGAGAACGTTCTTCATGCGCTCCACCGCGAGACTCACGTCGACCGGCGATCCGATCGCCAGCGCCGGCGAGGCGCCGACGAACGCGAGGCGTATGCCTCCGACGACCGATGCCGCGTCGAGCGCGCCGGACACGCGCGCGACGCGAGCCGGGAGCTTCTCGCCCGAGCCCAGCGTGACCTCCGCCTCGTCTCCTGCGCGGAGCCGCGCCAGGACCTCGGAGGGCGCGTCGGCCGTCACCTCGAGCGCCTGGAGACCCGCCACCTCGACGATCGGCGTGGCGGCCGTGCCGTCCACCTGCTCGCCAGGATGACGAAGAACGCGCACGACGACCCCGTCGAAGGGCGCCACGATCTCGGCATAGCCCCGGTTGCGACGCGCCGTCGTCAGATTCGCGGTCGCTTCGACGACCGCGGACTCCGCGGCGACGGCGGACGAGGCATCCGAGTCGGCCTCCTGCCGGGCGATGACACCCTTCTCGTAGAGCTCGCGGGACCGATTCGCGACGCCACCCTTCAAGGCACGATCGGCCTCCGCACGTTTCAACGCGGCTTCGGCCGAACGCTCGGCGTCCTCAAGTTGCCGCGCGTCGACGCGCGCCAGCACGTCTCCACGCCTCACGCGCTGCCCTTCCCGGGCCGTCACCTCCTGGACCCGCCCGCCAACGGGCGCCGAAACCGAGGCTTGGCGGTCGACGGGCGGCACGAGGCGGCCCGCGACGCGGGCGCGGACGGTGAAGTCGTGGAGAAAGGCGGCCGTGACACGCACGTGGATCGCCTTGGGCGCGGGCTCAGTCCCGTCGCGCGAGCGGCAGCCCGCCGCGAGAGCCGCCGCGCCCAGAGCCGTGCCCAAAAGTACGGCCGCCTGCCATTTCACAACACTCCTCCCACGAGCCGCTCGAGGCTCGCTCTCTGACTTCCCCACAGGACCCACGTCTCGATTCGATTCGCGCGGATGTCGGCGAGAGTACGCTCGCTCTCGAGCAGGCGCAGGAGATCCAGCCGCCCCTCCTGATAGGCGATGCGCGAGAGCTCGGCCGCCTCGCGGGCAGCCGGGATCGTGGCGCCGTCGAGCACTTCCAGCCGCTGCCGCGACGCCTCCGCGCGGTTCCAGGTCGAGACGACCTCCGCTTCGACCGATCGCACGAGACGGGCCCGGTCGGCCGCGGCGCGCTCCTCTTCGGCGCTCGAAACGAGAACCATGGCGCGCGGGCCGATCGGGATCGTGAGCCCGAGGGACAGATGCTTGTCGGTCCCCTCCTGGGTCGGATCGTCGATGTCGGCGCCGCCTTCGAGCGCCAGTGCCGGCAGGCCTTCGCGCCTCGTCCTTCGGACTCGCCCCGCCGCCGCGCGTCCGCGGGCGTCGGCCGCCCGCAGTTCGGCGGAGCTCGACACCTTCGCGAGAAGCGACGACAGCTCGGGCAAAGGCGCGGGAGGGGGACGCTCTCCGGCCGCGCCGATTTCGGCTTGCGGCGACAGCCCGACGAGAAAGGCGAGCGCCGCACTCGCCGCGCGCCTTTCCGCGGCAGCCGTGAACACGTCTGCGCGCGCGCTCGCGGCCTCCGCCTCGGCACGGACGACGTCGACGCGGGGCACACGCCCCGCGTCGAAGAGATCCCGCACCGCACCCGCCGTGCGTCCCAGCCGATCCACACGGGCCCTCGCGAGGGACTCGAGCTCCTCGTCGGCCTCGAGCCTGAGCCACGCCGCCGTCACAGCCTCGCGAGCCCGGTCCACGGCCGCGCTCGTGTCGGCCGCCGCCGCGTCCCGCTCCGCCCGCGCCACGTCGACCGCCGTCCCGCGCTGCCCGCCCCACCGCAGGGGCATCGAGAGCGAGAGTCCGAGTCGAGCCGTGACGGAGTGTGTCGAGGTCGTGAACGTCGGCGGCCGCGGCACCCGGGCGACGGCGATCGCCCTCTCCGCGACCGTCTGGGCCGAGCGGGCGACGATGACGTCCGGCGAGGATTCGGCGCGGCCGAGCGCCTCTTGGAGCGTCATCTCGATCCGCGGGGTCTGCGCCGCGGCGCGGGACGTCAGGATGAGGGTGACCGCGAGGAGTCCGGGGGCCGCTCCGCGCGGGCGCGTTCGGCAGGCCGCCACCTCAGGTCTTCGCCTGCTTCGCGACGGATTCGGCGGCCCTCTTCGCGGCCTCCGGGTCGCCGAGATACCGGCTGTCGACCTTCCGGAACGAAGCGTCGAGCGTGTAGACGAGCGGAATACCCGTCGGGATGTTCAGCTCTGGGATCTCGTCGTCCGAAATGCCGTCGAGATGCTTCACGAGCGCGCGCAGGCTGTTGCCATGAGCCGCGACGAGCACCTGCTCTCCGCGCGCGAGGCGCGGGACGATCGCGTCGTACCAGTACGGGAGGAAGCGGTCCACGACGATCGCGAGGCTCTCGGTGGACGGGAGGATCTCCGGCGGAAGGCCCGCGTAGCGCGGGTCGAAGCGCGGATGGCCGGGGTCCTGCGCGTCGAGGGGCGGCGGCGTGATCGCGTAGCCGCGCCGCCACTTGAAGAGCTGCTCGTCGCCGTACTTCTGCGCCGTCTCCTTCTTGTTGAGGCCCTGAAGCGCGCCGTAGTGCCTCTCGTTCAGGCGCCACGAGCGCTCGACGGGAATCCAGAGCTGGTCGAGCTCCTCGAGGACGATCTGCGCAGTGAGGATCGCGCGCGACAGGAGAGAGGTATAGAGACGGTCGAAGCGGAATCCCTCTGCCTTGAGCAGTCGTCCGGCGGCGTGCGCCTCCTCGACGCCTTTCGGCGAGAGGCCGACGTCCACCCATCCGGTGAAGCGGTTCTCGAGGTTCCACGTGCTCTCGCCGTGTCGGACGAGGACGAGCTTGTTCGGAAGTGTCCCGACCGGGCCTGCTGAGGATGCCGTCATGACGGGAGGATAAACCCGTCAGCGCAACGTCGAACGGGCCCGCGCCGCGGCCAGCGCGCCGACGAACAAGGAGGCCCCGAGCAGGATGATCGCGGCGCCGGGCGCAAGGTCGAGCGCCACGGAGAGGAGCAGTCCCCCGAGAACGGAAATGAGCGCGACGACGATCGAGCCCGTCAGAAAACCGGGCCAGCGGCTCGCGAGCGGGCGCGCGGTGGCGCCCGGCAGGACGAGCAGCGCCGAGACGAGGAGGATGCCGACGACCTTCAGGGCGACGACGACGGCGACGGCGATGAGGGCGAGCACGAGGAGCCGCATCCCTCCCGTGGCGACCCCGGCCGCGCGCGCGCCTTCCTCGTCGACGGAGGCCAGAAGGAGCGGCCGGAAGAAGAAGGCGAGCGCGACGAGGACTCCCGCGGTCGCCCCCGCGAGGATCAGGAGGTCCGACGGATCGACCGTCAGGATGTTGCCGAACATGAGACCGAAGAGATCCACGTTCGTCTTCACGAAGCCGAGCGCCACGACGCCCGCGGCCATCGCCGCGACGGTGAAGACGCCCACCGCGGTGTCCTCCGTGACGTCCGCGCTCTCCGACGCCCGGGCCGTCGCGACCGCCACGGCGAGCGACGCGACGAGACCCCCGAGGCCCGGCGGCAGCCCGGCCAGCGTGGCCAGCGCCACACCCCCGAACGCCGCGTGCGCGACGCCTGAGCCCACGAACGCGAGGCGCCTCAGGACGACAAAGAACGAAAGCGCGCCGCAGAGGAGCGCCGCGAGCGCGCCCGCGAGGAGCGCCCGCTGGAAGAACGGATAGCCGAGGAACTCGGTCACGAGGCCGTCCCGTGCGAGTGGAGGGGCGTCCCCGCGCTCACGCGCCCGTCCACGCTGAAGACGGCGTCGGCCCCTCCCATCGCGTCGCTGTCGTGCGTGACGTAGACGACGGTGCGGCCCGCCGCGACTTCCTCGGCCACGAGGCGCCGGAGCGTGGCGAGGCCTTCCGCGTCGAGAGCCGTGTCGGGCTCGTCGAGAATGAGGAGCGGCGGCGAGCCGGCGAGCGCCCGGGCGAGAAGGACGCGTTGACGCTGCCCTCCCGAGAGGCGCCCGACGGGCAGGGTCTGCTTGTCGGCGGAGAGTCCCGCGCGCGAGAGAGCGACCCGCGCTTCGGCGCGCGCGGGGCCGAGGCCCCGGAATCCGGCCGCAGGCGCGAGCGTCAGCGCGACGAGGTCCACGCCCGAGAGGGGAGCGTCCGCGTGGAGCGTGGAGCGCTGCGAGAGGTAGCCGACGCGCGGCCGGGGAATCTCCCGGCCGTCGTCGAGAAACACGACGCGGCCCGCGTCCGGCCTGAGGAGGCCCAGGAGGACCCGCATGAGCGTGGTCTTCCCTCCCCCGTTCGGTCCGAGAAACGCGGTCCGCTCCCCGGGACGAATCTCGAAGCTGGCGTCCTGGACGACCGGCCTTCCGCCGAGCCGCACGCCGACACCTTCGAAACGAACCCCGACGTTCATGGCTTTGATGGCGTTCCGAGCGCGTCGCGGAACGCGTGCGCGTCGTAGCGCAGAAGGTCGGCGTAGTCCGCGCGCCCCGGCACCCCGCCGATCGGATCGACGAACGCGACGCGGATTCCCGCGTCCGAGGCGAGCACGCGCGCGGCCGCGGGAGAGAACTGAGGTTCCGCGAAGACGGCGCGGACCCTTCGCGCGCGGACAAGGTCGACGAGCTTTCGGAGGTCTCGCGGCGACGGCTCCCGCCCCGGAGCGGTCTCGATCGCGCCGCCGTCCACGAGGCCGTAGTCGGAGATGAAATATGCCCAGGAGTTGTGCGCGGCGACGACGGTCGCTCCCTTCACCGGTAAGAGCAGCGCGGCAAGCTCGGCATCCAGCGCGAGCAGGGCCGCGGCGCCGGCGCGCGCACGGCGTAGATAGCCGTCCGCGCGCGGCGGATCGAGCGCGGCAAACCGCTCGGCGAGGGGCGCCAGCGCGCGCGCCGCGCGCCTCGGGGAGAGCCACCAGTGCGGGTCCCGGCCCAGTTCCCCGTCGTGATCCCCGCCGTCTCCCCGTTCGACGCCAACGGAGCGCCCCGCGTCGTGCAGGACCGCGCCCGAGGCACACGCCGCGACGAGCCTTCCGGCCCAGTCGTCGTAACCCGCGCCCACTGTGACCACGAGCCGCGCCGGCGCGAACCGCCGGACGTCGCGCGGCGCCGGTTCGAAGACGTGCGGGGACGTGCCCGGCGGAATGACCGTGCGGACGTCCCACTCCGGGCCGGCCACCATCGCCGCGAGGCTCGCGAGGGGCGCGATCGTCGCCGCGGCGACCTGCCGCGCGGGAGCGCACTCTCCCCGTCCCGCCGCCGCGCCGAGGCAGGCAACGAACAGAAATCGTGAAAATCGCCTCATCCGGAAAAAATTATCCCACGGTTGACCCGCGCATCGAGGCGAGCGACGATGCGCGAGGAGGTCCGACGTGTCCTGCGGCGAGCACGAGAGTCACGCTCATAAGCACGGGCCGAGCTGCGGCCACAAGGCCGTGCGACACGGCGACCACGCGGACTACCTCCATGACGGGCACCTGCACGCGCCCCACGAGAACCATCTCGACGAGCACCGCCTCGAAGTGGACCGGAAACGGCCGGGCGTCTGCGCACCGGTCGAGTGCGGCGAAGCGCACGGGGGATCCTGCGGCCACGAACGAGTCCCGCATGGCGATCACCTGGACTACGACGTCGCCGGCGCCCTTCATCACCCGCACGGCGGCCATTGCGATCTGCACGGGCTCCTGCCGGGCGAACGCGGCAACGCGAAGAAGGGCTAGGTCCGAGGCGGGACGGAGCCGTCAGCTGGCGAGAGCCCGTTCGAGGTGAAGGCGCAGGGGCTTCTCGAACGTCCAGCGCGACGTGCGCCGAAGGCCCTGCTCGGCCGCGGCTGAGGCGTGCCAGGCGGCCAGAGCGCCGAGTCGCTCCTGATACCAGGCCTGAGAGACGCCGCCGTTCGCCCAGACCCGCTCGAGTCTTTCGCGCTGGAGCAAGGGATCGCCGATCTCGGGATGGTGGTTCACGCCCCAGATGCGTGGCAGTGTGCCGTCCTCCATCCGCGCGAACTCGAACATTGTCACGGCCGGCCCCGGTCCCGCCCCCGGCCGGTCGCAGTCGAAACCGAGAGGCCGCGCGATTCCCGTTCCCGTCGGCAGCAGGTCGAACAGGCGGCTGTCGAGCACCTTGACGTCCGGGCTCCCGTTCTCGGCGAAGTAGTCGCCGAAAAAAGGGTGCGCCCACGCGTCGTCCGTGAGGATGTTCGTCACGATGCCCGCGCTCTTCCCGCCCTTCTCCGGCCCCCGCAAGGCCGCACGGGCGACGCCCGCCCACCGCGCGAGGAGACCGAACGAATGACAGATGCCGAGCATCGCCGTGGCAGGGCTCGCGAGGACCCCGTCGAAGAAGCGAAACAGCGGCGCCTCCCATGCGGGATCCTCGAGAATCCCCTGCGAGCTCGTCGAGACGCCATCGTTCTCGCGCGGATCCAGGGCTCCCGGACCGCCCGAGCCCACGACGAGCGGAAAGCGAGCGGGAGAAGACGGAATGGCGAGCCCGAGGCGCACGTCGTAGCTCACCACCCGGACCGCCGGGGCCCCGGGATGCTTCTGGCGCGCGTCGTGCGCGTAATTGAGGAGGCTCTCCACGATCGAGGCATGTCCGAGGTTCGCGTAGCCGTGATGCATATCGAGGACCGCGACGTCCACGAGACCCCTCTCCGGAGGGGGCTCGTCGCCCGCCTCGCCCACGCGGACGTACGACAGGCCGAGCCCCGGCGGCACGACGATCTGGGAGCCCGGGGCGGGCGCGCGCACGGTCACGGAGGTCGCATTCTCGCTCAGACTTTTTCCTCTTTGAGCGCCCGCGTCATCAGATTCCGCACGGCATCCGTCGGGGTCGTCCGGCCCGAAAGAATCGACGCGACCATCGCGGCAATCGGCATTTCGACACCCACCTTTTCCGCGAGCTCGAGGAGCACCGGCGACGTCGCGACGCCTTCGGCGACCTCGCCACCCAGCGCGGCGACCGCGTCGGTAAGCGACTTTCCGGACGCCAGGGCGAGACCGACACGGCGGTTGCGCGAGAGGTCTCCGGTGGCGGTGAGAATAAGGTCCCCAACGCCCGCGAGCCCCGCGAACGTCTCGGGGCTTCCCCCGAGGCGCGTTCCGAGCCGCCGAATCTCGGCGAGGGCGCGCGTCAGGAGGGCCGCCCGGGTGTTGTGCCCGAGGCGCAGGCCGTCCACGAGGCCGGCCGCGATCGCGACGACGTTCTTCGCCGCACCCGCGATCTCGACTCCCAGGACGTCGGCCGAGCGATAGAGCCGCAGGGTGGGCGAGGACAGGAGCGCCTGGAGCGCCGTCGCGACATCCGGATCCGCGCTCGCAACGACGGCCGCCGCCGGAAGGCCGCGCGCCACCTCGGCAGCGAAGGTCGGGCCGGAGAGTGCGGCGAGCCCGGCCGTCCGCCCGGTGACGAAGGACATGATCTCGGTGGTCCTCCGGCGCGATCCGATCTCGAGGCCTTTGGACGTCGCGACGAGAGGCGTGTCCGGCAGCAGGGGCGCGAGCCTCTCGAGCTCCTTCGCCGTCGCCTGTACCGACACCGACCAGAGAACGGCGGCAGCCCCCTCGAACGCCTCCCGCGCGTTCGTCGTGATCTTGACGCGCGAGGGAATTGGCGGGGCTCCCTGGAGCGCCGGATGGACGCGCGTCTCCGCGAGGCGCGCCACGACGTCGGGCCGGCGGCCGAGAAGCGCCACGTCCAACCCCTTGTTCGCGCCATGAACCGCGAGAGCGGTGCCCCAGGCGCCGGTTCCGACAATCGCGAGTCGGGTCAAGAATCCCTCCGTCCGAGACGGAGCTCGGTTCCCTCGAGAAGCCGCCGGATGTTCGCGCGATGCGAGACGATGAGGAGGATCGTGACCGCCGAGGCAGCCGCGACTTCCGGATCGGGCGCGTGGAACAGGAGCCGCATCGCAAGCGGCAGAAGGCACGCCGCGGTGATCGAGCCGAGCGACACGAAGCGCGTCGCGGCGATCACGGCGACGAAGACGGCCACGACCGCGAGCACCGCGAACGGGCACAGCACGGAAAACGCGCCGACGGCCGTCGCGACGCCCTTGCCGCCCTGGAATCCGAACCAGATCGGGAAGACGTGCCCGAGGACCGCGGCGCACGCGGCGCCGCCGAGCCAGCGCGGCTCGTATGTGAGGCTTTGCATGAGGAGCACGGCGACGACGCCCTTGCCGACGTCGAGGAGCATCGTCAGGACGGCCAGCCCCCTCCCCGAGGTGCGAAGCACGTTCGTGGCGCCCGCGTTGCCCGAGCCCTCCCGTCGGACGTCCACGCCCCGAAAGACGCGAACAAGGACAACCGCGAAGGAGATCGAGCCAAGCAGATAGGCCGAGGCGAGAGCGACGAGCTCACGCGTCACCGGCGCCCTCCGTCGGGGACACCGAGAAGGTGCTTGCGGAGCATCCCGAGCGCCGTCGAGGTCGTCCAGCGCCGGATGAGCGCGCGGTCGCCCGGCAGGAGGAGCCGCTTGTGGACCCGCGTCCCGTCCGCCGCGTCGAGAGCGATGTGGATCGTTCCGACGGGTTTCTCCGGCGTGCCGCCCCCCGGGCCCGCGATGCCCGTCGTCGCGAGCCCGACGGTCGCGCCAAACCGCTTGCGCGCGCCCAGCGCCATTTCGCGCGCGGTCTCCTCCGACACGGCTCCGAATCGTTCGAGCGTACCGGCCGAGACGCCCACGAGGTCCGTCTTCGCCGCGTTCGCGTATGTGACGGCCGCGCCGAGGAAGTAGTCCGACGAGCCCGGAATGTCCGTCACGCGGCCCGCGAGCTGCCCCCCCGTGCAGGACTCGGCGAGCGCGAGCGACTGGCTCTTCAGCCGAAGCAGATCGCCGACGACCCCTTCGAGCGTGTCGTCGTCGCGGCCGAAGATCTCTCCCGAGAGCGCCTTGTGAAAGTCGGATTCGATCCTGTCGAGGACGCGGGACGCCTCTTCGAGCGTGCCCCGCGCTGCGAACTGAAGCTGCACTTCGCCGGGCGAGGCGAGGATCGTGAAGGGCACGTCGGGATAGGCCGCATAAACGGGCTTGACGAGCGTCTCCACGAGGCTCTCGGGCATCGCGGCGACCTTCAGCGTGCGCCGGTGCAGGCCCGGCGTTCCGTCACGCGCGAGGAGCGGCTCGACGGCTTCCACCCACATCCCCTTCATCTCGTGCGGAACCCCGGGCAAGAGGACGACGGTGCCGCCGCCCGCGGTCACGAGAAATCCCGGAGCCGATCCGCGCGGATTCGCGAGGACGACGGCTCCCTCGATCACGTCGGCCTGCTTTTCGTTCACCTTCGGCATGTCGATCCCGCGGCGCCGAAAGCGCTCCCTGAGACCGAGAAGGATCGCCTCGTCGCGCACGAGCGTGCGGTCGAACACCCGGGCGACGGCCTCTTTCGTGCGGTCGTCGTCCGTGGGCCCGAGGCCACCCGTCACGACGAGAAGCGGCGCGCGCGCGAGCGCGAGGGGAATCTCGGCGAGAAGGTCGTTCCAGCCGTCTCCGACGCAGGCCTTCCGCACCACCCCGATCCCGAGCGCTTCGAGGCGGCCGGTGAGATAGAGCGAGTTCGTGTCGAGACGCGTCGTGCCGAGAAGCTCGCTCCCGACCGCCAGGATGGACGCCGTGTCAGGCCGGGGAGGCGCGGAGGCGCTCACGCCGTCACCTCTTCGCCCACCTGGACCTTCCGCGACGTCTCCTCCCACTCCCACATCTTCGCCTCGAGCAGCCTTCGGGCGTTGTCGCGCGCCGTCTTGACCTGACGGGACTTCTCACCGTCACGAAAGACGTCGGGATTCGAAAGCGACAGATCGAGATTTCGCACCTCTTCTTCGAGACGCGCGATCTCTTCTTCCAGGAGGGACAGGATCTTCTCGTTCTTGAGCCGCCGCCGTTCGGCCGTTCGCTCAGAAGAGGAAGAAGAAGATTTCTTAGAAGGGTTGAGCGGCGCCTGCGCAACTCGAACGGCCGCGGCTTCGCCCGTAGCCGATGCCGTATTGACCTTCGAAGAAATCTCCCGGCCCTTCTTTCTTCTCATCAGATCCGAGTAGTTACCGTCGTGCACTTCGACCGTGCCGCCCGGACCGATCTCGAGGATCTGCGTCGCGATGCGGTCCACGAACCAGCGGTCGTGCGACACGAAGACGATCGCGCCTTCGAAATCCGCGAGCGCGTCCTCCAGGTGCTCGCGCGCGTCGAGGTCGAGATGGTTCGTGGGCTCGTCGAGCAGCAGGAAGTTCGCGCCGCCGAAGACGATGCGCGCGAGCGACAGGCGGCCCTTCTCGCCTCCGGAAAGCGTCGCGATCTTCTGGAACACCTCGTCGCCCCGGAAGTCGAAGAGCGCGAGGAAGTCCCGCGCTTCGTTCTCCTTCATCGTCGGGTCGAGGTCCATCACGACGTCGAGCGCCGTCGCGTTCGGCGCGAGGTCGCCCATCTCCTGGTCGTAATACCCGACGAGGACCGAGGCGCCCGGCACGGCGGAGCCCGACAGCGGCGGGAGGACGCGCGCGAGGTTCTTGAGAAGCGTCGTCTTGCCGCAGCCGTTCGGCCCCCAGAGCGCCATCCGGTCGCCGCGGCGCAGGAGGAACGAGACAGGCTGCATGAGGGGGCCGGTTTCCGCGTAGCCCGGGACGATCTTCTTCGCCTCGAGGACGCGCCCGCCGGAGACGCGCGCCTCCTCGAACCGGATCGAGACGTCGTTCGCGTCCTCCCGCGGCGCCTCGATGCGCTCGATCCGGGCGAGCATCTTCCGCCGCCCCTGCGCCTGCTTCGTCTTCTGGCCCGCGATGTTGCGGCGGATGAAGTCCTCGGTCCGCTCGATCATCTGCCGCTGCTTCTCGGCCTCCTTGGCGCGCAGGCGGTCCCGTTCGGCCTTCAGTTTCCGGTACGTGGCGTAGTCGCCCGGATATTCCTCGAGGCGGCCGTGGGCGACCTCGAGGATGCGATCCGCGACGGCGTCGAGGAACCGGCGGTCGTGCGAGGCGACGAGGGCCGAAAGGCCGGCGCTCGTCTTCCGTTCGACGAGCCAGCCCTCGAGGAACTCGATTCCGGCGACGTCGAGATGGTTCGTGGGCTCGTCGAGGAGCAGCACGGACGCGTCCGTCAGGAGGAGGCGGGCGATCTGGGCGCGATGCTTCTGCCCGCCCGAAAGCTCGCCGACGGGGCGGTCCCAGAGGGCGCGCGGGAGCCCGACGCCGTCGAGGACGCGTTCGATGCGCGAGTCAGCCTCGTATCCGCCCGCGCGCTCGAAGTGCTCCCGCACCTCGTCGTGTTCCGCGAGGAGCGCGTCGAGCGCCGCGCGGTCGCCGTCGGCCCCGTGCGTGGCGATTTCTTCCTCGAGGCGCCGCATCTCGCGCTCGAGGGCGAGGAGCGGCTCCTGCGCTCGCGCGACGAATGCGCGCAGCGGCTCGTCGCCTTCGGGCTCGACCGCCTGATCGAGAGAGGCGAACGTCGTGCCGCCCGCGACGTACAGCTTGCCGCCGTCGGGCTCCACGAGAGAGAGGACGATCTTCAGGACGGTCGACTTCCCCGCTCCGTTCCGGCCCACGAGGCCCACGATCCTCCCGGGATCGTGCTGCCACGTGGCGTCCACGAGGACGTCTTTCGTTCCGAAGCTCTTGCGGACGTTTTCCAGCCGGTACAGCACCGCCCGGAGGATAAACGAAGGGCTGCTTCAGGACCTCGGAAGGCCAGTTGACGAGGCGCTTCAAAGAGTGCCGACGACGAACGGTAGGGACTCGACGGCCGTCCCCGCGGGTGCGATCGTGAAGCAGGCGGCGAGCCTGTCGAAGAAGTCCGCCCTCGGCTTCGCGGTGGGACCGAGCTCGACGACGAGGAGCGGCTCGCCTTTCTCCACGGCGTCGCCCGGCTTCTTCTTCACGCGGAAACCGGAGGCCGGGTCGATCACGTCGTCTTTCTTCGCGCGGCCGCAGCCCAGCTCGATCGCGAGGAGGCCGACCTCGCGCGTAGCGATCCGGGCAACGACGCCGGCGGCGGGCGCCTTGACGTCCCGCCGGGAGACCGGCTGCGGGAGGCGCTTCGGATCGTCACAGACGCCGGCGTCTCCACCCTGCGCCGCAATGAGCTTCGCGAAGACCTCGAGCGCGCGGCCGTCGGAGAGGGCGGCGTTCAGGCGGCGCCGCGCCTCCTTCGCGCTCGTCTCGAGGCCCGCCGCGAGGACGAGGTCGGCGCCGAGAAGAAGCGTGTTCTCGCGCAGGTCGGCCGGCCCCTCGCCGCCCAGCATCCGGATCGACTCCTCGACCTCGTTCGCGTTCCCGACCGCCTCGCCGACCGGGCGGTCCATCGCCGTGAGATAGCCCGAGGCCTTGCGGCCCGTCGCGCGCGTCGTGTCGACGAGAGCCCTCCCGAGACGCTCGGCGTCCTTCGGGTCGGCCATGAAGGCGCCGTTTCCCGTCTTGACGTCGAAGACGACCGCGTGGGCGCCGGTCGCGAGCTTCTTCGAGAGGATCGAGGCCGTGATGAGCGGAATCGATTCGACGGTGCCCGTCACGTCGCGGAGCGCGTAGAGGCGCCGGTCGGCGGGCGCGATCGAGTCGGTCTGACCGATGAGCGCGCAGCCGATCGTGTCGAGGAGGCGGTCGAAGTCGGCCTTCGGCAGACCCGTCTTGAAGCCGGGGATCGCCTCGAGCTTGTCGAGAGTGCCTCCCGTGTGTCCGAGGCCGCGCCCCGACATCATGCCGGCCTTGACGCCCACCGCCGCGAGGAGGGGCGCGAGAACCAGAGTGGCCTTGTCGCCCACGCCGCCCGTCGAGTGCTTGTCGGCCACGAACCCGTGCCGCGAGAGATCCCAGGTCTCCCCGGACTTCATCATCGCGAACGTGAGTGCGGCCGACTCCGCGGTCGTCATGCCCCGGCAGCAGACCGCCATCAGGAAGGCTGCCGCCTGCTCGTCCGTGATGGCGCCGTCTGTGACGCCCGAAACGAAATCGGCGATCTCGCCCTCGGACAGCTCGGCGCCGTCGCGCTTCTTCACGATCGTGCGCACGAAGAGGCTCATCTTGCGGCCGTCACCTTCAGCGAAGCGGCGATCCGGCTCCGCCATTCCTCCGCCTCGCGCAGCGTCTTCGCCGCATTGACGGTGCGCACGGTCCGGCCGTCCCAGAGGACGCGTCCTTCGACCATCGTGAGGGAGACGTCTCCCTCCTTGACGGCATAGACGAGCGTCGAGAACACATCCCACAGCGGCTGCGTTCGCGCTCCCGAGAGGTCTACCGCAATGAGGTCGGCGCATTTGCCGGTTTCGAGCGAGCCGATCCGGTCCTCCATCTTCATCGCGCGCGCGCCTTCGATCGTCGCCATGCGAAGGAGCTCCTTCGCCGGGAGCGCCGTCGGGTCCATCGTCGAGACCTTCGCCAGCTTTCCGGCGAAGTCCATCGCCTCCCACATGTCGTGGTCGTTGTTCGAGCCCGCGACGCCGTCCGTTCCGAGGCCGACGGCGACGCCCGCCTTCCGCGCGGCGACAACGTTCAGAATGCCCGAGGCAAGCTTCATGTTCGACTCGGGGTTGTGCGAGATTCCGACCTTCCGCTCCGCGAGGAGCCGGAAGTCGTCCGCGTCGCACCAGACGCAATGGGCCGCGAGCACGTTCGGCCCGAGGAACCCGATCGACTCGAGCCACTTCGTCGGCGTCGTCCCGTACTTCTCCGCGATCAGCTTCTGCTCGTCCCGCGTTTCGGAGAGGTGAATGAGAAGAGGCGCCTTGAACTCGAGTGCGAGGTCGCGGGCCGCGAGGAGCGATTCCTTCGCGTTCGTATAGGGCGCGTGGGGCGCGACCGCCGCGATGACGCGCGGATGGCCCTTCCACTTCTCCAGGAACGCACGCGTCACCTTGATCGACTCGGCGAGGTCCTTGTGGTCCGGCACCGGGAAGTCGAGCCACGTCTCGCCGAGGACGGCGCGCAGACCGCACGCGTCCACGGCTTCGGCCACGTCCGACTCGAAGTAATACATGTCCGCGAACGTCGTCGTCCCGCCCCGGATCATCTCCAGGCACGCGAGCGTCGTCCCGGCCTTCACGAACGCCGGGGAGACGTTCTTCGCTTCCGCCGGGAAGATGAACTTCGTGAGCCACTCCATGAGCGGCAGGTCGTCCGCGATGCCGCGAAAGAGGCTCATCGCGGCGTGCGTGTGCGTGTTGACGAGGCCGGGCAGCACAACGGACCGGGGGCGAGAAATCTTCTGCTTCGGAGAATAAAGAGAAAGAAGCTCAGAAGGGGTGCCGACGGCGACGATCCTGCCTCCCGCGATCGCTACCGCACCGGGGGAAAAGACGCGATCCGTCCCGTCCATCGTCAGGACCCACCCGGCCGTCACAAGTGTGTCGATCGAAGACACCGGAGATTTCTGCTTGGAAGGCGCGTGAGGGGATGAAGCAGTCGGCGCCGCCGACGCCGCGCCGGTGAGCATGACGCACAACGACAGGAGAACTGCTTTCACTTAGGCCCCTCGAACTCGAATGCCAGCGGCAGCAGGGTGGAGAGCCGCATCCGGCTGATGACCCGTGCAGGCGTCGCGAGGACGACGTCGATGTCGCGGCACTGGTCCCACAGCACCTGGCGGCACGCGCCGCACGGCGCGGCGGGCGGGTCGGCGTCCGTCACGACCGCGACCGCCCGGAACTTCCGTGTCCCCTCCGAGATCGCCTTGAAGACGGCCGTCCTCTCGCCGCACACCGTCAGCCCGTAGGAAGCCGACTCGACGTTGCACCCGCCGAAAATCTTGCCGTCCTCGGCTAGCAGCGCGGCGCCCACCCGGAAACCGGAGTACGGAGCCGATGCGTTTTCGCGCGCCCTCCGCGCCGCGTCGACGAGGCGTTTCTCTTCGTCCGCTGAGAGGGGCCGGACACCGCTCACGTTCTCTTCGCCTTCTTCCCGCGCGCCTTCGCGCGCCCCGCGGGATGGGCGACCGGCCGGAAGGCATCCTCCGTGGCGCCCGAGCGCCCGGTGCCGAGCGCCTGGACGAGGGCCGTCAGGAGGCGGACGAAGTCGCCCTTCACCCGCTGCGTCGTCTCGAGGACTTCTTTGTGATCGAGCTTCTGCTTGAGGACTCCGGCCGCCATGTTCGTGATGCACGAGATGCCGAGGACCCCGACGCCCATCTGGTTGAGCGCGATGACCTCGGGCACCGTGGACATTCCCACCGCGTGCGCTCCCCACGTTCGGAAGGCCCGGATCTCGGCGGGGGTCTCGTACGAAGGCCCATGAACGCCAAGGTACACCCCGTGCCTCAGCGGCACGTGCTGGCGCTTCGCGACCGCGAGCGCGAGCATCCGGAGGTCCTTGCGGTACGCGTCCGACATGTCGGGAAAGCGCGGCCCGAGGTCTTCGTCGTTCGCTCCCATCAGGGGATTCGTTCCGAAGCCGTTGATGTGATCGTCGAGGAGCATGAGATTGCCGGACCGAAAGGACTTGTCGATGCCCCCGGCCGCATTCGTCACGATGACCGTGCGGCAACCGAGGAGGCCGAGGACCCGCGCCGGGAAGACGACGGCCGGCATCGGGTGGCCCTCGTAGTAATGAACGCGGCCCGAAAGGACGACCGTCGGAACGCCGCGCACGGTCCCCGCCACGAGCGTTCCCGAATGTCCGACGACGGCCGAGGCCGGGAATCCCGGAATGTCTCCGTACGCGATCGTCACGCGCTCGTCCACGCCGTCGGCGAAGTCGCCGAGACCCGACCCCAGGATCACGCCGACGAGCGGCGGATGCGGCAGCTTGCCGCGCAGCCACTCGGCGGCGGCCGCGAGCTTCGAATCCATTTCGTGCCTCCTAGCTCATCAGGATGCCGGCGATCGCCGCCGTCATGAAGCTCACGAGGGAACCCCCGAGAAGCGCCCGGAATCCCAGCCGCGCGAGGTCGGACTTGCGCGACGGCGCGAGGCCGCCAATGCCGCCGATCTGGATGCCGATCGACGAGAAGTTCGCGAAGCCGCAAAGGGCGAAGGTCGCGATGATCTTGCCCTTCTCCGTGAGGCCGCCGGCGACGTCCTTGAACATCGAGAAGGCGAAGAACTCGTTGATGACGGTCTTGTTCGCGATGAGGTTGCCGATCGTCGCGGCGTCCTGCTTCGGCGCCCCGAGGATGATCGCGAGCGGGCTCATGACCCAGCCGAAGATCGTCTGGAGCGAGAACGCGGGGCTCCCCCAGAAGTGTCCGATCCAGCCGAGGAATCCGTTCAGCATCGCAATGAGCGCGATGAACGCGATGAGCATCGCCGCGATGTTGAGGACGAGCGTCATGCCCTGCGAGGCGCCCGTCGCGGCCGCGTCGATGAAGTTCGCGCTCGTCTTCTCGACGTTCATCTTGACGGTGCCCATCGTGACGGGGCTCTCCGTCTCCGGCCACATGATCTTCGAGATCAGGAACGTGCCCGGTGCCGCCATGACGGACGCCGTGATGAGGTACTTCAGGGGCGCCCCCATGAGGACGTAGGCGAGCATGACGGCACCCGAAACGTGCGCCATGCCCCCGATCATCATCGTGAGGAGCTCGGACGTCGTCATCGCGGCGATGTACGGCGCGATGAGGACCGGCGCCTCCGTCTGCCCGATGAAGACGTTCGCGGCGACGCAGAGGGCCTCGGCGCCCGAGACCCGCATCGTCTTCTGCATCCCCCACGCCATCCCGCGGACGACGATCTGGATGACTCCGAAGTAATAGAGGATCGAAAAGAACGAGCAGATGAAGATGATGATCGGGAGGACCTTGAAGGCGAAAACGATGCCGCGCATCCCGAGGCCCGTCTTCTCGCCGAGGGCGTCCATCGGGCCCGCGAGCCAGCCGAACAGGAAGCCCGATCCCTGGTCGGCGTACGCGATGGCGTGGGAAACGCCGTTCGAAAACGACTCGAGCGCCTGCTTTCCCCGCTCCCAGTAGAGGACGAGAAGTCCGAACGCCATCTGGAGAGCGAAAGCCCAGCCGACGGTGCGCCAGCGGATCGCTCGCCGGTTCTTCGACAGAGCGAACGCCACGGCGAGCACCACCGCCAAGCCGATCAGACCGGTGAATCGTTCCAACGGAGCCTCCGTTCCCGGGGATGAGCCCGGAAGAATACCCCGATCAGGTCCGTAGGCTCCGCGCGTCGCGCACCCGGCCCCGCCACTCGTTCCGATGCAGGACGCCGTTGATGAAGGTGGACCGCGCGAAGATCCACGTGAGGCACGCAACCCACAGCGGGTGCAGGCAGGTCGATAGGAGGCCGAGGCGCAGGCGGAGGTCGAGGACGCCACGCACGAGAAGCGTCAACGCGACGACCAGGAAAGAGAGAATGATTTCTCTGAAGGTGAAGAAGGCGGGAGCCGCGGCGGCGCCGTGCCGCAACGCCCTCTCGAGCGCTCCGCCGAGGAGGACCGCGAGCGGCAATTCACCTTCTAAGAAAAACAACAGAAGGGCGAGCACCGCCATCGGAAGACTGCCGAGCAGCCCGAAAAAGCCGTTCTTCTCCAGTCCCTTCACAATTTCCGGGAACCCGTGGTACATGCGCAGGGAGATCGAGTCGAGCGCGAGGCCGATGCCCGTGCGCCCGCCGCCGAGGCGCGCGTTGCGGCCGAGTTGGATGTCGTCCACGACCGAGGCCTTCAGCGCCCCGTGGCCGCCGATGCGGTCGAAGAGGTCGCGACGGATCAGGTTGAAGACGCCTCCCCCTCCGCCGAAGATCCGCGCCGACGGGACGTTCATGAGCCAGCCGGGCAGGTAGCAGAACGCGGCCGCAGGAATCGTCGGGACCATGAGGCGCTCGCCGAGCGTTCTCGCGTCCATCTGCGGGAGGAGCGTCAGGAACTCGAGGCGGTGCTTCTCCGCGTGCGCGAGGGCGCGGGCGAGGAGGTCCGGCGCGAAGACGACGTCGGCGTCCGAGAACACGAGCCACTCCTCGGGCCGCGTCGCCTTCGCGGCGCGCGCGCCCTCGTCCAGCGCGTGGGGCTTGCCGAGCCAGTCGGGAGGCGGCTCGACGCCGTCCACGACGCGCAGCGTCGCCCGAAACTCTCCCTCGAGGCGCCGCAGGATCCCGCGCGTCCCGTCCGACGAGCGGTCGTCCACAACGACGACCTCGAACGCCGGGTCGTCCTGCAGGCACTTGCTGCGCGTCGCCTCCCCCAAGCTCCGCTCCTCGTCCCGCGCGGGGACGACGATCGAGACGAAGGGAGAGCCCTCCTTCCGCCGCGGGGCGGGCGCGAGATTCGGCACGAGCGCGAGCGACAGCGCCGCGTTTGCGGCGCGGAGAACCCAGAGGGCGAGGATGACCTTCAGGAGGACGACGAGCACATTGTCCAGACCCGCCTCCCGCGGCGGGTCACTTCCCGGCCGCGGGCGCGAGGCGTCTCAGCCAGATTCTACGAGCCCCGGGAGTTCGCCCGCCTTCGGGGATAAGGACAGCATCATCAGGACGCGAGAAGCGCGCGGCAAGGTGACGAACCTGTACCGCCGGCCGGTACGCTTTTCCGACCAGATCGGCAAATCATCCGCGTACGGCCCGCGTGGAGCCTTCAGCGCCTGGCGCGTGGCTTGCTTCTTCTCGGTCTGGATCTCCAAGGAGAGATCAGCAGATGAGAAAATGTCTTCTTCCACGACGAGCTGAGCCCTCACGGAGACTGGGTCACGGTGGGAAGCTACGGCCATTGTTGGCGCCCCCGCGGAATCGATCGAAATTGGCAACCGTGCAGGTGGAGCGCGCCACGCAGAGGAAGGTCGCGAGAGTCAGCGTCGGAGACGCGCACACGAGACCTCGCCCGCACACGAGGCGCCACCCCCGAAGGCGGCGCCTCCCCAGCACGTGGAGAAACATCAGCCTGACGCGGCCTCGCCGCAGGGCGAGGCTCAGCCGCCGAAGAATGAGCACGGCCGCGAGAAGGCGGAGTAGGTGAGCATGACTTCACTCCCAGCACTCCTGCTTCTCCTCGTGATCGCGGCCGTCTGCGGCGCCGTCGGTAGGGCGATCGCCGGCGGGACCCGGGGCGGAATCCTCGTCTCGATAGTCCTCGGCTTCATCGGGGCGTTCCTCGGATCGTGGCTGGCACACCGTCTGAAGCTGCCGGAGCCTCTGTTG
>Ga0097691_1000393_pt1 | contig 39283 bp, 30 predicted proteins | sample NGESurdeep072012_8_FD_72858 | JGI IMG/M metagenome (GOLD analysis project Ga0097691, IMG submission 72858) | Arctic peat soil microbial communities from Barrow, Alaska - NGEE Surface sample 210-1 deep-072012 | ecosystem: Environmental > Terrestrial > Soil > Wetlands > Peat ... | reverse complement strand
CTTGCTCTCTTCGATTAGTTTCTCGTCGCCCGGCGGGGCCAGGAACACCAGCGTGTAGCGGTTCTTCTCGTCCACCCGCCGGCGGGTCTCCTTGAGGCCGAGCTTGTTGCAATAGAAATCGAGCGCGGCATCGAGATTGCGTACGCGTAGCATGGTGTGCAGATATCTCATGGCTCAAACCTCATGAACGATGGGCCCCTGACCGCATGACTATATAATAATGATAGCACCCGATCTTGAGACAGCAATTTTACGCCTGCGCGACCTGATCGAGGGCGCGCGCACCATCGTCCCGTTCACCGGGGCGGGGATATCCACCGAATGCGGCATCCCGGATTTCCGCTCGCCCGGCGGCCTGTGGACCAAGAACCAGCCGATCCCGTTCGACGCCTTCATCGCGAGCGGCGAGATGCGCGACGAGGCCTGGCGCCGCCGCTTCGTTATGGAGGAGAGTTTCGCCAAGGCCAAGCCGGGGCGGGGGCACTTGGCGCTGGCGAGCCTCTATCGCGCCGGCAGGGTGCCGGCGCTGGTGACGCAGAATATCGACAACCTGCATCAGGCTTCCGGCATCGCGCCCGATGACGTGGTCGAACTGCACGGCAACACCACCTATGCCGTGTGCCTGGAATGCGATCAGCGCTACGAGTTGTCGTGGGTCCGCCAAAAATTCGAGACCGCCGGCCGGCATGCGCCGGACTGTAGCTGCGGCGGCTACATCAAGACCGCCACCGTGTCGTTCGGGCAGGCGATGCCAGCCGACGCGATGCAGCGCGCCGAGCAATTGACCAAGCATTGCGACCTGTTTCTCGCCATCGGCTCGTCGCTGGTGGTGTGGCCGGCGGCGGGATTTCCGCTCATGGCCAAGCGCAACGGCGCCGCCCTCGTCATCATCAACCGCGAGCCGACCGAGTTCGACGAACTCGCCGATCTGGTGGTGCATCACGACATTGGCGACGTGCTCGGACCCTTCATCGTGCACTGATTCGGAATTCACTGCGCTGTGCATAGACCTGTGCGCAATCTCCTTTTTGCACTTTGCCGCGCGGGACCCGGTGTTATCTTAAATTCACAGATTCGGTGAAGCGCTCTTGAAGAGGCGCCAGAAAAGCGACGGCGTGCGGCGTCATGGCGTCGGACGGGGTTGAAGCAAAAATGCCTGGTAACAATCTCCGTCCGGGAACGGTCAGAGAACTGGTCGATGAAACGGCGGCCAACCTCATTGAGGTGGCGGGTGTCATCAAGTGGTTCGACGTCGCCAAGGGCTTCGGCTTCATCATCCCCGACAACGGCATGCCGGACGTGCTGCTGCACGTGACCTGCCTACGCCGTGACGGCTTCCAGACCGCCTACGAAGGCGCGCGGGTGGTGTGTGAGGTGCTGCAACGCCCCAAGGGCTTGCAGGCGTTCCGCGTTCTGTCGATGGACGAAACCACCGCGGTGCACCCGGCGCAGATGCCGCCGCCGCGCACCCATGTCATCGTGACGCCGACCAGCGGGCTCGAGCGCGCCCAGGTGAAATGGTTCAACCGCTTGCGCGGTTTCGGTTTCCTCACCCGTGGCGAGGGCACGCCCGACATCTTCGTCCACATGGAGACGCTGCGCCGCTACGGCTTGGCCGAGCTGCGCCCGGGTCAGACCGTGCTGGTCCGGTTCGGACCCGGGCCGAAGGGCCTGATGGCCGCCGAGGTTCACCCGGACAATGGATCGCTCGGTCCCGCCTCGCACTGATCGCCGGCCGCTTCCCGCCCAGCCGTTTGGCCGATTTTCCCATTGCCGCTCGGCAGCCGTGCGCGTAAAGGCGAGCCCATGCGCGCTTTGCGGTGGACCGCTTTCGTTCTGTTCGGGCTTGTTGTCGCCGTCGGTCCGGTCCAGCCGGCCGAGCTGCAGACGCTCGAAATCGCCAGCAAGACCGGGGTGCACGCGTTCTCCGTCGAACTGGTCGAAAACGATGCCGATCGGGCGAAGGGCTTGATGTTCCGGAAGGAATTGCCGGAAGGCCGCGGCATGCTGTTCGATTTCCATCGCGATCAGGACGTGAGCTTCTGGATGCAGAACACCTACATCCCGCTCGACATGATCTTTATCCGCGGTGACGGGCGCATTCTGCGCATCGCTGAGAACACCGAGCCGCTGTCGACGCGGATGATTCCGTCCGGCGGGCCGGTGCGCGCGGTGCTCGAGGTGATCGGCGGAACCGCCCGCAAACTGGGCATCGCGCCGGGCGACCGCGTCGGCCATCCGATCTTCAAGACGCGCTGAGTTGCTGGCTCAAGCGCAAGCGTGTATCGCGTCGTCCGTCGGGGCGTAGCGCAGCCCGGTAGCGCATCTGCTTTGGGAGCAGAGGGTCGCAGGTTCGAATCCTGCCGCCCCGACCAGCCTTCGCTCTTCGAGCTTCGGCTCGACGAGCCGTTGCCAGCACCTGGCCTTGGCCCTATACGGACCTGCACAGGCCCCAACCGGTTCTCATCCCATGACAGCCCGCATTTACAAGCCAGCCAAGACCGCCATGCAGTCGGGACACGCCAAAACCAAGGGTTGGGTGCTTGATTTCGAGCCCGAGGCGCCGCGCACGGTGGAGCCGCTGATGGGCTGGACCTCGTCCGGCGACATGCGCCAGCAGGTGCATCTGAGCTTTGCCAGCAAGGAAGAGGCGATCGCCTATTGCGAGCGCCATGGCATCGCCTATCAGGTCTCCGAGGCGACGCCGTCAGCGCGGCGCGGCCTGTCCTATTCGGACAATTTTTCCTTTAAGCGCCGCGACGCCTGGACCCACTGACGTCCATCGTCGGATGCCAGGGTCGTCCCCCTGCGTGCAGGCCTAGCGCGCTGCCGACTCCAGATCGCGTGTTTGTGGGCCCGAGCGCTGGCGCAGCAGCGCGATGAAGCGCTCCTCCGGCATCGGCTGCCCGAGCAGGAAGCCCTGGCCAAAATCGCAGCCCATGCTGGCCAGCGCCATGGCGTCGGCGGCCTTTTCGATGCCCATGGCGACCGCGCTTCGCTGGTAATTGTGCGCCAGGTCGATCACCGACTTGCATAGCGGCATGTTGAGCTTGTCGGTGGCACAGTCGGTGACGAATTTGCGATCGATTTTGAGCTCGACAAAGGGCATTTCGCCGAGCCGCGCCAGCGCCGAATAGCCGCCGCCGAATTCGTCGATGGCAAGCCGCACATTGCGCGGTGCCAGCCGCTCGCTGATGTCGCAAGCCAGCGCAAGGTCGGCGATGATGTTTTCCTCGCGCAGGTCGATGATCAGGCCCGGCCAATTGTCCGGGTTCGGGCGATGCGCCATCACGATTTCTTCGATCGGTAGCTTGACCAGAGTCGCGGGCGCAATATTGACCGTGAGCGGTATATTGACGCCGAGCTTGGAAAAGATGACGCCGGTCTTGAGCGCGCTGGCCAAGGCCAATTCCGACAATCGAATGACGCTCGCTTCGCCCGCGCCCGGCATGAACGCCGCGGGCAGCAGGACGCCGTGTTGCGGATGGCGCGCGCGGGCATAGGCTTCCGCGCCGGCGAGCTGTTTTTTGCGCAGATCGATCTTCGGCTGATACCAGAACTCGATCCATTCGTTGTCGAGCGCTTGCTCGAGTTCGATGCGGGCGGTGGCCGTCGGCATTCCGAGCTTGAGCTCCAGGATGATCTGGACGATCGCTTCGGTTTCGTAGGGCTTCTTGAGCACAGGCAGCATATTGAGCTTGTGCTCGACGCCGATGTTCTTGACATGATCGAGCACCGCGGCACCGCGGTTGCTCGTCAGTTGCACGGCGCCGCGAAAGCCGCGCGCGCCGAGGGCGGTCATCGATTCGATGGCGTCGGCGGAGTCCAGCGAGATATTGTGGAAGATGAGATCGGGGATGCGTGTTTCCGTTGACTTGCGCAGCGCCGCGCCGTCGGGAAATTCCACGGTGTCGATACCGGAGCCGTGCAGCACCAGTGACAGGAATTGCCGGATGCTGGATTCCTCGTCGACCACGTAGCAGAGCGAGACGGCGCCCGGCGCAAGCGGCGGGGCCTCGACGACAGGAGCGGGGCTGGTTTTGGTCGGCGATTTTACGGGGGACGCGGGCATGAAGGCTGAGCGTATTCCAACTGCAAATGACGGGTTTTTGGGTACCGCTATTGGTGTTCCAAACTTGTTAAATATGGGTTTCCCGCGCGCCCGGTTGGGCCGCCGCGGGATGGGCTAAATCCCACAGAACATGGAAGAAATTTGGCGACCCCGGCTGGATTCGAACCAGCGACCCCCAGCTTAGAAGGCTGGTGCTCTATCCGGCTGAGCTACGGGGTCTTGCCTGGCGCAAGGTTTACCCGCGCCGCAGGCCTATTGAAAGGTGCGCGGTTGGGTAACCAGCACGGTCCCGAGGCCCTGGCGATAAGCGCCATTGCCGATGATGCTGATCGCGCGCGTCAAGGGCTTGGCGCGTTGTGGGCATCCAAGGCGATCGAACAGGCGATGCCGATGCCGCGGCTGCCGGGCTTCAGCTAATCGAATATTCACCAGTTAAATAAATGCCTTAGACGCAGCTCTTGCGGCAGTTCATCTAACTTCTCAGAATTGCCGGCTAGTGAATTGGCCAGACAATCCGATACGGTCTTGGCCAAGCCATTGTTTGCATCGAACCGTCCGCCGGCGCTCGCCTATGATCCGTCCACGCCTTAGCCACGACCTCGACACCTTCAAGCGCTGAACTGATAGTGGCGATCGCCGCACGAAGAGTAACGACCGTCGCCATACTGGGAGGCTCCCCCGATGTTCACGTCCGTCCGCGCCGGCCTTGCCGCCGCGCTCATGGCCCTTCTTTTGGCCCTTGCCGTCATTCCGACGCTGGCCGCCGACAAGGCCTTCAAGCGCAGCGATCTCGACGACGCGGCGATCAAGCTCGAGGCGCAGATCAAGAGCGATGCCGGCACGGTGAGCAAGCCGGCCGCCACCTTGCGGCACGACGCCGACGCCGCCTTCCAGAAGAACGATTTCCGCACCGGCATGACGGTGCTCGGCCAGCTCGTCACCGTGGCGCCGACCGATGCGACAAGCTGGCTGCGCCTGTCGCGCGCGGTATTGCAGATCAGGCCGCGCGACGACAACGAGCGCGCGCTGCTGCTCGATCGCGCCTCGACCGCCGCCTATATCGCCTACAGCCGCGCGGGCGACCGCAACCTGGAAGCCGACAGCCTGGCGGTGCTCGGCAAGACGTTCGCCGACCGCAAGCTTTGGCGCCCGGCGCTCGATTCCATGCGGCTTTCGCTCGATCAGCACGAGAGCGCCGACCTGCGCGGCCAATACGAGCGGCTGCGTAGCGAATACGGCTTCCGTCTGCTGGATTACTCGGTCGATTCCGACGCCGTCTCGCCGCGCACCTGTTTTCAGTTCTCCGAGGAACTGCCGGGGCGGCGCACCGATTTCTCACCCTTCGTGGCGGTGGCGGGCCAGGACAAGCCGGCGATTTCGGCCAACGACAAGCAGCTCTGCGTGGAAGGCCTCAAGCACGGCGAGCGCTACGCCATCACGCTGCGCGCCGGCCTGCCGTCGGTGGTCAGGGAGACGCTGGCGAAATCGGCCGACTTCACCATCTTCGTGCGCGACCGCAAGCCGTTCGTGCGCTTTTCCGGCAAGGCCTATGTGCTGCCGCGCAGCGGCCAGCGCGGCATTCCGGTGCTCAGCGTTAACACCAGCGCTGTCGTGCTCTCGGTCTATCGCGTCGGCGACCGCAATCTGATCGACACCGTGCTCGGCTACGATTTCCAGCGAAACTTAAGCCCCTACGAGGCCGAGCGGCTGGCCAATGAGCGCGGCGCCAAGGTGTGGGGCGGCGAACTCACGGTCGAACCGAAGCTCAACATCGAGGTCGCCACCGCGTTTCCGATCGATCAGGCGCTCGGCGATCTCAAACCCGGCGTCTATGTGATGACGGCGGTGCCGAAAGACCTGGTGTCGAACGACTACGACCAGCGCGCCAGCCAATGGTTCATCGTGTCCGACTTAGGACTGTCCGCCTACAGCGGGCATGACGGCATCGACGTCTTTATTCACTCGCTGGCGAGCGCGGAACCGAGCGGGTCCGTGGAGGTGCGGCTGATCGCACGCAATAACGAGGTGCTGGCGGTCAAGCCCACCGACAAGGACGGCTTCGTGCATTTCGAGGCCGGGCTGACGCGCGGCGAGGGTGGCCTGGCGCCGGCCGCGATCGTCGGTGCCGATAAGGCCGACTATGCATTCCTCAGTCTGAAGTCGCCGGCCTTCGATCTGTCCGATCGCGGCGTAGCCGGCCGGCAGGTGCCAGCCGGGCTCGATGCGTTTGTCTATACCGAGCGCGGCGTCTACCGCAGCGGCGAAACCGTGCACGTGACTTCGTTGCTGCGCGACGCGCGCGGCATCGCCGCCGCTTCGCCGCTCACATTGGTGGTCGAGCGGCCAGACGGCGTCGAATATCGCCGCGCGCTGGTGGCCGATCAGGGTCTCGGCGGCCATAGCTGGAGCGTGCCGATCGTCTCATCCGCTTCGACCGGCACCTGGCGCGTGCGCGCCTATACCGATCCCAAGCGTGCGCCGGTCGGCGAGGCCAGCTTCCTGGTGGAAGACTATGTCGCCGATCGCATCGAATTCGATCTCACCGCGGCGGCCAAAGTCATTCCGCGCGACGCGCCGGCGCAGCTTAGCGTCGACGGACATTTCCTCTACGGCGCGCCGGCCTCCAATCTCGATCTGCAAGGCACGGTGACGATCGCGGCGGCCAAGGAGCGGCCGGGCTTTACTGGATATTCATTTGGGCTCGCCGACGACGAGGTCACGGCCGCGCGCCAGGACATCGAGGATCTGCCGGCGACCGACGCGACCGGCAAAGCGACCTTCCCGGTCAAGCTCGACAAGATTCCAGCCACGTCACGCCCGCTGGAAGCGCATATCACCGTCAGCATGGCGGAATCCGGAGGCCGCGCGGTCGAGCGCAAGCTCACGCTGCCGATAGCACCCGATGCACCTATGATCGGCGTCAAGCCGGCCTTTTCCGGCCGCTCGCTCGGCGACGGCGCCAATGCCGATTTCGACGTGGTGATGGCTGCGCCTGACGGCACGGCGCTGGCGCAAAGCGGCCTGCGCTACGAACTGCTGCGGGTCGAGACTTCGTATCAGTGGTACCGGCAGAACGGCCAATGGGAATACGAGCCGGTCAAGCGCACCGAGCGCGTCGGCAACGGCAGCGTGGATGTCACCGCCGACAAGCCGGCGCGGATTTCGTTGCCGGTGAAGTGGGGACGCTACCGCCTGGAAGTGTCGACGGGCGCGGCGAACGGCGCGATCACCTCGCTTACCTTCGACGCGGGTTTTTACGCGGAAGCCAACGCCGACACGCCCGATCTGCTCGAAGTCGCGCTCGACAAGTCGGATTACAAATCCGGCGACGCCGTGACTGTATCGGTGACCGCGCGTACGGCCGGCCGCCTCACGCTCAACGTATTCACCGACCGGCTGGTGGCGACGACGTCGCAAGACGTGAAAGCAGGCAGCGTACGCGTGCCGCTCACCGTCGGCAAGGACTGGGGCACCGGCGCTTATCTGGTTGCCACTTTGCGGCGTCCGCTCGACGCGCCGGCGCAACGCATGCCCGGCCGCGCCATCGGCGTGCAGTGGTTCTCGATCGACCGCACGGCGCGCACGCTCGTGCTCGACATGACGCTGCCGGCAACGCTGCGGCCCAATTCCGCGCTCAGCGTGCCGATCAAGCTCGCAGGCCTTGCGGCCGGCGAGGAGGCGCACGTCGTCGTGGCCGCCGTCGATGTCGGCATTCTCAATCTCACCAATTACAAGCCGCCGGCGCCCGACAATTACTATCTCGGCCAGCGGCGGCTCACCGCCGAGATCCGCGATATTTATGGGCAACTGATCGACGGCATGCAGGGCGCGCGCGGGCAAATCCGCTCGGGCGGCGATGCCGGCGCCGAATTGACCGGCTCGCCGCCGACGCAGGCGCCGCTGGCGCTTTATTCCGGCATCGTGCGGGTCGGCGCCGACGGCACGGCGCAGGTGGCGTTCGATATCCCGGCCTTTGCCGGTACTGTGCGCGTCATGGCGGTGGCCTGGAGCAAGGATAAGGTCGGCAAGGCCGCCGGCGACGTGGTGGTGCGCGATCCGGTGGTGCTGACCGCGACCCTGCCGCGTTTCCTGCGCACCGGCGATCGCGGCGTGGTGCAATTTGAATTGGACAACGTCGAAGGCGCGGCCGGCGATTACAGCCTCGCCGTGAGCAGCGAAGGCACCATCAAGCTTGACGGCGACAAGCCGTTCACGCTCAAACTGGCCGCCAAGCAGCGTGACCGCATCGCGGTGCCGGTGTCCGCTTCGGGTTCCGGGACGAGCACGGTCAAAGTGAGCGTGAGCGGACCGAACGGCTTTGCGCTTGAGCGCGCCTATGCGCTCGACGTGCGGCCGGCGAACCAAATCTTGACGCGCCGGACCGTGCGCGCGCTTGCGCCCGGCGAGACGCTGACGCTGTCGCAGGACATGTTCGCCGATTTCGTGCCGGGCACCGGGCGGGTCGGCCTGTCGGTCGCGATCTCGGCCTCGCTCGACATCGCCACGCTGTTGAGCGAACTCGATCGCTATCCGTTCGGCTGTTCCGAGCAGATCACCAGCCGCGCGGTGGCGATGCTCTATGTCAACGAGCTGGCCGTGCAGGCGCGGCTTTCGCTCGACGGCGACATCGACCAGCGCATCAAGGATGCCATCCAGCGTCTGCTGGCGCGGCAGGACTCGAACGGTTCGTTCGGCCTGTGGTCGGTCGGCGGCAATGATCCGTGGCTCGATGCCTATGTCACCGATTTCCTCACCCGCGCGCGCGAGCGCAAATTCGAGGTGCCGGCGGCGGCCTTCACGCTGGCGCTCGACCGGCTGCGCAACTACGTGGCGAGCGCGCCCGACCCGAACAAGAACGGCGGCCGCGATCTCGCTTATGCGCTCTACGTGCTGGCGCGCAACGGCGTGGCGCCGGTCGGCGACCTGCGCTACATCGCCGACACCAAGCTCAACGATCTGGCGACGCCGATCGCCAAGGCGCAAATTGCCGCCGCGCTCGCCATGCTCGGCGACAAGGCGCGCGCCGACCGCGTCTATCTCGCCGCGCTCGACGCGATAGCGCCGCAACCCAAGCTCGATCTCGGCCGCGCCGATTATGGGTCGGCTTTGCGCGACTCGGCCGCGCTGGTAACGCTCGCCTCGGAAGGGCAGGCCACCCAGAAGACCATCGACGACGCGGTGATGCGCGTCGACGCTGCGCGCGCGCTCTCTAGCCATACCTCGACGCAGGAAGACGCCTGGCTGGTGCTGGCCGCCCGCGCGCTCGCCAAGCAGCTCAACGCCATCTCGCTTGCCGTCAACGGCGAGACCCGCCAGGGCACGTTCTATCGCAGCCTGCGCGCCGGCGAACTCGACGCGCCGCTCGCGGTGAGCAACCGCGGCGCCGGCACGGTGCAGGCGGTGGTGTCGGTGAGCGGCTCGCCACTGATGCCGGAACCGGCCGCCGAGCGCGGCTTCAAGATCGAGCGCAACTATTTCACGCTCGACGGCGAGCCGGCCAATCCGACGAACGCCAAGCAGAACCAGCGCTTCGTGGTGGTGCTGAAAATGACCGAGCCGCAGCCGCAGTTCGGCCGCGTGATCGTCGCCGACTATCTGCCGGCCGGCTTCGAGATCGACAATCCGCGGCTGGTGTCGTCGGGCGAAACCGGAACGCTCGCCTGGATCGCCGACGCCGCTGAGCCGGTGAACAGCGAATTCCGCGACGACCGCTTCACTGCGGCATTCGACCGTGGGCAGGATTCCCGGCCGGTGTTCACGGTGGCCTATGTGGTGCGCGCGGTGTCGCCCGGCCATTATGTGCTGCCGCAGGCGGTGGTCGAGGACATGTACCGGCCCGACCGCTTCGGGCGCACCGCGACGGCGATGATCGACATCACGGCGGGAAAATGAAACCTTGGCGTCTCACCCTGGCGAGTCTTGCCGGCGCGGCTGTTTTGGCCGCGCTGGCGGGAGCTGCGTGGGTGTATTCGCTGGGGCCGCCGCCGCTCGGCAAGGATCTCGAGACCTCGCACGCGGTGCTCGACCGTGAGGGCAAGCTGCTGCGCGCCTATGCCACCAGCGAGGGGCGCTGGCGGCTGCCGGCAACCGAGAAGGACGTCGATCCTCGGTTCCTCAAGCTGCTCTTCGCCTACGAGGATAAACGTTTCTACGAGCATTACGGCGTCGATCTGCTTGCGCTCGGCCGTGCCGCTTTTCAGCTGGTAAAACAAGGGCATATTGTCTCGGGCGCATCCACTTTGACAATGCAGGTGGCGCGGCTGCTGGAACCGCGCGAGCATCGCAGCCTCGGCGCCAAGCTGCGCCAGATCACGCGCGCGCTCGAGCTCGAACAGGTGCTGAGCAAGAACGAGATTATTTCGCTTTACCTGACGCTGGCGCCCTATGGCGGCAACCTGGAAGGCATCCGCGCCGCCGCGCTCGCCTATTTCGGCAAGGAGCCGCGCAAGCTTTCGCTCAGCGAGGCAGCGCTCTTGGTCGCGCTGCCGCAGTCGCCGGAATTGCGCCGGCCGGATCGCTATCCGGAAGCGGCGCGGGCGGCGCGCGACCGCGTGCTCGACCGCGCGGCGGCGGCCGGCGTGGTGCCGCGCGACGAGATCGCGCGCGCGAAAGCGGCAAGCGTGCCGCGCGAGCGCAAGCCATTGCCGGTGCTGGCGCCGCATGCTGCCGATCAGGTGGTCGCGGCCGAGCCCGGCCGCCGCATTCATCGGCTTACCATCGACGCCGGCCTGCAAAAAACTTTGCAGGAGCTGGCGCGCGAACGGGCGCACGCGCTCGGGCCGCAGATTTCGGTCGCCATCCTGGCGGTGGACAATGACAGCGGCGAGGTGCGCGCGCGCGTCGCCTCCGCCGATTATTTCGACGAACGCCGCGCCGGCCAGGTCGACATGACGCTGGCGCTGCGCTCGCCCGGCTCGACGCTCAAGCCGTTCATCTACGGCCTCGGCTTCGAGGACGGTCTGCTGCACCCGGAAACGCTGATCGACGACCGGCCGGCGCGCTACGGCAGCTACACGCCGGAAAATTTCGACCTGACGTTCCAGGGCACCGTGACGGTGCGCCGCGCGCTGCAAATGTCGCTCAACGTTCCCGCCATCGCGGTGCTCGGCAAAGTCGGCGTCAATCGACTGAGCGCGCGGCTCACGCAAACCGGCGCCGCGCTGGTGCTGCCGAAAGGCGAGGCGCCCGGCCTCGCCATGGGCCTCGGCGGCGTCGGCATCAAATTGTCGGACCTGGTGATGCTTTATACCGGCTTGGCGCGGCTTGGTTCGGCACTGCCGCTGATCGAGCGGGAAGGCGAGGTTATACAGAATCCGCGCCGGCTGCTCGATCCGGTCGCCGCCTGGTATGTCGGCAATATCCTGATCGGCGCGCCGCCGCCCGACAATGCGCCGTCCGGACGCATCGCGTTCAAGACCGGCACCTCCTACGGCTATCGCGATGCCTGGGCAGTCGGCTATGACGGCCGCATGACGATTGGTATATGGGTCGGGCGGGCGGACGGAGCGCCGGTGCCCGGGCTGGTCGGCCGTGCCGCCGCGGCGCCGATCCTATTCGACGCCTTCGCGCGCAGCGGCAACGCGCCGGCGCCGCTGGCGCATGCGCCCAAGGGCGCGGTGTTTGCCGCCACCAACAAATTGCCGCCGCCGCTGCAACATTTCAGCTCCGATGGGAGCCTGAGTGCCGCCTCCGAGCCGCCGCGCATCATGTTCCCGCCCGATGGTGCGCGCATCGAGCTGGCCAAGGGCGCGGCCCCAGAGCTGGTTGCGCTCAAGATCGCCGGCGGCGCCGCGCCGCTCACCGTCATGGTCAATGGCGTGCCGCTTGCGGCGCAAGGCGGCCGGCGCACCTTGTTCTTCGCGCCCGATGGCCCCGGCTTCGTGCGGCTCACCGTCATGGATGCCCGCGGCGCCACCGACAGCGTCAGTGTCCGTCTGCAATAGCCGAGAGCGGCCATAGCTTTGAAATGACAGCCCTGCGGCTTCGCTCTATGGTCCGGGCAACGTTGTGGAATCAGGACCTTTCGGAAGCGGGCAATCGATGAGCACGGCCACCAATGACGCGCGGCAATCGCTTCGCGCGGCGCGCGGTCTCGGCGCGGTGCTGGACTATGCCGGCGCCTCGCATCGGCGCGCTTGCGGATTGCTGATCGTCTTTTCGCTGATCGCGTTCCTGCCGGGCTTTTTCCAGATTCCGCCGGTCGACCGCGACGAGGCGCGCTTTGCGCAGGCCACCAAGCAGATGCTGGAAAGCGGTCAATACGTCGACATCCGCTTCCAGGACGAGGTCCGCTACAAGAAACCGGTCGGCATCTATTGGCTGCAGGCGGCGGCGGTGAAAGCGGGCGAGGCGGTCGGCATCCCGCAGGCGCGCACCACCATCTGGCTGTACCGGCTGCCGTCGCTGTTCGGGGCCATCGGCGCCGTGCTGCTGACCTACTGGACCGCGCTCGCCTTTGTCGCGCGCCGCACCGCGCTGCTGGCGGCGCTGATGATGGCGAGTTCGGTCCTGCTCGGCGTCGAGGCGCGGCTGGCCAAGACCGACGCCGTGCTGCTGCTCACCTGCGTGGCGGCGATGGGCGCGCTGGCGCGTATCTATCTGATGAGCCGCCGCACACCGGACCTTGCCGTCGGCTGGCGGCTGCCGGCGATCCTATGGACCGCGCTGGCGGCCGGCGTGCTCATCAAGGGGCCGTTGATCCTGATGTTCGTCGCGCTCGCCGCGCTCGCGCTGTCTATCGCCGACCGCTCAGGCCGTTGGATCTGGTCGCTGCGTCCGCTCGCCGGCCTGGCCTGGTTGATCGTGCTGGTGCTGCCCTGGTTCGCTGCGATCATCGCCAAGTCCGGCGGCGGTTTCCTCGCGCAGTCGGTTGGCGAGGACATGCTGGCCAAGGTGATCGGCGGACAGGAATCGCATGGCGCGCCGCCGGGATACTACTTTCTGCTGTTTTGGGTGACGTTCTGGCCGGGCTCGGTGCTGGCGGGACTGGCCGCGCCACGGGTATGGCAGGCGCGGCACGAGCCGGGCGCGCGCTTTCTGCTGGCGTGGCTGCTGCCGTCCTGGGCGGTGTTCGAAGCGGTGATCACCAAGCTGCCGCATTACGTACTGCCGCTCTATCCCGCGATCGCGATCCTGATCGCCGGCATTCTCGAAGGCGGCGGTCTCGTCACCAAGCGCTGGCAGGTGCGCGGCACGGCCGGCTGGTTTGTCTTTCCCGCGGCGATCGCGATCGGGGTCGTCGTCATCTTCATTATTGTCGGCCGCGATCTCGGCTTCGTGGCCTGGCCGTTCGCCGCCGCCGCGGCGATCTTCGGCCTGTTCGCGTGGTGGCTATACGAGGTGGACGGCCCCGAGCGTTCATTGTTGCGCGGCATGGTGGCGTCGGTGTTCATCGCCATCACCGTCTATGCCGTGACGTTTCCCTCGCTGCCGGCGTTATTCCCGAGCGCGCTGATCGCCGATGAGATGCGCACCAGCGATTGCGGCGAGCCGCAGGTGGCCGCGACCGGCTATTATCAGGAGCCGAGCCTGGTGTTCCTGCTCGGCACTGGCACCCGTTTCACCGATGCCACCGGCGCTGCCATATTTCTTGGGCAGGGGCCATGCCGTTTCGCGCTGATCGACGCGCGCAGCGCGCGCAGCTTCGTGGAGCGGGCGAATGCGATCGGGTTGCATTATGCGCTCAGTCAGCGCGTCGACGGCTACAACATCAGCATCGGGCGGCCGGTGGTGCTCAACGTGTTCCGCTCGACGGAAAAGCCATGACCGCGGCCAATGGGATAGATCACGACCCGGGCGCGGCGCAGACCGCGCTGCGCCGCTGCGCCGCCAATGTGGCCGCGGCCTTCGCGATGCTGACGCGCCCGCCGCGCCTTCATGGGCGAAATCCGTGGCCGCTGGCGCCGCAGCAGCTCGCCATCGCGGCCGGGCTGGCGGTGGTGATTTTCCTGCTCGTGATGTTTTTGATCGACGCCGCCGCGATCAACGGGGTGGGCCATCTGCCGCGCTGGATTGTCTGGTTCTTCGACCAGATCACCGACTTCGGCAAGTCGGGTTGGTTCCTGTGGCCGCTCGGTATTTTGTTTTTGGGCCTCGCCGCGCTGCCGAGCCTGCCGCGCCTGCCGCAGCTCGTGCTGGCGGCAGTGATGGTGCGCGTCGGATTCCTGTTTGTCGCGATCGGCGCGCCCGGGCTGTTCGTGAACGTGGTCAAACACATATTCGGGCGGGCGCGGCCGTTGGTCGGCGGAAGCCTCGATCCTTATCTATTTAGCCCGTTCAGTTGGCCTGCCGCCTATGCCGGACTGCCATCAGGCCACGCCGCCACTGTGTTCTCCGTGCTGGTGGCCTTCGGCACGCTGTGGCCGCGCGGGCGCACTTTATTGTGGGTCTATGCCTTGCTGATCGCGGCGAGCCGCGTGGCGGTGACCGCGCATTATCCGAGCGACGTGCTGGCCGGCGCCCTGGTCGGCGCGGTGGGCGCGCTCCTGGTGCGCCGCTGGTTCGCGCTGCGAGGCTTGGGATTTTCCATCGCGCCGGACGGCATTTTGCGTCAAAAACCCGGCCCTTCGCTGCGGCGGATCAAAGCGGTTGCGCGCGCGCTGTTGGCTCAATAAGTGTTGGCGCAGGACGGGACCTCAAGAATGAACGCCAACGATCCAGCGGTTGCCGTCGTGGTGCCGGTGCGCAACGAGGCCGGCAATATCGCGGCCTTGGTGGCGGAAATCGCCAAGGCGCTCGACGGCCAATGGCGGTTCGAGGTCATCTACGTCAATGACGGCTCCAGCGACGGCAGCGAGGCCGAGCTCAAGCGGCTGATGGCGCAATATTCCTGGCTGCGCCGGGTGCGGCACAAGCAATCCAGCGGCCAGTCGGCGGCGGTGCGCTCGGGCGTGACGGCGGCGCGCGCGCCGCTGATCGTGACGCTCGATGGCGACGGGCAGAACGATCCCGCTTTCATTCCGGCGATGCTGCGCGCGCTCGAAGCGGGCGCACCGCGCATCGGGCTGATCGCCGGGCAGCGGGTGGGGCGCAAGGCGAGCGGCTTTAAAAAATTTCAATCGCGCATCGCCAATGCGGTGCGCGGCGCGGTGCTGCGCGACGGCACCCGCGACACCGGCTGCGGGCTCAAGGCGTTTCCGCGCGAGGTGTTCTTGAGCTTGCCGTATTTCGATGGCTTGCATCGCTTCCTGCCGGCGCTGGTCAAGCGCGAGGGCTACGCGATCGGCTATGTGGATGTGGTGGACCGGCCGCGCGGCGCCGGCGTTTCCAACTATGGACTATTCGACCGACTATGGGTCGGGATCCTCGATCTCGCCGGCGTGTGGTGGCTGATCCGCCGCAAGAAGCGTGTTCCGGAAATTTTGGAGGACTAAATGCTGATCGACATCGCGAGTGCCGTCGGCGGCTACCTGCACGAAGTTTTCTTAGGCAACGCCGATTGGGGAATCCTGATCGGTTACGTCGCACAAATATTATTTGCCATGCGCTTCGTGGTGCAATGGATCGCCTCGGAGCGGGCGGGCAAGAGCGTGGTGCCGACCGCCTTCTGGGTGTTCTCGATCGGCGGCGGCTTGATGCTGCTCGGCTACGCGCTCTACCGCAAGGACCCGGTGTTCATCATCGGGCAAGCGTTCGGCGTGTTCGTCTATCTGCGCAATCTTCAGTTCGTCATCCGCAGCGGCGGGCAGGGCGCGCCGGCATAGCGCATGATACCGAAAAGTGGGAACCGGTTTTCGGATAAGATCATGCGCAAAGTAAAAAGTTATTTGGCAGCGGCCATCGCCGCAAAACCGCATTCGAGATCGGCGAGCAGATCGTCGGGATCTTCCAGGCCGATGTGAAAGCGCAGCGTCGGCCCGCCCGGCGCCCATTTGGTCGCGGTGCGATACTCGCTGCAATCGAACAGGATTACCAGGCTCTCGAACCCGCCCCACGAGAAGCCCATGCCGAACAGCGCCAGCGCGTTCATGAAGGCGAGTACGGATTTTTCGCTCGTCGGCTTGAGCACGATGCTGAACAGTCCGCAGGCGCCGGTAAAATCCCGCCGCCAGATTTTGTAGCCGGGATCGCTCTCGAGCGCCGGATGCAACACGCGCAAGACTTCCGGGCGGCTCTCCAGCCAGCGCGCGATGCGCAGGCCGGACACGTTGTGCTGCTTGAGCCGCACGCCCATCGTGCGCAAGCCGCGCAGCGCGAGGAACATGTCGTCGGGGCCGACGCACAGGCCCATGGTGGTGACGACGGTCTTGAGCGCCGGCAGCGTCTTGGCGTTGGCCGACACGCAACCGAACATGACGTCGGAATGGCCGCCGATATATTTGGTGCCGGCCTGGATCGACAGATCGACGCCTTTTTCGAAGGCCCGGAAATAAAGCGGCGTTGCCCAGGTATTGTCCATCAGCACGACCGCGCCCTTGTCGTGCGCGATTTTGGCGATGGCCGGAATGTCCTGCATCTCGAAACTTTGCGAGCCGGGCGCCTCGACGAACACCGCGCGCGTGTTCGGCTTGAACAATTTGGCGATATCGGCGCCGATCAGCGGATCGTAATAAGTCGTCTCGATGCCCATGCGCTTGAACACGCCGTCGCAGAAGTTGCGGGTCGGCCGGTAGACGCTGTCGGTGACCAGAAGGTGGTCGCCGGCACCGGCGACCGAAAACAACGCGGTCGAAATCGCCGCCAATCCCGACGGCAGCAGCGCGACGCCGGCACACCCGTCGCCTTCGAGCGCGGCGAGCGCTTGTTCGAGCGCTTCCGATGTGGGGGTGCCGCGGCGGCCGTATTGATAGCGGGAGCGGTGCGCCACCTGATCCTCGGCGGTGGGATAAAGCACGGTCGAGGCGTGATAGACCGCCGGATTGACGAAGCCGTGCTGGCCTTTGGTATCGCGGCCGGCGGTGACCAGGACGGTGTCCGGCTTGAGCGGGCTTTTGGGAGTCTTCGCCATGGCGGTTAGCGGGTCCGGTGACTAGGGGCGCGCGGAACCGCGGCGCCGGCGCCATTTACGGCCGCATCGGCGGGAAGCGTCAACCCCTTGACCTGGGAACCCGATCGTTCTGAGATGCCAACCGTCGAGGGCTCGGGAAACAGGCCAGGGACTTGCATTTTTTCGTGGCGGGGCCAGCGCCCGGCGATGATGGAAATGTTTGTCCGATCCGGGCGATTTCGTAACCGAATTTGCGTCTAAGAGGTAGCGTCATGAAACGTTTCGCCAGTATGCTCGCTCTTGCCCTCGTCGTCTGCGCGCAGAGCGCGTCCGCCCAGACTCTAAAGGCGGTGACCGATCGCGGCATGCTCAATTGCGGCGCTAACGGCACGCTGGCGGGCTTTGGTTTACCGGACGCGCAAGGCAAATGGACCGGCCTCGACGTCGACATCTGCCGGGCCGTCGCCGCGGCGATTTTCAACGATGCCAACAAGGTCAAGTTCGTGCCGCTCTCGGCCAAGGATCGCTTCACCGCGCTGCAGTCCGGCGAGGTCGACGTGCTGGTGCGCAACACCACCTGGACCAGTTCGCGCGACACTTCGCTCGGCCTCAACTTCACCGGCGTCGACTACTACGACGGGCAGGGCTTCATGGTGCGCAAGGCGCTCAAGGTCAACTCGGCGCTCGAGCTCGGCGATGCCTCGGTGTGCGTGCAGCAGGGCACCACGACCGAGCTCAATCTGGCGGATTTCTTCCACGCCCATAACATGAAGTTGAAGAGCGTGACGTTCGCGACCGCGAACGAAGCGGTGAAGGCCTACGACGCCGGCCGCTGCGACGCCTACACCACCGACGCCTCCGGCCTCTATGCCGAACGGCTGCGGCTCGCCAATGTCAGCGATCACATCGTGCTGCCGGAAATCATTTCCAAGGAGCCGCTCGGCCCGGCGGTCCGCCACGGCGACGACCAGTGGTTCGACATCGTCAAGTGGGTGCTGTTCGCGATGATCAACGCCGAAGAGTTGGGCATCACACAAGCGAATGTCGGTGAAATGACGAAATCCACCAACCCGGAAATCAAGCGTTTCGTCGGCACCGAAGGAAATTACGGCGAGCAACTGGGCCTGAGCAAGGACTGGGCGGTCCGCATCGTCAAGCTCGTCGGCAATTACGGCGAATCGTTCGAACGCAATGTTGGGCAGGGCTCGCCGCTGAAAATCGACCGCGGTCTGAACAAATTGTGGAACAAGGGTGGCATCCAATACGCTCCGCCGGTCCGCTGACCGAACTTTGATGCCGCATCGCCGCAGGCCGTGTGCGCCCCGGCGGTTCGGCGATAGACGCCGGCGCGGGTGTCGCGTGGCCGACGAGGGGGTAAATGTCGATTGACCTTCCGACGGGGTCGCCCCCCGCGCGGGTTGCGTTCTACAACGACCCCAAGGTCCGCAGCATCGCCTATCAGGTTGCGCTTTGCGCGGTCATTGGATTTCTCGTCTACGCGGCCGCCCGCAACGCTATTGCCAATCTCGAGCGCGCGCACATCGCCTCCGGATTTGGCTTTTGGAACACCACCGCCGGCTTCGATATCAGCCAGGCTCTGATCCAATTCGATTCACAGACCTCGAGCTATGGCCGCGCTTTCTGGGTTGGGCTACTCAATACTCTGCTGGTGGCCAGTATCGGCATCGTTATTGCCACTATTCTCGGCTTCATCATCGGCATCGCACGGCTGTCGAAAAATTGGCTGGTGGCCAAGGTGGCCGCCGGCTACGTCGAGACCATCCGCAATATCCCGCTGCTGCTGCAATTGCTGTTCTGGTACAACGCCGTGCTCAAGGCGCTGCCGGAGTTCCGGGAAAGTTTTGTCATCCCGGGTGGCATCTATCTCAACAATCGCGGCCTCTTCATTCCGCAGCCGATCTTCAAGGACGGCTTCGGCTGGGTGCTGATCGCGCTCGCCGCCGGCGTTATCGGCGCGATTGCCTTTTATGTCTGGGCGCGCAAGCGGCAGGAGCAAACCGGTCAGCAGGCGCCGGTTTTCTCAGTGGGCTTGGCGCTGGTGATCGGCCTGCCGCTGGTCGTGCTGGCGCTCGCCGGCTTCCCGCTGGCATTCGAATTTCCGGCCGCCGGACGTTTCAATATCAACGGCGGCATCGAGATCTTGCCGGAATTCGCCGCCTTGCTGTTCGGGCTCTCGATCTATACGGCGGCGTTTATTGCCGAAGTGGTGCGCGCCGGCATCTTGGCGGTGTCGCGCGGCCAGACCGAGGCGGCCTATTCGCTGGGGTTGCGGGCGCGCCCGACCTTGCGGCTGATCGTGGTGCCGCAGGCGATGCGCGTCATCATCCCGCCGCTGACCAGCCAGTATCTCAACCTGACCAAGAACTCCACGCTGGCCGTGGCGATCGGCTATCCCGATCTGGTGCAGGTGTTCACCGGCACGGTGCTGAACCAGACCGGGCAGGCGGTCGAAGTCGTCGCCATCACCATGGCGGTCTACCTCACGATCAGCCTCGCGACCTCGCTGCTGATGAATATCTACAACAGCCGCATCGCGCTGGTGGAAAGGTGAGGGCGGCGTCATGACTATGTCCGAAGGCGACCTCGCCGTCACCGAAATCAAATTTGTGCGCGGCGCCACCATCGCGGCGCGGCCGCCGCCGGCGGCGATGACCGGCGCGCTCGGCTGGCTGCGGGCGAATTTGCTGTCGAGCCCGTTCAACATCGCCTTGACGATCCTGATCGCGCTGCTGTTGGCGTGGCTGATCCCCGAACTGGTCAAATTCCTGCTGATCGACGCGGTCTGGACCGGAGCCGACCGCGACGCCTGCCGCGAGGTCGTACAGCATCGAGAGATCGGCGCCTGCTGGCCATTCGTCTGGGAACGGTGGTCCTATTTCGTCTACGGTTCCTACCCGATCCCGCAACGATGGCGCGTCGACGTCTTCTTCGCCATGCTGGCGATCGGCGTGGTCTGGCTGCTTTGGCTCGAAGCGCCGCGCCGCGACCTCGGCTCGGTCTATTTCTTCATCGTGCTGCCGATCACTTCGTTTATCCTGCTGACCGGCTGGAGCGCCATCGGATTGCCGCCGGTCGATACCGCGCTGTGGGGCGGCATATTGGTGACGATCGTCGTCGCCTCGGTCGGCATCGTTTGCTCGCTGCCGATCGGCATTCTGCTGGCGCTCGGCCGGCGCTCGCGCATGCCGGCGGTGCGCCTGTTTTCGGTGGTCTTCATCGAATTCGTTCGCGGCGTGCCGCTGGTGACGGTCTTGTTCATGGCGAGCGTGATGCTGCCGCTGTTCGTGCCTGAGGAATACTCGCCCGATAAATTGGTGCGTGCCCTGGTCGGCATCGCCTTGTTCGCGTCGGCCTATATGGCGGAGGTCGTGCGCGCCGGCTTGCAGGCGATCCCGAAAGGGCAATTCGAAGGCGCCATGGCGGTGGGCTTGGGCTATTGGCAGATGATACGGCTGATCATTCTTCCGCAGGCGCTCAAGATCACCATCCCCAATATCGTCAACACTTATATCGGTCTGTTCAAGGATACCACGCTGGTTTTCATCGTCGGGATTTTCGATTTTCTGCGCACGGTCGAAGTCGCCCGCATCGATCCGAAATGGGCGGCGCCGGTCACCAGCACGACCGGCTATGCGGTGGCGGCGATCTTCTACTGGATCTTCTGCTACGCCATGTCGCGCTATGCCCGTGCGATGGAAGCCAGACTCGCGCAGGGCGACAAGAGGTGAGGTCGCTGTCATGAGTGCCGCCGGAAATTCAGCGCTCCGCCTAAAGCCGAGCCAGCTCAATACGCCGGTGGCGGTGGAACTCGTCGGCGTGAACAAGTGGTACGGCGATTTCCACGTGTTGCGCGACATCAATCTCAAGGTGATGGGCGGCGAACGCATCGTGATCTGCGGGCCGTCCGGTTCCGGCAAATCGACCATGATCCGCTGCATCAACCGGCTCGAAGAGCATCAGCAGGGCAAGATTTTCGTCGACGGCGTCGAGCTGACCAACGACCTCAAGAAGATCGACGAAGTGCGCCGCGAAGTCGGCATGGTGTTCCAGCACTTCAATCTGTTTCCGCACCTCACCGTGCTGGAGAACTGCGCGCTGGCGCCGATCTGGGTGCGCAAGACGCCGAAGCAGGACGCCGAGGACATCGCGATGCACTACCTCACCCGGGTCAAGATACCGGAGCAGGCCGGCAAGTATCCCGGTCAGCTATCCGGCGGCCAGCAGCAGCGCGTGGCGATCGCGCGCGCGCTCTGCATGAATCCGAAAATCATGCTGTTCGACGAGCCGACCTCCGCGCTCGATCCGGAAATGGTCAAGGAGGTGCTCGACACCATGGTCGGTCTCGCCGAGGACGGCATGACCATGCTGGTGGTGAGCCACGAAATGGGTTTCGCCCGCCAGGTGGCGAACCGCATCGTGTTCATGGATAGTGGGCAGATCATCGAGGCCAACGTGCCGGAGGAATTCTTCAATCATCCGCAGCACGAGCGCACCAAGCTGTTCCTGAGCCAGATTTTGCGCTAACGCGCGAATGCGTGATCCCGAAAAGTGGGAACCGGTTTTCGGAAAAGATCACGCGCCAACAATAAGCGTGCCGCCGGCCCGTTTCCAGGCGTCGATGCCGCCCTCGACATGCAGGGCGGCAACCAATCCTGCGTCCTGCGCGGCCTGCACCGCCATGGCCGAGCGTTCGCCGAAGGCGCAATAGAACACGAGACGCTTGTCGGTGGTGCGAGCGAGCTCGCGCAAGATGCCGCCAACGCCGATATTCTCTTGCAGGTCGCCATAGGGCGCGTGCAGCGCGCCTGGGATGCTGCCGTGCTTTTGGCGCTCGCTGGTTTCGCGCAAGTCGATGAAGGCGACGTCCGGCCGCCCGATTAGCGCCATCGCCTGCGCCGCATCGAGCGCCCAGCCGCGCCGGGCGATTTCCTGCTGGGCCAGGCCGACCTTCATGTTGGACGGCACCGCGACGTCCATCATTTTCGGATTCGGCAGCTTCAGGCTGGCCATCAGCGCGACGTATTCGTCGACCGACTTGATCTGCAGGCGCGGATTGTAGCGCTTCTCCTCGCCGATGGTGGACACGGTGTCGCCTTTGTAGTCGTGCGCGGGAAACACCATGGTCTCGTCGGGCAGCCGCAGCAGCTTGCCGAACAGCGATTCATATTGGGCGCGCGCGTCGCCGTTCTGGAAATCGGTGCGCCCGGTGCCGCGGATCAGCAGAGTGTCGCCGGTGAACACGCGGTCGCGCATCAGAAAACTATAGGAATCGTCGGTGTGGCCCGGCGTGTAGAGCACGTCCAGGCTCATGCCTTCGATGGTGAGCTTGTCGCCTTCGGCGAGCCGCATCGAGACCACGTCGGCCTTGGTGTTCTCGCCCATCACGGTGATGCAATGGGTGCGGTCGCGCAACGCGCCCAGCCCGGTGATGTGGTCGGCGTGCAAATGGGTATCGACCGCCTTGACCAGTCTGAGGTCGAGCTCGCGGATCAATTGCAGATAGCGGTCGACCTTCTCCAGCACTGGATCGATGATCATCGCCTCGCCGCCCGCGCGGCTGGCGAGCAAATAGGAATAGGTGCCGGAGACGCTGTCGAACAGTTGGCGGAATATCATCGCAGCCTCGCGCCGGTGCGCCGATTCACATGCAATAATTTATATGTATAATCGCCGGCGGCCCTAATGCATAGGGCGTGACCTCATAAAACACGCTTTGCGCTAGGTCCGCTATTCCCCAAATGGTATGCAGATCAGTGCAAAAGGAGCTGTGGGGGGTACCGCTTTCTCTTTCCCCGTTCCGCCCGCCGTCTCCAACGCGTCGTCGGAAACTTCGTAATTGAGGATATCTTCTTCGGTCTGGTCGAGTCCGATAGTGGTGTGGCTCATCGCGTAAGTCCTTTGGTTCGCCGGCGGCGCCGGCAGTCAGCAGGCTGCCATATTTATTGAAACGGAAACTTCGACACGTCGCCGTTTTGGAGGCAGCTCTCAGGTCACCAATGCGCTTGCGAATGACTAAATTCTAATCTGCGTCGTTCCGGTTTTTCAAGCGCCGTCACTCAGCCGTCCGTTTAGGAGTCCGCGCGCTAATCCTTTTCCACCGGCAGATCCGGCCGCCCGCCCCATTCCGCCCAGGAGCCGTCATAGATGCGCGGCAGCGGCTTGCCGAGCGCGTCGAGGCCCAGCGCGAGAACCACGGCGGTGACGCCAGAACCGCAGGTGGTGATCGTCGGCTTGTCCAGATCGACGCCGGCTTTGGCGAAGGCTTTGGCGATTTTTTCGCGTGAGGCCAGGCGTCCGTTCTCGAGGATATCGGCGAACGGCACATTGAGCGCGCCCGGCATATGGCCCGGGCGCAGGCCCGGCCGCGGATCGGGTTCGCGACCGGCAAAGCGTCCGGCCGCGCGCGCATCCACCACCTGCGCGCTGCCGTCGGTGAGCGCCATCTGCACGTCGGCGACCATGGCCACCGCGCCGGTGTCCATTGTGGCGTTGAATTTGCACGCGGGCCGTTTCACCTCGCCAGCCTCGCTCGGACGGCCTTCGGCTTTCCACGCCGGAAACCCGCCGTCGAGGACGAACGCGTTCTTGGCGCCGAAGATGCGGAAGCTCCACCACACCCGCGGCGCCGAATAGAGCCCGGTGGCGTCATAGACCACGATGGTGTCGGTCTCGGCGATGCCGAGCGCGCCCACCGCCGCGCCGAACTGGTCCGGCCCGGGCAGCATGTGCGGGAGATCGGTGGACGCATCGGCGATGGCGTTGAGGTCGAAGAACACCGCGCCCGGAATATGGCTGCTGAGATATTCCGCCTTGGGGTCGCGCTTCTGCGTCGGCAGATAATAGGAGGCGTCGACGACGACGACATTGGGCTTGCCCAGCTCACCGGCGAGCCATTCGGTGGTTTTGAGCCATTGACTGGAAGACTTTGGGCTCGTTGGTGTGGTTGCGTTCATGCGGTTCGGCCGATCATTTGGTCAATGCGCACCATCACCTAATCGTTCCGCACGCGCAACCGTCACGCCAGCGCCAGCCGCACGCGGCGGTTCTGCTTGCCCTTCTTTTCGATCTGCGTCACCCGCACGGCGCCGATTTCCTTGACGCTACGCACATGGGTGCCGCCGCAGGGCTGCAAATCGAGGTTGGCGATCGCGATCAGCCGCACCTGGCCGGTGCCCATCGGCGGCTGCACCGACATGGTCTTGACCAGGCCGGGATTGGCGGCGAGCTCCGCGTCGCTGATCCAGCGGCTGCTGACGGCGGCATCGCTCGCGATCATCTCGTTTACCTTGGCGGTGATCGCGTCCTTGTCGAGGCCGGCTTCCGGAATGTCGAAATCGAGCCGGCTCTCGCTCTCGCCGACCGAGCCGCCGGTCACCGCATAGGGCAACACCGCGGACAGCAGATGCAACGCGGTGTGCATGCGCATGCGGGCGTAACGCTTGTCCCAATCGATTGCCGCGGTGACCGTGTCACCGACCTTGAGGGCAGGAGAGCCCGCTGCTGGGACATGAGCGATCTCGCTCTTCGCGGCGTCGGTGTAGACGGCGGTGGCAATGGGAATGCGCGTGCCGTCCGCCGTGGTGAGCGTGCCGGTATCTCCCGGCTGGCCGCCGGAATTGGCGTAGAACACGGTGCGGTCGAGCACGATGCCGCCTTGCTCGGTCACGGCGACCACGCGCGCTTCGCATTCCTTCAAATAGGAGTCGTCGCGAAATAGGCATTCTGTCGGCATGGCCGCCTACTTCTTTTCGAACGGAATGGAAATTACCGACTTGCGTTCCAGCCAATCCGGCACCGGCAGATTTTTCGAGCGCAGGAAAGCCGGGTTGAACAGCTTGGACTGATAGCGTGAGCCGGAATCGGCCAACACCGTCACGATGGTGTGACCGGGGCCGAGATCTTTCGCCAGGCGAGTGGCGCCCGCCACGTTGATGCCGGAAGAGCCGCCGAGGCAGAGACCTTCATGCAGAACAAGATCGAAGATCAGCGGGACTGCCTCTTCGTCTGGCACGAGATAGGCCTTGTCTACCTTCACGTCTGCGATAATCGGTGTCACACGGCCGAGCCCGATGCCCTCGGCGATCGAGCCGCCCTCGCTCGCTTTCGCCTCGCCATGCGCGAATAAATTGTACATGGCGGCGCCGCGCGGGTCGGCGATGCCAATGACGATTTCCTTTTTCATTTCACGCAGATAGCTGGAAACCCCGGCGACGGTGCCGCCGGTGCCGATGGCGCAAATAAAGCCATCAATCTTGCCATCGGTTTGCTGCCAAATTTCGGGACCGGTGGAGACGTAATGCGCCTTGCGGTTGTCCAGATTGTTCCATTGATCGGCGAAGATGACGCCGTTCTTCTCGCTCTTCTTGAGTTGCTCGGCCAGTCTTCGGCCGACGTGTTGGTAGTTGTTCGGATTGCTGAACGGCACCGCCGGCACTTGCACGAGCTCGGCCCCGCACAGCCGCAACATGTCCTTCTTTTCCTCGCTTTGCGTCTGCGGAATGACGATGAGGGTGCGGTAGCCGCGCGCATTGGCGACCAGCGCGAGCCCGATGCCGGTATTGCCGGCGGTCGCTTCCACCACCAATCCGCCCGGGCGCAGCTCGCCGCGCTTCTCGGCTTCCAGGATCATCTGCCGGCCGGCGCGATCCTTCACCGAGCCGCCCGGGTTCATGAACTCGGCCTTGCCGAGAATGGTGCAGCCGGTCGCCGCGGAGGCGCGTTTCAGCTTGATCAGTGGCGTATGGCCGATGGCCTCAACGATGCCGTCGCGGATCTGCATGCCCGGTTCCGGGTGGCGGTGGGGACGAAAGCGACCCTAGTGGACACCTCCTGGGGCGACAAGGCCGGGCTTGATCGGCCTCGGCGACCGATCCGGCCGGGAAGGCGGGCGTGAAATCGACGCCTATTGCAGCCGCCGGTACGGCAAGAAACGGCAAGCGCGTTGCGCGTGCGTTATAAACCGGTCAATTCAACTACCGGGCTTTTCGGAAACGACCTCGAAACCATATCGGCGCATTGGCCGATGGTAATGGGGCACATTCACCACTTTTTACCGCGCACGGCCTAATCGTCAGGGCAAGGGACGCAACGGGAAAACAGGTTCCGAGCATAGTTCGGGCGGTATCGATCGATGAGCCTCGACGTCAACACCCTCTTCATGGTGACGATCTATGTGGAGGCCATCCTCGGCTTACTGCTGCTGTTCGTGTGGGTGCAGAACACCGCGATCCGCGCCGTTGCCTGGTGGGGCTTCGCCCATTTGATCCGCGCCGCCTCGATCGTGCTGTTCGGCATGTACGGCTCGGTACCCGATCTTATCACCATCGATCTGGCCAACGCGCTGCTGTTCAGCGCCTACGCGGTGACCTGGACCGGGGCGCGTGTGTTCGACGGCCGCCCGGCCGAGCCGGTCTATCTGGTGACCGGAGCGGTGCTCTGGCTGCTGGTCTGCCGCTTGCCGGTGCTCGCCGATGCCGTCGACACGCGTTCGCTGATCGCCTCCGGCATCATCACTACCTACACCTGGCTAACGGCTTACGAATTCTGGCGCGGCCGCAGCGAGCCACTGGTGTCGCGCTGGCCGGCGATCTTCATGCTGTTCGCGCACGGCGCGCTGTTCCTGCTGCGCACGCCGCTGGCGGCGATGCTGCCGTGGTCGCCGGGCAACCATATGTTCGGCAGCGTGTGGCTGACCGTGCTCTCGTTCGAAGCGCTGCTGTTCACGATCTCGATCGCTTTCATCCTGCTGGCGATGGCGAAAGAGCGCACGGAATTGCGTCACCGCACCGCCGCCATGGTCGATCCGCTCACCGGCATCGCGAACCGCCGCTCGTTCCTGCAAGACGCCGCGCAGCTGGCGAAGCGCTATAGCGCCAATCCGCGTCCGACCGCTGTGCTGCTGATCGATCTCGATCACTTCAAGTCGATCAACGACCGCTTTGGCCACGCGCTCGGCGACCGCGCGCTGGAGATTTTCGCCGATGCCGCGCGCCAGTCGATGCGTTCGTCCGATCTGCTCGGCCGCCTCGGCGGCGAGGAATTCGCCGCGGTGCTATCCGATACCAGCCGCGACAAGGCGGTGGCGGTGGCCGAGCGGATTCGCGAGAGCTTTGCCAAGGTGGCCCAGGACGTCGACGGCCGGCCGGTCTGCGCGACTGTGAGCATCGGGCTGGTGCATTGCCAGGAGGCCGCGCTCGACGTGCCCGAGTTGTTGGCGCAGGCCGACCAGGCGCTCTATTTCGCCAAGGAACACGGGCGCAACCGGGTCGAGATCGCAACCCTCGATATGGTGCGCGAGCGCGCGGCGGACAGTCCGGCCGCCTCGGTGACATCGGTGGGCACGATCACCGCCAAGTCCGCGGCCTAAGGCGCGCAGTACTGCGCGCGAGCTCGATCACTTCATCGGCATCGTAACGCTAAGGTTGCCATTGGGGCGCTGCCCACACCGGCCAATTTTGCCCATGCATTGCGTTTGGCGCCCCGCGCGGGCATAGCGATTGCGGACATTTCCAGCTAATCGCAAGAGCCGTAACCCATGAAGCGCAGCAGCAACCGCATTCTCACCAGCCATGTCGGCAGCCTGATCCGACCGCAGGCTTTGCAGGAATTCTTGCGTGCCAAACAGGCCGGCAATCCGTACGACACGCGGTCTTACGAGAAATGCCTGACCGAGAGCGTTGCCGGCGTCGTGCGCAAGCAGGCGCAGGCCGGCATCGACGTGGTGAGCGACGGCGAGTTCGGCAAATCGATCAGCTGGTCGCAATATGCGCTGGAACGCTTGAGCGGCTTCGAGCGCCGTCCGATCAAGCATGATGCCGCCAATCCGTTCAAGCGCGGCGCCGACCGCGAGCGTTTCGCGGAATTCTATGCCGAGCTCGATGCGCGCGAAGGCGTCGCCACCACCACCGAGGCAATTTGCGTCGGGCCGATCAAGTACACCGGGCAGCCGGAGTTGCAGCGCGACATCGACAACTTCAAGGCTGCACTCAAGGGCGTACAAGTGGAAGAAGCGTTCTTGCCGGTGGCGGCGCCGGCAAGCGTCATCCCGGACCGCAAGAATGAATTCTATAAAAGCGAAGACGCCATTATGGCGGCCATCGCGGCGGCGATGCACACCGAATACAAGATGATCATCGATGCCGGCTTCCTGGTGCAGCTCGACGACGCGCGCAATGCCGTCACCTATGACCGCATGGTGCCGCCGGCAGCGTTCAATGACTATCGTCGCTGGTTGTCGCAACAGGTGGACATCATCAACCACGCCATCGCAGGCCTGCCGGCCGACCGCATCCGCTATCACGTATGCTGGGGCAGCTGGCCCGGCCCGCATGTCAGCGACGTGCCGCTCAAGGACATCGTCGATCTGATCCTGAAGGTGAAGGTCGGCGCCTACGTGATCGAGGGTGCCAATCCGCGCCACGAGCACGAATGGAAAGTCTGGAAAGACGCCAAGCTGGGAGCGGGGCAGGTGCTGATCCCCGGCGTCATCAGTCACGCCACCAATGTGGTGGAACATCCCGAACTGGTGGCCGAACGCATCGTGCGGCTCGCCAAGATCGTGGGGCGCGAGAACATCATAGCCGGCACCGACTGCGGCTTCGCGCAGGGGCCGTTCCACCGCCGCGTGCACCCGTCGATCATGTGGGCCAAGCTGGAAGCGCTCGCCGAAGGCGCCCGGCTTGCGAGCAAGGAACTGTGGTCTTAGTCTCTTTGTTGACCGGTTCGAAGAAGCCGGCGATCAGGGAGCTAGCCTATGAATATCAGTGCTCAGCCGAGCAGCGGCCTCGCGATCCCGTTCGATCACACGCGTCTCGACCGGCTGATGGACGAGGCCGGCATCGACCTGGTGATCGCGACCTCCAAGCACAATGTGCAGTATCTGCTCGGCGGCCACCGCGCCAATTTCTTCGATTACATGGATGCCACCGGCGTCACCCGCTATCTGCCGGTATTGGTCTATCCGAAGGGCGCGCCGGAAAAGGCCGCCTATATCGGCCACCGGCTGGAAAAGTTCCAGCGCGAGGTCAAGCCGATGTGGACGCCGGAGACACAAACCTCCACCGCCGGTTCGGTCGACGCCATGCAGAAGGCGGTCGACTACATTCGCAAGGCCGGCCTGAAGACCAAACGCATCGCCGCAGAATTCGGATTCCTGCCCTATGACGCCTCGATCGTGCTGCGGGCGGCGTTCCCTGATGCCGATTGGGTGGATGCGCTGTTCGTGCTGGAGCGCCAGCGCGCGAAGAAATCCGCCGACGAACTGGCAAAACTGAAAATCGCCTCGCAAGCGGTGCTCGCGTCCATGCAGGCGGTGATCGCCAATCACGGACCAGGCGCAACCAAGAGCGATGTGGTCGAGGCGCTGCGGCGCGAGGAGACCAATCGCGGCCTCACCTTCGAATATTGCCTGATCACCTGCGGCACCAGCCTCAACCGCGCCCCCTCCGACCAGAAGTGGGAGAAGGGCGACATCATGTCGATCGATTCCGGCGGCAATTATCACGGCTATATCGGCGACATTTGCCGGATGGCGATCCAGGGCGAACCGGACGCCGAGCTCGTCGACCTGTTGGCAGAGATCGAAAGCATCCAGCGCGCGGCGATGAAGCCAATCCGTCCCGGAGCGATGGGACGCGAAATCTACGCCGCCGCTAAGCCGCTGGTATCAAAATCGAAGCACCACAATCATCTCGAATTCCTCGGCCACGGCATGGGGCTCGTCAGTCACGAGGCGCCCAGGCTCACCGACCGCGGCCCGGTGCCCTATCCGGCGACCGATGCCGACCTTCCGCTCGAAGCCGGCGAGGTGATCTCGGTCGAGACCACGCTGCTGCATCCGACGCGCGGCTTCATCAAACTGGAAGACACCGTGGTCGTCACCGATACGGGCCACGAGGTGTATGGCGAGGGCGCGCGCGGGTGGAACCGGGCAGGGACGGCGGCCCGCGCATGATCCCGAAAAGTGGGAACCGGTTTTCGGGCAAGATCATGCGCAAGCAAAAAGCCGCCTAAAGTTTTTTCGCCTTGGCGTCAATCTGCTTGGCGAGTGCGCTGAGCGCGTCGGCGATATTCACCGGATATTCGAAGCCGCCTTCCAATCGCGCCAGCGGCCCGGCCAGACGCGTGAGATCGCGCGCGGCGCGCTCGCGAATCTGCGCGAGGGTCGGCGCGCCCGCGATGCGTTTGCCCGCGCGCATGACCGGCACGACCAGGGCTTCGCCCGGCTGGTTGTCGCTCTCGAGTGACAGGATGTCGCCGCGCATGCGGCCGTCGGCATCGTAGGCGCGCCACACCTGCTTGCGGCCGGGCCAGGTCGCCTTGCCTTCCGACAATTTACGTTTCGGTTTGCCGGCATACTCCTGCAGCTTGTAGGCGCAGTCGAGCGCGGGCACGTCGACCGAGGCGGCGAGATTGACGCCGATACCGAAGCCGTCGATCGGCGCGCCGGCTTTTTTCATCGTTTGCAAGACGTCCTCGTTGATGCCGCCGCTCACCAAAATAATGACATCGCGCAGGCCGCCGTCGTCGAGAATGCGCCGCACTTTCTTGGCCATTGCGGTCAGGTCGCCGCTGTCGATGCGCACGCCGCGGATGGCGATGCCGTCGGCCTGCAGGCGCGGCGCTAGCTCGACCACTTTGCGCGCGCCTTGCTCGGTGTCATAGGTGTCGATCAGCAGGATAACGCCTTGCGGCCGCGCGCGCGCGAAATTCTCGAACGCCTGCATCTCGTCGTCGTGCACTTGCACGAAGGAATGCGCCATGGTGCCGACGATCGGCACGCCGTAGCGTTCGCCCGCGAGCACATTGGCCGCGCCGGCAAAACCGGCGAGGTAGCTCGCGCGCGCCGAATAGAGACCGGCCTCGGCGCCGTGCGCGGTGCGCAGGCCGAAATCGGAGAGGATTTTGCCAGGCGCGGCCAGCACCATGCGTGCGGCTTTCGACGCGATCAGCGTCTGGAAATGCAGGATGTTGATGAGGCGCGTTTCGACGAGCTGCGCCTGCGGCAGCGGCGCGGTAATGCGGATCAGCGGCTCGTTGGCAAAACAGACCGTGCCCTCGGGGATCGCATGCACGTCGCCGGTGAAGCGAAAACGGCTAAGGTAATCGAGCAGGTTATTGCGAAAACGTCCGGTGCTTTTGAGCCAGTCGATTTCGGCGGTGGAGAATTGCAGTGTCTCGAGATAATCGAGCGCATCGTCGAGGCCGGCGGCGAGCAGGAAGGAGCGCCGCGCCGGCAGCCGCCGCACGAAAAACTCGAAAACCGCCTCGCCGTCCTCGCCACGATCCAGATAGGCCTGGATCATGTTGAACTCGTAGAGATCGGTGAGCAGCGGACTGGTCGAGGGCATCATGGCGCCTCGCGAAGGGCGAGCTTTTAGACGGTCGGAAGGAAAACGATGGCTCCTCGGGCTGGGATCGAACCAGCGACATTTCGATTAACAGTCGAACGCTCTACCGCTGAGCTACCGAGGAACAAACCGGTTTTTACGCATCGGGCCTATAACAAAGCCCCGTTTGCTTTGCAAAGCGTGAAGGCCCGCCTTCGTTGCTCCCGCAGCGACGGCGCGGCAGCCTTCGTACGAAGGGCTCGCCGAGCCGAAGCTCCACAGGAGCGAAGGCTGGTGGAGGCCACGGCCGGAATCGAACCGGCGTGCACGGATTTGCAGTCCGCTGCGTAACCACTCCGCCACGTGGCCGTCCGAAGGCACGCCCGGCATGTCAGCAGGCCGCGCGATTCCCCAGAGTGCAAGCCTATATAGGAGCCGACGCCTATCGACAACGCCGCCGGCTCACTTGCCTTTTGCCAAGGCTTGCCGCAGAAAAGCCGCGCATTCTTCTGCTTTTGCCGAGGATAATGATGACTGATTTCGCAGCCGCGCGCCGCCACATGGTGGACGGCCAGGTCCGTACTACCGACGTCACCGATCTGCGCGTGATTTCAGCCCTGCTGGAGGTTCCGCGTGAGCGGTTCATGCCGCCGGCTTCGGCCTCGCTCGCCTATCTTGATCTTGACGTGCCGGTGGGTGCATCCCGCCGCCTGCTCAAGCCGATGGTGCTCGCCAAGCTGATCCAGGCCGCCGAACTTGTGGCCACCGACCGCGTGCTCGATGCCGGCTGCGCCACCGGCTACACCGCCGCCGTGCTCGCCCGCATCGTGGGCCAGGTGGTGGCGCTCGAACAGGACGCCGGCCTCGTCAAGGCGGCGCGTGAGGCGTTGTCGTCGCAGCCAAATGTCGACGTGGTTAACGGAGCGCTCGCCGAGGGCTGGCCGCAAGGCGCGCCTTACGACGTGGTGGTGCTCGAGGGGGCCACCGAAGCTGTGCCGCACGCGCTCTGCCAGCAGCTCAAGGACGGCGGCCGTTTGGTCTGCGTGCTGGGCTCAGGTCCCGGTTCCAAGGCCATGCTGTATCGCCGCAGCGGCGGGGAGGTGGGCGGCCGGCCGGTCTTCGACGCCTCGGCGGCGCTGCTCCCAGGCTTCGCGAAAACGCCGGTTTTCGCGTTCTGAGACTGCCGTCTTTACCAAAAGTGGCTAAAATGCCTCAGGTCGCCGCCTTTTCGGTGGGCGGTGGCCGTTAGGGGGTTTCAACCTCCCGCAGGTCCGCATATGGTTCCAAGTTAAGCTTTGGGGGAGTGCGATCGGTGCTTTGCGCCGATCGCGCGTGGCTGGGTTGTGAAATGTCTCGTGGTGGACGTAGCAGTTGGTTGGGTGGGGTTGCGGTCGGTGTGATCGCATGCGCGGCATTGCCGCTGGCTGCGCCGGCGCAGGGCGAAACGCTCGAATCCGCACTGGTCAAGGCTTATCAGAACAACCCCACGCTCAATTCGCAGCGTGCCGCTACGCGCGCCACCGACGAAGGCGTGCCGCAAGCGCTGTCCGGCTATCGCCCGAAAGTCACGATCATCGGGACCGGCGGCGAGCAGATAGCGTCGACAACGACAAAATCGGTAACGGGCGGCGTGCCGAGTTACCCCACAGTCGCCGGCTACAACGGGCCGGCTTCGGTCGGCACCACCATCACGCAGACGCTATACAACGGCTTCCAGACCGCCAACAAAACGCGCCAAGCCGAGAGCGCGGTGTTGGCCTCGCGCGCGACGCTGCGCGTCGCCGAGCAGACCGTGCTGCTCAACGCCGCGACCGCCTACATGAATCTCCTACGCGACAGCGCCATCTTTGATCTGCAGCGGCGCAACGTCGAAGTGCTGCAAGAGCAACTGAAGCAGACCCGCGACCGCTTCAATGTCGGCGAGGTGACGCGCACCGACGTGGCGCAGGCGGAGTCCAGTGTTGCTGCCGGCCGCTCGCAGGTGCTCCTCGCCGAAGCCAATTATACCGCCTCGCGCGCGACCTATCGGCAGGTGATCGGCAATGAACCGGGCAAGCTCACACCGGCCACGCCGGTCGACCGCTTCTCGCCGCATAACCTGCCGGGCGCGGTCGCGGTAGGCAGCGCCAACAATCCGGCGGTCAACACGGCGCAATACAATGTGGACGTGGCGCTGCAGCAGGTGAAAGTGGCCGAAGGCGCGCTCTATCCGACGGTGTCGGTACAGGGCGCTTTCACCAATAACTGGCTGAGCCCGCAGAGCATCAGTGTCATGAATGGCTACAACGCCTCGGTGTTGGGCACCCTGAGCGTGCCGATCTATCAGGGCGGCGCCGAATATTCCGCCATCCGCCAGGCCAAGGAAGTGCTCGGGCAGAAGCGCCTCGACCTCGATACCGCGCGCGATCAAGTGCGCCAGACCGTGGTGCAGTCCTGGGGCCAGCTCGACGCGGCCAAAGGCAATATCGAGGCGACACGCGCGCAGGTGCAAGCCGCCGAAATCGCGCTCAACGGCGTGCGCGAGGAAGCCCGCGTCGGCCAGCGCACCACCCTCGACGTGCTCAATGCCCAGCAAGCCCTGGTGAATGCGCGGGTGGCGCTGGTCACCGCCCAGCACGACCGGGTGGTGGCGTCCTACACCTTGCTGTCCTCGGTCGGCCGGCTGTCGCCGCAAGTGCTCGGGCTGAGTGTTCCGGACTATAACCCCACGGTGCACTACCAGCAGGTGCGCGATAGCTGGGCGGGCGTGCGCACGCCGGACGGGCGCTGACCCTTAATCCAGGCCGGCGTCGAGCCGCCATCCACGATCACGTCGAGGACGAGCTTTTCGCGATCATGCACCTGTGTCCACAGGTCATTGCGCTCAGCCGACTTGCCACCTGCCACACTTACATCCCACTGGCGTATAAAAGGGACTCGAGCGACGATTCGCTCGCGCCGATGCCGGTCGGGCGTATCGACGGGTAGGGTTGCGAAAGCTGCGGTCGGGAATACAGGAATGAGCCAAACGGCAAAGGTCCAAGAGCCCTCGATGGAGGAAATTCTGGCCTCGATCCGGCGCATTATTGCCGATGACGACGCCAGCAAGGCGACCAAGCCGCCCGACCCGGTCGCCGCCGCTCCAAGTCGGCCGGCTCCACCGCCGCGCGCGTCCGGGCTGCCGCCGGCGCCGCCACCACCGGCCGTCGCCAACAGCCAGGACGACATCGATGCCATGCTCGCCAATCTCGATACGCCGGCCGCTGCGCCGGCCTCCGACGTGCTCGATCTGACCGAGGCGATGGCTGCGCCGGCGCCCGCCGCGGACGCCGGCCCGGCGGCGACCTTCCGCACCATCGATGCCGCGTCCGATGTCATATTCACCGACCGGGCACCCGACCCGCCGGCCGAGCCGGCGGTGCGCATCATCGAGGAGCCGCGCCGGCCAGCCACGCCAGCGCCCGCGCCAGCCGCTCCCGCCCCCGTGCTCGACCGCGGGCTGGTCTCGACCTCGACCATGGCGGCGGTGGACAGCGCGTTCAATTCGCTGGCGCAAACCGTGATCGGCCAGAACGCGCGCACGCTCGAGGATCTGGTGAAGGAGATGCTGCGCCCGCTGCTCAAGTCCTGGCTCGACGATAACCTGCCCGGCGTGGTCGACCGCATCGTGCGGGCCGAGATCGAGCGCGTGTCGCGCGGGCGGCCTTAGCTTTTTGGCTTATGATCTTATCCGAAAACCGGTTCCCACTTTTCGGGGTCATGCGCTAGCGCCAATCCTCACATCGTCTGCGAGCGCCGCCGCTTGAGTTGGCGCGCGAACCACAGCGCGAGCGCCAGCAGCACGGCCGCCGCGATCAGAAACACCGGCACCGCAGTGAAGCGGTCAAATATCACGCCGCCGGCGGCGACTCCCGCGGTCTGCCCGAGATAAAGCGACGCGGAGAAGATCGCGACCGCGGTGCCGCGGGCTTGCGGCGTCATCTGGGTGGCGTTGGTCTGCAGCGTGTTGTGCAGCATGTAGAAGCCGAGCCCGATGGTGAGGATGGCGGCGGGCGCCATCCAGTAATGCGGCTCGAACGCGAGCGTGAGGTAGGCGAGCGCCAGCAGCGCGCCGCCGCCGGCGGCAAGGCCGGTCTGGCCGAAGCGGTTGACCAGCGCACGCACCGACAGGCTATAGATCAAGCCGCCGATCGCGAAGGCGCCGACGAACAGGCCGACCAGCGTGAAGCCGACGCCGAAGCGCAAATGCAGATCGGCGCCGACATAGGTGAAGGCGCCGAACATCGCGGCGGCTTCGATGAAGGCGATGGCGATCACCGCGCGCGCCCAGGGCGAGCGCAGCACGGCGGAATAGTCGGCGATAAAGCCGCGTCCGCGATGCTGCGGCGTGGCGTTCGCATGGGTGATCGGGTTGCGCCACAGTTCGTAGAACAGCCCGAGCGTGGCGGCCGCGAGCAGCGCGGCGAGAATGAAGAACACGTTGCGCCAGCCGAAATAATCGCCGAGCACGCCGCCGGCGGCCTGGCCGAACAGTTGCCCAAGGATTTGCCCGGACAGGAAGCGGCCGATCACCTGCTGGCGGCGCTCGTAGGGGATCACGTCGCCGACGAAGGCGAGCGCGAACGGAATGATCCAGCCGGTGGCCAGCCCGCAGGCCAGCCGCGCCGCCACCAGCACCGGCAGCGAGGGCGCCAGTCCGCAGGCCACCACCATCGCGGTCGATCCAGCGGCGGCGATGGAAACGCAGAGATATTTGCCGAAGCGGTCGCCGATCGGGCCGATCACCAGTTGCACCGAGCCGTGCGCCAGCAGATAGGCGGTGACCACGATCGAGGTCGCGCCGACGCTGACATTGAGGTCGGCGGCGATCTGCGGCAGCAGCGAATCGGTGACCCGCACCATGGCCTGGGCGGCGAAGGAGGCGAGCGCCAACAGCGTGATGGCGCTGGTGGCGCTGCCGCTCGTTTGGGCTTGGGAGTCCGGCAAAGTTGACACTCGGTGGCGTGGCGGGCTTTCTAGCGCGCGCCGTGGTTCAAGCGAAACGACAATGATCGATAAGACCTATCAGCCCTCCGAGGTCGAGGGCCGTATTTACCGGACGTGGGAAGCGGCGGGCGCCTTCCGCGCCGGCCGGCCCGAGCGCGCGGGCGCGCAGCCGTACTCTATCGTCATTCCGCCGCCCAACGTCACCGGCTCATTGCATATGGGCCATGCGCTCAACAACACGCTGCAGGACGTGCTGTGCCGGTTCGAGCGCATGCGCGGGCGCGACGTGCTGTGGCAGCCGGGCACCGACCACGCCGGCATCGCGACGCAAATGGTGGTCGAGCGGCAACTGATGGAGCGCCAGCAGCCCTCCCGCCGCGAGATGGGACGCGAGGCCTTTCTCAAGCGCGTGTGGGAATGGAAGGCCGAAAGCGGCGGCACCATCGTCAACCAGTTGAAGCGCCTGGGCGCGTCCTGCGATTGGTCGCGCGAGCGCTTCACCATGGACGAGGGGCTGTCCAAAGCGGTCGTGAAAGTCTTTGTGCAACTTTATAATGAAAAGCTCATCTACAAGGACAAGCGGCTGGTCAACTGGGACCCCAAGCTGCTCACCGCGATTTCCGATCTCGAAGTGGTGCAGGTCGAGACCAAGGGGCATCTCTGGCATCTGCGTTATCCGATCGAAGGCAAGACCTTCAACGCCGAGGACCCATCGACCTTCATCGTGGTCGCCACCACGCGGCCGGAGACGATGCTGGGCGACACCGCGGTGGCGGTGCATCCGGACGACGAGCGTTACAAGAATCTGGTTGGCAAGAATGTGGTCCTGCCGCTGGTTGGCCGTAAAATTCCGATTATCGCCGATGAATATTCCGATCCCGAGAAGGGCTCAGGCGCGGTGAAGATCACGCCGGCACACGACTTCAACGATTTCGAGGTCGGCAAGCGGCATGGGCTTCGGATGATTAGCGTGCTGGATAAGCAAGGGCACGTTACGTTGCAGGGCAACTTGGACTTCCTCGAAAACATTTCTGAGGATCCTGCCATCCATCCTCTCGACGGAATGGAACGATTTAAAGCGCGCAAACAACTCGTCGCATTATTGGAAGAGCGCGGCTTTGTCGAAAAGATCGAAACGCACACCAATGTCGTGCCGCACGGCGACCGCTCCAACGTGGTGATCGAGCCGTTCCTCACCGACCAGTGGTACGTCAACGCCAAGAAGCTGGCCGAGCCGGCGATCGCCGCCGTGCGCGAAGGCAAGACCAATTTCGTCCCGAAGAATTGGGAATCGACCTACTTCAACTGGATGGAAAATATCCAGCCCTGGTGCATCTCGCGCCAGCTCTGGTGGGGACACCAAATTCCGGCTTGGTACGGCCTGAAGTTTGAGGACGCTAAAAACATTTCCTTGAATGAATTTGAGGTTTTTGTTTCGGAGAGTGCGGAAAGCGCCGCTGCTTTGGCCGAAACGCAATACAAGCGTCCCGTCCAAATTATTTCCTCAGCACCAGCGAGCGACCACGAACTAATGAAGCTTGCTGACGATGTATTTAATGGTGGCCCAATTCCGATCTGGCGCGACGAGGACGTCATCGACACCTGGTTCTCCTCCGCGCTGTGGCCGTTCTCGACGCTGGGCTGGCCGGACGAAACGCCCGAGCGCAAGCGCTTCTATCCGACCAGCGCGCTGGTCACCGGCTTCGACATCATCTTCTTCTGGGTCGCGCGCATGATGATGATGGGGCTGCACTTCCAGAAAGAAGTGCCGTTCCGCGATGTCTATATCCATCGCCTGGTGCGCGACGCCACCGGCGCCAAGATGTCGAAGTCGAAGGGCAACGTCGTCGACCCGCTCGGAGTCATCGACGAGTTCGGCGCCGATGCGTTGCGTTTCACGTTGATGCGAGCCGTAGCGCCTGGTCACGACATCAGGCTCGGGCCGCAGGACGTCGAAAACAACCGCAATTTCGCAACCAAACTTTGGAATGCGGCGCGCTTTGTCGAATTCAACGGCGCGGCACGCGTCGAAGGCTTCGATCCGAAATCTGCGAAGGAAACGCTCAATCGCTGGATCGCGCACGAAACGGCGAAGGCGGCTGCCGAGATCACGCGCTCGATCGAGGCCTACGGCTTCAGCGAGGCCGCCGGCGCCGCCTACCGCTTCGTCTGGAACGTCTATTGCGATTGGTACGTCGAACTGTCGAAGCCGTTGCTGACTGGCCCCGATGGCGCGGCGAAGGACGAGACGCGCGCCATGGCGGCCTGGGCGCTCGATGAAATCCTCAAGCTTCTGCATCCGTTCATGCCCTTCATCACCGAAGAACTGTGGGCGGTGACGGCGGAGCAGGGGCCGAAGCGTTCCCATCTGCTCGCGCTGAGCGACTGGCCCAAGCTCGAAGGCCTTGCCGACGACAAGGCCGAAGCCGAGATCGGCTGGGTCATCGATCTGGTCACCGCTATCCGATCGATCCGCGCCGAGATGAACATCACCGCGGCGATCCCGCTGGTGCTGGCCGGCGCGTCGAAAGAGACGCAAGCGCGCGCCGTGCGCTGGGCAGAATTCATCAAGCGGCTCGCGCGCGTGTCGGAGATTTCCTCCGCCGCGAGCGCGCCGCAGGGCTCGGTGCAGCTGGTGGTGCGCGGCGAGGTGGCGGCGCTGCCGCTCAAGGGCGTGATCGATCTTGCCGCCGAACGCGCGCGGCTGGCCAAGGAAATCTCCAAGGCCGACGCCGACATCGCCCGCGTCGACGCCAAGCTCGGCAATGCCAATTTCGTCGCGCGCGCGCCGGAAGAGGTGGTCGAGGAAGAAAAAGAAAAGCGCGCGGAGGCAGTCGGCCGCAAATCGAAAATCGCGGAGGCGCTGGAGCGGCTCAAAGGGGCGACATGATCGACCCCAACAATCGCCCGGGCGGGCCGCAATTGATCCTCACCGCCAAGAGCGCCAATAAAGTGCAGTTCTTCCACTCCGCG